>Ga0209130_1000652_pt1 | contig 31893 bp, 28 predicted proteins | sample AraplaMF_Cvi_mLB_FD_184264 | JGI IMG/M metagenome (GOLD analysis project Ga0209130, IMG submission 184264) | Arabidopsis root microbial communities from the University of North Carolina, USA - plate scrape MF_Cvi_mLB (SPAdes) (version 2) | ecosystem: Host-associated > Plants > Roots > Endosphere...
TTTCAGTGAGGCAAGCCTTTGTGGCCTTCCGTCATTGCCGCACCTAACGGATATATCAATGAAAAATTTTAGCACAAGCAGCAGCCGCCTGTTGGCCGCAGCCCTGTTTTGCGGTGTGACGGCCGTTTCGGCCCACGCCAAGACCATCGTCTGTGAATTCAAGCCGAACGCACCGGATAGCCATACCGTCGTCAAGGGCGATACCCTATGGGGTATTTCCGGAACCTTCCTCGACAAGCCTTGGTGCTGGCCGCAGGTTTGGGGGATGAATAAAGAAGAAATCGCGAATCCGCACTGGATTTATCCAGGGCAGATCGTGTGGTTCGACCGCGAGGCCGGCCGCCTGCGCCTTGGCAACAAGGTCGGCGGCGATGGCACCACCGGTGACATGCGCCTTGGCCCGCAACTGCGGACCGAAGGCCTGGGCAAGGACGCCGTCCAGTCGATCCCGTCCGGCGCGATCGAGCCGTTCCTGACCCAACCCCTGATCATCGAAGAAGATGAGCTCAAAAATGCCCCGCGCATCATTGCGACGCGTGGCGCCCGCGTGTTCATCGGCAAGGATGACAAGGCCTATGTGCGCGGCGACCTGAAAGGCAGCACCTCGTTCCAGGTGTTCCGTCCAGGTAAGCCGCTGAAGGACCCGGTCACCAAGAAGACCATCGCCCTGGAAGCGTTCTACCTCGGCACCCTGAAGCTGGAAGCGCCGGCGGAAGCGGGCAGCGACGTGCATACCTTCGTCGTAGCCAGCGCCAAGGAAGAAATGGGCAAGGGCGACTTGCTGATGGCAATGCCACCGATGCCGATGCAGAACTATGTTCCGCATCCACCGGAAGTGGACGTCAATGCCAACGTGCTGGCCGTCTACGGCGGCGTCACGCACGCCGGCCAGAACCAGGTTGTCAGCATTAATCGCGGAAAGCTTGACGGACTCGATATCGGATCCGTGCTGCAGCTATACCATAAGGGTGAAGTGGTAACCGATCCAGGTGCGTCGAAAGGCGCGTTTAACCTGCGGAACCCGACGGTCAAGCTGCCGGATGAACGAGTGGGCAGCTTGTTTATCTTCCGTGTGTTCAAGCATGTGTCGTATGGCTTGATCATGCAGGTGACTGAACCAGTCGTCGTGGGGGATGTCGCCAAGACAGCGGAGTAAATCCCATGGCCGTGCAAGTCACGGATGCCCCCGACCCCGCCCGCCAGGACCCCGAGTGCCTGGCGATGTGGCTGCGCCTGGCGAACACGCCGGGCGTCGGCCGCCACGGAGCCTTCAAGCTGCTCCAGCATTACCACTCTCCCCAAGCAGTTTTCAACGCCGCCAATGCCCGCCTTGCTGCGCCGCCCGCGCAGGATGATGCTGCACCGCTGCCTTTGCACGTGCTGGCGCACGCCGATGCCGAAAGCGCGCGCGCAGGTCGCCGCATGGCCGCAGACGCCGAGGACATCTCACTCGAAGCTGCATGCTGCCTTGCGGGGCCCATGCCGGCGCGGATCCTCGCGCTGGCGCAGGCTTCGCTCGAATGGGCTGCGCAAGCCGGCAATCACCTGGTCCTGTTTGGCGACCCGGCATATCCGCCAACCTTGCAGCACATCGCCGATCCACCCCTGCTGCTGTATGCCAAAGGCGACCCGGCCCTGCTCCAGCGCGAGGGCGTGGCGGTAGTGGGCGCTCGCAACGCCACCATGCAGGGCAAGGCCAACGCGCGCCAGTTTGCGCGCGCGCTGAGCGAGGCCGGCATGCCCGTGGTTTCGGGCCTGGCGCTTGGCATTGACGCCGCCGCGCATGAGGGCGGCCTGGAAGGGACGGGCGGCACCGTGGCCGTGATCGGCACCGGCATCGACCGCATCTACCCGCGCCGCAACGCCGCCCTGGCCCGCCGCATCGCAGAGGAGGGCTGCCTGCTCAGCGAGTTTGCCCTCGGCACGGCGGCGCGCGCCGAGCACTTCCCGATCCGCAACCGCATCATCGCCGGCATGACCCGCGCCACGCTGGTGATCGAGGCAGCGGCGCGCTCCGGCTCGCTGATCACCGCGCATGCCGCGGTGACTGCCGGCCGCGAAGTCCTCGTGCTGCCTGGTTCGGTGCTCTCGCCGCAATCGGCCGGCTGCCATGCCCTAATAAGAGAGGGCGCGCGGCTGGTCGCGACGCCGGAGCACCTGCTGGAAGACCTCGGCCTGGCGAAGCCGGGCGAGGCGGCGGCGCCGATCGAGCAGGCCGCGGGATGGCTGTTGGCCGCCCTTGGCCATGATCCGGTGGGCGCCGATGAGCTTGCAACAAGGTTGCAACTTCCGCCAAGTGATATGCAGGCAAGCTTGCTTGCCCTGGAGCTTGCCGGTGTGGTGGAAAGGCTGCCGGGCGGTGCTTTCCAGCGCCTGAAAGGCCCCTGAACCGCCGTTACGCTTGTGCCCGGCTCACAGATCCTGCTAAAGTAGCGCCATGTTTGACATCCTGGTTTACCTGTACGAGACCTATTACCGCCCTGATGCCTGCCCTGAACCCGCAGCATTGGCAAAGAAACTCTCCGCAGTCGGCTTCGACGACGTAGAGATTTCCGAGGCGCTGGTCTGGCTGAATGACCTCGCCGCCATGGCTGGCGTCGAGCAGTCGCTGACGGCCGCTTCTTCTGGCACGCGCTTCTACGTGCGCCAGGAGCTGGATGTACTGGGCGCCCCTGCTGTCGGTTTTATCCAGTTCCTGGAGAGCGCCGGCCTGCTGTCCCCGCTGCAACGTGAAATCGTCATCGAACGCGCCCTGGCGCTGGACGAGGCCCCGGTGTCGCTGGGCAAGCTGAAGATCATCGTGCTGATGCTGCTGTGGAGCCAGGGCAAGGAGCCGGACGCCCTGATGTTCGACGACCTGTTTGGCGCCGAGGAAGACCAGGCGCCTCGCCTGTTGCACTAAGCGCACTCTTGCCGGCGTTGCCCAACGCCGGCCGTTTCCGTAATAATATTTGCAGCATTGTGGCTTTCATATGAAGCTGCAAGCCAGCGCTCACTTGCGGATGTTGTATTATGCGCGCTGCCGCATACACCGACGAGAACTATAAATATGAGTAAAGCCCTCATCATCGCTGAGAAACCTTCTGTCGCGAATGACATCGCGAAAGCCCTTGGCGGCTTCAGCAAGCACGATGAGTATTTCGAATCCGACGACTACGTGCTGTCTTCGGCCGTGGGCCACTTGCTGGAAATCGCCGTGCCGGAAGAGCACGACGTCAAGCGCGGCAAATGGACCTTCACCCATCTGCCGATGATCCCGCCGTACTTTGCGCTGAACCCGATCGCCAAGACCGAGTCGCGCCTCAAGGTGCTGAACAAGCTGATCAAGCGCAAGGACGTCACCACCCTGATCAACGCATGCGACGCGGGCCGCGAAGGTGAGCTGATCTTCCGCCTGATCGCGCAGAACGCGAAGGCCAAGCAGCCGGTCAAGCGCCTGTGGCTGCAATCGATGACGCCCAACGCCATCCGCGACGGCTTCACCCACCTGCGCAGCGACGAGGAAATGCTGCCGCTGGCCGATGCCGCGCGCTGCCGTTCGGAAGCGGACTGGCTGATCGGCATCAACGGTACCCGCGCCATGACCGCCTTCAACTCGAAAGAGGGCGGCTTCTACCTGACCACCGTGGGCCGCGTGCAGACGCCGACCCTGTCGATCGTGGTCGAGCGCGAAGAAAAGATCAAGAATTTCGTCTCGCGCGATTACTGGGAAGTGCGCGCCGAGTTCGTGTGCGCCGCCGGCATTTATGAAGGCCGCTGGCTCGACACCAGCTTCAAGAAGGATGAGAACGATCCGGAAAAGAAGGCCGAGCGCCTGTGGAGCAAGGCCGCCGCCGATTCGATCGCGCTGGCTTGCAAGGGCAAGCAGGGCAACGTCACCGAGGAGTCCAAGCCGACCACCTCGATGTCGCCTGGCCTGTTCGACCTGACTTCGCTGCAACGTGAAGCCAACTCGCGCTTCGGCTTCTCGGCCAAGAACACCCTGGGCCTGGCGCAGGCGCTGTACGAAAAGCACAAGGTGCTGACTTATCCGCGTACCGATTCGCGCCACCTGCCGGAAGACTACCTGCCGACCGTCAAGGACACGCTGGAAGTCCTGAAGGACAACCACAACTATAACCAGTTCGCCAAGCAGATCCTGGACAAGGGCTGGGTCAAGCCGAACAAGCGCATCTTCGACAACACCAAGATCAGCGACCACTTCGCGATCATCCCAACCGGCATCCAGCCCAAGGGCCTGTCGGAGCCGGAGCAGAAGCTGTACGACCTGGTCACCCGCCGCTTCATGGCGGTGTTCTTCCCGGCTGCGGAATTCCTGGTCACCACCCGCTTCACCGAAGTGGCTGGCCACCAGTTCAAGACCGAAGGCAAGGTGATGACCAACCCGGGCTGGATGGCGATCTACGGCAAGGATGCGGCCTCCGACGACGACAAGGAAGGCAGCGGCGGCAACCTGGTGCCGGTGGCCAAGGGCGAGAAAGTCCTGACCGAAAAAGTCACGCCGAACGGCCTGGTCACCAAACCGCCTGCACGCTATACCGAAGCGACGCTGTTGTCGGCCATGGAAGGTGCGGGCAAGCTGGTCGACTCCGACGAGCTGCGCGATGCGATGGCCGGCAAGGGCCTGGGCACGCCGGCCACCCGCGCGGCCATCATCGAAGGCCTGCTGGGCGAAAAATACCTGCTGCGCGAAGGCCGCGAACTGATGCCGACCGCGAAGGCGTTCCAGCTCATGACGCTGCTGCGCGGCCTGGGCGTGAGCGAACTGACCGCGCCGGAACTGACCGGTGAATGGGAATACAAGCTGTCGCAGATGGAAAAGGGCAAGATCTCGCGTGAAGAATTCATGCGCGAAATCGCCCAGATGACCCAGATCATCGTCAAGCGCGCCAAGGAATATACGGACGACACCATCCCGGGCGATTACGCGACGCTGAAGACGCCGTGCCCGAACTGCGGTGGCGTGGTCAAGGAAAACTACCGCCGCTTCGCCTGCACCAAGTGCGAATTCTCGATGACCAAGGTGCCTGGCGGCCGCCAGTTCGAGATCGAGGAAGTGGAACAGCTGCTGCGCGACCGCACCATCGGCCCGCTGCAAGGCTTCCGCTCCAAGATGGGCCGTCCGTTCGCGGCGATCCTGCGCATCGTGCGTGATGAAGACATCAAGAACTTCAAGCTGGAGTTCGATTTCGGCCAGAACGACGAGGAAGGCGAGGACGGCGAAGGCGTCGACTTCAGCGGCCAGACCCCGCTCGGCCCTTGCCCGAAATGCGCTGGCGGCGTGTACGAGATGGGGCTGGCCTATACCTGCGAAAACCAGGTAGCCAAGCCGAAGACTTGCGACTTCCGTTCCAGCCGCATCATCCTGCAACAGGAGATCCTGCCGGAGCAGATGGCCAAGCTGCTCAACGAAGGCAAGACCGACCTGCTGCCGGGCTTCATTTCGCAGCGTACCCGCCGGCCATTCAAGGCTTTCCTGGTACGCGGCAAGGACGGCAAGATCAGCTTCGAATTCGAAGAGCGCAAGGGCAAGCCGGCAGCGGCCAAGAAAACGGCAGCAAAGGGCGAGGGTGCGGAAGGCGCGGCCGAGGCAGCACCAGCCGCCAAGCCGGCAGCCAAAAAAGCCGCGGCGAAAAAGGCTCCAGCCAAAAAAGCTGCAGCCAAGAAGCCGGCAGCGAAGAAGGCAGCCGCCAAGAAAACCGCAGCAGCGGAATAAACCAACGGGACCCGCGCGGTCCCGTTTTACTTTGTGCGACACCATGATGAAATTCCGCCGGGCGGCGCTTGCCGCCACGATGCTGGTTGCCGGCGCGGCGCAGGCCGCTGTCGAACGCATTGAGATCACCGAGCGCGTGCCCTTCGCGCCGGGCGTCAAGTTCGGCGAAGCCGGCGAGTATGAAAAGCTGCGCGGCATCGCCTACTTTTCGCTGAATCCCAAGGCCAGCGCCAACCTGCCAATCGTCGACCTGAAGCGCGCCCCGCGTGACAAGCGCGGCATGGTGCGCTTCGCCAGCGAGTTCGTGCTGCTGCGCCCTGTGAGCGGCAAGAGCGGCACGCTGGTATATGACGTCAACAACCGCGGCAATATCGTGGTGCTGGGCCAGCTCAATGGCAAGGCGCCGAAAAACAACGATCCCACCACGGCGGAAGATGCGGGCGACGGCTTCATGATGCGGCATGGCTTCAGCTTGCTGTTTTCGGCCTGGACCTGGGACGTGGCGCCATCGCCTGCCGGCGTGAAGCCGCTGATTTTCAAGGCGCCCGTGGCGAAAGGCCCGCGCGGCATGACCGCCAATGAATTCATCGTCGATGCCCCGGCGGAAGTGGCCAGCTACGCCGGACTGCGCGGCATTGGCTACGAACCGGCGACGCCGAACGACCCGGAAGCCTTGCTGACGGAACGCACGCACCAGGGCGATATCCGCCGCCCGGTCGACCGCAACCGCTGGGAGTTCGTGGCGCCGGAACAGCCGGGCGGCCCGGGCCGCATCAAGCTGCAGGGCGGCTTCCAGCCTGGCCTGATTTATGAGGTGCGCTACGAAGCGAAGGACCCGCGCGTCACCGGGGCCGGCCTGGCCGGCATCCGCGACTTGCTGGCCTACTTCCGCGATAACCCGGTCGAAGGCGGTTCGCTGCCCAAGACAACGCTGATGTTCGGCTACAGCCAGTCGGCACGCCTGATCGGCCGCATGCTGCACGACGGCCTGAACCTCGACGAGCAAGGCCGCATGGTGTTCGATGGCGCCTTGCTGGAAGTGCCCGGCGCCGGCGGATCGGGCGGCTTCAACAGCCGTTTCGTGCAGGTGACGCGCCATCCGTCGATGCTGGAAGAGCATGACTACCCGAGCGACTCCTTCCCGTTCACCAGCACGCCGACGCGCGACCCGGTGACCGGCCGTGTCGCTTCCACGCTGGATCACGCGAAGGACAAGTATGGCCGCGCGCCGAAACTCCTGATCGCCAACACGTCGGCGGAATACTGGAACCGCGGCGCGTCGCTGCTGACCACCGCGCCGGATGGCGTGGGCGACGCCGCCCCGGCTGCCAATGTGCGTGTGTACGGCCTGATGGGCGCCCAGCACTACGTCGGGCGCTCGCCGACCCGCGCCCCGTTCACCGCCTGTGTATCGACCACCAACTATTACCTGCCGCTGCGCGCACTGATGCTGGCGCTGGACGGCTGGACCAGCAAAGGCACGCCGCCGCCCGCCAGCGCATATCCGCGCCTGGAAGACGGCACGCTGGTCTCGGTCGAGGCCTACCGCAAGGCCTTCCCCGCCGTGCCCGGCCTGGTGCCGCCCGAGCAGAACCTGCGCGAACCGCGCCTCGACCATGGTGCGCGTTTCCTGTCGCAGGGCATTGCCGACATGGTGCCGCCGGCGCAGAAGATGGCGTTCGAGACGCGCGTGCCCGCGCCGGACGCCGACGGCAACGACCGTGGCGGCGTGCGCCTGGTGGAGCTGCAGGCACCGCTCGGCACCCACACCGGCTGGAACCTGCGCGCGCCGGAGACCGGCTTCGCCTGGGCCACCTCGCGCTACGACGGCAGTTTCGTGCCGTTCGCCCGGACCGAGGCTGAACGCAAGGCCGCCAACGACCCGCGTCCCAGCCTGCAGGCGCGCTACGCCAACCGCGACGCCTTCATCGCTGCGACCCGCGCTGCCGCAGAACGCCAGGTGGCTGCGCGCCTGCTGCTGCCGGAGGACGTCGAGCGCACCATCGCCGAACGCACCGGTCTGTACGACCGCATCCTGGCACGCAACCCGGCCGACCAGGGCTGCAGTTACCTGTTTGCTGCACCCTGAGTGGCCGGTGCGGCATCGAGCCGCACATTGAGCAGGGAGTAGGCTTGCGTGCTGTCGGAGGCGTAGCCAATGCTGGCTGAGTCACGCGACAGGCGGAAATGAAACGGCGGCTGCTGCGGCGTCGCGCGCGGATCGTCGCCGGCAATGCCAAGCGCAAGCTGCTGGTCCCCATCCATCAATTTTTCCATCAGTTCGACGATGGCGTTATTGGCCAGGATATCGTTGGCGTAAGCGGAGCCGCGCCAGGCGGGCATGGCCGGGTCCAGGCGCCCCTGCGCTTTGTCGGGAGCTGGCGTATGGCGGCCGCTGGCCAGGTCGTAGCGGTCGCCGCGGTCAAGGTAGCTCAGGCGCGCGTTGGCAATGTTGAACGGACCCGGGACCGAACTGGCATGCGCCAGGTCGGCCAGCAGTACCCCTTTGTAGCCGATGACCTCAAGCGATTGGCGCGCATGGACCACCAGTGCCGTGTTTTCATCGATGCCCACGCCCAGCCGATAGCCGGCGTGCAGCATGGCCGGAAGCATGCGCGCGAATCGCCCGCGGACCAGAAAATGCTGGTCGATGAAGACACGGTCGCCAATGAAGCCCAGTCCCGGTGCCAGGTCGCGGCCTGCCGTGAGCCCGTGGCGCAGGATGTCGAGCGTCGGGCGCGGGTCATGGAACATGGTGCTGCTCATGATGGCTGCGCCGGCGCTGGTGCCTGCGATGACGCCGCCGCGCTGGTAGACATCCCAGATCGCCTGCAGGACCGCGCTGCGGCTGCCATCCGGGCGCAGCAGAACCTGGGTGACCAGGGCCTGGTCGCCGCCTGAAAAATAGACGCCGCCAGCGCTGCGGATTGCTTCCACCCAGCGGGGATCCTCCGCAGCGGCGCGGGCGTCGCTTCCTTCCAGCCGCGCGGCCACCGGCACCACAAAGGGATCGGCGCCGTAGCGCTTCAATATGGCGGCGATGCCCGCGCCGGAGCGGGCCGGATGCGCGGCGGCGCTCGGCATGACAGCGATGCGGGCGCCAGGTCCGCCGGCCAGGGCGACGATGCGCTGCCATACTTCGGCAGTTTCGGGCCGCAGCGCGCCGCCAATGATGACAAGCGCGCCGGCCGGCGCTGCGTCCGGCATGGCAGCGTGCACCGGCGCGGCGGGCAGAATGGACGCCGCCAGCAGGGCGCCGGCGGCTTGCAGGAAACGGCGCCGCATCAGCGGAAGCTGTAGTTCGCCGCCAGGTACAGCGAGCGTCCGCGCGGATCGGTATAGTTCGGATCGTACCCCGCCAGGAAGCTGTATATCTGGTTCGAACGTGGTGGATTGCTGTCGAACAGGTTGCGGATGCCGGCCCGGATGCGCAGCTCCTTTGACCAGGCATAGCTGCCGGTCAAATCCCACAGCTGGTAAGCCTTGACACGGCGCGCGCTGCCGTCCGGGTTCGGGTTCTGGTCGCGATAATGCGAATAGAAGGTTTGCTGCAGCGTCGCCGACCACGGACCCAGGTCGTAATCGATGCTGAGGGTGTGGCGCCAGCGCTGCACGACCTGGTCGTTGGCGAAGACGCCGGCTCCGTTCAGCTCAGGCGCATCGGCCTCGCGCGTCACGTAGTCCAGCACATAGGTGCTGTTCAAGCCGATCCCGAGGCGGCCCCAACGGCTGCCGGCGCTGCGCCAGTTCAGGCCCAGGTCCAGGCCGGAGGTTTCCAGCGAGCCGATATTGCGCAAGCGCGAGTCGATGGACAGGATAGGGCCGGGAATGCCTGGCAGCGCAGGATCGGCGGCGCCACGTGCGATAAAGGCGGCATTGCGCACCGGGTCGGTGAAATAAGAGCCTTCAGGCGCAACGATCACGTTCTGTTTGCGGATCTTCCAGTAATCCAAGGTGGCGGTCAGGTTGCGCTGCGGTTCCAGGACCACGCCGGCGGAAAACTGCTTCGACGTTTCCGGCTGCAGTCCCGCGCGTCCGCCCAGCAGTTTATCCGGCTGCAGGCCGCAGTAATCCGGGTTGTTGGTGTTGTCGATGGCGCCGCTCTTGATGCAGCCCAGCGGGTCGTTGTAAATGCCGTTGGTCTGTCCGGTGCGCGGCGGGTTGTACAGGTCGGACAGCGAAGGCGCGCGGAACCCTTCGCCGTACGAGGCGCGCAGCACCGCCTGCTTGGCAGGCTGCCAGCGCAGGCCCAGTTTCGGGTTGGTGGTGCCGCCAAAGTCGCTGTAACGGTCGTGGCGCAAGGCGAGCTGGGTTTCCAGGCCGGCCAGCAGCGGCAGGTTCAGTTCCGCGTACACCGCCTTGACCGAACGTTCGCCGGCAAAGCCGCTGGCCGCTCCATCGCCGCGGATTTCGCCGGCGGCCAGCAAGGCGGACGGGGTGAAGCGCATCTTCTCCTTGCGGTACTCGCCGCCCACTGCGATGGCCGCATTGCCGCCGGCCATGGCAAACAGGTCGCGCGTCGCCTTGGCATCGAGCACATTGGTGGTGCCGCGCGACTGGCGCGCCGCGTCGTTGATCTTGGCCGCTTGCAGCAGGGATTGGCCTTCCGCACCGGAGGCGCCAAAGGGATTGATCTTGCCGGTTGCGAAAGCGCTGTCGAAGGCGCTGGTGCGGACGTAGCCGTCAATATACTGGTCGTCGACCGTATTGACGCTGTGGTTGAGCGCCGTGTTGTAGTCCCAGCCGGCCAGCGTGCCCTTGGCGCCCAGCAGCAGGCGCTGGGCGGTGGATTCGACTTCATTGGTGCGGTTGCCCGCTTCGGCCAGGCGCTGCGAGACGCGCAGGTCGGTCTTGTTGCTGGCGATGAGGCTGTGCGGGTAGTACTGGCCTGCCAAAGGATAGTTCAGGTTGGTGATGGTCAGGGGGCTGATCCGGTAAGTGCTGCGCGTGACATTGTGCAGCGCTTCGGCAAACAGCGTATGCCCGCCGCCCAGTTCCAGTTCGCCGCGCGTCAGCAGGGACAGGCGCTTCGACTCGGGGAAGATCTCAGTGTCCTGCATGTAGTCGTACAAGCAGGCCTGGCTGCCGACGAAACTGCCAGGCGCATACACCGTGGCGGGCGGATTGCAGCCCGGTGCGGAAGGGTTCAGGCGCGGACCGGTCGGCGAACCATTTGCCTTGACGCGGCGTACATTGGCCGGATAGGTGTTCGAGCTGCCCACATCGAGGTTGATGTCGGGCTGGTAGGCCGAGCCGATCCAATCGCGCTGGCTGGAGCGCAGCGGACGGTTGTCCTGGTAGTCGAGCACGGCGAAGACGTTGTAGCCTTGTTCGGTGAGCTTGCCGGTACCGCCGGACAGGGTCGCCATGGTTTTTCCGGCGCCGCCATGCTGGGTCGCGCTGCCATACACGCTCACATCGGCGCCAGTATAGTCGGCGCGGGTGATGAAGTTGATCACGCCGCCGATGGCGTCGGTACCGTAGATGGCGGAGGCGCCATCCTTCAGGACTTCGACCCGTGCGATGGCCGCGGCAGGAATGGCGTTCAGGTCGACGCCGGCATTGGCGCCAGGGGAGGCGAAGTTGGCCAGGCGGCGCCCGTTCAGCAGCACCAGGGTGGACGACACGCCGATGCCGCGCAGGTTGGCGCCGTTGAAGCCGCGCTGGCCCGAGATGTCGCTGAAGCTGGCGCCATCGGTCAGCCCGGCCGCACTGGCCGAGACTTTGCCCAGCAGCTCGGCGGCGGTGGTGACGCCGGCCTTGTCGATATCCTCGCGCCGGATCACCTGCACCGGCAGCGCCGTTTCGGCATCGAGCCGCTTGATCGAACTGCCGGTAATTTCCACGCGCTGCAACTTGCCGTCATCGGCTTGCGCCAGTGCCGCACCGGTTGCGCCCAGTGCCACCGCGCCAAACGCAAGGCGCAACAATCCCGCCAGCACCGTTGGTGCCGGAACCTGTCTCTGCTTCATCAGACTCTCCTGTTATCGATTCTTTTTGGGTTTCACTCTCCCGCCATCCGCGCCGTACAGATAGGCGGAGATGGCTTCGGTGAGGCGGGCTGCCTTCTCGACGTTGTCCTTGTTGGACACCATCAGCATGGCAACCAGTGCTTCAATCAGCGCCAGGGCGGCGCTGGAGCTGCTTGGCAGCACCGGGTGGGTGGCTTGCGCAAACAGTGCAACATCGGCCAGCTCCGCCAAAGGCGAAGCCGGCGAATCGGTGAGCGAGACGATGCAGGCGGAGCGGCTGCGTGCAAAGCCGGCCAGGCGGATCACGTCCAGCGCGTAGCGCGGGAAGGAGATCACCAGCAGCACGTCGCTCGGCGTGATATTGGCAAGATGGCCGGCAGCCACTTCGGTGCCGCCGTGGCCAGCCACTTCCACCACGTGCTGGCAGAAGGGCTGCAAGTGCAGCGACAGCAGGCCGGCCAGGTGCGACGACAGGCCGAAGCCCATGACGTAGACGGTGCGCGCGCGCGTCAGTTTCTGCACGACCTTTTGCAGCGCGGCGGGATCCAGCGCCTGCGAAGTGGCATCGATATTGGCCGCTGCAAATCCCAGGCTTTCCGCCGCGGGGTTGCCGCGGCCGTTGCCGCGCTCGATGCTGCTGCGCAGCTTTTCCACCGGCTGCAGGATGCCCTGCATGGTGGCGGCGATTTCGCCGCGCATGGCAGCGTAATTGGTGAAGCCGATGTCGCGCGCGAAGCGGCTGGCGGTGGCGTTGGAGACGGCGCAGTGTTCCGCCAGTTCTTCAATGCCGAAGGCCGTCACCCGCACCGGATTGCGCAGCACGAAGTCGGCGATGGTACGGCTGGAGGCCGAACCCTCACTCAGCACGCGCTTGAGCTGCTGGCCCAGCGTGGACTGGGCGAAAGCTACTTCGGGCGAGCCGGCTTCATAGGCGATGGACGGTTTCATGTAAGTGAATTTTCAAATATTGGAAAGATGAAAATTTATCCGATAACTGCAATGTACGCACCCCCGCCGCAAAACTCAACAATTTTATGAAAATTTATTTTCGTGTGATGTCTTTATGAAAAAAATGATACATTAGCGGCGAGTTGAACTTCCGGCCCTCGCCATGCAGACAATCCGACACCAGATCAGTGCTCCCCACGGTAGCGCGCACTATGAATTGACCAGCTACCGTTTTGGCCAGCGTGCCGGCCGCAAGGCCTACATCCAGGCGGCGCTGCATGCGGACGAAGTGCCGGCCATGCTGGTAGCGCAAAGCTTGCGCACGCGCCTGCAATTGCTGGAGCAGCAGGGCAGGGTGACAGGTGAAGTGATACTGGTGCCTGCCGCCAACCCCATCGGCCTGGCGCAGGTGCTCAACGAGCGCCCGTTCGGGCGCTTCGACCTGGCCACCGGCATCAATTTCAACCGCGGCTATCCGGCGCTGGGGACGGAACTGGTGCGGGCCTTGGCCGGACGCCTGGGGAGCGATGCCGGCGCCAATGTGCGCATGGTGCGCCAGCAGCTGGTGCGGCAGGTCGAAGCCTGGCCTGCGCGCTCGAACGTCGAGCAGCTCAAGAAAACCCTGTTGTCGATGGCGGTCGACGCGGATATAGTGCTCGACCTGCACTGCGATAACGAAGCGGCGTTGCATATTTACGCCGGCAGTGCACAGGTGGCGGAACTGGAGCCGCTGGCGCGCCTGATGCAGGCTGCCGCGCTGCTGCATACCAGCGCGGCGGGCGGCGACCCTTTCGACGAGGCGTGCTTCCGGCCCTGGCTGGAGCTGGCCGAACGGGAAGGCGCCGGGGCGGCGCTGCCGCTGGCCTGCGTGGCTGCCACCATTGAGCTGCGCGGCGAAGTGCAGGTCGACTATGCGACGGCGGCGCTGGATGCCGATGCGATCCTGCGCTACCTGTCGATGCGGGGCATCCTGCGCCTCGATGACACGGTGCTGCCGCCGGCGCGCTGCCAGGCGACACCGCTGGAAGGCACGCAACGCCTGGATGCGCCGCATGCCGGCATGCTGGTTTATCTGCGTGCGCTCGGCGACCGCGTTGCGGCCGGCGACGCCATCGCGGACCTGATCGACCCGGCCAGCGGTAAAGTCACGACCTTGCGCGCGGACGTGGACGGGGTATTTTTTGCGCGTTTATCGCACCGCTACGTGATCCGCGGCATGAATGTCGGTAAGATCGCCGGTGTCAAACCTTTCCGGGAAGGCAACCTGCTAAGCCTATGAAAAAACTGAAGCTGCCCAATACATTCGTCCTGCTGTTCATCATCATGGCGCTGATCGCGCTGGCGACCTGGCTGGTCCCCGGCGGCAAGTACGATACCCATCTTGTCAACGGCAAGCAGCTGGTGGACCCGGCCACCTTCCATTACATCGACAGCAAGCCGCAAGGGCTGGCCTCCTTCCTGATGGCGCCCATCAAAGGCTTTGCGGAAGCGGGGCTGATCATCGGTTTCGTGCTGCTGACCGGCGGCGCCTTCAACGTGCTGCACAAGACCGAGGCGGTGGACGCCATGATCAAATCGATCGCCAAAGCGCATGCGCGTTCGCGCCTGGTGCGGGTGGCCTTGATACCGGTGTTCGTCACCTTGTTCTCCATCGGCGGCGCCACCTTCGGCATGAATGAAGAGGCGATTCCCTTCATCCTGATTTTTGTGCCGCTGGCGCTGGCGCTCGGTTATGACTCGGTGGTCGGCGTGTCCATTCCCTTCGTCGGCTCGCAGGTGGGCTTTGCCGCCGCCTTCCTGAACCCGTTCAATGTCGGCATTGCGCAAGGCATTGCCGGCGTGCCCCTGTTTTCAGGCATGGGCTACCGTGTGATCGTGTGGGTAATCTCGACCGCCGTCACCATTGCCTTCCTGATGTGGTATGCGGCGCGCATCAAGCGCCATCCGGACAAGAGCCCGACCTTCGTGCTGGACCAGGAGAAGCGCCGCGAGGGCACCATTGATTTCGGCAACTTCGAAGGCATGACAACACGCCACCGCCTGGTGCTATGGCTGTTTGCTGCCACCTTGGGCGGCATGGTGTTCGGCGTGGTGAAGTTCGGCTGGTTCATCGAGGAGATCGGCGCATTGTTCCTGGCGATGACGGTGGCGGTCGCCCTGGTCGGCCGCCTCGGCGCCGATGAAGCGGTGGCGGCGTTTGTGCAGGGCTCGAAAGACCTGGTCGGCACTGCGCTGGTGATCGCCCTGGCGCGTGCCACGATGGTGCTGGCGCGCGACGCCCAGATCATCGACACCATGCTGCATGGCCTGATGCCCCTGGTAGCGTCGTCGTCGCCGGTTTTCTCGGCGCAGAAGATGTTCCTGATCCAGTCGGTGATCAATTTCTTCATCCATTCCGGCAGCGGCCAGGCGGCGCTGACCATGCCGATCATGGCGCCGCTGGCCGACCTGGTCGGCGTGTCGCGCCAGACCGCCATCCTGGCCTTCCAGTTCGGCGAATTCACCACCCCGATGATCCCGACCTCGGGCATTACGGTGGGGGTGCTGGCGCTGGCGCGCATCCCGTGGCTGACCTGGGCGCGCTGGATGGTGCCGCTGCAGCTGATTTACCTCGTCCTGGCGCTGCTTTTGCTGGTGCCGCCTTGCCTCATGAACTGGTAGGATGGCAGACATGGAAACCATCAAACACCCGCTCTCCGCGCCCTACGGCACGGCGCAATACGAACTGACCAGCTACCACTTCGGCAAGCCGGGCGGCGGCAAGGCCTATATCCAGGCTGCGCTGCACGCCGACGAAGTGCCGGCCATGCTGGTGGCGCAGGAGTTGCGCAAGCGCTTGCAGGCGCTGGACGATGCGGGCAAGGTCAAGGGCGAGGTGATCCTGGTGCCGGCGGCCAACCCGATCGGGCTGGCGCAAGTCATCAACGAGCGCCCGTTCGGGCGGTTTGACCTCAGCAACGGCATCAATTTCAACCGAGGCTATCCGCATTACTTCGAGCTGCTCAAGGCCAGGCTCGTGGGCCAATTGGGCAGCGATGCGGAAGCCAACGTGCGTACCATCCGCCGCCAACTGCGCGAGCTGGTCGGGCAATGGCAGCCCCATTCGGATGCCACCACGCTGAAAAAGACCCTGCTGGAGATGGCGATCGACGCCGACATCGTGCTCGACCTGCACTGCGAGAACGAGGGCGAACTGCACCTGTACGTCGGCAGCTCGCTGTGCGAGATCGCGCAGCCGCTGGCCAACCTGATGGGCGCTTGCGCCGTGCTCCACACGCCTGGCGCCGGCGGCGAACCGTTCGATGAAGCCTGCAGCCGTTTGTGGTGGGACCTGGCTGCCCACTTTGGCCCTGGTTACCCGATCCCGTCGGCCTGCATGGCGGCGACCGTTGAATTGCGCGGCGAAGTGTCGGTCAGCTACGAGCTGGCGGCGCGCGATGCCGAAGCCATCATCGGCTACCTGCATGTGCGCGGCATCGTCGATGCGGGCGACATGAAAGTACCCGAGCAGGGCTGCGCGCCGACGCCGCTGGAAGGTACGCAGCGCCTGGATGCGCCGCATGCCGGCCTGCTGGTCTACCTGAAGGAAGTCGGCGACAAGGTGCGCGCCGGCGACGTGATCGCCGACCTCGTAGACCCGGTCAGCGGCGATACCACGCATTTGAAGGCGGAAGTGGATGGCGTGCTGTTCACCCGCCTGTCGCACCGTTACATCATCCGCGGCATGAACGTGGCCAAGATCGCTGGCAGCAAGCCGTTCCGCAGCGGCAGTTTATTGAGCCTTTAAGGCTTCTCGACGATCACGTTTTCGCGTGCCGCCGTGGTGGACGCGATCACGCGCCACAGTCCGCCCGGCATGCTGCGCCAGATCGTGATGTCGGCCGCCTTGTGCGGCTTGCCCGTTGCGCGGGCGAGGAATTCGCCGCAGGCGATTTCGTACTGGATGCGGCCATCTTCGAGCACCGTGCGGCTGGCTGTCACCGGGCCGCCGGCTTCGCGCCACCAGTCTTCCTTGTAGCTGCCATCCACACCTGCCTCGTGCAGCGCATCCTCGCTATCGAAGCGCATGAAACCCGCGTCCAGTTCGGGACTGACGAAAGGGTAGGCGATTTCGGGGCGCCATTCGCAGCGCTCGCCCTCGACCACCGTGGTGCCTGCAAAGCCGGTCATGGCCTTGCGGTCGACGGGAATGCGCAGATCGATGTGGAAATCGGCGGCCTGGAACCACCAGACCGGCGTCACCAGGTCGCTGCTGCCGTTGGCGCGCCAGATGCCCTTGCGGCGCCACAGCCCCTCGTATGCCTGCGGTACGCTCATTTGAGATCGTCGGTTTCGAAGTAGATGGTGCCGCCGATGGCTGCCGTATTGGCTTTCAGCGCCATTGCCAGGGCGTCGTTGCCGGCCGCCCTGATGCCCCATTTGCGCACCTGGACCGGAGCCGTCGGCGCGCCGGGCGCCGCGCGGTAAGAGACGATATGGTCGAAGTCGGGGCGGCTGTCGATTTCCTTGACGAGGAAACGCTGCGCGCCGCTGCCGATCTGCATGTAGCGCGACATGCTGGCGTTGCTTGCCTTGCTGTCCAATTGGCGGAAGACCAGCACCTTGTCGATGATCACCGTGGCGCCCTTGAATTGGGCGGTGCCGCCGCGCTCGAAATGGCCCTGCACCAGGTCGGCCCTGAAGTCCTTGCGCGGCGCCTTGGCTTCCGGCGCCAGGGCGCTCAGCTCGAATTTCTCCGGGTCGATGGTCCACAGCGCGTCCTTGCCGTCGAGGCGCTTGCGCAGCGCGGCATCGGTGGCCGGATCGGCAATGTGGACTTGCAGGATGACCTGGTAGTCATGGGGAGCGTGGAACATCGGCAGGTGGGAGGCGTACAAGCCTTCCTGCCCGCCGAACAGTGCCATGCCGTGGGTACCGTAGGTCTGGTCCGCTGCTTGCACGGTCAGCAGCGGCAGGGTGCAGGTTGCCAGTAAGGCGCCGGCAAGCGCGCGTCGGGTCGGGTTCATCCACCCATTTTAACCCTTCAGCTCAGCGGGCACCTTGCCGCCGTTTTCCTCCAGCTTGTGCATCACCTGTTTGTGCAGCCAGATGTTCATGGCGGCGGAATCGCCGGTGTCGCCGGTGTAGTGCAGCTCCTGCGCCAGTTCCTTGCGGGCCTGCAGGCTGGAATCGATGTCCAGCAGTTTAAGCAGGTCGACAATCGACGTGCGCCAGTTCAGCGGCTGGCCTGCCTGGGCGGCTTTGGCATTGAGGATTGCCTCGACGTCGACCGGCTCCGCAGCGGCTGGCGCCGGGGCAGGCTGGGTCGGAATGGGAGCCGGCGTTGCGGCAGGCCCGCTCGGCGCGGTTGAGGGCGCACCAGAGGCCGGTGATGGGGCGGCCTCTTGGTGCGACGACGGGAAAATCTTGTGGAAAATCTTGCTTAGGATGCCCATGTTTGCCTCGCTTTCATTTGCGGGACAGCTTAACAAGCATGGGCGGCGCATAAAGTGCGCTGGCTAACCGTTAGAGCAGCTTAGCGCGAGTTGATTTCCACATTCCCCAGGTTATCGTCCGGCTTGCGGTCGATCAGTTTATTGTCCGGGTCAATGCCTGCCTTGGCGGGGCGGCCGTTGACCACCAGCCTGAAGGTGGACTCGTTGCGGTCGACCAGCTTGCGTTCGCGCAGCAGGGCATTGCCATCCTTGTCGTCGACGCCGATCTCGATCAGGTCGTGCAGCGGGATTTCCTTTTCCGCGCCCAGCTCGTCGGAGCGCAGCTTGGCGGCGTGCACGGTCAGCGTGACATCGTATTTGCCGTCCGCCCGCTTCTCGGCGGTGGCCGCCACCATGCGGTTGTCGAACAACACGATGGAATTGAACAGGTCATCCACCAGGTAAGCCTGGTCCGGCGGCACGATGCGGCGCAAACCATCCACCAGCACCGTCACGCTTGGATACGGATTGCCATGGTAGGAGTGCTTGCGCAGCAGTTCCGCCAGCAGTTCATTGACCTTGGCCTCGCCCACGATATCGGCCAGCAGGTACATGGCCAGGCTGCCTTTGTGGTAGTGGATGTAGCCCTGGTCTTCGTTATCGGCCAGCGGCAGCTCCTTCTTGTTTTCCGTGGCGCGGCCGAACAGGTATTTGTTCAGGTCATAGCGCAGGAAGCGGCGCATGCGCTGCGGGCCGAAGCTTTTCTTCATCACCATCAGCGCCGAGTATTCGGCCAGCGTCTCGCTCAGAACCGTGGCGCCGCGCGTGTTGCCGCCCACGAGCTGGTGCGCCCACCACTGGTGCGCGACTTCGTGTGCGGTGACATAGGTGGGGTAGTCGATATCCTTCGGGTTCTTGTCGTCCACGCGGGCGATAAAGCCCACCGCTTCCGAATACGGGATGGTGTTCGGGAACGATTGCGCGTAGCGTTCGTAGCGCGGGAACTCCACGATGCGCACGATCTTGTGCTGGTAAGGGCCGAAGTTGCGCGTGTAGTAATCGAGCGAATCCTTGACCCCTTTGACCATGCGGTCCAGGTTGTATTCGTGGCCCGGCTGGTAGTAGATTTCGATGCCCACGTCCTGCCACCAGTCGTGCTTGACGGCGTAGCGCGCCGACTGGAAGGCGTAGAAGTTCAGGATCGGCTGCTCCATCTTGTAATGGAAATAGCGGCGGCCATTCTTGCGCCATTCCTTGACCAGCGTGCCCGGCGCCACGGCGGTCTGGTCGCCGGAAGTGCCCAGCGTCGCTTCAAAGCTCACCCAGTCGGCATCGGCGCCGAGGTAATTGCTGGCCAGGCCTTTCGGATCGTCGCGCGGCAGCTTGCGTTCCTGCGCCGGCAGGCCATGCTTCTTGCGGTCGCGCGGGTCGGTCAGTTCGGCATGGCGCTGGTAGCCGATGTGCGGCAGCAGCGTGTTATTGAAGAAGGTGCCGTTGTTCATCACCGGCGTGGTCTTGCCGAGGTTGAAGAGGCCTTTCGGCTCGTAGCTCAGTACAAAGTCCAGCGTGATCTTTTCGCCCGGTTGCAGCGGCTGTTCCAGGCGATAGCTGTAGAAGCCCAGCTCCGTGTCGTTGAGCACGCGGAAAGCCTTGCGGCCGAACTGCAGGGGCTGCAGGTCGGCGTCGGTATCCTGCTGCACGTAGATAGTGTTGACCGGCTGCTGGGTCTTGTTCTCGAGCTGGTACCAGCCTTTCACTTTCAGCGTGCGCTGTTCGGGATACATGTCCAGGCCAAGGCGCACGTCGGTAATGCGCGGCTGCGCCACGTCCAGCACCTGTTTGTATTTGCGCTCATAATCGGCGCGCAGCGTGTCGCGTCCGAACTGGGTCTTGAAGTTGCTGGCGCACAGGCTGTAGGTCAGCACGCCGCCAGCGCCGAGGAACAGCGCCAGGCCCACGCCGAAAGCCCCCAGTACCGGCAGCGTCAAGCCGTGGCGCGCCAGGCTGACGCGCTGCTTCCATTCTTCATTGGTGCCGCGCGGCCAGAACACCACGGACAGCACCATCAGCATGACGGCGGCGCCGGCCCAGTACAGCTCGAACCAGCGCTCGCGTGCCATGAAGTGGCCAAAGCCATTCATGTCGGAGTAGGGCAGTTCCGGCGTTACGCCGTACATCAGCAAAGGATGGTCGAGGCCAAGGGTGGCAAAGGTGATCGTCGCCACGTAGTAGACGATCATCAGGAAGTAGGCCACGTATTTGTGGTTCACCAGCACCTGGGTGGTGATTGCCAGCACAGCGATCAGGGCGCAAGCCGGGAGCTGCACGGTGAACAGCCATTGGAAGTAAAGGCCCGGCTGCAGGTTGAAGTACCCCCTGAACAGCTGGATCGACATGCCGACCAGCATGACGATGAACAGCAGCAGCGCCTGCACGCCAATCAGCCCAAACAGCTTGGACAGGATAGGCAGCCAGCTTGGCACCGGCATCGCGTCCAGCATCTGCGACATGCGGTGCTCGCGCTCGCGCCACACCATTTCGCCGGCATAGAAGGTCGTCACCACCAGCATGAACAGCGAGAAGGTGTTGGTCACCATTTCCAGCACCAGGTAGGTGACCGGATAGGTGCCGGTGCCGTACATCGAGCCCATGTCCAGCGAACCGGCATACATGGTCAGGACGCCGGCCAGCACGATGACGAAGAAATAGATGTTCTTGGTGGTCTCGCGCAGGTTCAGGTAGCTGAAGCGCATGAGCAACAGGCCAAGGCTGCGGGCCTTGAAGTCGGGCTTTTCATTGGTCGAGGCGGCAACCTGCGTCAGGCTGGCCGGCATGTCGCTGTCGGTGCGGGCCGCCGCACCGCTGTCGACCGTGCTGACGAAGTGGAAGCGCCAGTAGCCAAGCAGCAGCGCCACCAGGGCGAAGGAAGACCAGATCACGCGGTTCAGCAGGAATACGCCTTCCGGCAGCACCAGGCGCACATTGCGTTCGGCGATCGGCCAGTATTCGGTGAGGCGGATGACGGCGGTGGTGCCGAAGGGATCGATCAGGGCCGCCAGCGTCTTGTAGTCCAGGTCGCGCGCCAGGCCCGGCGCCACGATATAGCCGACCAGCATGACCACGCTCGATACGTACACCGGCAGCATGCGCCGCGTCAGTGCCGCCAGCACGAAGAAGATGGCGCCGAAGATGAACAGGTTGGGCAGCAGCGACAGCGCGTAAGGCAGCAGGTAATGCAGCAGGTTGAAGGGGCCCAGGCGCTCGGGATCGATGCCAGGCACCTGCGTGCCGAGCCACACGCCCAGCGGGATCGAGGCAAACACCACGCACAGCACCAGCCAGGCACCGAGGAAGCGGCCCAGCATGTACTGGAATTTATGGATCGGGGCGGAGAAGAAGAAGTGGTGGGTCTCGTACTCGAAGTCCTGCTGCACCGAGCGCCCCATCATGGCGGCGACGATGATCACGCCCATGCAGCCGAGGAAGGAGGAGGTCAGCATGATCGAGCGCGGCGCGTTGATGAACACGCGGCCGCCGAAGCTGACGATGGCTTCCTTGAACACGCCGCCGGCAGCAGCCATCCACAGAATGGCCAGCAGCAGGAACATGCCGAAGTAGACCCAGGTCGAGAACAGCTTCAGGCGCTGCTTCGCTTCAAAGAGGGCGATGGCGAACATGGCGGCCCCGGTTAGTCGCAGGCTTTGCTGACGTCGTGGCGGCCGAGGATGGTCGCGAAGTACAGGTCTTCCAGGTCGCCCAGGGCTTCCTCGAAGCCGTCGCCGGGATCGTCGTCGTTGTAGACGTGGATCAGGGTGCGGCCGGACATCAGGCGGGTCGAGATCACGGCATGGCGCTGCTGGAAATAGGACAGTTCCTTCTTGTCGATGAAGCGCGCCCAGATCTTGCAGCTCACGTCATCGATCAGTTGCTGGGTGGCGCCGGCCACCAGCAGCTTGCCCTTGTTGATAATGGCCATGTTGGCGCACAGGTCGGCCACGTCGGACACGATGTGGGTCGACAGGATCACGGTGCGGTCTTCGCCGATATCGGACAGCAGGTTGTGGAAGCGCACACGTTCCTGCGGGTCGAGGCCGGCGGTCGGCTCGTCGACGATGATCAGTTTCGGGTCGCCCAGCAGGGCTTGCGCGATGCCGAAGCGCTGGCGCATACCGCCCGAGAAGCCACCCAGGCGCTGGTTGCGTACTTCGAACAGGTTGGTTTGCTGCAGCAGTCCGTCGACCACTTCACGGCGGCGGGAGCGGTTCGACAAGCCTTTCAGGATGGCGAAGTGGTCCAGCATTTCATAGGCGGTGACCTTGGGGTAGACGCCAAAGTCCTGCGGCAGGTAGCCGAGCAGGCGGCGGATTTCGTCCTTTTCATCGAGCACATCGAGGTCGCCGAAAAAGACCGAGCCGGAATCGCTTTCCTGCAAGGTGGCGAGGGTACGCATCAGGGTCGACTTGCCGGCGCCGTTCGGGCCCAGCAAGCCGAACATGCCGGAAGGGATGGTCAGCGACACATTGTCGAGCGCGACGACCCCATTGGCATAGGTCTTTGATAAATTCTTGATGCGCAATTGCATAGTGGCTCCGCTAACCCCTTTTCACATGATGGCATTGTATTGAATGCGCGACATATCGGTTGCCCGTATGCGATAGCCCGCACATTCGGCGCCCCAGGATGCACTTTCCGGGGAACGAAAAGTGCGCTTCCGGCGTTGGTTTAGCCCTAAAGTTTCAAGGGTAACAAGTCTGATACCCCCGCGCAAGGAACAAATCTGGACAAAAGTGCTATATAGTCCCTAGCCATGCAAGCAAACCATCCAAAACTCGATGCGGCAGTGCAGGAAAAGATTCTGACGGTGACCCGTTGCGGCCTGACGGCCAGCGAGTCCACGGGCTTCTTCCGCACCGCGATCGGCTTGTACTACCTGGCCAGCCTGATGACCAAGGAGCAGCTCGATTTCAAGGAGCTGGACAAGGCTTTCAACCGTTTCGTCTATCGCTCGATCGGCGGTGGGCATAGCATGACCAGCATCCTTCAGTTCATGAGCGGCGGGAAGGTGGTGGAAGTACTGGAGTCGCCGCGCTTCATGCGGGCGATGGCGGACTACCTGCCCGAAGTGCCGGTCGATTCGATTCCCTTCCTGCTTGGCCTGAACCTGGGCGTGGCGAAGGACATCTCGAAGATCGACGCCCGCGGCCCGGTGGCCGACTGGCTTGAGAAGCAGCGCATCTTGCGCGAAGAACAAGAGAACAAATAGCTGGACTGAACGATGAAGGTAAGCGAATTACTGGCGCTCCCGGACTACGCCACGCGCCGCCCAGTGGAGCTTAGCGGCTACCTGATCGCTTCAACCCACCTTGCCTATATCGTAGAGGATGAAGCGACCGCCTATTCGAAGCAGCCGCATTGGGGCGTCGTCCTTAACCGTGGCGCGATTGAGGGATTGTTTGAGGGAGATGTGCCTTTTCAGGGCGGCTCGTCGGTGGAACTGGTCGGAGAGATCTCGTTAAAAGGAACGGTCACTCGTACCGGGATGGGGTTGCTGCCGATGTACATCCCTTATGTGTACAAGTACCGCTTTTCCCATTCTGATTACGCATGCTGGTCGTTCACGATCGGCGACCCATTCAAGGATCTGTATTTGCTCGCACCGCAGCCGATCAAGGCATCCAGCCTGGCCGCGATCAAATCGCTGTTTCCCGCGTCTTTGACGATACTGCAATTGAAGGCGCAGCTGGAGGCTCGGGAGGATCACCTGGTTCGAACACACGTTCGTGGCGCAGAACTGGCGGAGGCTATCAAAAATATCGAGTCGGCCGGATTCCAGTGGAAGACAGCCGAGTGTGAAATCTGGAGAGGGATTCCCTAAGCTGCCGAGGCAGCTGCATCGGCCTATAATGTGGTTTTCCGAACAAGCTGGACGATCCATCATGAACCGCTACCATAATCCTCTTGACCGTTTCATCACTGGTGCCGACAAGGCATTGCGCGTGCTGGCTGGCGTGCATTCGGCATCGCGTCCGAATCCGGCGATCCATGCGGCGGATGCGGAGATGACGGAGCAGGAGCATCGCCACAGCGCGGGGTTGATGCGCGTGAACCATGTGGGTGAGGTGATGGCGCAGGCGCTGTACAACTCGCAGTCGCGCTTTGCCAAGAGCGATGAGGCGCGCGCGGCGTTCGACAAGGCCAGCCGCGAAGAGGAAGATCACCTGGCCTGGTGCGCGCAGCGCTTGTCGGAACTGGGCTCGCAACCGAGCTTCCTGAATCCCTTGTTCTATGCCGGTGCCTATGCGCTGGGTACTGCGGCCGCACTGGCGGGCGACAAGCAAAGCCTGGGTTTCGTTGTCGAGACCGAGCGCCAGGTCGAAGCGCACCTGGCCAGCCACCTCGATCGTTTGCCGCCGCAGGACGCCAAATCGCGCGCCATCGTTGAGCAAATGCGCGTCGATGAAATCGCGCATGGCAAGGCGGCGCAGGACATGGGGGCCGAGAAAACCCCGCTGCCAATCCAGTTGGCGATGAAGGCCATGTCCAAGGTCATGACCTCGACCACCTACTACATCTAAAGAATTCCTTAGCGTCAGGTGTCCAGCGCGAGCTCGCGGTTGAGGGCGGCCTGGTATTCCGCCAGCGCTTGGGCGCGCGGCGTGCCTTCGCTCTCCCACGCTATCGCGTTGTCGATGCGCTTGATCACGACGGGCAGGGTGCTGGTCCAGTCGTCCTTGCGCAGCAGGCGGCGGGCGGCGGAGTCCAGTTCTTCGGCCGGGGCTGCGCGCCAGCTGATGTGGCGGGCCAGGTTCAGGGCGAACGGCGGGCAGGTCAGGGATTCAAAGGCGAGTGCCCCGACCTGGCGGCCAGTCAGATGCAGTGCGCTGCGCTTGAACCATACGTAGGCCAGCGCGAGCAGCGCGGCGGCGTAAAACAGTGCGATCCCTGCGGCGATGGCCAGATTGCCGTAGCGGGAGAACAGGCCCGCCGGGATCAGGCCGAACAAGGCGCTCGCCATCAGCCAGATGAACGGCGCCAGCACCTTGTACGGGCCGAATGCCGGCGGCGACCAGCGTTGTGCGGGCGCTGCGACCGCGACCAGCTGCTGTTTCCAGCGCAGCGGGAAGATGGGGCGGTGCGGCAGCAGGGGATTGGGGATAAAAGGCTCCTTGCCGCGCAAGGTGTAATGCTCCGCGCCGAAATGCAGCGACCAGCGGCCACCCAGGGAAGCCGCCAGCACGCCTTCATTCGAATGCAGCAGCCGCGCCGAGTCGTACAGGTAGAGGCCAGCGATGGCCACGACCAGCAGGATTTCGGCGTGGAAGGCGATCAATTGCTGCTTTCTTTCTTCTTGAACAGCGACTTCAGGCCGGCAACCGCTGCAACGCCACCGACTGCAACCAGTTTCCACATCTTGGCCAGGAACAGCGCGGCGGCAGCCCAGAAGCCTTTCTTGGTCGCGATGACAGCGGCGCCGCCGGTCACGAGCGCGGCCAGGCCGAATTCGGCCACGTGGTCGCCCGGCTTGAACTCGGAGTACTTTTCGCCGTCGTTGTATTCGAAGCCGGTCAGCACTTTGCGGAAGCTCGCCACGTCGGCATCCAGCGTTTCCGGCGACGACACCAGGGTCGCGCTCATCACGCCGCTGCGGCCCAGCAGGCGGATGGTGTAGTTCAGCGAAATGCCGTTATCCGAGCGCAGTTTTAGGCCCCATTCCAGTTGCTTGGTCTTTTCGTCGTAGTGCGGCGGGACGTACCAGCCCTCGGTGTACAGGGCGCCCAGGCCGAGGCGCTTGCGCTCTTCGTTGGCTGGTTCGTCGCTCTCTTTCAGGGTTTTCAGCAGCGCGTCGGCGTCGATCTTGTCGCCTTCCTTCACGTAGCCGCTTTGGTCGAAGGTGAAGGTCGCCCACCAGCCGCCCTCATTATCCAGGATGGTGTAGTTGCCGTCTTCCGGCAGGTTGCCGGTCAGTTCCAGGAAGCGGCGCGAATTCTTATCGTCCAGGAATTGGATCTTGTCGCTTGGCGTCTTCAGCGTGGCCTTGGCGGCGATGGACTCGGCGCGCGGGCCGGTGTGCCAATCGAGCTTATCGAATTCTGCCTTGCGCTGTTCGGCAGTCATGTCGGCCATGGCAAATACCGGCACCAGAGCAAGCGCAATCACCCAGTTACGAATCTTCATTGTTGTTACCCCGTTGAGTTATTTTTGAATAAACCCAAGAGGATAGCAGCGTGGACCCCATTCAAAATGCGCGCTTTCTCACATGCGCAGGCTGCGTTCGATGGCGCCGGAGGCAGCGGCCTTCAACAGGCGCTGGAATTTCGGGCATTCGGCATGGCTGGGGGCAGGACAGGCAGCTGCATGGCGCAGGCCTTCGCTCATGGCCTTGAGGCGCTTGGCCAGCGCATCGATTTCTTCCGCCTTGGCCAGCAGGAAGGCGCGGTCGATGGAGGTGCCGCCATCGGGCGTGAACATCGAGCCGATTTCGTCCAGCGACAGGCCGGCAGACTGGCCGAGCGAAATGATGGCCAGCGTATCCAGCACGCCGGGTGCGTAGGTGCGCCGCAAGCCATTGCGGCCAGCCGGCTTGATCAGGCCCTTCTTCTCGTAATAGCGCAGGGTGGAGGCGGCCATGCCCGAACGCTGCGCGACTTCGGCGATATCCATCAAAAATCCCTTGACTTGAAGTTGACTTCAACTTCTACAGTGTGCCCATCAACCAGGGAGATTGCAATGGAAATCATCATCATCGGTATCGGCGCCACCATCGTGTTCGATGTGTGGCTGGCGCTGCTCAAACGCCTGGGCGTGAAGACCATGAACATGGCCTTCATCGGCCGCTGGGCCGGGCACCTGGCGCAAGGGCGCTTCGCACATGATTCGATTGCCGCTTCGCCTGCCGTCAGCGGCGAGCATGCGCTGGGATGGCTGGTGCATTACGCGACCGGCGTGGCGTTTGCCGCCGCGCTGGTGGCGGTGGCGGGGCAGGGCTGGCTGCATGCGCCCAGCCTCGGGCCGGCGCTGGCCGTCGGCATCGCCACCGTCGGCGCGCCGCTGTTCGTGATGCAGCCTTCGATGGGCCTTGGCGTGGCATCGAGCAAAACGCCAGCACCGCTGAAGAACTGCCTGCGCAGCGTCGCCAACCACACTGTTTTCGGACTCGGTCTTTACCTTTCCGCTTTACTCATCAAAGGAATCGCACAATGAAGAAACTCGCAGTCATTTACCACAGCGCCACCGGTCATACGGAACATATCGCCTCGCACATTGCGCAGGGCGCCGCCAGTGTGGCGGGAACGGAAGTGCATGTCCTGAAAGCTTCGGAGCTGGCAGGGGCGCCGGAGGCGCTCCTGCAGTACGACGGCGTGCTGCTTGGCTCACCGACCTACCTGGGCGGCGTGTCAGGCGTGTTCAAGACCTTCATGGATGCCACTGGCAAGATGTGGCGCGCGCAGCAGCTGAAAGGGAAACTGGCGGGTGGCTTCACCGTGTCGTCGCTGCCGGCAGGCGACAAGCAATCGACGCTGGTGTCGATGTTCACCTTCTGCATGCAGCACGGGATGATCTGGGCCGGCAACCCGATCATTCCGGAGCAGCATTCGGGCGTGCCTTACGACGAAGCGGCGAACCGCCTGGGCTCCTGGACCGGCCTGATGGCGCAGGCCGGGCACGGAACGGCGGCGCATGAATTTGCCGCCGGGGACATCAAGACTGCCCGCATGTTCGGGCAGGGCTTTGCCGAGACGCTGCTCAGGCTTCGATGATTTCGAAGGTGTGGGTGATCTGCGCTGTCTTGGCCAGCATGATGCTGGCGGAGCAGTACTTGTCGTGGGACAGGGTGATGGCGCGGTCGACCACTTCCGGCTTCAGGTCCTTGCCGGTGACGACAAAGTGGAAGTTAATCTTGGTGAAGACCTTGGGCTCGGTCTCGGCGCGCTCGGCCTGCAGGACCACTTCGCAGCCACGTACATCGGCACGGCCTTTTTTCAGGATCAGCACCACGTCATAGGCGGTGCAGCCGCCGGTGCCCAGCAACACCATTTCCATCGGGCGCGGCGCCAGGTTATGGCCGCCGCCTTCCGGTGCGCCGTCCATGGCAACCATGTGGCCCGAACCGGTCTGGGCGCGGAAACTCATGCCCGACGGGCCATTCCAGCTGACTTTAACTTCCATCTGTACTCTCCGTTAAATGCGTCCGGGCATTATACGGTCATCATGTATTTCTCGCTCTTCATGCGCCGCTCGGTATACCAGACGCACAGCATGGCCAGCAGCAGGCTGCTGAAGAAGGTTTGCAGGAAGGGCAGCAGGCCGATGCTGCCGCCCTTGGCCAGTTCGCGCAGCAAGGTCTGGTTGGACAGCACGGGTACCATGTACATCCACCAGCTATTGCTCAGGTTCATCATCGGTACCAGGATGACCGGCACCAGCGGCACGATCATGGTGAAGCTGACCAGGGTTTGCGCCTCCTTGAAGGAGCGGGCATTGATGGCCAGTGCAATTTCCAGCGCTGCTGCAAACAGCGAGAGGGTGGCGGAAGCCAGGCACACCATGGCCAGGTCGCGCCAGCCCAGGCGCCAGGACAGGCCGATTTCCTCCAGCGGCAGCCATTTCAGGATGCCGTGCGCGATCGCCAGTTCCAGCGTGATGCCGACGATCGACAGCAGCGAAGCGGCCAGCCATTTGCCGATGATCAGGTCGGACGGCCGCACCGGCTGCGCCATCAGCACTTCCAGCGAGCGCCGTTCGCGTTCGCCGGCCGTGCTGTCGACGGCAGTACTCATGCAGAACATGAAGGCCGGGATGAAGAAGATGCCCAGCATGGTGCTGATCGTATTGGCCGAACGCGAAGCGCTGGTGCCGGCGTCGTAGCGCTGCACCAGCACCGGGTTCAGGTTGACCGGCGATACGCCGTGCGCCAGCAGGCGTGCGCTGGCGATATTGCGGCTGTAATCGCGCAGCACGTATTCCACTTCATCGATCTTGCGCGAACTGTCGGAGGCGGAATCGAACCACAGCTCGACGCGCGCCGGGCGCATGGCATGGTAGTTCTCAGCGAACTCCGGCGTCAGGCGCAGCACGGCCGTCACGGTCTGCTTCCGCAGCAAGGCATTGATATCTTCCTCGCCCATCGGCTCGAGCTCGGTGATGTTCACATTGCGCTGGCGAAGCTGGTTCATCAGCGTTGGCGCCTGTTCGCTGCCGATCACCGCCAGCTCCACGCCTTCGCGCTCCGGCTTGGTGGCGCGGTCGATCTGCCGCTGCAGCATGAAGCCGACCAGGATTGGATACATCAGCACGAACAGCAGCAGCAGGCTGAGGGCGCGGCGGTCGCGCAAGGTTTCTGTGAGTTCCTTGCGCAGCACAATCGGAAATTTGAGCTTCACAGTTCGATCCCTTCTTCAGTGCCGACCAGGCGCACGAAAGCGTCTTCCAGGCTTGGCAGGCCTGCCTGCTCGCAAAGCTGCTGCGGGGTGCCTTGCGTGACGGTGGTGCCGTTGGCGATCACGATCACGTCGTCGCAGGAGTGGATCACCTCCTGCATCACGTGAGTTGCCATGATGACGCAGCAGCCGTCTTCCTTCAGCGCGGCCAGGGCGCGGCGCAGGGCGCGTGTGCTCATCACATCCAGGCCGCGGCTCGGTTCATCGAGCAGCAGGTGGCGTGGGCGGTGCAGCAGGGTGCGCGCCAGGGCGACCTTGATGCGCTGGCCTTGCGAAAAGCCCTTGGCACGGCGGTCGATGATGTCTTCCAGAGAAAGCAGTTCAGTGACTTCCCTGGTCCGCTGTTCGATCGCGGCATCTTCCATGTCGTTCAATTCGCCGAAGTAGCGCAGGTACTCGCGCGTCGTCAGCCGCTCGTACAGGCCGAACTGGTCGGTCAGCACGCCGACGTTGCGGCGCACCGCCATCGGGTCGACCGCGGGATCGACGCCGTCGATGGAGATGGTGCCGTGGTCGCGCTGCAGCAGGCCGACCAGGGTACGCAGCAAAGTGGTCTTGCCGGCGCCGTTCGGGCCGAGCAGGGCGGTGATGATGCCGTCGCGCGCGGTGAAGCTGGCGCCGGCCAGCGCCTGCACCTTGCCGAAGCGCTTGCAGAGGTTTTGGACTTCGATCATGGCTGTGGCCCTGCGCTATTGAGCTGGAAAGTCGGGGCCGGGATCTCGTTGAGGCATTCCGCCTTCAACGGCACGCCCGGCTGGTCGAGGAAGCCGCGCAGCAGGCGCGGCATGCACCCAAGTGGCGACACGATATGGCCGCCGTTCTTCACTATCAGGTGCTGGGCATTCTTCATGTATTTGCGTGCCGCTTCGGCGCGGCGCGGCGGTGTGACGGGGTCCAGGGCGCCGGACATCAGCAGTACCGGCGCCTCGATCACAGCCGGTTCCTTGTAAGGCACGGCAGGCACCGACATGGTTTCGCACATCTTCCCGATGCGCATGATCTGCGGCGCACCGAGGAAGGAACCCTTGGTGTCCTCTTCCAACAGCTCTGGCGTCAGGCGCGGGAAGTCTTCGGCGCACACCACGGCCAGGTGCAGCGGCATGGCCGGCCCGCCCTCGGACGAAAAATCGCGCGACACATTGCTGCGTGCGATGAAGGGCTGCCAGCGGTCCTGGTAGGCGCTGTGGATCAGGAAAGGCAGGCGGCGGCTGTCGGCCTGCGAATACAGGATGTTATGCACGGTGCCGATGAAGCGCATGCTGGTCATTTCGACCTTGGTGGTTTCCGCCGTGCGCGGATCGGGCAAGGTCAGGGATTGCGGCGACTTGGCCAGGCGTGCCGCCAGCGCGTTGAATTCGGAACGCAGGCTGGGGAAGGCGGTGGCGCAGACGGTGTCGTCGGTGCATTGCTTGAACAGGGCATCGAGCGCCGCCTGTGCATCATGCGCGCCGGCCGGCACCACCTGGTCGGGCGCCGCGACGCCATCCAGCACGAGGGTGCGCACGCTGCCGGGATACAGGCGGGCATAGGCCTGGGCCAGGCGGCTGCCGTAAGAGCCGCCCCAGATATTGATGCGGCCATAGCCAAGCGCGCCGCGCACCACTTCAATATCGCGCGCCGCCTGCTCGGTCGTGTACAGGTTGAAGCGCTTGTTCAGGCCCTTGATACAGGCGCGGGTCGCGGCCAGCAATTCGTCTTCCGTGGCCGTTTCATCATTCTTGCCGGGTTTGCAATCGAGCTTGCCCGACAATCCGGTGCCGCGCTGGTCGATCAGCACGATGTCGCGCGTCGCGCGCACCTTGCGGAAGGTGGTATTCAGCAGGGGCACCAGGTCGGAGCCCGCCTCGCCCGGGCCACCGGCCAGCAGGAACAGCGGATCGCGCCGGGCCGATTCGCGCAGGGCGGGGGCGACGGTGACGTGCAGGCTGAGGGTGGCGCCAGGGGCGTGATGGTCGAGCGGCACGGCCAGCCGCAGGCAGCGCAGGGATTCTTCGGTGCCGGGCAGGTGGCAATCCTTGCCGGGCTGGGCCAAGGCCAGGGCCGGTGCCGCGGACAGGGCCAACAACGAGGCCAGCATGAGCGATCGCATGGCCGTCTCCTCTTGTGATTCTGGGGTTCCATAGTATCCCGGCAATATCTGCTTAGCAACGGCAACTCGGTACAGGGTGGGGTTGACTCGGCAAGCCAATCCGGGCTACAATCGCCAGCTTTCCTTTTCGCTCGGGAAAATTAAACAAGAAGGCTGCGTCCGCTGAAGTACAGGGGCGGAACCACCGATAGAGCGTTTTTAATCTTTCACAGAAAGTTCAAACATGAAAACTTTTTCCGCTAAGGGCCATGAAGTCCAGCGCGATTGGTTCGTGATTGACGCGACGGACAAAGTCCTCGGCCGTGTTGCCAGCGAA
>Ga0209130_1000657_pt1 | contig 31685 bp, 31 predicted proteins | sample AraplaMF_Cvi_mLB_FD_184264 | JGI IMG/M metagenome (GOLD analysis project Ga0209130, IMG submission 184264) | Arabidopsis root microbial communities from the University of North Carolina, USA - plate scrape MF_Cvi_mLB (SPAdes) (version 2) | ecosystem: Host-associated > Plants > Roots > Endosphere...
ACCAAGAAAGGTTAAACGGCTTGAGCCCATTGGAATACAGGATTCAAGCCGCTTAAGGTTTTTTATTATTTCCACTGTCTACTTGACAGGGAGCTGTTCAAGATTGATTAAAATGGATTCTTTTCATATGAATACATATACAGTTTTTATAAAAAAGTTCGATCATATATAAATCATCGTCGTACAAGGGAGATGTTCACCTAAAGATTGTCTGAAGGGTTTGAAATGAAGTTAAGAGAATTAATAGGAGAGATTAAAAAATTAAATTCGGCAGACTTCATGTAATAAACCGAAAATTCTGACATTAGAGGGGAATAAAAATGAATATTTCTGTTAAATATCAAGAAAAAGTTAAACATGATTTAGAACCTAATGAACAAATTATCGATGTCTTTACTGGAAGAACTGCCCCTACTAATTGGGTGATGAAACTTCTTCCTGAAATTTCTTGGCTCACTAAAGAGAATATGCCAATAGTTTTAGTGATAACAAACCAAAGATTGCTTGTATATAAACAACAAATAAATTTGGACATTCAACTCGCCATCGGAATTCATCGCTTCGATATAACGGAATGTAAAGAACTAACTAGTGTACTTAATGGAGCAATTCAAGTTACTTTAAAAGACAATCAATCTTTCAAGTTTGTCTTTAAAAAGGAACGGATGCCGAAAATCCTAAAAGAACTTACAAATTAAATTTATGTGTTTCAGAGGATACCAGATATACCATTGTGTGACAAGGTCTTGTTTATACAGCAAGGCTTTTTCTTATGTGTTACAATTACATTCCAAAGTATTATTCTACTCATTAAAATTACCCCTTGTGTTTAATTTATTTTGGTAAAGTGTGTTTCTGTTTTTAATCAACGTATTATTTAAACTGCTAAATTTCATTTGGCTTTTACTCAACAATCTGGCCCTTTAATGGAATAACTTTATTATCAATTAACAGATTTTTAATCCACAAGAAAAACCGAAATCCCTTTTTTAAAGAGATAGGAAATTCCGGTGCATCTTTTTTATAAACGGTTAAACTTTTTCAAAACCACAGATGGTACACCATGTACGGCTAGTCTCTTTTATAAACTCTATATTTACCAGACTGGTCTTACTCCCGATATAAATTTATCTTCTCTTGCTTCATCAACTATTTTTGTTAAATCTTCTCTGATCATTTGTATTCGTTCAGCACCTATCTTTTCACTCAAGCGCTGTTCTATCTCAGCTAGTATTTCCCCTTTTGCTTTCACTACTAACCAACCTCGTTTAGTCAAAACAATAGTTTTCCCTCTGTATGTGTTGTTAATGAGAGGAAAAGAGTGTGTTGCGAAACGAATATAATGCAACTTTACCGCACGGAAAAGCTAATTCTAGTATGTAAATGAAATGGAATGAAGGGGTTTGTTTTTTTGTTATGAAAAAAATTTTCTTTATAAAACTTTATTTAAGAAAAAATTTATATACTAATTCATGTAAACGGTTTACTAAATCGTATATTGCTAGAAATGAAGGAAAGATCCGCATGGAAACAAGGGGGAGAGTAATCGGGATTGACATCGGTACCACAAGTGCGAAGACGGTTGTGTTCACAGAAAAAGGGAAAGTCGTTGCGTCACATGCAATTGATTATCCAATTATTCAACCAAACGTCGGATGGGCTGAGCAAGATCCCGATGTAATATGTGCCGCTGTATTCAAAACTGTAAGCGTTGCCATCGAAGAAAGTAATGTGTTACCAGAGGATATTTCTTCAATCGGTATTAGTACAGCAATGCACGCATTAATTGCTGTAGATGAAAACGGTGCGCCGTTAACGCGCTCTATCATTTGGGCAGATAATCGGAGTACGAAACAATCAGAAAAATTATTAGAACATATGAATGGACATGAAATTTATAGACGAACAGGTACACCCATTCATCCAATGTCACCACTTTCTAAATTATTATGGATGAAAGAAGAGGAACTAGAGTTATATAAGAGTGCTTATAAATTTATTTCTATATTGAAGGTGGAAATTCATTCTATAAAGATACGTTGCGTCGTGCTGAAGAAGCGAAAAGCTTTGGCTTACATTACGTAGATATCGGTACATCAGGCGGTGTAGAAGGAGCTAGATACGGTGCTTGTTTAATGGTTGGTGGAGAAAAAGAAATTTATGATCAATTAGAACCGTTATTTAAAGATTTAGCAGTAGAAAACGGTTATTCATATGCGGGCCGCGAGGGTAGTGGGCATTTCTTAAAAATGGTTCATAACGGTATTGAATACGGAATGATGCAAGCAATCGCTGAATGGTTTGAAGTACTAGATAAGAGTGACTTTGATTTCAATTATGAAGATGTTGCAAAAGTATGGACAAACGGATCAGTTATCCGCGGTTGGTTAATGGATTTAACTGAAAAAGCATTTGCAGATGATCCGAAACTTGATGGCATTAAAGGTGTAATGAACTCTTCAGGAGAAGGGAAATGGACTGTTGAAACTGCGCTTGAATTACAAGCAGCGGCACCAGTTATTGCTATGTCATTATTTATGCGCTACCGTTCACAAGAAGATGATACATTCCACGGAAAAGTGGTTTCTGCACTTCGTAATCAATTCGGTGGACATGAGGTTGTGAAAAAATAGGAAATATTAGTTTTGTGAAACTCATACGAAAGTATGAGTTTTTTTATTTCTCATACTATTTAATGAAAGTTTTTCCCTCTTTTTACTGTGTTTTGTATAGAAATTTCTGATAATATATAAATATAACTTGAAAACAAAGGGGAGAAATAATTATGAAACTAGTCGTTATTAACGGTACACCAAGAAAATTCGGTAGAACTCGCGTTGTGGCAAAATATATTGCAGAGCAATTTGAAGGGGAGTTATACGATTTAGCAGTAGCGGAATTGCCTTTATATAATGGAGAAGAATCACAACGTGAATTAGAGGCAGTAAAAAAATTAAAAGCTTTAGTGAAAGCTGCGGATGGAGTAGTACTATGTACACCAGAATATCATAATGCGATGAGCGGAGCGCTGAAAAATTCATTAGACTACTTAAGTAGCAGTGAATTCATCCATAAACCTGTCGCATTGTTAGCAGTTGCTGGAGGAGGTAAAGGGGGAATAAACGCATTAAATAGTATGCGCACTGTCGCTAGAGGCGTTTACGCAAATGCAATCCCAAAACAAGTAGTACTTGATGGATTACATGTGCAAGATGGTGAACTTGGAGAAGATGCAAAACCATTAATTCATGATTTAGTTAAAGAATTAAAAGCATATATGAGCGTATATAAAGAGGTGAAAAAACAATTAGGAGTTGAGTGATATGTCCTCTCTTTATCAGGATTCTCGCTTATATTACATTCTAGGAGCCAATAGTTTATCTGCTATTGGCTCTGGGATTGTTATGATAACGATTCCGTGGCTGTTGATTAAGGAAAGTGGGGGAGAGACAACGTTTGGGTATATTTCTATCGTTGCAACTCTCATCATGTTTTTGCTAACGCCATTCATTGGGCAAAGCATAGATCGTTTTTCAAGAAAATCTTTATTGTTATGTAACGAAGGTATCGGGATAGCCATTATAGAAATGATGGCTATTTGGGGATTTGCTGGGCAATCATACAATTCTATTCATTACATTATTATTTATATAGCAGGTTCTTTCTATTATCTATTATTCTATCCCACAATATTTGCATTTAACCAAGAAATATTTCAATCAGAGCATTATAAAAGTTTAAGTGGCACAATGGAAATACAAGGACAATTAACGCAAGTTATTTCAGGTGCAGCTGCTAGCTTTTTAATTGAGATTATTTCTTTGAAATGGATCTTGTTAGTGGATATGTTAACTTTTGCAGGAGCATTTTTCCTGTTCTTATGTATACCGTATGTAAAGAAAAAAGAAGTGAAAGGGAAAGTAACATTTAAGAAGCAATTGTTCGAAGGAATTCACTTTATGAAAAAGCGCCCTAAGTTATTTTGGTTTTTACTAGCGACTTATATGCCGTTTATCGGTGTCATGATGGCAAATTATTTAATCCCAGTATATATTTCAAATATACTCAAAGCTAGTGCCTCTGTATACGCAATTGAAGGTATGATGTACGGTGTCGGAGCGGTTCTTGCAGGAATAAGTATTCCAATCATGATGAAATATGTCAAAACAGAAGTTTCAATCGTTATGACGATGTTCATTTATGTAATTTCAATTACCGCAATGATTATTGAGCCTTCCATTATGTTATTATATGGACTTGCGATTTTTCATGCGATTGGAAATGCTGGAACGAGAGTGGCGAGAAATGTATTGATGATGGAAGAAATACCAAATGAAGTAATGGGACGTGTGGACAGCTTATTTCGACTAATTGGTACAGGAATTCGAATTGTATTATTAATGTTGTTTACGGCAGACGTATCTAAAGCAGGGGTGATGATCCCGTTTTACGTACTAAGCTTTATATTGATCCTATCATTAGGGATTGCTTTTTATTATGTAATTTCAAAACGTAAAATGGAAGCAAATGTGTCTAATAAATCCATCGTTTAAAAAACACTTCTTACTCCCTTTCTTTTTCTATATAATAAAAAGAAAGGGAGTGCTAACTTATTTATGAACAAATGGATTTTGCTTATAATCTTATTACTACCTCCGCTATCCATCATTTATATGACGTTTCGAATGAATAAAGTTGCTCGTGAAACATTGAGTAATCACTCTCCATACGTTCTTATATTAGGTGCAAAGTTATTTGGAGATAGACCATCCTTATCTCTTCAAAATCGTTTGGATATAGCGTTGGAATATTTACATGCTCACCCTGAGGTGAAAGTAATTGTTTCAGGTGGTCAAGGGGAAGATGAAGATATACCGGAAGCTCACAGTATGAGAAACTATTTAATGGTACATGGTATAGATGAGAATCGTATTTTAATTGAAGACCGCTCTACAAATACGTATGAAAATTTAAAGTTTAGTATGGATTTATATGATGTAAAGCATGCGGTAGTTGTAAGTAATACGTATCATTTATATCGAACGAAAATAATTGCAAAGCGTTTAGGGATAAAGATGGAAGCTTTGGCTGCTGAAACACCGAGGCGCTCTAAGAAAAAAGCGTATGTGCGTGAATATGCTGCAATTATGAAAACATTATTGTTCGACCGTTAGAGCTCAAATGAGAGCTCTTTTTTTGTATAATAAAGCGTATCATTTGAAATGAGTGCTATATTCCATCAAAATAAAGGAAACAACATGAAAGGAGTTGTGTCTGTGATTCAATTTAATCATGTGTCAAAATCGTATGAAGATGGCACAAAAGCAGTGGATTCATTGCATTTAGAAATTAAAAAAGGAGAATTTTTTGTTCTCATTGGTCCGAGTGGTTGTGGGAAAACAACGACAATGAAGATGATTAACCGTTTAATTGAAACGACGGAAGGATCAATTTTAATCGATGGAAAAGATATTCAACAATATAACATAAACGAACTACGTTGGAATATAGGGTACGTGTTGCAGCAGATTGCGCTGTTTCCACATATGACAATTGCTGAAAATATTGCAGTTGTCCCTGAAATGAGGAAATGGACCAAAAAGGAAATAAAAGCACGTGTCGATGACTTGCTACAGATGGTTGGGCTCGATCCAGATGTATATCGTGATCGTATGCCAGATGAATTGTCGGGAGGGCAGAAACAACGTGTTGGTGTCGTACGGGCATTAGCCGCAAACCCGAAAATTGTACTTATGGACGAACCATTTAGTGCGTTAGATCCGTTAAGTAGGGAGCAGCTCCAGAAGGATATTGTACAACTGCAAAAAAAAATCCAAAAAACAATCGTGTTCGTAACGCACGATATGCAAGAGGCTTTATCACTTGGTGATCGTATTTGTGTAATGAAAGAAGGAAAAGTTGTTCAATTAGATACACCAGAAGGTATTATACATAACCCGAAAAATGAGTTTGTTGAGGAGTTCATCGGAAATCGTGGACGACCTTGGTATGAGGGGATGAATATAGAAGATGTATTGCCGCTAGACGATAGTACACGAGTAGAAGGGACTGCTTTATCTTTACATTCTCCTTTACAAGAAGCACTAGTCCGCTTACAAGGTGAAGAGTCAGTGCCAGTTGTAGAAAATGGTCAATATGTTGGGGCGTTAACAAGTCGTCATATTGTCAATTATATTGTTGAACAAATGAAGGGGAGAGGCTAATCAGTGACTGATTTTATTCAAACGTTCCAAGAACGAAAAATGGAATTGCTGAGTGCATTAAGTGAGCATTTACAAATATCGCTTATTTCACTATTTTTTGCAGTAATCATAGCGGTGCCGCTTGGTATTTTATTAACGAGAAAAGAACGAATGGCTGAATTTATAATTGGGACCTCTGCAGTTATGCAGACAGTACCATCACTTGCATTACTCGGACTTTTAATTCCGTTAGTAGGAATCGGAAAACTTCCAGCCATAATCGCATTAGTTGTGTATGCACTATTACCTATTTTACGAAATACATATACAGGAATACGGGAATTAGATGAATCACTTATAGAAGCGGCGAGAGCTATGGGAATGAATAGCTGGAGAAGGTTATGGAAGGTGGAGCTTCCTCTCGCATTGCCAATTATTATGGCGGGTATTCGTACAGCAATGGTATTAATTGTTGGAACGGCTACATTAGCTGCTTTAATAGGCGCAGGTGGGCTTGGTAAACTTATATTACTTGGTATCGATCGAAATGACCATGCGCTTATCATTTTAGGGGCCGTACCAGCCGCGTTACTCGCTTTATTCTTTGATATAGTACTTCGGGCACTCGAGAGCCCAAGACGCTCTTCTAAGCGCGTTATATTGACAATATGTATTGTTGTCGTAATGATTGCTTTGCCATTTCTTTGGAATACACAAAAGAACGACATAGTTATTGCCGGCAAACTTGGATCTGAACCAGAAATTTTAATTCAAATGTACAAGCAACTTATTGAGCAGGATACAGATTTACAAGTGGAATTAAAGCCGGGACTTGGAAAAACAGCATTTGTATTTGAAGCGTTAAAATCAGGTGAAGTAGATATATACCCAGAATTTTCAGGAACAGCTTTATCTACTTTCGTGAAAGAAGAACCGAAAAGTACAAATCGTGATGAAGTATATGAACAAGCACGCACGGGAATGGAAAAGAAATATAATATGGTTATGTTAAAGCCAATGGAGTATAACAATACATACGCACTAGCTATGCCGAAAAAAATAGCAGATCAAAATAACGTAAATACAATTTCTGATTTAGGAAAAATTGCACAGGAAGCTAAAGTAGGATTTACATTAGAATTTGCTGATCGTGAAGATGGTTATAAAGGAATGCAAAAATTATATAACTATAAGTTTTCAAATGTTAAAACGATGGAACCGAAACTGCGCTATAGTGCAATACAATCGGGGGATGTTAACGTAATTGATGCATATTCAACAGATAGTGAATTGGAGCAATATGGGCTTAAAGTGCTAAAAGATGATAAAGGACTATTCCCACCTTATCAAGGAGCGCCATTATTAAGAAAAGAGACGTTACAAAAATATCCTGAACTTGAAAAAGTATTAAATAAATTATCTGGAAAGATTACAGATGAAGAAATGAGAAAAATGAATTATGAAGTAAACGTAAATGGTAAAAGTAGTGAAGAAGTAGCAAAACAATTTTTACAAAAAGAGAAGTTACTCCATTGATTTTACAAAAAATATACAATTTTATATGTTTGAAATGACCGTTCATTACAAAATGGACGGTTTTTTTGTGCATACTTATACATTTTTTCAAAAAAGTATTCCATTTTTCTTCATTTTCTTTTAGAATAAGTAATGTTTTCCTGAAAAAATATAAGAGAAACGTCTATTAGAGAAAAAGGTGACTTTAATAGTTGAATGAACATAGCACCTAGAATGACAGATGGGGTGGTACAAATAGAAAAGAAGTTAGGATTTTTTCCGTTAATCGCATTAGTAGTTGGAACGATGGTTGGTGGCGGTGTTTTTAGTTTACCGCATGATTTAGCAGTAGGAGCAAATAGTGGTGCAACGATAATTGGTTGGTGTATTACAGCGATGGGAATGATTCCACTTGCGCTCGTATATCAAACGTTAGCAAGACAAAAACCGGAGCTTGAGGGCGGAATTTATAGTTATGCACGAGCTGGTTTCGGTGAATATATTGGTTTTAACAGTGCCTGGGGGTACTGGTTGGCAGGGATTTTAGGAAATGTCGCAACCATTATGTTGTTGTTTAGCACATTAGGTTATTTCTTCCCAATTTTTAGAGGAGGAAATAATGTTGCGTCTATCGTTGGTGCATCCCTTTTATTATGGACACTTCATTTTCTTATCTTATTTGGAATCCGTGAAGCTTCCATTATGAATGTTATCGCAACGATTGGGAAATTAGTTCCGATTTTATTATTTATTGTCGTGATGGTAACAGCGTTTCGCTGGGATACATTTACACATGACTTTTGGGGCGAAGGAACAATCACGGTTTCCTCTGTACTAGGTCAAGTGAAAAATACAATGCTTGTAACTCTTTGGGTGTTCATTGGGGTTGAAGGAGCAGTTGTATTATCAGGAAGAGCTAAAAATAGCAGGGACGTTGGAAAAGCGACAGTACTTGGATTAATTTTAGTAATGTCTATTTATATTTTAATTTCTGTGCTGTCAATGGGAGCTATGACGAGAAATGAGCTTTCGGTTTTAGAAACTCCTTCAATGGGACATGTATTAGAGCATGTTGTTGGACCTTGGGGGGCAGTTGCGATTAACATCGGATTAGTTGCTTCACTTGTAGGTACATTAATTGGCTGGTTTTTACTTGTTTCTGAAATCTCTCACGTAGCAGGAAAAGATGGAGTATTTCCGAAAGTCTTTACGAAAACAAATAAGAAGCAAACGCCGCATATGGCATTATGGATTTCAAATATCGTTGCTCAAATTATATTTATAATCGTCCTGTTTTCACAATCGACATATCAAATTATGTATTTTATTGCGTCAACATCTATATTACTGCCGTACTTATTATCAGCGTTATACCAATTGAAATTAGTCATTACGAAAGAGCTGGGAGTTGCGAGAGTGAAAAATGGTTTGTTAGCTTTAATTGCTTCTGTATATTCTGTATGGCTCATTTACGCAGCTGGTTTAAAGAATTTACTGCTTGTTTCAATCGTATATGGTATTGGGATTCTCGTGTATATGTTTGCAAGAAAAGAAAAAGGGAATCGTTGTTTTGCAGGCAAAGAGCGATATGTGATGTGGGCAATTGTTATCGCAGCTATCACGTCAATTTATATGTTAATGTCAGGAAATATAAAATTGTAAAAGTCCTTTAAATTTAAAGGGCTTTTTTCTTAGTTTAGAGAATATTTAATACATAAGATATTCAGGAGGGATGAAAATGGAAGAAAAAGAACAGTTGACTAGAATTATGGATTTAGCTAGTGATTTAAGGAAAGTATTAGTACAAGAATCTTTTTTTAATCATCATCCTGAACTTCGAGGTGTGATTGAAAATTTAGCGAGTTCTGTAGAGAATTTGGCGAGTTTACAGCAAAATAAAGATGAAAATGCCGAAGATAGATTACGGTACGTACTTGCTAAAATGAAAATTGCTCATAATGCTATTTTACAAGAAAAAAAAGCATTTCCTTCTCTATAATATACGTTTTAATTTTGAACCTGACGGATGACGTCAGGTTTTTTATTTCTAGTTTTAGATTGTAGTTCATACACTAAGAATAGTATGAAAAAAGAAGGTGACTACGTTGAAATTACATAAAGCTCTTCATCCAAGTTTTATAAAGCGAATGTATTATATGAGGTTTATTGGAACGTTTGCAAAAGCGGAGGGAGAGAAGAATGGAGAAAATTTCTTTGTACAATGCCTTTCTCCATTACCCTTAACTTTACAAGAGTTATTTCCGGCTGGAAAATATTTATTTGAAGGATTATGCAGTAATAAAAAAAATGAAAAAATCTTTACTGATTTAAAGAAGCGTAAATTAGAAAAGCAATTGGTTATGTTCCGTCTTTATTATGATCGAGGAAATTTATTTTTGGAATTAATATGTACAGAAGAGCCTAGGGAGATAGCATCTTCATATAAATTGATTCCTTCACCAAAGGTCTCGAATTATAAAAAGAGAGCGTCTTTGGAACGGAAGTTAAGCAACGGTTATTTATCATTTCTTATGCCTAAATTACCAAAAGACTTTGAGCCTCCAGAATTATTATGGTATGAAGGAAGACTATATGGGAATTTATCGTTAAAATCATCAATAAGTTCAATTTCATATTTTGAGCAAAGAAAAGAATGCAAATATATTGAAATAAACGATTGGATGAAACATGTAGAAATAGCGGTAGACGATCATTTATATTTTGTAAGTGAGAATGTGTATGAGCAACTAAATAAACGAATTGTTGAAGAAGGTAAGTTAGTTGAAGCAGAGGATATTAAAATGCAAAAGGAGGATTGGGAATGGGATGAGCGTGAATCCTCTTTTTTGCAGTATGTACAAAGTATGGTTCGTAAAAAAGGTCTATATTTGGATGATACAGATATATATAATTTTCACATTAGTGTTAAAACCAATATGTTAACGATTGTTGGCGGTATACCAGGTGTTGGGAAATCACGCTTTGTGCAAGCATATGCAGAAGCGCTCGGCTTACGTTATGGTGAAGAATTAATTTGGATTCCGATTTCACCATCGTATCAAGAACCACATGATATTCTCGGCTACCTTCATCCGAATGGTAATTTTATTGAAAGTGAAACGAAGTTAGTTCGGACATTACTGCAGGCTAAAGAAAACCCAAATCAATTGTATATAATTGTGTTTGATGAAATGAACATGTCACATATTGAGCATTGGTTTACTCCATTTCTATCCGTTCTTCAACTTGAAAAGCAAAATCGTATTTTGAATTTGTATGAGAAAGTACAAGAAATAGAAAATCAAATTCCGCCTTCAGTGGAAATTGGTGAGAATGTTATTTTCGTAGGCACTGTAAATTTTGATGAAACGACGAAAGAGCTTTCCGATCGATTATTAGATCGAACAAATTTGATTACGTTACAAAAAATTCCGTTTTGCGAGATGAGTATAGAACAAGAGAAAATAGTTCAGCAACCCCCGCTGAAAGTAACAACGGGAGAATTTCGAATTAATTGGTTTAGGAATAAAGAGATGATTGAAGTGTTTACTGAAGAGGAATTAGAGTTATTGGATAAGTTACATGATGTATTATCATCACACGATATATCAAAAGGAATTTCTTTCCGATGTGCAAACGCAATCGCTACGTATTTGCAAAATATACCGTTCCAAAATAATCAGTCCTATATGATTAGCAGGGAAGAAGGCTTTGACTTGCAAATAAAGCAACGCGTATTAACGAAATTAAGGGGGACAGAAATGACAGTGGGCTCTCTATTTTCTGAAGAAGCAAAAAGGGGAGCGATATTGATACCACTTTTACAGTCTCCGCTTGCAAATCGTGTATCTACATTTGAACATTCTTTAGCTTATATTAGACAAAAGCGTAGAGAACTGGAGCTGTATGGATATGCAAAATGAGGAGCGTTATGAAACAGCAATCGTCGATACGAAAGAAACGCTACCGTTTGTATTGAAGCTAATCATTGGTACTGAGGGGAAAGGCGATTTTATCCTTTTAAATCGCCTTTGTACGTCTACTACAGCACTAGTTCAATGTATTTATAAGGTACAGGAATTAAAACCACTGAAATTGCATTTCCATTATCAAAATCCAATGGATATTACATTCATATGGAATAAAGTATATGAGGGACAAAAGAATATAAAAGAGTCGCAATATGAATTAAATGAAAAAAAACAAAGAGTATTAGTGTATGAACATGGAAAAACTGAATTTTTTTATCCGTGGCGCTGTGGCTTATATCATTTTGAAGTGCGTATAGAAGATAAAACTTATTATGGGGCGTTTCAAGTTGTTCCTAAAAACTTTTTTGATGACCAATTTGAAATGATTCAAGATTATGTGAAGTCAATTTTAAACGAGTTAATTTTAGATAGAGGTTATTACAAGAAAACTTTCTCAGCACTGAGTGATATTGAAGATTCTTCTTATTTGGTATTGTTAAGAAAATTGCCACAAAAAATGAAAAGAATAAAACAAATTTTTAAGAAAGTAGAATCGAATGCGGAATTTGTACACGAATTTAATTGGGAAACGAAAGAGCGGAAGACAACGAGAAAAACTGCCATTATGACAGAAAGAAAGCTTTATGCGAAATATTATAATCGTAAATTTAAGGAGCAAAAAAATAGTATTGAAAATGCATTCCTTAAATTTAAAACAATGCAATTCTATTATTATTTACTTGAAGCAGAAAGTTTTGTACGTAAAACGATTGAAATACTAGAAGGAGAAAAAAAGAAAAAATCAGATGAATTCCAAGCTGTTAAAACAATTATGAAAACGATTGAACGAAATGGATCAGTGACGGACAGAGAAAAACAAAAATATAGAAATATACATTTACTAAAAGAAGCAGATTTACGTAAAAGTTCTGTGAAAATACAAGAATATAAAATATTAGCTCATATCGTACATGAAAGCGTGCAATACTTTCGAAATTTATTGTATTCTCCATTTTGGAGGGGAATTTCTGAAACAGCTAACATTAATTCGCACACTTTATCTATACCACATCAACAATTACTCCATCATTTAGAATTGTTACCGCAGCAAACGGAGCAACCTCCATCTTTATTATTCGTATATAAACCAACGTTTTTAGTGTATGAATACTACGCTTTTTTTATCGTTATTTCTATATTAGAACAAATCGGATTTGAAGATAAGAATCCTATCCTTGAACAAATACAAGAACATTTTTATTTAGACGGATTACAAGATGGAACGACAGTTATCTTGCATAGAGATAATATAAAAGTACACGTCGCATTTAATGATCTAATTGAAACACACCCCCTTATTGCACTTAGTAAAGGAAGTAATTTTTATAATGGAGAGGACACAAAGAAGCCAGATATACGTCTAGATTGTTTTGTAAAGGAAGAAGAGAAGTACGTATATAAATCATCTATAATTATTGAAGTGAAATATAGCCCTATGTATAATATTTTTCAACCTATTGGTAATACGAAAGCGACGGAGCAAATGTATAAATACTGGTCTATTAAATATGTAGAAGAACAAAGTGGGAAACGAGTTTTTCATCGTAGGGCAATTTATGAAGTGATTTGTGTATATCCAGGGAGTCATATGCATAGTAAAAAAATAGAATCTGGTTGTGGTGTGTTTTTACAATTATATCCGTATAAGACGAAACAAGGAGAAGAGAAGTTGGCGGGAAAGCACGGAATGATTCAAATTTTTGAAAAATGGTTAAAAAGCAATAAAATGTAAAAGAAATCCTTTTTTATAAAGGATTTCTTTCGGTTAAGAAGAATTATATGCCATAAGGAAAGAAGCATAACATGGGTCGAATTTGAAATGGTAATCATCTTTCATTAGAGAAATTAACTTTCTTTGTATGTACGATTGTATAAGAAAGTAAGGAATGGTACATGCGGGGGAACAGAGTGTGAAATAGGAATTTAATTCAATTTGCAGAATATAATAAGACGTAAATATTTTTAGTTGCATACGAAGGTTTGTTCTTATATGATAGTAAGTGAAAGCGTTATCAAAAACAGAGCGGCGATGGGAAAGGCGGGTAAATATGTTCCAGCGTGTTCAAACAAAGGAAGAACATTTTTGGTTCGAGCAACTGTGGGGAGATTTTTGTGAAGAAAGAAACTTAATGTTTGTAGAACGTAATTTAAATCCATCACGATTTTTATTAATAGAAGATGAACATCATATCGGTACAGTAGAATGTATTAAGTATACAGTACCTGAACAATCAAATTCGGAGTTTTTCTATCCGTTTTCTAAAAATGATTTAGTGAAAGATTTGAAAAATGTATATGAAATAGGAAAGTTAAGCATTGCGAAAACGTCCCGGGGGAGAGGACATTTCAAAAGGCTGGCAGCGATTTTATTTATGCATGCGTTAGAGACGAAAGCTGAATGGTATATTGCAGCAGTTACAAAAAGAATGTATATGTATTTACTTACACTCGGTTTTCCAATTGAGCCAATAGATAGTCCATTCCAGTTTCATGATACTTTACAAGGTGTACCAGTACGGATTCATGCTCGAAAAGGGGCTACACATTTGTATTCTTTGAAAGAATTCCGTGATATTATTCAAGGGAATGCTCATGCGCAGACACTTATTGCAGAATACAGTAAAAATATTATGTTAACAAAATAAAAATATATGAATATGTATAATATGAAGAAGGGTATCATGTTACAGCCTTCTTTCTTCATACAAAAAGTAGACCCTTATTCTTGTAATAAGGGTCTACAAGTTTATAGTCCAAATATACTAAAAATCATTTTGCGGCGCTTAGGTTTCTTTTCTCTTTCATATGTTGGTTTTGAATCAGGAGTAATATATATTGGTTCTTCTTTTTTTAAGGCAGCTTCTAGTTTTTGAATTCGCTCTAACATTTCCTCCATTTCACGGCGATGTTGTAAAAGTTGGTATGTAACGACATCATTTGCTTTATCTAGCATTTGTTCTTCCATTCGATCTAGTCTTCTCGTTATTGAATTTAATTGAGCTGCTAATTGCTCAAAATCATTTGATGGTGTTGTTTGAGTAGGTTGAATGTTGTGAGGTTGGTCTGCCTGAGAACGATGGTATTCTAACATTTGATCTAAATCACCTTGTGTGAAAATAAAATGACCATATTTATTTTTTTCTATCGTAAGATTTAATTGTTGTGCAATCCGGACAACAGCCTTTGGGCTAACACCTAATTTCTTCGCGATAAATGGTGTTTTATATTCCAAAATAATCCCTCCTATATATATCCTGTTGAATGATTTCTAGTTATGTAGTAAGTTCCCTTCAGGTGTGACAAAAGAAGTGTGGAATCGGCAAAGAAAGTGTTTTTTCACGAAATTGAGCTGTTTAGCATATACGATTTATACAAACTATTTTTATTCATCGAAAAATTGAGCTTATTATAGTTTGACGATAATAAGCTAATTAGATTATCATAATTATAAATATCTTTTTTATGTATGCATATAATATATAAAAAGGTGGTTGCTAATGTAGAATTTTATTAGAGTATAAGAATGCTTACTTCACTTGAATAAATTTAAGTAGGAGGTGGCTTCCTTGCTTACACTGTAAGTAAGGAAAAGTATTTGGATATATATAGTATAAGCATAGTGATTGTTTTAATTGCCTTAACGGCATTTTTCGTTGCAGCAGAATTTGCAATTGTTAAAGTGAGGAGTTCACGAATTGACTATTTAATTGCAGAAGGAAATAATCGTGCAATATCTGTCAAAACAGTCATTACAAACTTAGACGAATATTTATCAGCTTGTCAGTTAGGAATAACTGTTACAGCTCTTGGGATTGGGTGGTCTGGTAAACCTGCGCTAAAGCACATGTTTGATGTTTTGTTTGCTAATTGGAATGTCCCCACTCAACTCGCAGATATTCTGGCTATAATTTTAGTGTTTTTGTTTATCACATTTTTTCATGTGGTAGTAGGAGAGTTAGCTCCAAAAACATTGGCGATTCAAAAAGCAGAACAAGTGAGTTTCTTTGTTGTTAAGCCACTCATTTTGTTTTATCGTATTGCATTCCCATTCATTTGGCTTTTAAATGGATCAGCTCGGCTAATTACGAAATTTTTTGGGTTGAAACCACCAAAAAAGCATGACGAAGTGCATTCAGAAGAAGAATTGCGGTTGTTGGTTTCAGAAAGTTATAAAAACGGTGAGATTAATCAATCTGAATATAAATATGTAAATAAAATATTTGAATTTGACGATCGTATTGCGAAAGAAATAATGGTACCACGAACAGAAATGAATATTTTAAATAAAGAAATGCCTGCCGAAGAGGCTTTACAAAAAATGTCTCATGAAAAATATACGAGGTATCCGGTGGTTGATGGTGATAAGGACCATGTAATAGGCTTTGTGAATTTTAAAGATATATTTACAGATTTTGTGAAGCATCGAGTTGTTAGTGAAAAGACAGTGGAGCAATATATTAGGCCAATTATTCTAGTAATTGAATCTATCCCAATTCATGATCTATTTTTAAAAATGCAAAGGGAAAGGACGCATATTGCTATATTAATTGATGAATATGGTGGTACATCAGGTCTTGTAACCGTTGAAGATATTTTAGAAGAGATTGTAGGGGATATTCAAGATGAGTTCGATACTGATGAACAACCGGAAATCCAACAAGTTAGTGAGACGAAAACAATTTTAGAAGGAAAAGTACTTGTTAGTGAAGTGAATGCATTATTAGGTTTGACTATTGACGACGATGATGTCGATACGATCGGCGGCTGGATACTAACGAAAAATATTGAGATTGCCGAAGGAGATACCATTGAAATTGAAAACTATAAGTTTTGTGTGAAGGAATTAGATGGGCACTATATTAAGAGGTTGGAAGTAACGAAACCTTCAGAATCGATTGTTATTGTGGGGGATGAAAAAAAAATTCCGCTCCAAGAACAAATTAGTTCGTAAACTCTGCTTTGTAGCAGAGTTTTTTTGAGCAAAATGTTTTTTGGGCTGTTAGGGCTATGATACAATTACATAAGTCAGACCTTTCACTAGGTGAAATAAATGTAATGTATTATTGTATACATATATTCGGAAGGAGAACCACTATGAAAAAGCATTTATATATAAATGGGGTATGGAAATCAGTAGGGACGTATAAACCATTGTATGCACCATATTCTGAAGAAATGTTAGCGGAGATCGCGCAAGGTACAGAAGATGATGTAAAAGAAGCGATAGTTTCGGCTAAAAATGCAATGAAAGAAATGAAAAAATTATCTGCATACGATCGCGCAACTATTTTAGAAAAGGTTGCACAAAAAATGGATGAGAGAAGAGAAGAGTTTGCAGTGATTATCGCAAAAGAAGCAGCAAAACCAATTCGTGCTGCACGGGGAGAAGTAGATCGCACTGTTCAAACATATAAGTTTGCAGCTGAAGAAGCGAAGCGAATATATGGTGAGACGTTACCATTAGATGCGGCGCCAGGAGCAGAGGGTCGTATAGCGTATACAATTCGACAACCTATAGGAGTTATTGGTGCTATTACACCGTTTAATTTTCCACTTAATTTAGTAGCACATAAAGTAGGTCCGGCAATTGCGGCTGGAAATACTATAGTGCTAAAGCCAGCCGACCAAACGCCACTTTCGTCATACGCATTGGTGGAATTATTTGAAGAAGCTGGTTTACCAAAGGGAGCTTTCAATATAATTTCTGGACCTGGACCTGTTGTAGGTGAGGCAATAGTGAAAGATGAGAACGTTGCTTGTATTACTTTTACAGGAAGTCCAAAAGTAGGTATTGGAATTAAGCAAAAAGCTGGATTGAAACGAGTGACGTTAGAATTAGGATCAAATGCTGCTGTTATCATTGATGAGGACGTTGAATTGACAGATGAAATAATTGAACGTATAAAATGGGGCGCGTTTGTGAATAATGGACAAGTTTGTATTTCTGTACAACGTGTTTTTGTACATGAATGCAAAATAGATGAATTTATTACAAAATTAACAAAAGCAATGGAAAACGTTGTAGTAGGAGACCCGCTTCATGAAGAAACAGATGTATCAGCACTTATTTCAAAAAAAGATGTAGAACGTGTAAGTTCATGGGTAGAAGAGGCAGTTAAGGCAGGATCAAATGTTGTATACGGTGGTAACAAACGTGATGCAAGAATCTTTGAACCAACTGTATTAACAAATGTTCCAGAGTATGTATCTGTTCAGTGCCAAGAAGTATTTGGTCCACTCATGACAGTAAATACATTTAAAGAATTTGATGAGGCTATAGAGCAAGTAAATAATTCACGTTACGGTCTACAAGCAGGTGTATTTACAAACAATTTATGTAAAGCAATGCGTGCCATTGATGGATTAGAAGTCGGTGGTGTCATGATTAATGATATTCCAACGTTCAGGGTTGATCAAATGCCTTATGGTGGTGTGAAAGAGAGTGGCACAGGTCGTGAAGGAATTAAATATGCAATAGAAGAAATGACAGAGATGAAATTAGTGTGTATTAAAAAATAAAGTAGATCGAGCTTAAACATCGCAATAAAAAACGAGCAGGAAATGTTTACGATTCCATACTCGTTTTTTATTGTTTGTTTTATGTTTCTCGGAACGATTTCATTTAATCAAGTGTACCTTTTACTTCATTTCTTGTTTGAAAATAGCATCTTCTACATAAATTTGTTCTTTGTCAACAGCAGTGCTATGAGATAGTACTAAACCGATTGGTGTTTCTGTACCTTTATTTTGAACAATTGTAAAAGGAACATTTTTTTCATTTGCTAATTTAATGTATTTTGATAAATGTGGGTAAGCAATGCTACCATTTAGGAATAGTTGTAATGATTGAGAAGAACGCATGCTACCCGTTACTTCTGTATACACATTACTTTGCATTACTTGACCGATTGTTAAAGCGAATTCTACACGCTCACGTAATGTAGTTAAGTACATATTACGTTCTTCTGGTTTGTTTTGCTTTTGGCCATATATGCCTTCTTGGAGATAATCTTCCACATTTTTATTTACCATATTTTTCACACCTTTCAATTCTTATTGTACGCAAGAATTAAAAAGGATGCAAAAAAAAGTAGTTTTGAACAGAAAAATAATTAAAAAATGAGAAAGAAAAAGAGATATATGAATAAAACTTATTTAATTAAGAAAGGAAAAATAAATTTTATCAACAGAAATTAACAAAATGTGACAATAATCTATTAACGAAATGTATTTTTTGTGTTAATATTCAAAATATAAAGGGTATTCGTCGTATGGAAATGGAGGGAATGGAGGTTTTTCCAATCGATAAGGATATTAAAGAAGTATTTTGTTCGCACTTGAAAAACAACAAGCACCAATTCGTAGAGAACTGGAAAAACAAAATGATAATTTCCGAAAAAGATCCATTTAAACAAGAAGTAGTTCAAAATGGAGAAGATTTATTAGAGTTAATTATCGAACTTGTTATGGAAGATAAAGATATTAATTATCTTCAACCATTATGTGAGAAAATTGCCATTGAGCGTGCAGGGGCAGATGCGAATATTGGAGATTTTGTCTATAATGCAAATGTGGGAAGAAATGAACTTTTTGAAGCAATGTGCGAATTGGATGTAAGCGCTCGTGAACTGAAACCGATTATGGCCAAAATACATACTTGTTTTGACAAATTAATTTATTATACCGTTTTAAAATACTCAGAAATTATAACGAGAAATTTAGAAGAAAAACAGCAATATATAAACGAAACACATAAAGAAAGGCTTACGATTCTAGGGCAAATGTCGGCTAGTTTTGTCCATGAATTTCGTAATCCGCTAACTTCAATTATGGGATTTGTAAAGTTATTGAAGACAGACCATCCTAATCTATCGTATTTAGATATTATTTCACATGAATTAGATCAATTGAATTTTAGGATTTCACAATTTTTACTTGTGTCGAAAAAAGAAATGTGGAATGAATCTGAACGTTTTTGGCTAAATGACTTGTTTCAAGATATTATACAATTCTTGTATCCAAGTTTAGTAAATGCAAATGTTTTGATTGAAAAAAATTTGCCGTATCCTATTCCACTCATTGGCTACCGGAGTGAAGTGAGACAAGTATTTTTAAATATTTTAATGAATTCAATTGATGCTCTTGAATCGGTGAAAGAAGAGCGGAAAATTGTCATTGATGTATTTGAAGAGGATACCACTATTCGCATTGTTATAAAAAATAATGGGCCTATGATTCCAGCGGAAAGCGTAGAAACCATTTTTGAGCCATTTGTAACTACTAAAAAGCTAGGAACTGGTATTGGACTATTTGTATGTAAACAAATTGTAGAAAAGCATAAAGGATCCATATTGTGTCGTTCGAATAACGACTGGACAGAATTTCAAATTGAGTTTCAAAAGTAAACAGTCTACACCATACGAATGGTGTAGACTGTTTTAATTTGTAAGTATAACGGCCTCTAACTTTGGGTCCTCAGTTGAATAACCTATTATTGAAATTGTGTAAATTGAATTTGGTTCAACGTTGAACTTAGGAATGGTTAATAGTACTTTTTTTGAATCAGCAAGTGAAACTTCAATATCTGCTGTACCAGGGCTAACTTGTAAAAAATCTGTTACTTGTTTAAAGAGTACATTTTCAAATAAATGATCCCCATCTTTCAAATTAACATTTACAACTGGAGTGTCTGGTGAAAAATGTGCAAACCGTATTTTTGCTTGACCAGATGGTAAATGAGTATTATCAAGAATAGGTTGTAATTGGAGGTGATTATCGCTATCCACCGCTGCAAGGGTATAAGTGTGATTCCCCATTATGGGTACTAATGCTGAGAATATTGGAGTTTCGTTTCCAACAGGGACAATATCAATACGGTATTTACCTTGTACTAATGATAAGTAAGGGCTGAATTGTTTAAAGGAAATATTTTTAATCACTTTTTGTCCATTTACAATAATATCAACTGCTGGTGTGTGGGGAGCTGTGTGGAAAATTCTCATATGTGACGGCAAAGTCGCTTCTTGTGAATCTCTCTTTTCATATGCTTGTACAAGTTTTGTAATTGCATCATGGTATTTCATATAGAGTTCCACATACTTTTTAGGATTGCTATATTGGTAGTAACGAGCGAGTTGTTCGTAACGTGCAGCTTCTTGTCCGTATTTTTCAATTTCGGATTGAGTCATAAAACATTCCTCCTTCATCATTACAACTATATGCGGAGCTGGAAAGAAGATATGCGAAAAAAACTGTTTTTCTGAGAGGAAAAGTTAAAATAGGGATTTTTTTATTTATAGGCAAACACACATACAAATCGGTAATTGTCCTACATAATTTATAAAGGAAAGGTAGTTTGAAGGAAGGAGAACAATGGGGATCTGGATATCCTAGGTATGTAGTGTGAATTTAGTTATGGAGGATTTCGTGCTTTAGGCTGTAGTACAAATGTTGGATTTGCACTATAAGTATTTCTATTCCCAATAAGTGAACTGGCTGAAAAAGGTAATATCAGATAAAAGAGCGTCGTGCCGAACTGATTACTGTGGTTAATCGGTTCTTTTTTTATTGTTTTAAATAGATGGTACTACTTGTTTAGTAATAGTTACGATAATTGTGGTTATCTATGTAGTGAAGTGAAATGTCGAATTTTGTTTGAAAATATGCAATATAAAGTAGGATATTAGGAAGGAGAATAACGGGAGTTCCGTCGAAGTTTACACAATGTCGGCAATTGAGGGAAGCTGATATTATGTTAAAAAAGCATTTAATTTGTTGTTATCTTAAGTCAAGGAGGGGTGTTTAAGCGTACAGATAAGGGTTGGTCTTCAATTTAAGTTCTGAATTTTCTGTTTTTAAACTAATATTTTGCACTCATTTGTATATTTTATAATAGTTTTTTGATAAATTCACTGCTTTCGCAGAGGGTTCTTTTTTATGAAAGAAACGTCAATTTTCTTCATATATATATACAAATTGGAGAAATGGGGGAGCGCTATGCGCGATTACTTAATTAAACCACTTGTTGGTCAGCCGTATCCAATGATTTCACATGGAAAAGGTGTATATTTGTATGATCAAAACGGAAATAAATATTTTGATGGTTCGTCAGGAGCAATTACGGCAGGTATTGGGCATGGCGTAAAGGAGATTGCAGATGTTATTAAAAAGCAAGCAGAGGAGATTGCTTTCGTATATAGGTCACAGTTTACGAGTGAACCAGCTGAAAAATTAGCGAAGAAGTTAAGTGATTTAAGTGTAGGAGATTTGAACTGGAGCTTTTTTGTAAATAGTGGTACGGAAGCAAATGAAACAGCTATGAAAATCGCAATTCAGCATTTTCAGGAGCGCGGTATTCAAGGGAAACATAAAATTTTGTCACGATGGATGAGCTATCATGGTATTACGATGGGAGCTTTATCTATGTCTGGGCATCCGCTACGTAGACAACGTTTCGTATCTATTTTAGAAGATTATCCAACTATTCCAGCTCCTTACTGTTTCAGATGCCCTGTACAGAAGGTATATCCAACTTGTCAGCTTGCTTGTGCGACTGAACTAGAAAGAGCGATTGACCGAATTGGTGCAGAACATATTGCAGCTTTTATCGCTGAACCGATTATTGGAGCTGCTGGAGGCGCGATTGTCCCGCCGAAAGAATATTATAAAGTAATTAAAGATATTTGTAGTCATTACGATATATTATTTATTGCGGATGAAGTAATGACTGGACTTGGCCGTACTGGTGCATGGTTTGCGATGGAGCACTGGGGTGTAGAACCGGATATTATGACGCTTGGTAAGGGGCTAGGAGCGGGTTATACACCAATGGCAGCGACAGTTGTAAGTGACCGTGTTATGGAGCCGATTTTACGTGGATCACGTTCTGTAATGAGCGGGCATACGCTTAGTGCAAATCCATTGTCTGCAGCAACGGCTTTAGCTGTTATTGAATATATGGAGAAACATAATCTACCTGAAAAAACAGCAGAAAAGGGAGAGTATTTATTAAAAGGTTTACAGAAAGTTCAGCAGCAATCGACAATCATTGCCGATGTACGTGGAAAAGGATTGCTAATTGGAATAGAATTGCAACCGTTTACAAAAGCGTCGGAACTTATTTCGGTTGCGGCTAAAAATGGATTGCTCTTATACCAAGCTGTTTCAGGGCAAGCAGGAAAAGAGGATAGTGCACTGCTTGTTGCACCACCAATGACAACTACATATTCCGAGTTAGATGAATTACTTTCAATTTTTGTAAAGAGCGTGGAAGAGATGATGCAAAAAGGAGGGCATAGTATCGCATGACAACTATTACAAATACATTCGGTAAATTAAAAGAAGTAGAGGAAGTAATTTCTTTGTTCCATGATGATATGACATTAATGTTTGGGGGATTTGGAGGGATTGGATCCCCTCCATCTCTAATTCAAGCTGTTTTAGATAAAGGCATTACAAATTTAAATTTAATAGGAAATGATACTGGATTTCCTGATGTAGGAATTGGTCGTCTTGTTACGAATGAAAGGGTTAAATCTTTAGTTACTTCTCATATTGGATCAAACCCAAATGCGGGAAGACAATTAAATGAAGGAAGATTGCAAATTGAATTTTCTCCGCAAGGAACATTAGCAGAGCGTATTCGCGCTGGTGGTGTAGGCCTTGGTGGTATTTTAGTTGATGTAGGTGTTGATACGATTGTAGAAGAAGGAAAACGAACAATTGAAATGAATGGAAAGACATATTTAGTTGAAACAGCTTTAACGGCTGAAGTCGCAATTGTATATGCGAAAAAAGCGGATCCGTTTGGCAATCTGGTATTTGATAAAAGCGCTCGTAATATGAATCCGCACGTAGCTATGGCTGGGGACATAACGATTGTAGAAGCAGAAGAAATTGTTCCACTTGGAAGTTTAGATCCAGAAGAAATTGTCGTCCCGGGTGTATTTGTAAATTATATCGTGCCATCGGAAGGAGTGAATTGGAAATGGGTATGGGCGTAGAAGTGAGAGATAAGATTGCAAGACGTGCAGCGAGAGAAATTCAAAATGGCATGATTGTAAATTTAGGTATAGGAATTCCATCGCTTGTACCGAATCATTTGCCAGAAGATATGAGTGTTATGTTTCACGCAGAAAACGGTATTGTCGGTATGGGACCAACGCCAAGTAAAGGGAATGAAGATGAGAATTTATGTAATGCAGCGGGTTTACCTACATCTCTTATTACAGGAGCAAGTTATTTCGATAGCTGCATGGCGTTTGGAATGATTCGAAAAGGATTACTTGATGTTACAATACTTGGTTCGTTACAAGTAAGTGGAAATGGTGATTTAGCAAACTGGATTGTACCAGGAAAACGCGTTCCAGGTATTGGAGGAGCGATGGATTTAGCGCAAAAAGCGAAGCGAGTCGTTGTTGTGATGAATCATGTTGATAAATACGGAAATGCAAAGATTGTTTCGGAATGTACATTGCCATTAACTTCGAAAAAATGTGTAGATTTAATTATTACAGACATGGCTGTAATGGAAGTGACTCCAAGTGGACTTGTCTTACAAGAATTAATGAGTCCGTACACTGTAGAAGATGTAAAACGACATACGACGGCTGATTTTCAAATAAGCTCAAATTTACTAGTAATTGAATGAGGGGAGCTGTAATATATGGAGCAATTAAAAAAACAAGTTTGTGATTATATTGAGCGTAATGAAGAAGAGAGCGTAAAATTTTTAACACGATTAATTCAAGAAAAGAGCGTATCTGGTGATGAAAGTCGTGCGCAGGCAATTGTTATTGAAAAGTTGCGTGAGTTAGGTCTAGACCTCGACATTTGGGAGCCTGCTTTTAATGAAATAAAAGATCACCCTTATTTCGTATCACCTCGTACAAGCTTTACAGATAGCCCGAACATTGTAGCGACTTTAAAAGGAAGTGGCGAAGGGAAATCTATGATTTTAAATGGCCATATTGATGTCGTGCCAGAAGGGGATGTAAATCAGTGGGACCATCATCCGTATAGTGGAGAGAAAATAGGAAACCGCATATATGGACGTGGAACAACAGATATGAAAGGCGGCAATGTCTCACTTATGCTTGCGATGGAAGCGATTATTGAATGTGGTATTGAACTAAAAGGTGATATACATTTTCAAAGTGTAATAGAAGAAGAGAGCGGTGGGGCAGGAACATTAGCAGCTATTTTACGAGGGTATAAGGCAGATGGCGTTATTATTCCTGAGCCGACGAATATGAAATTTTTTCCGAAACAACAAGGGTCAATGTGGTTTCGTCTACATATAAAAGGCAAAGCAGCACACGGTGGTACACGTTATGAAGGAGTAAGTGCTATAGAAAAAAGTATGTTTGTTGTAGATCATTTGAGAAAATTAGAAGAGAAGAGAAATAGTCGAATTACAGATCCATTATTTAAGGGGATTCCGATTCCGATTCCAATTAACGTTGGGAAAATTGAAGGAGGAAGCTGGCCAAGTTCTGTTCCCGATTCATTAATTTTAGAAGGAAGATGTGGTATTGCGCCGAATGAGACTATAGAGGCAGCAAAAGAAGAGTTTGAAGGCTGGATTGGTGAATTAAAAGAAGTGGATAGTTGGTTTGTAAAAAATCCTGTAGAAGTAGAATGGTTTGGAGCGAGATGGGTTCCTGGTGAACTAGAAGAAAATCATCCGCTTATTACAACGCTTGGGCATAATTTTGTTGAAATTGAAGGGAACGAACCGATTATAGAAGCATCGCCATGGGGAACAGATGGAGGTTTGTTCACACAAATCGCTAACGTACCAACGATAGTATTTGGTCCAGGAGAGACGAAAGTAGCACATTATCCAAACGAATATATAGAAGTTGATAAAATGATTGCTGCCGCGAAAATAATTGCATGTACATTACTAGATTGGTGTGAGGTGAAGAAATGAAATACTATGAATCTTTTAGTGAACAGACAAAGTATTACACAGTAGAAGGGGTATTAGACTATTTTAATAAACGTGTTAGAGTTGATCACTATACAGGAAATGTTGAACGCATTATACAAACAATCGATAAATTAGCAGAGAAACATTCTTTCACTAAATGTATTATTAAAGGAAAGGGAGAGCATGTTTCGACATGGCTCTCTTTCGGTTTCTTATTGGAAGCAACGATACCTCATTATTTTCAAGGACACGATGCGTACTTCTTCGTGAAATATCATTCCAATGAAAGACGAAATAGTATTCATTGGAATGAGGAAGATAGCATTTTAAGTGGTGTAAAAGCAAAAGAAGTGAAAGAAAAAATAGTCCCAGAGGAGTTTGTGTTAAGAAAAGCGACAGAAGAGGATGCGGAAGAATTAGCAATTGTCTTTGGGAAAGTATTTGAAGTTTATCCGACCCCTTTAAATGAAGCGAGTTATGTAAAACACACGATGAAGGAAGACGATACAATTTACTATGTTTATGAATTCAAAGGGAAAATTATTAGTACAGCATCTGCTGAAATGAATGTGAAAGAAGGTAATGCAGAATTAACGAATTGTGCTACATTACCTGAATATCGAAAACATGGTTTTATGAAAAGTTTGCTAATTAAGTTAGAGGAAGAACTTCAAGAAAGATCTATTTTTTGTTCCTATACAATTGCTCGTTCGCTATCTTTCGGTATGAATGCAGCCTTTCATCAATTAGGCTATACATATACGGGAAGGCTCGCGAATAATTGCTACATTTTTGATAAGTTGGAAGATATGAATATATGGGTGAAAGATTTATCTAGCTATTCGAAAGCAGTAAGACTCCCACTTCAAAATTCGGCTGTAAAGCAAAGCAGTTAGGGGGGGCGGGATAATAATCAGTGGGGATGAATAAAGCCCCACTGATTAAAGTTTCACTTAACCATAAATAAACAATAGAAATATATACAAATTTCATCAAAATAATAGAACGGAATCGTCATACTTATAATCGCACATAGGTATGCCGAAAATTCGGCATAGAATTCGCTGAATTTTCGGCAAAAGGGGGGATGACATTGCTAGCAGTTTCGACACAAGAAGTCATTGAGGCGATTTTGGGTAGTATAGATGAGGCCATACACGCAGTGGATGAAAATGGGATTACGATCTTTTATAATACAGTTGCTGCAAAACATGATGGATCCAAAATTGAAAAAGTGTTAGGAAAGCATTTGTTAGAAGCGTTCCCATCTTTAACTAGGGAAACGAGTACATTGATGAAAGTATTAGATACAAAAAAACCAATTGTACATCAAGCGCAGCATTATCAAAATTTAAATGGAGAAGATGTTTGTACGGTAAATACGACGTTACCTATTTTTATAGATGGAAATATTGCTGGTGCTGTTGAAATTGCAAAGGATTACTCTACAATTCAAAAGCTTACGGATACAATTGTCGATTTACAGTCAAAAATAAAGCGATCATCTGGCAAAAAAGTGATTAAAAAGCATGTTGCGTTTGAGACGATTGTGACTAATGATGATCGGTTTAAACAGACGAAAGAATTAGCGCAAAAAGTAGCGCCAACTGATGCAAATGTTTTAATATATGGTGAAACGGGAACAGGGAAAGAGCTATTTGTGCAAGCGATTCATGAAGCTTCTAAACGGAAAAATAAGCCATTTATTGCACAAAACTGCGCAGCTTTGCCAGAGTCGCTATTAGAAAGTTTATTGTTTGGAACGACAAAAGGAAGTTATACAGGGGCAATTGAACGAGCTGGATTGTTTGAACTTGTAGATGGAGGAACATTGTTTTTAGATGAACTGAATTCAATGCCGCTCGATTTACAGGCGAAAATGCTACGTGTATTAGAGGATGGGGTTATTCGTCGCATTGGTGATAATAAGACGAGAAAAGTAGATGTTCGCGTTATTACTGCAATGAATCAACCTCCAGAAGTATGTTTAAGAGAAAATAAAATCCGCACTGATTTATACTATCGATTAAATGTGTTTTCATTATATATCCCGCCACTTCGCGAAAGAACTGAGGATGTACTGTTATTAGCGTCGTACTTTTTGAAAGAATATAATAAAAGTTATAAAAAAGGTGTACTTCAAATTGATAAGGAAGCGAAAGAAAGATTACAAGCTTATCAATGGCCTGGAAATGTTCGTGAGTTAAAACATACGATTGAACATGCTGTCATTATCGCGGAAGGGAGTTCATTAACAGCAAAGTGTTTACCACGTACATTTAGGAAAGAGAAACTTCCGAAGAAGAAAAGTATATTACCGCTTAGGCAAGCTCTTCATCAAACGGAAAAGGAATTAATAGATCAAGCGTTAATTGAAAAGGAAGGGAATATTTTGCAAGCAGCAAAAATGTTAGGTATTCCGCGTCAAACGCTTCAATATAAACTGAGCAAGTACGACAAAACCGCCGAATAATCGGCGGTTTTTGTGTGTTTGCACCAATAAAAGAGCGTTTACATATATAAAAGGTAATGAATATGATAGTTAATATTCTGTTATTACTGCACTTGAAAATATTTTTTCTCCTATATAATAGGGTATTTCGCACATTTACTTATCAAGAATATGAAGTTGGCATAACAATTGCTTATATAAAGGATGAGCGTATAAAAAGGGGGAATAGCAATGTTACATGATGTATACAAACCAAATCGTCACTGGAAGGATATTGAATTATGGAAAGAGGTTACAGAAGAACAATGGAATGATTGGGTTTGGCAATTAACGAATACGATCAAAACTTTAGATGATTTAAAGAAAGTAATTAACTTAACACCTGAAGAAGAAGAAGGCGTTAAAATTTCAACGAAAACGATCCCGTTAAACATTACACCGTACTATGCTTGGCTAATGAATCCTGATGACCCACGCTGTCCGATTCGGATGCAATCAGTACCGATTTCGGAAGAGTTATATAAAACAAAATATGATTTAGAAGATCCTCTTCATGAAGATGAAGATTCACCAGTTCCAGGGTTAACGCATCGTTATCCAGACCGTGTACTATTTTTAGTAACGAATCAATGTTCTATGTATTGTCGTTACTGTACACGTCGTCGTTTTAGTGGACAAATTGGGATGGGCGTACCGAAAAAGCAATTAGATGATGCGATTGCTTATATTAGTGAAACACCACAAGTACGTGACGTTTTAATTTCTGGCGGTGACGGACTTCTAATTAATGATAAAATTTTAGAATACGTATTAAAGAATTTACGAGCAATCCCGCATGTCGAGATTATTCGTATCGGAACGAGAGCACCAGTTGTATTCCCGCAACGTATTACAGAAAACCTTTGTAACATTATTAAAAAATACCATCCAGTATGGTTAAATACGCATTTTAACACTTCTATTGAGATTACAGAAGAATCGAAACTAGCATGTGAAATGCTTGCAAATGCAGGTGTTCCAATTGGAAACCAAGCTGTAATCTTAGCTGGAATTAATGATAGCGTTCCAATTATGAAAAAACTGATGCACGATTTAGTAAAAATTCGTGTTCGTCCATATTACATTTATCAATGTGATCTATCAGAAGGTATCGGTCATTTCCGTGCACCAGTTTCTAAAGGTCTTGAAATTATTGAAGGCTTACGTGGACATACATCGGGTTATGCAGTACCGACATTCGTTGTTGATGCGCCGGGCGGAGGCGGAAAAATTGCGCTTCAGCCAAACTATTTAATTTCACAAAGTGCGGATAAAGTTGTACTTCGTAACTTTGAAGGGGTTATTACAACGTATCCAGAACCAGAAAATTATATCCCAGGAAGAGCAGAAGGCTACTTTAAAGAGATTTATCCGACTTATGAAGAGAAACGTTCTGATATCGGCGTTGCAGGGTTGATGAGTGATAAGAAATTTAATCTTGTTCCAGATGATTTACAACGTATGAATCGCCGTAAAGATTATGAAGTCAATGAAACGCATGCTTCTTTAAAGGATAAACGTGATAAGCGTGATCAATTAAAAGATAAAAAATATCAAGCACAGATGGCAAAGTTAGAAGATGACAAAAAAAATGAGGGTGACGCAGTATGAATTGTATGTGGTGTGACAGTACAGAAGCGAAAGAAAGCTTGAATACTGTATATTGGGAATTACCAGATGGTACGAAAGCCATTGAAATCCAAGAGACACCATGTATAACTTGTTCCTCATGTGGAATGGATTATCAATCAGACCATACTGTAAAAGAAATTGAAGACCAGTTGTTTTTAATCTATACGAAAGATTTGCCAAAACAACTAACATACGAAGAGTTGATGGGAAGACCACGTCTATTAAAAAGGAATTATTTCGACTTTTAACCAGCTTTTATGCTGGTTTTTTTCTATTTCGCCTTGTATAATGTACCCAAGTTAGAAAGGTAGGGAATATTTTTGAAAAAGACATTTTACCATTATATGATGAAGCACCGTGCAGCTTTATTTAAAAATGAAATATCAGATTTAGCAGAGGCGATGTACGATGATTTAAGTTTTCCGAAGCAATCTGAAGACTATGATGAAATTAGTTCATATTTAGAGTTAAGTGGAATGCTAGATAGTATGTCTATATTTGATGAAGCATGGGATTTATATATACAAGAGAGATAACGATATTGAAGTGCTACGTAAATGAAAACATAAGGAATACATTACTTTTAAAAAGTGAAGTATTTCTTATGTTTTTTTATTAAAGTTCGTCTTGCTGTTAGAACATAAATGTTAAGTAAAAGCTAGTATATATACTAGCTTTTTTGAGTTATATACACATTCTACTTTTTTATTGAAAAAATTTATGAATATAAGCTTCTGTGATAAGCGTTTTTATGTAGGTTGCATATACTGTTATCAAAATCACGACGTTAAAAAAAGGAGAGATATAGATGGCAAGGAAAAAACAACCTAAATACAATGTAGGGGACATTGTCGTGATTACGCTATATGGAACCGTTGGAAAAGTTACAAATATGAAGGTTTTAGATGGAGTTTACGTATACGAAGTAAATAATCACGATGGATTTTATGTAGAGCAAACTCTGCAGCATGTAACAGAGCAAGAAATGAAAAAGGGCGACACAGAGTGGATTGAATTAAATTATAACTTTACGTTTGGTGATCTCGTGCAAGTAACTGGGTATGATAAAGATGTTTTTCGTATTGTTGGTTTTCGTACAGAAGTATGGAGATATAAAAATGATGCATGGGAAGATACTATATATGAATTGTCACGAATTACGGATGGTGAATGGTTAGAAGCTGATGAATCGGATTTAACATTACTTGCTAATGCACAAACGGCAAATGCAATTTTGAAGAAAATGAAACAAGATAAAGCTGGTATGAATAAATTGGATTTAGGAAAATTGAAGTCAATTAACAATTCGAAAAAAGTAAGTGTAAAGACGAATCGCCAAGAAATTATTGATGGATTATTAGATATTTATAATGATTATCATTTGTTATTCGATACATTTAAAGATGAAGAATACAAAATTGTTATGGATGTTGTTCATAATTATTTAGTTAAATTGACAGAGAAAAAATAGTTAACTAGAAAGAGAGAATAAATTGAACAACAACATATGCAGTATAAGGTATGCCTACAATTATTAAAAAAATAAAAAGCCATTTAATAAGAGAGTCTGCCCATTGATCTTCATGCATGAACTCTTCTTTTGTTTGCCCTACTTCTTGATCTACTTCATATTGGTATTCCATAATTATTTCCCCCTTTTTGATAGCTTGTACTACCATCGTATGCACCTCGTCCAAAAGATATGACCTATAAAAAAAGAAAAACTATTTTTCTAATCTCATATACATAATTTTGAGATTTTTTCATAAAACAGAAATAAAGGAGTGATGCTCATGAAGGAAATTGAAGTCGTAATTGATACGGAAGAGATTGCGGAGTTTTTTTATGAGCAACTAATTGAAAGAGGATACGTCCCAAAA
>Ga0209130_1000660_pt1 | contig 31464 bp, 31 predicted proteins | sample AraplaMF_Cvi_mLB_FD_184264 | JGI IMG/M metagenome (GOLD analysis project Ga0209130, IMG submission 184264) | Arabidopsis root microbial communities from the University of North Carolina, USA - plate scrape MF_Cvi_mLB (SPAdes) (version 2) | ecosystem: Host-associated > Plants > Roots > Endosphere...
ATCCCGGCGGCGCGTTTTTCTTGAGAGTTACGCCGTTTCCCCAGCCAACCGCTTTAGCGCCTTCTCGCGCCCGATCAGCGGCAGCAGCACCGCCAGCTCAGGGCCATGGTCGAGACCGGTCAGCGCCTGGCGCAGAGGCATGAACAGCGCCTTGCCCTTGGCGCCGGTCTCAGCCGCCACGGCCTGCGTCCAAGTCTTCCAGGTCGTCTGATCGAAAGGCTCGGCCGGCAATAGCGCTGCCGCAGCCGCCGCGAATGACGCATCGGCAATGTGCGTCTCGATCGGCCCCTCGACAATCTTCCACCAATCACTCGCGCCGGACAGCCGGGCGAGGTTGCCGCGCACGGCGAGCCAGAACGGCTCGGTGGCGGGGATGCCGAACTGCTTCAGCCTGTCCTCGACGGTGGCGAAGTCGAGCTGGTGCAGGGTGCGGGCCGAGAGCGTCTCCAGCTCGTGTTCGTCGAACTTGGCCGGCGCGCGCGAGACATGGGCGAGATCGACCAGCCCGGCGAGCTCGTCGAGGCTCGACACGGGACGCACCGCATCGGAGGAGCCGGTGAGCACGGCGAGCGCCGCGACCGCCAGCGATTCGATGCCGGATTCGCGCAGGCCCCGCAGCGAGAGATGGCCGAGGCGCTTCGACAGCCCCTCGCCGCTCGCGGTGGTCAAGAGGTTGTGGTGGCCGAAGGCCGGCAACGTCCCGCCCAGCGCCTGCATGATCTGGATCTGCACCGCGGTGTTGGTGACGTGATCCTCGCCGCGGATGACATGGGTGATGCCCATGTCGAGATCATCGACGACCGAGGGCAGCGTATAGGGATAGGTGCCGTCCTCGCGCACCAGCACCGGATCGGAGAGCGAGGCGCAATCGACATGCGAGGGGCCGCGGACGAGGTCGTCCCAGCCAATCTCCTCCCAGTCGAGCAGGAAGCGCCAATGGGCTTTCCGGCCCTCGGCTTCAAGCTTGGCACGTTCCTCGGCGGTCAGCTTCAGGCCGGCGCGGTCATAGACCGGCGGCAAACCGCGCGCGAGCTGGCGCTTGCGCTTGCGGTCGAGCTCGTCGGCACTCTCATAGCAGGGGTAGAGGCGGCCGGCGGCGCGCAGCTTGTCGGCTGCCGCGTCATAGAGCGCGATCCGCTCGGACTGCTTGATGCTGGCATCGGGGAGGACGCCGAGCCAGGCGAGATCCTCCGCGATCGCCTCAGTGAATTCCGGCTTCGAGCGCGCCTGGTCGGTGTCGTCATAGCGCAGCAGAAAGCGCCCGGCATGGCGCTTGGCGAAGAGCCAGTTGAACATCAGCGAACGGGCATTGCCGATGTGCAGATAGCCGGTCGGCGACGGGGCGGTGCGGACGAAGGGAGTGGTCATGACCGGCCGCTTGTCGCGCGGGAATGGCGCGAGGGCAAGGGCATCGCAGAAGCTTGCCCGAAGGAGATCGACAACGGCCCAGATTGACGCAAGGTTAGAGGCGACGGGACGGTCGATATCTGCGCTGGGAGGCGAGGATGAGCATCACGGGCTCAGTTGGTTTCGGCGGCAAGAACACGGTTCCCGATACGCGCCTGGTTCAGGCGACGATCAATCCGCATGTCGCCGCGCTCGGCGTCGCCCTGCTCGATGTCGACGGCGATTGCGGACCGCTGACGAGGGGCGCGATCAAGCGCTACCAGCAGGTCTTCCTCAAGATGCCGAGCCCGGATTCGCGTGTCGATCCGGGCGGCGCGACCCTGCTGCACATGGCCAACAATCCGGCGCCCGCCGGCGTCGTGGTCAGCGCCTCGCGCCTGCCCATCAAGCTCAAGGCCGGCGATTTCCTTCAGGTGCCGGTGGTGATCGACCCCGCGGACGGCACGGTGCAGGACGCCTACACCGCCTTCGAATACGAGATCTTCGACAAGGGCGCCCGCATGGTCGGGACCGACTATGCCTTCGGCGTGCCCAACGACATCGAGGTCTGGCCGAATGCGCAGGTCAGGATCGGCGTGACGCTGGACGCGGGCCTGCTCGCCCATGAGCAGTTCCACTACGATGTCGGCTTCGTGGTCTGCCGGGCGCTGGCGCATCAGCTCACCATCGCCCGCGCCCCGACGATCGGCGGGCTGGTCACCCAGCTCAACAGCCTTGTCGACCTGCACATCAAGCGCCGCGTCAAGCTGATCCAGCGCCGTTACGACATCGACACCCAGCATGGCGCCAATGCCAAATACCAGCGCATCTGGCTCGACCGGATGACCGCCTGCATCGCCAATCCGACGGCCAACCAGATCGGCGGCTTCTGGCTGTAGGGGGGAGCGGCGCCCTACACTCCACAGCCCTCATCCTGAGGAGCGATCCGCAGGATCGCGTCTCGAAGGATGCTCCAGCTGGTTCTGGAGCCTACTGGAGCATCCTTCGAGACGGCCCTTCGGGCCTCCTCAGGATGAGGGCTCAGGAGAGACGCCGGCTTTCAGAAATCGAAGCTCTCAGCCCCGGCCTTGCCGACGCCCTTGACCAGCGCGCGGTCCGGCTCGTGCGCCGGCCCGCCGGGATCGCGGAAGCGGTTGACGATCGGGTAGCGCCGGTCGCGGCCGAAGTTCTTGCGGGTGACCTTGACGCCCGGTGCCGCCTGCCGGCGCTTGTACTCGGCGAGATAGAGCAGCCGCTCGACCTTCTGCACGGTCTCCAGGTCATGGCCGCGGGCGACGATGTCGGACAGGCGCATCTCGTGCTCGATCAGGCAGGCGAGGATATCGTCGAGCACGTCATAGGGCGGCAGCGAGTCCTGGTCCTTCTGGTTCTCGCGCAGCTCCGCCGACGGCGGCTTGACGATGATGTTCTCAGGAATCACCTCGCCGTCCGGCCCGAGCGCGCCGGCAGGCTTCCAGCGGTTGCGCAGGGCCGAGAGCCTAAAGACCTCGGTCTTGTAGAGGTCCTTGATCGGGTTGTAGCCGCCATTCATGTCGCCATAGAGCGTAGCGTAGCCGCAGGACATCTCCGACTTGTTGCCGGTCGTCACCACCATCGGCCCGAACTTGTTCGAGATCGACATCAGCAGCGTGCCACGCACGCGGCTCTGCAGGTTCTCCTCGGTGATGCCGCGATTGGTGCCGGCGAAGAGCTCGGCCAGCGCCTGCTCGAAGCCCTCGACCGGATCGGCGATCGGCACGATCTCATAGCGCACGCCGAGCGCGTCGGCGCATTTCTTCGCGTCGTCGAGGCTCTCCTGCGAGGTGAAGCGATAGGGCATCATCACGCAGCGCACGCGTTCGGCGCCCAGCGCATCGACCGCCATGGCGGCGCAGATGGCGGAATCGATGCCGCCGGAGAGGCCGAGCACCACGCCGGGAAAACGGTTTTTCTCGACATAGTCGCGCAAGCCGAGCACGCAGGCAGCGTAGTCGGCCTCGTCGCCGCTCTCGACCGGGGCGACCTCGCCCGGCAGGCAGCGCCAGCCATCCGGCCCACGCTCCCAGTCCGTGATGCGGAGGGTCTCGCGGAAGGCCGGCAACTGGTGGGCGAAGCTGCGGTCGGCGTTGAGGACGAAGGAAGCGCCCTCGAAGACGAGCTCGTCCTGGCCGCCGAGCTGGTTGAGATAGACCATCGGCAGGCCGCTCTCGACGACGCGGGCGACGGCGACGTTGAGCCGCTCCTCGATCACGCCGCGGCGGAAAGGCGAGCCGTTCGGGACCAGCAGGATCTCGCCGCCGGTCTCGGCGATGCACTCGACGACTTCCTCGCCCCAGATGTCCTCGCAGATCGGAATGCCCAGGCGGACATGGTTGCGGAAGACGACCGGGCCGGGTAGCGGGCCGGGCTCGAAGACGCGCTTCTCGTCGAAGACGCCGTAATTGGGCAGATCGACCTTGAAGCGCACCGACTGGATCAGGCCGCCATCGAGCAGCGCATAGGCGTTGTAGAGCTTGCCGTCCTCGAGCCAGGGCAGGCCGACGAGCACGGCCGGGCCGCCATCGGCGGTCTCGCGGGCGAGCTCCTCGCAGGCCTTGCGGCAGGCGTCCTGGAAGGCCGGCTTCAGCACGAGGTCCTCCGGCGGATAGGCCGAGAGGAAAAGCTCCGGGAACATCACGAGCTCGGCGCCGCCGGCTGCCGCCTCGCGGCGGGCGGCGCGCACCTTCTGCGCATTGCCGGCGACATCGCCGACGATCGGGTTGAGCTGGGCGAGCGCCAGGCGAAGGGACGTCTTGGTCATGTTCCGGATGTAGCCCGCGGCCGGTGCGCCAGCAACGGGCCGGCGGCCGGCCCGCCCCTGCGTTTTCGCAAGGTCAGGTCAGCGGAGCGCCGAGCGGAAATCGGCCGACCAGCGCAATTCACGCAAGGGACGCACCATTTGTGTCGTCTCGTCGTAGATCGGATGGGCCTTCCAGGCGGCGAGCGCAGCCTCGTCGGTGAACTCGCCGTAGACGACGATGTCGGCGGCTTCGCCGATCGGGTCGATCCTGGCATTGGCCGCCACCTCGAAGGCTAGCGCATGCGGGATGTCGCCGAGCCGGCCGAGCAGGCGACGGATCGTTTCGAGATCCTCGCCCCGCTTGGCCGTGAAGAACACGATATGCCGGATCATCCGCCCTCCTCCGGCGTCCGGACTCAAAGGCTGCCCGACGCAGGGGGTTGTCTTTCAGAGGCGGGCAGGATCGGCAACCCGCATTAACCCGGTATTAGGGTTAACCGCGCATGAATCGTCTCCGGGCCGGTGCATCCGCCGCGCTGGCCGCTGCTCGGAGAGACACGCGATGCGTGCTGCATCAATCGCCGCCCTCGCCCCTGTCGTCGTGACGGCCTGCGCGCTGGCGCTGCCGCAAGCGGCTGAAGGCGCCGATTATCTCAGGGGCACGCAGATCGAGCAGCCGGTCGAGCCGCCGCCCCTCTTCGGCGGTGGGCGCTTCGACTGGTCCGGCTTCTATTTCGGCGGCGGCGCCGGCGTCTCCGACACCAAATTCAAGCCCGGTGAAGGCTTGAGCGCGCTGGCGAACTACGCGTTCCGCAATACCAACCTCGGTGCGGAAGCCAATATGGGGCAGTTCATCAGCACCCTACCCGAGAAACGGGACAGCGGCGCCCAGTTCTTCGGCATCGTCGGCTACAACTACCTGTTCGACGACGTCGTGCTCGGCATCGAAGCCGACTATACGCGCTCCGGCCACAACTACAGCGTCAGCGACTATATCGGCCGGCGCACCACCACCTCGGACGGAACGCTCAACGACTGGTCGATGTCGACCAATCAAGGCGCCAAGCTCAACGACTATGCGACGCTCCGGCTGCGCATGGGCTGGGCCTATGGCCGGATCATGCCCTATGCGACGATCGGCGGCGCGGTCGGGCGCTTCAACACGACCTCGACCATCAAGTCGACCTGGTATTTCTACCGGACCAACCCGACCACAGGCGCGGCCGAGGAAGGCTATGCCAGCGGCTACACCCCGAGCACGCCGCCGGTCGGCAGCACCAAGAAGAACACCTACTCGTTCGGCCTTTCCGGCGGTGTCGGCGTCGACTGGGCCCTGACCGACAACCTGTTCCTGCGCGCCGAATATCAGATCGTCCGCTTTGCGGAGGTCGAGGGTACGACGACGACGATCAATTCCGGCCGCGTCGCCGCCGCGCTGAAGTTCTGATTCGTGCTGGTCAGCGCTCGAAGCGCTGGCCGATCAGCTCCGTCTTCGCCCGGCTGATCATCCAGAGCGTCTCTGTGCCACCGCTGCGATCCCAGGCGATGCCCTGGCCCTCGCCCTCGATCGGATAGGTCGCGACCAGCTCCAGTACCGAGCCCATCTTCGGCAGACGCAGGGCGTAGAGCTCCTTGTGGTCGTGACCGGTGGCGTAGAGCAGCCCATCCTTGCCCCAACTGCCGCCCGACATGCTCATCGGCTCGGCCCGCTTGATCACCGCGGCGGGGAAGGTCCAGCCCTGGACCGGCTTCCAGGCCTCGTCGAACTTCACCAGCGTCGTCCAGTAGGAATTGCCATAGGGCTGCTGGCTCTGGCCGAAGACGCGGCTGTAATTGGCGAAGACGCCCCACCAGGCGCCGTCATGCTTGTCGAGCCAGGTCAGCGAGCCCAGCAGGATGCCGAAGCTGTGCGAGCCGACATGTTCGAGCGTCTCAGCGTCCCAGATCTCGACCGAACTGGTCATCGGCGAAGCCGGGTAGTTGGAATGGGCTGCGTAGAGCTTGCCGTCGACCACTGCGCCGCTGTCGAGATGGATAATCGGGCCGTCCTCGGCGCCCTTCCATTCCTTGACGAGGGCGCCGGTCGTCTTGTCGTGCTTGGCGATGGCACGGTCGGTGATCGCGTAGACATGCCCGGCGTCGACCGCCGCCGCCTGGCGAGCGGAGGGAGCCTTGAAGCGCGCGATCTCGACGAAGCGGCCGCTCGGGGCCGCAGGCTTCTTGGCAGCGTCCTGCGCCGACACAGGCCCCGCAACCAGACAGGCGGCCAGTGCCGCCGCAATCTTGAAATTCATCGCCCTCTCCCCACGCCTCGCCGGCTTCAGCCGCTCTCGGCGTCGACCATCGGAGGCGGGGGTTAGGCGGTCAAGGTGACGGGCCGATGAAGCCGGCCCGTCACCGTTTCAGCTCACTCGGCCGCTTCGACCTCGGGCCGGGCCCGGCCAGCGCGCTCGCGCTTGACCAGCTCGGCGACGAGGAAGGCTAGTTCCAGCGCCTGCTCGGCATTGAGGCGCGGATCGCAGACCGTGTGGTAACGATCGTTGAGATCGGCGTCGGTCATGCCGCGGGCGCCGCCGGTGCATTCCGTGACGTTCTTGCCGGTCATCTCGAGATGCAGGCCGCCGGCATGCGTCCCTTCCGCCTGATGGACCGCGAAGAAGTTCCTCACCTCTGTCAGGATCAGGTCGAAGGGCCGGGTCTTGTAGCCGCTCGCCGCCTTGACCGTGTTGCCGTGCATCGGATCGCAGGACCAGACGACGTTGCGCCCTTCCCGCTTGGTGGCGCGCACCAGCGCCGGCAGGTGATCGAAGACCTTGTCGGCACCGAAGCGGCCGATCAGCACGAGCCGGCCGGCCTGGTTCTGCGGATCGAGCGCGTCGATCAGCTTGAGCAGCTCGTCCGGCTTCAGCGACGGGCCGCATTTCAGGCCGATCGGATTCCTGATGCCGCGGAAATACTCGACATGGGCATGGTCGAGCTGGCGCGTGCGATCGCCGATCCAGACCATGTGGCCGGAAGTCGCGTACCAGTCGCCGGTGGTCGAGTCGACGCGGGTCAGCGCCTGCTCGTAGCCCAGCAGCAGCGCTTCGTGGCTGGTGTAGAAATCCGTCGTGCGCATCTCGGGATGCGTCTCGGGATCGACGCCGATGGCGCGCATGAAGTCGAGCGACTCGGTGATGCGGTCGCCCAGCTCCTGATAGCGATGCGATTGCGGGCTATCCTTGACGAAGCCGAGCATCCAGCGATGCGCGTTGTCGAGATTGGCGTAGCCGCCGGTCGCGAAGGCGCGGATCAGGTTGAGCGTCGCCGCCGACTGCCTGTAGGCCTCGAGCTGCCGGCGCGGGTCGGGAATGCGCGACTCCGCCGTGAACTCGTTGTCGTTGATGATGTCGCCCTTGTAGCTCGGCAGCTCGACATCGCCGATCTTCTCGTTCGGAGCCGAGCGCGGCTTGGCGAACTGGCCGGCGATGCGGCCGACCTTCACCACCGGCGAGCCGCCGGCGAAGGTCAGCACCACCGCCATCTGCAGGAACAGCCGGAAGAAGTCGCGGATGTTGTCGGCCGAGTGCTCGGCGAAGCTCTCGGCGCAGTCGCCGCCCTGAAGCAGGAAGGCCTCGCCGGCCGCGACCTTGCCCAACGCCCGTTTGAGCTTGCGCGCCTCGCCCGCAAAAACCAGCGGCGGAAAGCCGGCGAGCTGCTGCTCAACCGCCTTCAAGGCTGCCTGATCCGGATATTCCGGCATCTGCTGGACGGGCTTTGCCCTCCAGCTCTCGGGCGTCCACCGCTCGGACATTGGTCTTGCTCCTGATTTCACGCGTCGCGCCTGCGTTAACCTCATCTTGGCGCGAAGGGGGGCCTATACACCCGCAGATGGCCGCTGGCCACCGTTACGGCAAGAGCGAGCTGCCGCAGTGCGAAAGCACGAATCCCGTCAGGCGCTTGGCGCGATCTGTTGCCACGCGGATTCCGGGCTTTGCCATCCCGATTCAAGGCGTTGCGACACCGATTCAACCGGCTGAGATTTTGAATCATACGAAGGTGCCTGCGTCTTCGTGGCCATTTGATGCGCCACCTGCATCAATCATCCCGGCATTTGCATTTCACACCTGCCTGCAAACGCCATTGTCTCGCTCGCGCAGCGCGGCCGAAGATGGCGGCGTAACCAACAACGCCGGTCGCGGCGACGGGAGGAACCATGAGACGTCACGTTTTGGCTGTCGCTTTCGGCCTGGCCTGCGGCCTCGGTGCGGCACAGGCCCAGCAGGCGCAGGAGCCGATCGCGCTGCGCGGCATGGGCTCCTTCCATGTCGGCGGCAAGCTGGTCGAGATCTCCGGACGGCCGGTCAAGGACGTGGTGTTCACCCCTGGCGGCACGCCCGCCCGCGTCGACCCGAACGGCACCTACCAGACCGGGCAGATGTATGTGCAGTACTTCCTGCCGCAGAACGAGAAGGGTTCCGTGCCGCTCCTGCTCTGGCATGGCGGCGGCATGACCGGCGTCAACTACGAGACGACGCCGGACGGGCGGCAAGGCTGGCTCGAATTCTTCCTGCGCAAGGGCTGGTCGGTCTATAATTCCGACGCGGTCGAGCGCGGGCGCTCAGGCTGGGCGATGTATCCCGACGTGATCCCGGGCGAACCGCTGTTCCTGACCACGGCGAACCCGTTCGAGCGCTTCCGCATCGGTGCGAGTGGCGGCTACGACGCCGATCCGGCGAAGCGCAAATACCTATCGGGCAGCGCGTTCCCGGCCGAAGGCTACGACAACTTCGTCAAGCAGATCGTGCCGCGCTGGACCTCGACCGACCAGATGATCATCGACGCCTATATCGCCGAGGTCGACAAGGTCTGCCCCTGCGTGATCTCGTTCCACAGCCAGTCCGGCCAATTCGGCTTCAAGGTGGCACAGGCACGGCCCGACAAGGTCAAGGCGCTGATCGCAGTCGAGCCGGCCGGCATCGGCGACCCGGCCAAGGCTGCGGCGCTGAAAGACATCCCCGTGCTGATGGTGTTCGGCGACTATATCGAGCAGGACGCGCGCTGGCCGACGATCCGCAAGACCGCGACCGATTTCGGCGACAAGATCACTGCAGCGGGCGGCTCGGTCGATGTCGTCAACCTGCCCGCCGTGGGCATCACCGGCAATTCGCACATGCTCATGATGGACAAGAATAATCTGGCTGTCGCTCAGCTGATCCAGGACTGGCTGGCGAAAAAGGGGCTGACGAAATAGGCGTCGGCTCGCGTGCCTGCTCCAGCAGCCAGTCCCGGAACAGGCCGATCTTGCGCGCGGTCCGGCGCCGGACCGGGTAGGTCAGCCAGTAATCGTTGCCGCCGGGGAGCATCAGATCGAAGGGCTGGACCAACAGCCCTTCGCAGAGCTCGCGCCGGAAGAAGATCGGCGAGCACATCGCCGCGCCGTTGCTGGCGAGCGCGGCCGTGACTTCGAGCTGCTGCACGGCGAGATCGAAGCCCGCCTCCACCGGCGTGGCCTCGGAATTGACCCCGGCGGCGGCGAACCAGCGGTCCCAGGCCTCGGCCTTGCCGATGCGCTTCACGTGCAGGAGGTCAGAGGGTTGCGGCGGCCGGCCGAGGTCGCGGAACAGGTTCGGCCCACAAAGAGGCGTGAACTCGCTCTTCATCAGCCAATGTGCCTCCAGCCCCGGCCATTGGCCACCACCCCGGTGGATAGCGACATCGCAATCGTCACGCTGCGGATCGTGCGGGCCGACCTGCGTGACCATCCGCACCGCCAGCCCCGGATTCGCGCATTGGAACAGGCCGAGGCGCGGCACCAGCCAGTTCGAGGCAATCGTCGGCAGCGCCTGGATCGAGAGCACGCCTTCGGCGGTCTGCGTGACCGCGGCGAAGGCTGCGCGTAGTCCGTCGAAGGAGTCCATGACCGACGATGCGAGACGCTCTCCCGCCTCGGTCAATGCGACACGTCGCGCCTGGCGCTGGAACAGCGGCAGGCCGAGGCGCTCCTCCAGCAGTTTGATCTGATAGCTGACCGCTGCCTGCGTCATGCCGAGCTCGGCGGCGGCACGGGTGAAGCTGCCATGACGCGCCGCCGCCTCGAAGGCCCGGACCGCGCTGAGCGGCGGCAGGCCGGTCACCAGATCATTCATCAGCTGACCTTATGCATCGGGCGTGAAATCCGGTTTGTTCGCGAAACCGATCGAGAGCATCCCTGGGCGCAATCGACATCCGCCCCGGGAGCCGCACCATGTCGGCCGAAGTTAGCAGAAACAATGGATATGTCAGCCTTAGACCTATGGTACGCGCGGTACTGGCCCGCATTCGCCAGTTCCAGCGCAACCGCCTGGTGGCGTTGGATGACCGCCTCGACCCTGAGGGATTGAGTCCTCACATGGCGCGCGATGTCGGGCTCAGCGATGCAAGCCTGGTTTATAATAGCCGCCGTGCGGACCGCGAGCCTTAAAGTGTGCTCTTGCGCGCACGTCCCTGGTGACGGCGACCGCGACGAGACGCCCTCTGCTCACGTACCCTGCACCGCTTCGACGATGCTCACGTCGGAGCTGGTGGGGATCACCCGGGTCAGGCGGAAGCCGGCCTCGGCGAGGAGCTGGCGGTATTCCTCCTCCGTCCGCTCCTGACCGCCGGGGAGTGCCAGCATCACCATGTCGAGCACCTTGCCGGGATGAGGCGTGTCACCGGCGGGCAGCACCATCTCCACCAGCAGGAGCCGCCCGTCGGGCCGCATGGCCTTGCGGACACGGCCGAGGATGCCGAGGCACTGCTCCTCGCTCCAGTCGTGGATGATATGGGACAGCACATAGGCGTCGCCGCCGGCGGGAACCGTCTCGAAGAAGTCACCGGCCTCGATCGTCACGCGCGCTTGCACGCCCCGGCTCGCCAGCAGGGCCGGTGCGTCGGTCACCACATGGGGCCGGTCGAACAGGATGCCGCGCGGCCCTTCGTGTCGCGCCAGGATCGCCGCGAGCAGGTTGCCGGTGGCGCCTCCCACGTCGACGACGGTGCCGAAGACCGAAAAATCATAGGCCTCGGCGACGGCGGGGGGCTCCTGGCCATGGAAGCCGACCATCATCTCGCTGAACAGCGAGGCCTCGTCCGGATGCCGGCCGAGATAGTCGAAGACCGGCATGCCGTGCATCTTCTCGAACGCCGTTCTGCCGGTCTGCAGCGAATAGGCGATTTCGTCGAGAGCCCCCGCGAACCAGGGGCTGCCGGCGGTGAGGATGGTGGCCCGCGCCGAGCCCGGCGCGCCGGTCTTCAGCGCCTCCCCCAGCGCCGTCAGGGCAAAGCGCTGCCCGGCCTGCTCGGCGAGGAGGCCCAGGCTGGCAAGACAGCGCATGAAGCGATGAAGCGAGAGCGCGTGGAGCCCGAGCGGGCCGGCCAGCTCCGCAGCACTGCGAGGACCGGCGGCCAGATGATCGGCCAGACTCAGCCCGGCCGCCGCATGGACCAGGCGCGAGACCCAGGCGGCCGTCGCCATCTGGATGAGCGCGACATGCGGGGGAGGCTGCTGGGGCGTCGCGGGCGGTGCGAGAGTCGAAGCGGCACGAGGCCTGTCGTCCATGACACTCTCCGGAGTTGTCGACGATGGACTGGAACTTCACTCCCTGGATAGCACGGCCGGGTCTCGGCCGGCACCGCGTTGACAGGCTGGAACACGCCCTTGAAGAGGTAATCCGCCAGGATCGCCCGTGGCGCTACAGCGCGCTCTTGCGCGGCGTGCGCATGGTGACGAGCTCCTCGGCCGCGCTCGGATGCAGGGCAATGGTGCGGTCGAAATCGGCCTTGGTCGCTCCCATGGTGACGGCGATGGCGACCGACTGGGCGATCTCGCCGGCATCGTGGCCGAGGATGTGGACGCCGAGGACCCGGTCGGTCTCGGCATCGACGACGAGCTTCATGTAGATGCGCTCGTCGCGGCCCGAGATCGTCGCCTTCATCGGCCGGAAGCCGGTCTCGAAGATGCGCAGCGGCCGGCCGACGGCGAGCGCCTGCTGCTCGGTGAGGCCGACCGTGCCGAGCTCCGGCGTGGTGAAAACCGCGGAGGCGACCAGCGTATGGTCGACCGTCCACGGCTTGCCGCCGAAGGTCGTATCGGCAAAGGCATGGCCCTCGCGGATCGCGACGGGGGTCAGGTTGACGCGATCGGTGACGTCTCCGACCGCCGCGATCGACGGAACATTGGAGAGCGAGGCGGCATCGACCATGACCTGGCCCGCCGGGCCGAGCTTGACACCCGCGGCATCGAGGCCGAGCCCGGCCGTGTTCGGGCGGCGGCCAGTGGCGACGAGCACGACATCGGCGTCGATCGGCGCGCCATTGGCGCAATGGGCGCGGCGGGTGCCGTCCGGCAGCAATTCGATACGGTCGACCGTGCAGCCGAGGCGCAGCGTGATGCCGGCATGGCCCAGCGCATCACGCAAACGCGTGCGGAGGTCTTCATCGAAGCCGCGCAGGACGTTGTCGCCACGGTGCAGCAGCGTGACGGCGACGCCGAGCCGGGCGAAGACACCCGCGAATTCGAGCGCGATATAGCCGCCGCCGATCACCAGCATGCGCTTCGGCAGACTCGGCAGGTGGAAGACCTCGTTCGAGGAGATGCCGAGCTCGCCGCCCGGGATCGGTGGCTCGAAGGCAGGATGGCCGCCGGTCGCGACCAGGATATGGCGGGCGCGGATCGTCTGCCCGCTCTTCTGCAGCTTGACCTCATGCGGCCCGGTGACGACGGCGCGCTCTTCCCGGATCTCGACGCCGGCGCCATCGAGCCCCTTGCGATAGAGGCCGGAGAGCCGCGTCACCTCCTTGGCGACGGCATCGCGCAGGGTCGGCCAGTCGAACTGCGGCTTGCCGATGGTCCAGCCGAAGCCGGCGGCGTCCTCGAACTCGTCGGCGAAGCGGCTGGCATAGACGAAGAGTTTCTTCGGCACGCAGCCACGGATAACGCAGGTGCCGCCGATGCGGTCCTCCTCAGCGATCATCACGCGGGCGCCATGGCCGGCGGCGATGCGGGCGGCGCGCGTGCCACCCGACCCCGCGCCGATGACGAAGAGATCGACGTCGAACTCAGCCATGATCGTCCCCCTGCCGCGAGGCGGCTTCTATCCCAAACCAGAGAATGGCGGCGCCGAGCGCGGCGATCCACCAGCCTTGCCAGGCGCCATGCCCGACCGTGGCGATCGAGAAGGCCGCCGTGAACAGGGCAAGGCGCGGCGCCAGCTCCGCCGGCGGCAGATACCGCAGCCGTGCGAGCAGCAGCAGCCCGGCGAGCGTCAGCAGGCCGGCGCCGATCACGCCGGTCTCGGCCCAGGCCTGCAGCGGCATGTCATGGGGATGGCCGACCCCGAGCAGCGTCCGCTCCGCCGCGGGGACCTGCGCCGCAACCGGGTGGTCACGCATGACGGCCGAGGTGCCGAAGCCGGCGCCGGCGACCGGCCGGACCCGCACCACCTCGCCGAAGCTCTGCCAGATGTCGATGCGCGCCTGCCCGGTCATGGCGCTGAAGCGGTCGAGGATCACGGACGGCAGCCAGCGTTGCGCCGTCACGCCCAGCACGGGGGCGAGCGCCATGGTCGCGACGAAGGCAAGCGCCGCCGCCGCCAGCGCAAGGCGCGGGGCGAGCGCGGCGCAAGCCCAGCACAGGACCAGGACGGCGAGGCCGAGCCGCACCGAGGCGCTTTCGGAACGGACGGCGAAGACAGCCACCACGAGCGCGAGCAGCGCGGCCAGGAGCCGATCACCCCACTGGCTACCAGGCCGCGACCAGAGCGCGTGGACCGTCGGCACCGCCAGCAGGAAGCAGGTGATGGCCGGGCGGTTGAAGACGAAGCTCATCATCTTGCCGGTCGCGAGCGCAGCGCGCTGTGAAAGGCCCGAGGCGAGCTCGATCATCGAGAGGATGGCCGCAGCGATGATTGCCAGAGCGAGCGCGCGCAGCAGCGGCGGCGTCGGCCGCCATTGCCCGGACGCCGCGATCGCCAGCGCGAACACGATCGGCAGGACCAGTTCTCCCCAAGCCTGCAAGGAGACCGAAGCCCTGTTGCTCCAGCCGATCGAGACCAGCCCCCAGGCGAGGAAGGCAGCGATCGCCAGGGCCACGGGCGCCGTCAGCAGGCGGCGCAGGCGCGCGATGCTTAGCCTCGCCGGCTCGGCGATGAGCGCCGCGCCGAGGAAGGCGGCCGCGGCGAGGCCGAGCAGCAGCGGAGCGGAGCGGTTCGCCAGCCACATGGCGACCGGCGTCAGCACGAGACAGACCACGCCGGCGATCCGAAGGGCTCGGACGGAAGCGGACTCGCTCGGGGCGATGGACGAAGAGGTCTCACTCATGGGCAGCGGCTTACGCGATGGGAGATGCCGCGCCTAGAGGCTGTCAGGAACCTTGGACAGGGTTCGGTCGATGGCATGCCAGGCCGTCCCGAGACTGCTGCACGCTCATCAGGACCTACGACCTTCGACGATGTCACCAGCCGCCTCTCGTCGAATTTTCCTGCGCGCACAGGCCGCTCAACCGAAACATCTTGACTTGTGATTATGCAATCAGGCGCAATTGATCCGCAGTTCGATGCGGTGCCACAGGCGAGCGTCGACAATCGGCGCGTCAAAGCGCGCCAGCTGGGAGGTAACTATGCTCACGTCCTTCTTCAAGCGCGGCGCCGTGGCCGCCGTCGCTCTCGCGGGCCTGACGACAGCGGCATTCGCTCAGATGGAACTCAAGATCATGGCCCCGGCCGCGCCCGGCGGTGGCTGGGACGGCACGGCGCGCTCGATGCAGCAGGCGCTGATGGCTGCCGGCATCGCCAAGAGCGTCCAGGTCAACAACGTCACCGGCGCCGGCGGCACGATCGGCCTCGCCCAGCTGATCGGCGCCAAGGGCGACGGCCACCAGCTGATGGTCAACGGCTTCGTCATGGTCGGCGCGATCCTGCTCAACAAGTCGCCGGTGAACCTGACCCAGATCACGCCGATCGCGCGGCTGACCGCCGAAGCCGAGGTCATCGTCGTCCCGACCGATTCCCCGCTGAAATCCGCCAAGGACCTGGCCGAGCGCCTCAAGGCCGACCCGGCCAAGGTGACCTGGGCCGGCGGCTCGGCCGGCGGCACCGACCACATCCTGGCGGCCCTGTTCGCCCAGGCCGTTGGCGCCGACGCCAAGAAGATCAACTACATCCCGTTCTCGGGCGGCGGCGAGGCTTTGGCCGCGATGCTGGGCGGGCGCGTCACCGCCGGCGTCTCCGGCTATGGCGAGTTCGAAGGCCAGATCAAGGCCGGCAAGCTGCGCGTGCTCGCGGTCTCCTCGGGGAAGCGCCTCGAGAACGCACCGGATGCGCCGACGCTGAAGGAGCAGGGCATCGACCTCGAGCTGCTCAACTGGCGCTCGGTCGTGGCGCCTCCGGGTCTCTCCGCCGATCAGACCAAGGCGCTGATCGAGGCCACCGAGAAGATGGTCAAGTCGAAGGAGTGGCAGGAGATCCTGAAGGCCCGCGGCTGGGATGATTCCTATCTCGCCGGCGCCGCCTTCGACAGCTTCCTCAAGGAAGAGATCGCCCGCGTCTCCAAGGTCATGACCGAGGTCGGCCTGGTGAAGTGAGCCGGCCACGGCAAAGCTGATCACGGGGCCGGGCAACCGGCCCCCTTTTTACCTCTCGTCACCTCTCGCCCTCCCCGGCGGACATGCCGGGCAACGACGGATCCGCCGATGAGCCAGGAGCCCCTCGCCCATAGACCGGACAAGCCGGCCCTCCTGGTCGGCGTGCTGCTGCTCGCCGTCGCGGCGATCGTCGGCCATGACGCCTCGACCCAGACGATCACCTCGAATTACGGCCTCGGGCCGACGGCGATGCCCTATGTGGTCTGCGCCGGGCTCGTCCTCCTCGGCCTGGCACATCTCTTCGTCGCCTTCCGCGAGGGGCTGCCCAAGCCGGAGGAGGCCGACCGGAGCGCGCTGCTCTGGATCGCCGCCGGCCTCGTCGGACTGATCGCCTCGATCGGCCTCGGCGGCGGCTTCGTGCTGGCGACCACGCTGATCTTCGCCTGCACTGCCCGCGGCTTCGGGCGCCGCGCCTTCGTGATCGACGCGATCATCGGCTTCGTGCTCGGCCTCATCATCTTCGTGGTCTTCGCCAAGGTCCTGACGCTGATCCTGCCGGCAGGCCCGCTCGAGCAGCTCTTCCTCTGAAAGCAGGACGCCCATGGACACTCTCCTTGCCCTGCTGAAGGGCTTCACCGTCGCCGCAGAGCCCTCGAAGCTGCTGTTCTGCCTGGTCGGCGTCTTCCTCGGCACCGCCGTCGGCGTGCTGCCCGGCATCGGCCCGGCGCTGACCGTCGCGCTCCTGCTGCCGGTCACCTTCAAGCTCGACCCGGCCGGCTCGCTGATCATGTTCGCCGGCATCTACTATGGCGGCATGTATGGCGGCTCGACCACCGCCATCCTGCTCAACGCACCCGGCGAGAGCGCCTCGCTCGCGACCGCGCTCGAAGGCTCGAAGATGGCCAAGGCCGGCCGCGGCGGCCCGGCGCTCGCGACCTCCGCGATCGGCTCCTTCGTCGCCGGCCTGATCGCTACGATCGGCCTCGCCTTCCTCGCTCCCTGGCTGGTCGAGGTCGCGGTCAAATTCGGGCCGTGGGACTATTTCGCCCTGATGATCGTCGCCTTCGTCACGGTGTCGGCGACCTTCGGCGACTCGCCCTTGCGCGGCCTCACCAGCCTGTTCCTCGGCATCACGCTCGGCCTGATCGGCATCGACAAGCTGACCGGCCAGGCGCGCCTGACCTTCGGCGTGCCGGAGCTGCTCAACGGCGTCGAGGTGACGACGCTCGCCGTCGGCCTGTTCGCGGTGGGCGAAGCCTTCTTCGTCGCCTCCAAGCGCTTCCGCGAGCCAGAGGAGATCATCCCGATCAAGGGCTCGCTCTGGATGAACAAGCAGGATTGGAAGCGTTCCTGGGCCCCCTGGCTGCGCGGCACCGCCTTCGGCTTCCCGATCGGCGCCCTGCCGGCCGGCGGAGCTGAGGTGCCGACCTTCCTCAGCTATTCGACCGAGAAGAAGCTCTGCAAATATCCGGAGGAGTTCGGCAAGGGCGCGATCGAAGGCGTCGCCGGGCCGGAAGCGGCCAACAACGCCTCCGCCGCCGGCACGCTCGTACCGCTGCTGACGCTCGGCCTGCCGACCTCGGCGACCGCCGCGATCATGCTCGCCGGCTTCCAGCAATACGGGCTCAATCCCGGCCCGCTGCTGTTCGCCGAGAAGCCCGACCTGGTCTGGGGCCTGATCGCCTCGCTGTTCATCGCCAATGTCATGCTGGTGATCCTGAACCTGCCGCTGATCGGGCTGTGGGTGAAGCTGCTCGCCGTGCCGCAGCCCTGGCTCTATGCCGGCATCCTCGTCTTCGCGACGATGGGCACGCTCGCGGTCAACGGCTCGCCGGTCGAGCTCGCCATGCTCTTCGCCTTCGGCTATCTCGGCTACCTGATGCGGCGCTACGACTATCCGGTCGCACCCATGGTGGTCGGGCTGATCCTCGGGCCGATGGCGGAGCAGCAATTGCGCCGCGCGCTGCAGATCAGCCTGGGCGATCCGATGATCCTGCTGGAGAACCCGATCTCCGCCACCCTGCTCGGCATCGCATTCATCGCGCTGGTCGCGCCCTTCGTGATGCAGGGGCTGAACAAGTTCAAGGCGTCCGAGGACTGAGGGCAGCACCTGCCGACAAACAAAAAGGCCGCCGGTTCTGCCGGCGGCCTTTTCTGTTGGATCACAGGAGCCAGTGGCTCAGAGCGTGTGACCACGCTTGCGCATCTCGGCCTGGAAGAGATCGTAGAGCCGGTTGCTGGTCGCAGTGCTCCAGGGCTGCAGCAGCGCGAAGATCTCGTCGATCACCTGCGGGCGGTAGGAGTTGTAGCGCTGGCCGACCGGCGAGTTGAAGAAGGCGGCAACCTCCTTGAGGTCGGCTTCGGTCATCTTGCTGGCGAAGATCCGGGCCGAGGAATCGACGATCTCGTCGCGGCGCAGATCGGCCTCGGCCTTGAGCGCGGTCAGGACCTCCTCCATGTCCTTCTTCAGCTCGGGACGGGTCGAGCCGATGTTCTGGCGGACGCCGCCGACGAACTCGGCATAGATCGACTCGAAGGACTGCGACAGGCCGGAGGAGACCACGACCTCGCGGGCAGCCTTGAGATGCTCCGGCGTCGGCGCGGACTGCGCCATCGCGGGCGCGGCGAACAACGCCAGCGAGAGAAGCGCGCCTGCCAGGCTGTGACGGATCATGCGATTACCCCTTCGTCGATCGTCCGGAATGCGGCGATTCCATTGTTCTGGTGCGGCAACGACCCTGACCGGGCGAGCCGCCGGCCGCTCTTAGAACATGTCCAGCCAAAGTGGAAACCACTTTTGCGGCCGGAGTCTGTCGTTCGACGCGTTCTCAGCGGAGCTCGGCCGCGGGGTCGCCGAGGACGCGGACGCCGTCTGCGCCGGCCAGGAAAGCCGCGCTCGCCAGACCGAGGAAGAGACCGTGCTCGACGACGCCGGGCACCTGGTTGAGGGCCAGTCCCAGTACCTCGGGCAGCTCGATCCGGCCGAGATGGGCGTCGAGGATGTAATGGCCGCCATCGGTCAGCAGCGTCGCCCCGTCAGGGCGCTTGCGCAGCTTGAGCTCGCCATGCGCGCCCGAGGACGCGATCGCGGCTACGACCGCCCGGCGCGTCGCCTCCAGCCCGAAGGGCACGACCTCGATCGGCAGCGGGAAGCGGCCAAGCGTCTCGACCTGCTTGCCGGTATCGGCGATCACGATCATGCGCTTCGAGGCGGCCGCGACGATCTTCTCGCGCAGCAGCGCGGCACCGCCGCCCTTGATCAGCCGCAAGGCGCTGTCGAGCTCGTCGGCACCGTCGATGGTGAGGTCGAGCTCCGGCGTCTCGTCGAGCGTCGACATCGGGATCGACAGGCTGAGCGCCTGCGCCTGCGTCACCTCGGAGGTCGCGACGCAGATCACCTTCAACCCGGCCGCGACCTTGGCGCCAAGGCCGTCGACGAAGTGCTTGGCGGTCGAGCCGGTGCCGAGGCCAAGCCGCATGCCCGGCCGCACCAGCTCCAGCGCCGCCAGCGCGGCGGCCTTCTTCAGATCCTCGCTCACGCGCCGAGCCCACCCATCAGCATGTACTTGATCTCGACGAACTCCTCGATGCCGTGGAGCGAGCCCTCGCGGCCGAGGCCGGATTCCTTGACGCCGCCGAAAGGCGCAACCTCGGTGCCGAGAATGGCCGAGTTGATGCCGACCATGCCGTATTCGAGCTCCTCGGCGACGCGGAAGGCGCGGCCGAGATCCTTCGTATAGAAATACGCCGCCAAGCCGAAGGGCGTATCGTTCGCCATGGCCACGACCTCATCCTCGCTCTTGAAGCGATAGACCGGCGCGATCGGCCCGAAGGTCTCCTCGGTGGTGACCAGCATCTTGGTGGTCACGCCGGAAATCACCGTCGGCTCGTAGAAGGTGCGGCCGAGCGCGTGGCGGCGGCCTCCGACCATCACCTTGGCGCCGTTGGCGACCGCATCGGCGACATGGCGCTCGACCTTCTCGATCGCGCGCTCGTTGATCAGCGGCCCCTGCACGACGCCGACCTCGACGCCGTTGCCGACCTTCATCTTCGCGACCTCGCCGGCGAACTTGGCAACGAAGTCGTCATGGATGCCATCCTGCACGAAGAGCCGGTTGGTGCAGACACAGGTCTGGCCCATGTTGCGGAACTTGGCGATGATCGCGCCCTCGACCGCCTTGTCGAGATCGGCATCGTCGAAGACGATGAAGGGGGCGTTGCCGCCGAGCTCTAGCCCGACCTTCTTCACGGTCGAGGCCGCCTGCTGCATCAGGAGCTTGCCGACCGGGGTCGAGCCGGTGAAGCCGATGAAGCGCACCGCCGGATGGGAGGTCATCACGCCACCGATCGCCTGCGCGTCGCCGGTGACGATATTGATGACGCCCTTGGGGAAGCCCGCCCGCTCGGCAAGCTCGACCAGCGCCAGCGCCGTCAGCGGAGTGTCCGGCGCCGGCTTGACGACGAAGGTGCAGCCCGCCGCCAGACCCGGCGCGCATTTGCGGGTGATCATCGCCGCCGGGAAATTCCAGGGCGTGATCGCGGCGCAGACACCGACCGGCTGCTTCGCCACGATGATGCGCGAATTCGGGAAGGGCGAGGGAATGGTCTCGCCATAGATGCGCTTGGCTTCCTCGGCGTAGAACTCGACGAAGGAGGCGGCATAGGCGACCTCGCCGCGGGCCTCGGCCAGCGGCTTGCCCTGCTCGGCCGTCATGATCTGCGCCAGGTCCTCCTGGTTCGCCATGATCAGCTCGAACCATTTGCGCAGGATCTGCGAGCGCTCCTTGGCCGGCTTCTTCGCCCACGGCTTGAAGGCGCGCGAGGCGGCCTCGACCGCTGCAGTGGTCTCGTCAGCGCCGAAGCGCGGCACCTTGCCCAGGACCTCGCCGGTCGCGGGATTGTCGACCACGTCGACGCCCTCGCCGATCCAGGCGCCGTCGACATGGCACTGCGAGCGCAGCAGCGAGGGATCCTTGAGCGTCAGCATGCGAGCCTCCGGCGTGGTGAGCGGGTCGCCGGGGCTCTAGCACGCGCGCGAGGTGCTTGCCGATGGCAAAACGCCGCATCGTTGCCAGGTGCAGACTGCAGCGACCGTCAAGGCCACCAGCCGAAACGCAAGCGCTACTTCACCATCGGCGTGCAGACGACCTTGTCGTCGAAGACGTAGCAGACGCTGAGCTCGCCGGTACGGACATTGGCGCGGAAGATGCCGCCTTCGCGCTCATGCCGCGAAGGCACCAGCACGTAATCGCTCGGCGCCTGCGGCCCTGCCCCCTCGCCCGCCGGGAAGCAGACGGTGACGCCGACGCCGCCCTCCTTGAGCTGGAACTGGCAGGCCCCGACCTCGCCGGTCGCCTTGTCGATGCGATAGACGCGGTTGAGGTCGGTCTGCGGCGCTGGTGCGAACTCATAAGGCGCCGCGAGCGCCGCCCCGAAGGCCGGCAAGACGAACAGGCCGGCGCCCAGCGCCCGGGCCAGGGAGCGGCCAATGGTGCTTCCGGAACAGCTCGACAGTTTCGGCACCGCTACGACCCCCTTTGACGATTCGCCCGCACCCTATCATGCCGGCCGAGCCGTATCATCGCGATTGCGGCAAGGTGACGACGAGATGAAGCCGCCGTTGCCGATCCGCCCCTGCCGGCTGGCCTTGCCGAGAGCCCTTGCCAAGCCGCGCCCGGCGGCCTTTATGCGCAGGGCCACGTCACAGGATGGATCATGTCGCTCCCCCCGATCGTCGTCTTCGATCTCGACGGCACGCTCGCCGAGACCGCGCCCGACATCATGCGCACGCTCAACGTCATCCTCGAACGGGAGGGGCTGGCGGCGCTGCCGCTCGAGCGGGCGCGCGAACTGGTCGGCGCCGGAGCCCGGGCATTGATCGAGCGCGGCTTCAAGGTCAGTGGCCGGCCGCTCGAGGCGGAGAAGCTGGAGCAGCTGTTCGAGAGCTTCCTCGGCATCTACGCCGACGGCGTCGCCGGCAACAGCTTCATCCATGAGGGGGTCGGCGAGGCACTCGACGATCTCGCGGCCGACGGCTTCGTCTTTGCCGTCTGCACCAACAAGCCGATCCGGCACACCCGCCTGTTCCTCGATCATTTCGGGCTGAGCGGGCGCTTCGCTGCCATTGCCGGTCGCGACAGCTTTGCCTTCTGCAAGCCCGACCCGCGCCATCTGACGCAGACGATCGCGCAGGCCGGCGGCGATCCGGCGCGCGCGGTGATGGTTGGCGATTCGCGCACCGACGTGAACACGGCGCGCGCCGCCGGTATCCCGGTGGTCTGCGTCCCGTTCGGTTATACCGACGTGCCGGTCGAGGCGCTCGCGCCGGATCTGGTGATCCAGCACTTCAGCGAACTACCCAGGGCGGCGCGCGATCTGACTAATGGCCAGCCGGCGCTCGCTACTCATTCTTGACGGCGCAGGCCGACCCCACTAGGAACAGCGCGGTCCGGGCGGCTAGCTCAGCGGTAGAGCACTCCCTTCACACGGGAGGGGTCACAGGTTCGATCCCTGTGCCGCCCACCATCTCCTCAGAACTGTCACTGCAACGAGCCGCACCGCATGCGGGATAGGCATCCGTGCCTGTATCCGCGCGGCTCATTCCCCGCGGTGACGGCGGCAATGCTCGGACAACGAGCATCGACGAGACCTCCCGCGCTCGCGGGGCATCAGGCGAATCGGCGTCGCGCGGCGGAAAGCGCGCGATATGGCGGTTGCCCCGAGGCAGAGGTCAGCTCCGATCCGTTTGCCGTCCCGGCAAGCGGTGGCTAATCTGTTCCTGCTCACGCTGCTGGGCCTCTGCCTCGTCGCATGTGCCAGCCCGGCCAATCAGCCGTCGAACCTGCGGCGCCTCCTGACGATGTCGGCCTCCCGGTCGTTTGCCTCGGCCAATGAAGGCGGCTCCACGGCCGTCGTGGTCGCCCTCTCCGGCGGCGGAGCGCGCTCAGCCGCCTTCGGATATGGCGTGCTGTCGGCGCTGGCAGAGCAGCCGGCGCCCGGCCAAGCTGGCCGCACGCTCGCCGACGAGGTCACCGCGATCGCCGGCGTGTCGGGCGGCGGCATCCTCGCTGCGCATTTCGCCCTGCATGGATCGCAGGGCCTGCCGGCTTTCCGGCGCGATTTCCTCGACCAGGACCCGGAAGCCGCGCTCCGCACCAGCTTCACGCCGGAAAACCTGCTGCGTGGCTATCGCGGCGGCGTCAACGATCTCTCCAGCCTCGCCAGCTGGCTCGACACGCATCTCTACCGCGGCGCGACGCTCGGCGACCTCGACCAGGCCGGGCGACCAAGGTTGCTCCTGCACGCGACGGAACTCTACAACCGCGCGCCCTTCCCCTTCGACCGCGACAGCTTCCGAGCGATCTGCAGCGACTACGATGCGTTTCCACTCGCCCATGCCGTGGCGGCTTCGTCGGCGGTGCCGGTACTGTTCGCCCCCATCGTGCTGGAGAACTTCAATCCGACTTGTCCGGTTCAGGACGACGGCGCGCCCTCGCATGAGCGCTCCGCTTTCGCCCGGCATGTCGGTGCCTCCCAGGCACGCTATGCGAGTGAACCCGAGCTGCATTACCTCAAGCTGCTCGATGGCGGCCTCGTCGACAATCTCGCGATCCGCAACCTCATCCGGGCGATGAACCGGCCGGCGCCCGCACTCGTATCGGCGCAGGCAGCGCAGCGGCTGCGCCGCGTGATCGTCATCGTGGCCGATGCGTCGCTGCGGGTCGGGGGCGAGATGTCCCGGGCGATCGACGGCCCGGGCGCGCCGGAGGTGATCACCGCCTCGGTCGACGCCATGATCGACAATGCCAGTCGGACCGGGCTCGACGCGCTGGAGCCGGAGGCGGCGCGCTGGCGCGAGCGGCTGATCCGCTGGCGCTGCCGCTCCGCAGCAGCCGAAGCGGATTGCGGTCGGCTGCAGGTCACGCTGGTGCGGCTGTCCCTTTCCGAGGTGCAGGCCGCCGACGAGCGAAAGCGCATTCTCGAACTGCACAACCGGCTGGCGCTGAAAGCCGACGAGGTCGATTTCCTCGCCGATCTCGGCCGCCGGCTCCTCTCGGCCAATCCCGATTTTCGCCGAGCGATCAAGGCGCCGGGCTCTTGACGTCTGGCAGTGAAACAGCCTGCACATTTCGTGCAATCTAGCCACCGAATCCTAGGCGGAAGGCGCAGGCGTGGCACGCTGGAGTCGCGAGATCCTGCGCCGCCTCAGGTGAATGGGTGACACACAACATGTTCGGATATCAGCAGCGTGTCCTGCACGCCCTCTGCGCGCTTGCAGTCATATCGTGTTTCGCAGCCCTGTCGCCGGCGCAGGCCGAGACGCCGATCACGGTGAAAGGTGGCGAGACCGTCACCATCGCCGGCGTCCGCAGCATCCTGATCCGTGCGCCGCATCCCAAGGGCAGCGTGATCCTCCTGACCGGCGGCGACGGGCGGCTCGAGGTCGGCAGCGGCGCCCGCTTCGGCAAGGCCGGCGACAACGTCCTGATCCGCAATCGCGACGCCTTCGTCGCGCATGGCTACAATGTGCTGCTCGCCGAATTCGGGACGAACCTCTCGGCGGCCGTCGACCATATGGCGGCGATCAAGCGTCCGGTCATCGTGATCGCCACCAGCATGGGTACGCACCGTGCAGCCCAGGGCCTCGTGGCGGGCGCAATGCCGGACAGGCTCGTCCTGACCTCGGGCCTCCTGAGCAAGGCGTCCGGCTCCGACGACACCGTCCAGACGATACTGGGGACGCCGAACCGGCTGCCTCGCACGCTCGTCCTGCACCATCGCGAGGATCGCTGCCGCTTGACGCTGCCTGCCGGCGTCGCCCCGTTCCAGGCCTGGGCCAGCGGGCGCGTCCAGGTCGAGTGGATGAGCGGCGGGCAGGTGGATGACGCCAATCCCTGTCGCTTCAGCGCGCATCATGGCTTCGCCGGGCAGGACGAGGAATTCGTCGCCCGCATCGTCAAGTTCATGATGCGCTGAAACCTTTGATTTTGCGCGAATTCCTTTCATTCGATCGCCTCGATCGAACGGAACGCGCTGCAATCGCCACGCCGCGCAATGTTGGAGCAAGCCGACGCGCCGATCCCTCCACCGGGGCCACCGTGGAGATCGGATCATGCGATTCGGCAATGGGCAGTCTGCGGCATTCGCCGGCCGCGCCCTGCACAGCTATCTCGACTTCGTCCAGCGGACGACCCGTTTCAAGCCGGCAATCCCGGGGGCAAGGCCATGGGAGCGCAGCCGCGAGCCCTTCATCGCCCTGACCTGGCATGGCCAGCAGATGCTGAGCCTCGCCGCGCTCGACGGCGCCGACCAGGTCGCGATCCTGACCTCACTGCATTTCGACGGCGCGGTCGTCGCCGCGGTGGTGGAGCGGGCGGGCTTTCGCGTCATCCGTGGCTCGGGCACACAGTGCCGCCCGAAGATCAAGACCAAGCGCGCCGTTCCCGCCTTTTTCGAGATGCGCGAGGCACTGCGCGAAGGCACCAGCCTCCTGCTGACGGCCGACGTCCCGAAGGTCGCGCGCGTCGCCGGCAAGGGCGCCGTCCAGCTCGCACGCGCCACCGGCCGGCCGATCTATCTCTTCGCCGCGGTGACAAGCGCGCGGGTCGAGCTCGACAACTGGGACAAGGCCAGCATCGCCCTGCCCTTCGGGCGCGGCTGCGTGCTCTGGTCCGACCCGCTCTATGTGCGACGCACGGCCGATGAGCGCGAGATGGGCCTGATCGCACTCGAGATCTCGAGCCAGCTCGACGAATTGCATGCCAGCGCGCATCGCCTGCTCGGCCAGCGCCGCTAGGAGGCAAGCCCTGCCTGCCCGAAACCTGTCAGCGGCCTGGCGGCGGGCAATCGGCCGGCGTGGCGCAGATCCGGCCGGGCGGGCGCAATTGCTCCGGCTCGCCAGCCGGCTCGATCACGATGCGGCTGAGATCGCCGGAGAAGCGCAGGCCGAGACCGGAGGAGATCAGCACGATGCGCGCCCGCGAGGAGGCCAGGATGGTGGCGTTGGCGCCGGCCAGGAAATGGGCGCTGCCGCCGAGGCTGGCATAGGTGCCGAACACGTCCTCATGCCGATCGAGCCCATAGACCAGCATGATCACCCGGCCGTAATCGGCGCCGAGGCCGATGCCGACGGACAGCGCCGACCAGGTGACGGGAAGCGGGACACCGTCGGAGAAGCGCAGTTCGCCGCTGCCATGACGCCCGCCGACGACGAAGGAGCCGCTGAGCTCGCCGCCGACGATGTAGGCGTTCGGCTCGCCGAAGAGCGCAAGCGAACGCTCGATCGGGATGCTGACCGTCCTGGAGGTGGTGTCGAAGACGCCCTCGACCAGCCGGAAGATGTCCTGCCGCGGGGTCGTCGGCAGTTGGCCGGGCCGGACGTCCCCCTTGGTGACGGGCCCCTGCGCCAGCACGAGGCTCGGCACGAGCGCGAGCAACGCAGCCAGCACGACGCGCAATCCAGGCCAACTCCGGATGACACGCAGCGCAGACATCAGGCCGGCAGCTCCGGGAGAGAGTTGAACGGCAATGGCGATACGGTCCATGCAGAGATAGGAAGGGCTGAGCGCCCGGTTCCACAAGCCATACCCGCATCGAGGTTCCGTGACGACTCGCAAGGTTGCATCAGTCCTGTGCCAGGCCGGGCCTGCAGGCCGGCCCCACGGGCCAACGCGCCGGGCGCGGCATAGCGGCGGGATTCAGCCATGATCTCCCTGTCGCGCGCCCTCACCATCCGCCTGTCGTTGCTCGGCATCGTCCTGTTCACCGCCTTCATCGGCGCCGTCATCGCCTTCGCGCTGATCACCGAGGATCCCGGCGTCCTGCGCAACGACGTCACCTCCCAGATCATCCAGCAAAACGTCCGCCAGCCTTCGCGCACCACATTGCAGGTCGAGAAGACTGCCCACCTCACCCGGATCGAGCGCGCCAGCCCCTCGCTCTGGTACCTCGTCTCCGACGGACGTTCCCTCGTCGAGTATGCGCCAGAATTGCGGCCGACCCTGCCGATCGACATCCGGCTCGACGGCCCGACCATCGCTGCGCAGATGCGGATCGGCGGCGAGAACCCGCTCGCCTTCGACGTGGTCGAAAAGGACGGCAACAGGATCATCGTCGCCACCCGCGGCGGCCAGCCGGGCTGGGACCTGATCCTCGGCTACCATCTGCGGGCGATCGCAGGCTCGGCGCTGGCGATCTCGGTGGTGTTCGGCCTGCTGATCGCCGGCGCGATCGCGATGTCGGTGTCCTATATCGGCGCGCGGCTGCGCAGCGCTGCGGAAGCTGCGGCCCGGATCGACCCGAAGGCGCCGCGCGGCCTGCTGCCGACCGAGGAGACCCCGGTCGAGCTGATGCCGCTGACCACGGCGCTCAACGCCGCGCTCGACAAGATCGCCGGCAATATGGAGGTGCAGCGGCGCTTCATGAACAATGTCGCGCATGAGCTACGCACGCCACTGACGGTGATGCGCGGCCGGATCGACGCGCTCCCGAACGACCAGATGCGTCTCGCGCTGACCACCGATGTCAGCCGACTGACCACCATCGTCTCGTCGATGCTGCAGCTCGCGCGGCTGCACAGCACCGAATTGCCGTTCGAGCCACTGCAGCTCAACGGCATCGCCCGCGCCGTGCTCGCCGATCTCGCGCCGCTGATCCTGAACAACGGCGCCGATGTCGCGCTGGAGGAGGAAGGTGAGTGCCGTTCGCTGATCGAAGCCAATGAGCCCACGGTGCGGGCAGCCATCGCCAATCTCGTCGACAATGCGTTGCGGCATGCGCAGGCGAAATCGACCATCCTGGTGAAGGTGATCGACGGCGCCGTGGTCGAGGTCGCCGATGACGGGGTCGGCATCGAGCCTTTCGATCGCTCGCAGGTGACCGAGCCGTTCAACCGGATGTCGCCGAACTCGACCGGCGCCGGGCTCGGCCTGACGATCGTGCGCGACATCATGGCCGCCCATGGCGGTACGCTCACCATCCTCGGCCGGCCTGGCGGCGGGACGATAGTGCGTCTCGTCTTCCTGCCGCGGGAAACAGGCTGAGGCGCTGCGCTACTGCGCCAGCTCCGACACGCGCAGCATGTAGCCGATGCCGCGCAGCGAGGTGATCTCGACACGGGCGCCGGCGTCCTTGAGCTTGCGCCGCAGGCGCGAGATCTGCGCTTCCAGCGTGTTGGATTCGATCAGGTCGTCGAAGCCGTAGACCGCCTCGATCAGCACGTCGCGGGTGACGACGCGGCCGACGCGCTGAACCAGCGCCTCCAGGATCAGCGCCTCGCGCCGACGCAGATCGAGCATCTCCGAGCCGACGGAGGCACTGCGCCCTTCGAGATCGAGCGAGAGATTGCCGGCAGTGATCACCAGCGAGCGCTTGGGATTGCGCCGGCGCATGATGACGCGCAGGCGCGCCAGCAGTTCCTCCGGCTCGAAGGGTTTGACCAGATAATCGTCGGCGCCGCCGTTCAGGCCTTCGATCACGTCGGCCTTCGCGTCACGGGCGGTCAGGATCAGGAAGGCGGGCCGCGTCTCGGCGGAACTCAGCGCCTTGACGATCGAGAGGCCGTCGCCATCGGGCAGGCGCCGGTCGACGATGGCGATATCGAACGGGGTCGAGCGCAGGGCGGCGAGTGCCGCGTCGATCGTCGTCGTGCGATCGGCGATCAGCCCGGCATTGGTCAGGAGCGAGGACAGGAAAGCCATCAGCTGTGGCTCATCCTCGACGATCAGGGCGCGCATTGAGGGGTCGTTTCAGGGTGCACGGATGGAACGTGATGCCGGAATAGGGGCGAAATATCCAGACGCATCACGCTCCATCCATGCCTGGGCACGGCCGTCGGAGCCGGATCCGATCAGGTTGGAACAACCTGATCGGTGAATCCGTCTCCCACTTTTGCTTGGAGGCCGTTTTACCGATCAACTTGCGGCGCAAGTTGATCGGAACGGGCTCCAGGGCCGCAAGGTGATCCAGGCCGGTTTCCCGGCCCGGACTGTCGAAGGTCAGAACCGGTAGTTCAGGCCGGTCTTGACGAGATGCTCGTTGACGCCGACGCGGGCGCGGCCAGTGGTGAACTGGAAGTTCTGCTTGCCGAGCGAGACGTAGTTGTATTCGAGCTTGGCAGAGAGGTTGTCGGTGATGCCGTATTCGGCACCGGCGCCGGCGACATAGCCGACCTTGCTCTTCTCCTTCGAGACCAGCCCGTCGCTCGCCTTCAGGCTGCCATAGGCGACACCGCCGAGGCCGTAGACCAGCAGACGGTCGAAGGCGACGCCGGCGCGGGCCTTGAGGGTGCTGACATAGCGCATGTCGGCGCTGGTGCCGCCGGTGCGCTTGGCGCCCTTGCCGAAGCCGTTCATCGACATATCGGCCTCGAGACCGGTGACGAGGCCGCCCATCTGCAGGTTGTAGCCGAGCTGGCCGCCGAGCAGGATCTCGTTGCGGCTCTTCTTGCCGATCGTCCCCTGGAAGCGGTCGAAACCAGCGCCGGTATGGGCGCCGACATAGATGCCGTTCCAGTTGTAGGCGCGCGGCTGCGAATAGGCCGGCCATTCCTGCCCGCGCACGGAACGATCCGCCGCCACGGCCGGAGCTGCGAGCACGGCCAGCAGGCCGAGGCCGACCATCGGGATGAGACGCTTCATCAAAGACTCCTTGCGGCGGCCTTGGTCGCCGCCGACGCATCAGGCCAGACAAGCGGGAGGCGGATCGACCGCTCCCTCGCGACCCATGTCCGCGGATCGGACCGGGTCGGCCTGGCACAGATTGCGTGCGAAGATTACGGCAACGTTGCCCGGCTGGCGGGGCGACGCATTCATTCGATCGCCCGCAGCGCTGCGGGCGAGGAGTGGCGGCCGGGCGAGGAATTCAGTTCCTGGCAGTGCGCTCCGGACCCGGCTGCGCGGCATTGGCCCATTCCGCCAGCGGCGCGGTCGCCATGAACTGCTCGATCGCGAGCAAGGTGAGGTCGCCGGAATGGCCGGAGCGGCGCAGGCCGAGAATCAGGCGCGCGAGCCATTCGCGATGGGGGTTCTCGAACGGCCCATAGATCGGGCCGACGTGCCGCCAGGCCTCGTGGAAGGCTGTTCCCAGGGCAGCAAGTTCTTCAGGCCCGGCATCGAATTGGCAGGCAGGCATGGCGGACCTCCCGGCGTTTCGCAGCACCGGACCAGAGCCGGCCCGGCTTTGCAATCGGAAGTTGCCCCTCGATCTGAAGACTAGGCGAACCGCCGGTTAACGGCAATCGGACAAGCCATCACAGGCTGCTCACGATCTCGCGCGGATAACGGGCAGCAAAGGCGCGCGCCGAATCGCGAAAAGCCACCCATGCCGGCAGATGCGCCACGCCGATGTCGGGAAGCACCGGAAGCAGCGGACGGGTGCGCTCGTCGATCGCCGCATCGGGATCGATGCGCGCCGAACGGCAGAGCGCCCGCGCGATCCTGATGATGCGCTGTTCCTCGTTGTCGTCGGAAATCATCGGTCGGCGGGCCTCGAAGTCACCGCCATCACAACGTCGCAGCGCGGCGGAGGTTCCGCCGTCGACTACCGATCGCGCATCCCAGTTCAGCCGCATTTCGCCGCAGGGATCTTTTTCCAAGCGCCGCGCTTTTGTCCGAAAATCGCCCAAATCACCGCAAGCACCCAGGCAGACGGCAGCGCGTGTTGCAGCCCCGCAACGGGTGCTTCGAAAGCTCGAAAGGTCGCGCCGATGTGAACGCCGATCGATTGAACGACAGCCCCCGCTCTGCCAGAGATTTGGGGAATTGTTGACGTTTTTCCGTCACCTTTCCTCGTGCCCGCCACCCTGCAATCCCCTTCCGAGGCCGCAATGCTCCGCTCCTTCCGTTTGGCCCTGATCGCCGGCACGGCCGTCGCGGCCACGGCGACCGCCGCCGTCGCCGAGATCGACCCACTCACCCGCCAGCCGCTCGTCACCTATGTCGACCCCGCCAAGGCGCAGGCGACCGCGATCCCGCGCGAGGTCGTCTCCTTCAGCGGCACCTATCGCCCCGGCACGATCGTGATCAACACGAGCGAGCGCCGTCTCTATTTCGTGCTGCCCGATGGCAAGGCCGTCCGCTACGGCGTCGGCGTCGGCCGTCCGGGCTTCGACTGGGCTGGCGCCCAGACCATCACCCGCAAGGCCGAGTGGCCGAGCTGGACCCCGCCCTCGCAGATGCTGAAGCGCCGTCCCGACCTGCCGCGCTTCATGCCCGGCGGCCCGGAGAACCCGCTCGGCGCCCGCGCCATGTATCTCGGCTCGACCCTTTACCGCATCCACGGCTCGAACGAGCCGGAGACGATCGGCCAGGCGGTCTCCTCGGGCTGCATCCGCATGCTGAACGAGGACGTGATCGACCTCTACGAGCGCGCCAAGGTCGGCACCCGCGTCGTCGTCGCCCGCTGAGCGGCAGCGACATCCGAGCTTTGGAAAGGCCGGCCTCGCGCCGGCCTTTTTTTGTACCTGCTGCCGGGCCCAGAGCCAATCTTGCGTGGCGACGCCCGGAGCCGAAACGTTCGGGCCTGCGGGCCTCTCGCGTCCCGTCAGAACCTGACGGCGAGGTTCGCCTTGAAGGCGTGGTCCTGCGTGTCGTCGGCGAGCTGGGCGGTGTAGGAGGCGCCGAGGCTGACGTTCGCACCGAGCGCGAGATCGAGCCCGGCCTCGACCAAAGCCGCGTCGCGGGCGATCGGCAGGCCGGCGATGCTGAACGGGTTGCTGCCC
>Ga0209130_1000662_pt1 | contig 31434 bp, 29 predicted proteins | sample AraplaMF_Cvi_mLB_FD_184264 | JGI IMG/M metagenome (GOLD analysis project Ga0209130, IMG submission 184264) | Arabidopsis root microbial communities from the University of North Carolina, USA - plate scrape MF_Cvi_mLB (SPAdes) (version 2) | ecosystem: Host-associated > Plants > Roots > Endosphere...
CGATCCAGAAGCTGTCGACAGTCTCTGGATGCCCGGGTCAAGCCCGGGCATGACAATGTGAGCCAAGACGGAAAGCACCCATGCCCCCCGACCTCGCCGCCATCCGGCGGGCCACGCTGATCGGCGGCACCGCCGTGCTGATGTGGGCGACGCTGGCCCTGCTGGCCACCTGGGCGAGCGCGATCCCGCCGTTCCAGCTGACCGGCATGGCCTTCGCCGTCGCCTTCCTGATCGGGCTCGGCTGGATGGCGCTGCAGGGCCGGTCGCCGCTGGCCGCGGCCCGGCAGCGGCCGGCGGTGTGGCTGCTCGGCATCGGCGGGCTGTTCGGCTACCACCTCGTCTTCTTCATGGCGCTGCGCCTGGCGCCGCCGGTCGAGACCAACCTGATCAACTACGCCTGGCCGCTGCTGATCGTGCTGTTCTCCGCCCTGCTGCCGGGCGAGCGGCTGCGCTGGTGGCATGTCGCCGGGGCGGCGCTGGGGCTGCTGGGCGTCGTGGTGCTGATCAGTGGACGCGGCGTAGCCTTCGACCCCGGCTTCGCCCTGGGCTACGGCGCCGCCATGCTGTCGGCGATGATCTGGGCCGGCTATTCGGTGCTGAGCCGGCGGATCGGCGCGGTGCCGACCGAGACGGTCGGCTGGTTCTGCGGCGGCACCGCCCTCTTGTCCCTGCTGTGCCACCTGGCGCTGGAGCAGACGGTGGTGCCGGACGCCGCCGGCTGGGCGGCGATCGCGGGGCTGGGCCTGGGGCCGGTGGGCCTGGCCTTCTTCGTCTGGGACCATGGGGTGAAGCGTGGCGACGTCCGGGCGCTCGGCGCCTTCGCCTATGCCGCGCCGCTGCTGTCGACCCTGCTGCTGATCGCCTTCGGCCAGGGCGCCCTGACCCTGTCGGTCGGCGCCGCCTGCGCCCTGATCGTCGGCGGCGCGATCCTGGCCGGGCGCGATCTCTGGGCCCGGCGCGCCGTGGCCGCCTAGCCGAGGTCGAGCATGGCGCCGGAGCGGCGGCGGGTCTCGCGCCACAGGATGTAGAGGCCGCTGCCGATGACGACCGCGGCGCCGGCCATGGTAATCGCATCGATGGTGTCGCCGAACAGCACCAGCCCGTACAGCACGCCCCAGATCATCTGGCTGTACTGGAACGGCGTCACCGCGCTGGGCGGCGCCGAATGCAGCGCCCGGATCAGAAGGATGTGCCCGGCGGCGCTGAGCACCCCGCCGGCGGCGAGGCCGAGCAGCCCGAGCCCGTCGGGCGTGACCCAGACGAAGGGCAGGACGGCGCCGCCGCCCAGCACCATGGCCAGGAACAGGGTCGCCAGCTGGGCCGCGTCGCTCTCGCGCCGGCCGATCCTTCGCGACACGATCAGCGCCACCGAGAAGAACAGCGGCGAGGCCAGCGCCGCGGCGTGGCCGGGGTCGAACGCCACCAGCCCGGGCCGCAGCATCACCAGGATGCCGAGGAAGCCGACGATCACCGCCGCCCAGCGGTGCCGCCCCACCGCCTCGCCGAGGACCGGGACCGAGAGCGCGGTGACCAGGATCGGCGTGGCGAACAGGAGGGCGTAGACATCGGCCAGCGGCAGCCGGCCGAAGGCCCAGGCGGCGGAGATGGCGGAGGCGGTGATCAGGGCGCTGCGCAGCAGCGTCGGGCCGGGCAGGCGCGGCCGCAGCCGGTCCCAGCCGCCCGACCGCACCGCATGGCCGGCGGCCACCGGCAGGGCGAACAGGCCGAAGAAGAAGAACAGCTCGAAGGCGGAGATGCCGCGGCTGCCGATCAGCCATTTCGAGATGGCGTCGCCGGCCGAGAAGCAGGCGAAGCCGGCGACGGCGCAGGCGATGCCGACCCCGATCCGGTCGGCGCCGAGGGCGAGGCTGGTCATGGACGATCCGCGGGCCGCAGCGATGCCGATGTCTTAGCAGAGGCGGGGGGCGGGGAGGCGTGCATTCTCCTGGTCGTCATCCCCGCGAAAGCGGGAATCTCGCGCCGCCAGGAACGGACAGAGATCCCCGCTTTCGCGGGGATGACGTTCAAAGAAGAAGGGCGATCTTCTGGCCCCTACCCCAGCTCCGGCCGCCAATCCGGCGGGGCCAAAGTGAAGCCTTCGAAGCGGAAGGCGGGGGCGACGACGCAGCTGACCAGGGTCCAGTCACCGAGGCTGCGCGCCGCCTGCCAATGCCCCTCCGGCACCACGCCCTGGAAGCGGTCGCCGGCCATGAAATCGGGGCCGAGGCGCAGCACCTCACCCGCCTGGTCGGTCTCTGCGATCGACAGCTCCAGCGGCGCGCCGGCCTGCCAGATCCAGATCTCCGGCGCGTCGACGGCGTGCCAATGCGACACCTCGCCAGCCCGCAGCAGGAAATGGATCAGCGAGGCCCGGCCGCGGCCGCCTTCCGGCGGCGGGTCGCGCCACAGCTCGACATAATGCCCGCCCTCGGGGTGGGGTTTCATGCCGAGCTTGGCGATGATCGCCTCCGGAGTCGGCGCGGCGCTCATGCCTGGGCGATCGTCGCGATGTAGGACGGGCGCTCGGCGAAGGCCGCATGCCAGGCAGCCAGGCGCGGATGGGTCTCGCGCCAGCCCCAGTCGGCGAAGCGCAGGTCGAGATAGCCCAGCGCGCTGGCGGCGCCGATCGCGCCGATGGTCACCGGCCCGTCGAGCTCCGCCACATCGGCCTCCATCTGGTCGAGCGACTTGCGGATCTTGGCCTTCTGGCGCTCGACCCAGGCCTCGTGCTGCTTCTCGGCCGGCCGCAGCGTGATCTCGTAGCGGATCAGCAGCGCGGCATCCATCAGCCCGTCGGCCAGGGCCTCCCAGCGCAGGGCGCGCCAGCGGTCCGCCCCCGCGGCCGGGACCAGCTTCGGCCCGTCATGCAGCGTGTCGAGATACTCGCAGATCACCGGGCTGTCGTAGAGCGGGCCGAACTCGGTCTCCAAGACCGGGATCTTGTTCAGCGGGTTGCGCGCCGACAGTCCGCTGGCCGGGTCCTCGGTGCTGGTCGGCATCACCTCGATCCGGTCCTGCAGGCCGGTCTCGTGGGCGACGATGCGGACCTTGCGGGCGAAGGGCGAGAACGGGCTGTAGAGGAGCTTCATGATCGTCCTGGGTCAGGGAAATGGTCAGAACCGGTCCTTGCGGCCGCGGATCTCGGCGAAGACGGCGACCGGGTCGGCGCCGGCCATGCCGATCGCGGCCTGCAGGTCCGGCTTGTCGGCGCGCAGGAAGGGGTTGGCCAGCTTCTCGCGGCCGAGCTGGGCCGGGATGGTGGAGGCGCCGCTCTCGCGCGCATCGTCGACATCCTCGGCATAGGCCTGCAGCACCGGGTTGGCGCCGTCGACCGTGAGCGCGAAGCGGGCGTTCGACTGGGTGTATTCGTGGCCGCAATAGATCCGGGTGGTGTCCGGCAGCGCCCGCAGCTTCAGCAGGCTGGACCACATCTGCGCGGGCGTGCCCTCGAGCAGGCGGCCGCAGCCCAGCGCGAACAGCGTGTCGCCGCAGAACAGCACGCCGGCATCCTCGAACCAGAAGGCGATGTGGCCGGCGGTGTGGCCGGGGACGTCGAGCACCGATCCCCGCGCGGCACCGACCATGACGTGGTCGCCCTCGGCCACGCCGCGGTCAAGGTCGGGGATACGCGCCGATTCCGCCGCCGGCCCGACGATCGAGGCGCCATAGCGCTTCGCCAGCTCGTGGTTGCCGCCGACATGGTCGCCGTGATGGTGGGTGTTCAGGATCCAGTCCAGCCGGCCGCCCTTGGCCTCCAGCTTCGCCGCCACCGGGTCGGCCTCGCCGGGGTCGACGACGCCGACCATGCCGGTCGAGTCATCCTCCAGCAGATAGGCGTAATTGTCCTTCAGGACGGGGATCAGCGTGACGCGAAGCGAGGCCATGCGTCCTCCTGGATCAGCGGGAGCGGGACAGGTCGGGGGCAGCATAGCCGCTCCCGCCCCGCTCCGCGACCCCGCCGCGGCGGATGATCGGACGAAGCGCTGTCTTGTTTGCCTCTCCCGTTTACGGGATAGGCCGGAGACGCGAAGCGGCTCCGGGTGAGGGGTGTTTGTCGAGGCCGGGACCAACCCTCACCCGGTCGTCCTGCGGACGCCCGACCTCTCCCGCCAGGCGGGAGAGGCAATCCGCTCCCTGTACCGAGAGTCGGTCAGAGCTCGATATCCGCCAGGCTCTCGATCAGCGTCACCCGCGGCAGGGCTTCGGCCGCAGCGCGGCGGCCGCGCGCCGGACGGACCGGCGCCGCCCGGTCGTCGGCGGCCTTGAGGTCGCCGAAGTCGAGGCCGGTGCGGCTTTCCAGCTCCGCGATCGGCAGCTGGTACAGGCGGAACGGCTCCAGCCCCAACGCCTCGATCCGGTTCAGGAGGTCCTCCTGGGTCAGCAGGAAGGCCTTGGCCTTCAGCGCCCCGGCCTCGACATAGGCCACGATCTTCCAGAAGTCGCGCGGGATGGCGGTGCCGCGATAGACCGGGTCATCGTCGCGGAACACCGGGCCGCCCAGCACCGAGACGCGCAGCTGCTCGACCTCCACCTCCTCCAGGATCGCGTTCTCCAGGAGGCCCCAGAGCCCGTTCAGCCCGGACTGGTTGTAGGCCTCGTGCTGCGGCGCGATGTTGGTGAAGTAGAAGGAGTCGCGGTTGGCCCGCGCCGCCTCCTCCGGCGGGCCCCAGACCAGGTCCTGGCGCCTTGCGATATGGCCGCGGTCGAGGCGGTTGGAGGCGTAGAGGGCGTCGCCGGTCTGCCATTTCGCGTCGACCAGCGGGTCGACCGTGAATTTCAGCCCGCTGCGGCTGAGCAGCCGGATCTGGCCGCCATCGACGTTCCACGCGACCCAGCGGGCCAGGCGGCGCGACTTGCTGAGCACCAGCGAGAAATGGGTGTGGCGGATGACGGCCGAGCCGCCGGCCTTGGCCGCATCCGTCTCGTGCGCCCGCGACATCGCCGGCAACGCCACGGACTTGCCAGCCAGGAACTGCGGGTCGTAGCCGCCGCCGGTGGCCGGCGCGGCCTGCGCCAGCGCCGGCGGCACCGGCTCGATCTCCAGCTTCTTGAACACGGCGTCGGCGGTGCAGGCCAGGGCGAAGTCACCCTCGCCGGCGTCGGCGCCGTCGGCCTCGCCGCCGAAATGCAGGCCCAGCATGACGTCGGCCGGGTTGCCCTTGCCGTCGAGGCCGAGCCAGACCGAGCCGGAATCGCCGCCCTTGCTGATCTCGTTCTCCGCCGCCGGGCGGTCCGGGTCGGGGCCGATCTCGAAGCCGCCGATGCGCTTGAACCCGATCTGGTCGCCGTAGGACAGCTTCACCGTGGTCTCGATTCGGGTGACGATGCCCCAGGTGACGCCGGTGGTGCGGCCGGACTTCACCACCCGGTCGCCGAGCTCCGGCCGGCCGAGCCGGGCGACCCGGACGCCGAGGTCGAGGATGGCCGGATCGACGCCGCGGCCCTCGATCCGGGCGATGGCGCAGTCGCCGGCCAGGCCGAGATGGCTGCGCACCAGCACGCCGCAGCCGTTGCTCTCGACCCGGTTGTCGTCGAACGGCCCGGGCTGGACGACCGTATCGCCCAGCCGGCCCTGCTCGCCATGCAGCACATGCCAGTTCGACAGGATGTGCGGCCGCCCCTCCTGCCGGTCGTAGACGATGCAGCCGAGCGTGCCGGCCGTGCCCGCGGGATGGCTGACGCTGATCCCGGGCAAGAGCGGATCGTGCCGCAGCTTGCGCTGGTCCTTGATCACCTGCGGCACCAGCTGCCAGGACGGCTTGTAGCGGCGCTCCACCACGTCGGTCGGGATCGTGACGCCGTCGACCACGATGCTCTTCGGCAGCGGCGGAATGCCCTCGTCCACCAGCCCCTGGGGCGCGACCTTGCGGCCGACGGTGAACTGGATGCACAGCGCGCCGGTCGGCTTGCCGCCTTCGAGCTTCCGGCCGATGCCGACCGAGGTCACGTTCGGATGGTCGAGATAGAGGTCCGCGGCCTCGCGGGCGGCCTGTTTCAGGCGCTCCGGGTCGATTCCGCGAAGCTCGGTCTTGCGGGCCATCAAGCGACTCCTGAAATATCCTGTTGCGGCAGCCGGATTTGCGATGGCTCAAACCTGCCATCGATGCGTTATCCTAACGTGACCATGCCCCTGGGACGACGGGCGGATGTACAGCGACGTCATCGATCTGCGCGAATTCTACGAGACCAGCCTGGGCCTGGTGGTGCGCCGCATGGTGCGCCGGCAGATCCGCCTGCTGTGGCCGGACACCCAGGGCCAGATCATCCTCGGCCTCGGCTACGCCACGCCATTCCTGCGCCCCTTCCTGGGCGAGGCCGAGCGGGTGATCGCCTGCATGCCGGCCGAGCAGGGCGTGGCCCATTGGCCGCCGGACGGCCGCGGCCTGGTGGCGCTGAGCGAGGAGACCGAGCTGCCGCTGCCCGACATGTCGGTCGACCGGGTGCTGCTGGTGCACGGGCTGGAGGCGACCGAGCAGCTGGGCGAGCTGATGCGCGAGATCTGGCGCGTGCTGAACGGCAGCGGCCGGCTGCTGGTGGTGGTGCCGAACCGACGCAGCCTGTGGGCGCGGTCCGACCGCACCCCGTTCGGCCATGGCAAGCCCTATTCGTCCAGCCAGCTGAACCAGGTGCTGCGACAGCATCAGTTCGTGCCGGAACGGGTGGCCCGCGCCCTGTGGCTGCCGCCGACCCGGTCGCGCTTCCTGTTGTCCACCGCCCCGGTGTGGGAGGAGGTCGGCGCCCGCTGGTTCCAGCGCGTCGCCGGCACGGTGATGGTCGAGGCATCGAAGCAGATCTACCAGCTGTCGCGCGGCAAGAAGGTCCGCGCCCGGCGGCCGGTGCTGGTCCCGGTCGGGGCGGCGCAGCCGGCGCTGGGGGTACGGCGCGAGGGCGAGGAACAGCCGGGCTAGGCGGGCGCCGCAGCGGACCGGACAGCGGCAGCCCAAGACCCGGCGGATCGCTCCGGGCTATGCGAAAGTCCATGTCGGCGATGCGTAAAACCCCAGATGTTTCCTTTGCTTTCGCCCCTGCCCCGTTCTACATCTGATCGCCCTCGACCCGGCAGGCTGCAGCCCGTTCCAGACGATGCCAGACACCCCCCAGACGCTCGACTCGTTGCGCCGGCGGATCGACGAGATCGACGAAGCGCTGCATGACATGATCATGCAGCGGGCCGGGGTGGTGCAGGACATTGCCGCTGCCAAGAACGGCGACCCGCTGGCGATGCGGCCGGGCCGCGAGGCCACGATCCTGCGCCGGCTGGCGGACCGCCACGGCGGCGGCTTCCCGCTGCCGGAGCTGACCCGGATCTGGCGCGAGCTGATCGCCGGCTGCACCCGCATGCAGGCCCCCTTCGCCGTGGCCGTGCACGCGCCGGCGACCCAGAACGAGCTGTGGGACCTGGCGCGCGACCATTACGGCAGCCACACCCCGATGACCCCGGTGGCCGGGCCGATCCAGGCGATCCGCGCGGTCCATGACGGCAGCGCCGCGGTGGCCGTGGTGCCGTGGCCAGTCGAGTCCGACGGCGATCCCTGGTGGCAGGTGCTGGTGTCGGACGACCCGCGCACGCCGCGGATCGTCGGCAGCCTGCCCTTCATCGTCACCGAGCGGCACCGCGACGAGCCGATGGCCCTGGCCGTCGCCCAGATCGATCCCGAGCCGACCGGCGACGACCACGCCCTGGTCGCGGTCGAGGTCACCGGCGACATCAGCCGCAGCCGGCTGAAGCAGAGTCTCGAGGCCGTCGGCCTGCCGCCGGTGGCGTTCTGGACCCGGCCGGCCCGCAGCCCGGACGATTCCATCATCCATCTGGTCGATGTCGCCGATTTCGTCGCCGCCGGCGACGGACGGCTCGGCGCCTTGGGCGAGCGCCTGGACGGGCTGGCCCCCCGCATTCGCCTGATCGGCGGCTTCGCCACGCCGCTCGCCATCGGCCGCCGGAGCTGAGACATCCCATGACGGCGATCCAAGCCCCGCGCCCCCGCCCGGGCCTGCTCGACATCGACCCCTATATCGGCGGCGAAGCCAAGGCCGTGCCGCATCCGCAGCTGGGCCGGCCGATCCGGCTGGCCTCGAACGAGGGCGCCTTCGGCCCGAGCCCGAAGGCGACCGCGGCCTATCGCGAACTGGGCGGCGAGATCCACCGCTATCCGGACGGCGGCTGCAGCGCCCTCCGCCAGGCCCTGGCCGCCCGCTTCGGCCTGGATGCCGACCGCATCGTCGCCGGCGCCGGGTCGGACGAACTGATCGCGCTGCTGGCCAAGAGCTATGCCGGGCCGGGCGACGAGGTGCTGTACAGCCGGCACGGCTTCCTGATGTACCCGATCGCGGCCAAGGCGGTCGGCGCCACTCCGGTCACCGCGCCCGAGGCGGATCTCCGGACCGATGTCGACGCGCTGCTGGCCCGCGTGACGCCGCGCACCCGCATCCTGTTCCTGGCCAATCCGAACAACCCGACCGGCTACCTGCTGCCGAGGGCCGAGGTCGAGCGGCTGCACGCCGCCCTGCCGCCGGACGTGATCCTGGCGCTGGACGCCGCCTATGCCGAATACATCGACGACCCGGACTATAGCGCCGGCGCCGACCTGGTCGACCGGGCCGGGAACGTCGTCATGCTGCGCACCTTCTCGAAGATCTACGGCCTGGGCGCGCTGCGGCTGGGCTGGGCCTATGCCTCGGCCGGCATCACCGACATCCTGCATCGCGCCCGCGGGCCGTTCAACGTCAGCGCCGCGGCCCAGGCAGCCGGCGTGGCCGCGCTGGCCGACCGGGCCTTCATCGAGAACAGCCGCGCCCACAACGCCGAATGGCGGCGCTGGACCGCGGCGGAGCTGGAAAAGCTCGGCCTGTCGCCGCTGCCCTCGGCCGGCAACTTCCTGCTGGTCGATTTCGGCGACCGCGACGCCGAGGCGGCACGGCTGCACCTGAAGGACACCGGCATCCTGGTGCGCCAGATGGGCGGCTACGGCCTGCCCGGCTGCCTGCGCATCACCATCGGCACCGCGGAGGAGATGCGGGCGGTGGTGGCGGCGCTGGCCGAGCATCTGCGCGGCCGATGACCACACCTGCGACCGAACCCGCGGCGCCGATCTTCCAGCGCCTGGCCCTGCTGGGCATCGGCCTGATCGGCTCCTCCGTCGCGCGCGCCGCCCGCAAGCACGGGCTGGCGGGCGAGATCGTCGGCCATGCCCGGCGCCAGGAGACCCGCGATGAGGCGATGGCGCTCGGCTTCCTCGACCGCGTCGAGGCAGACCCGGCCGCCGCGGTGGCCGGCGCCGACGCGGTGATGATCTGCGCCCCGATGGGTGCCTATGAGCAGCTGGCCAAGGCGATCGCCCCGGCCCTGGCGCCCGGCGCCGTGGTCACCGATGTCGGCTCGGTCAAGGGCATGGTGGCGAAGACCATCGCCCCCTATCTGCCGGCCGGCGTGCATCTGGTGCCCGGCCATCCGATCGCCGGCACCGAGCATTCCGGGCCGTCCGCCGGCTTCGCCGAGCTGTTCATCGACCGCTGGTGCGTGCTGACGCCGGAGCCCGGCGTCGACCCGCAGGCGGTGGCCAAGGTCGAGGCGCTGTGGCGCGGCATGGGCATGATGGTCGAGCGCATGACCGCCGATCATCATGACCGGGTGCTGGCCATCACCTCGCACATCCCGCATCTGATCGCCTACACCATCGTCGGCACTGCCTCGGACATGGAGGAGGCGACGCAGGCCGAGGTGATCCGCTTCTCCGCCGGCGGCTTCCGCGATTTCACCCGCATCGCCGGCTCCGACCCGGTGATGTGGCGCGACGTGTTCCTGACCAACAAGGACGCGGTGCTGGAGGTGCTGCAGCAGTTCACCGAGGATCTGGTGCGGCTGCAGCGCGCCATCCGCCGCGGCGAGGGCGACACGCTGCAATCCTGGTTCACCCGCACCCGGGCCATCCGCCGCGGCGTCGTCGACGCCCATCAGGAGGAGATGGAGCCGGAGAAGGCGGCGCGCCTGACCAAGGAAGAGGATTGACCGGCCGCGCCGGCTATTCCTTCCACCGTATCTCGGGCAGCTTGGCCACCTGCAGCGGGCCGAAGGAGACGCGGCCCTTCTCGATCGCGATCGGGGCGGTGACGGTGCGGGTGCCGTCGGCCGCCGGTTGCCCCGCCATCAGGTCGAGCCCGACCTTGGCGAAGCCGGCATCGCGGTCCTTCACCACGCCGGCCTTCTGCAGATCCTCGATCACCGGGCCGTAGCCGCGGATCTTCGCCGTCAGCGTGCCCTGCGGCTGCAGCTTGTCGTCGAGGTCGAGGGTGCCGTCGGCATCGATCACCAGCGGGCCCCAGCGCAGCGCCAGTTGGTCGACCCTGAGCTTGCCGCCGGCGGCGCGCCAGGCGGTCAGCTCCGGCGCGGTCGCGGCCTTCGGCAGCGGGCCCAGCACGGTCAGCCGCGCTGCCACCATGTCGACCCGCCGGCCCATGGTCCCGAGGCCGAGATCCGGCGTCTCCAGCCCCTCGATGTCGAGCGAGGCGGCGGCGCCGGCCCCGGCTTCCTCCGGCGCGCGGTCGACCGAGCCGTTGATCCGGGCGATCGGCAGCGGCGCCTGCAGCAACCCGCCGGCGAGCTCGACCTGGGACAGGGTCAGCAGCACCCGGTTCGGCTTGCCGTCGCTGCCGATGCGGGCGCTGCCGCTGCCCGACCCCTTCACCTCTGCGGTCAGCGCCGGGTTGCCCGGCAGGGTGATGCGCTGCGGCGGGGCGATGGTGAAGCCGACCTCGGGCAGGGTCCAGGGCTTGGCGGTGGCGACCACCCCGGCGGCATTCCAGGTCAGCCCGTCGATCCGGCGCAGGCTGGGCGCCTGCGATTCGACGGTGAAGGCCAGCGGGAAGCCGTCGACGCTCAGCGTGCCGGGGTCGACCGTGACCCCGGGTGGCGGATTGGCGGCGAAGGCCTGCGCCTGGGCCTGGACCTTCCCCGCAGCCCAGTACCAGCCGCCGGTCCAGCCGGCGGCGAGCAGGACGACGAGGGTGGTGGGAACGGCGACGATACGGCGGCGGCGACGCATGGCGGTCCCGGATTGTGGCACGAGGAGGCACGTGGCCGCGCCGGAGCCTCGGAGTCAAGCCGAACCAGCGGAACGCGACACGACGCCCCTCCCCTTCGCACCTGCAACACGCTACATCTCGCGGATGGCCGATGGTCGTCACGATTGGAAGACGCCGAACCTGAAGCTGATCCCGGGCGAGCCGCTCTGGGTGTTCGGTTATGGTTCGCTGATGTGGAATCCGGGCTTCCCGCATCTCGAGCGGCAGCCGGCGGTGCTGCACGGCTATCACCGCCGCTTCTGCGTGCTGTCGCACCGCTACCGCGGCACGCCGGAGCGGCCGGGGCTGGTGCTGGGCCTCGACCGCGGCGGCTCCTGCCGCGGCATGGCCTTCAAGGTGGCGCCGGAGAATGTGCAGACGGTGGTCGCCTATCTCTGGGACCGCGAGATGGTGACCGGCGTCTACCGCCCGAGCCTGAAGGAGATCCGGCTGCCCTCAGGCCCGGTCACCGCCTGCTGCTTCCTGGCCGATCGCCGCCACCACCAATATCGCGGGACGCTGGGGCCGGAGGAGACGCTGGCGATGATCCGCACCGGCATCGGCAGCAGCGGGCCGAACCGCGACTACCTGCTGAACACGGTCGAGCATCTGCGCGAGCTGGGCATCCGCGACGGCGCCCTGTTCGCCCTGGCGAAGAAGGTGGCCGAGGCGGCGGAGCCGGCGGCTCAGCCGCAGCGCGAATAGCCGCAGTTCAGGCAGGTGTCGCAGCCCTCCTGCCGGATCAGGGTCGGGTGGCCGCATTTCGGGCAGGACCGGCCCGGCGGCCGGACCGGATTGCCCACCGGCTCGGCCGTGACCTCGACCGCCACCTCCGGCACGATGCCTTCCGGCTTCGCCAGGAAGCCGGTCGCCACCATGTGCCGCTCGATCGTCTCGCCGATCGCGGCCAGGAGCGAGGGGACGTAGCGGCCGCCCATCCACTGCCCGCCGCGCGGGTCGAACACGGCCTTCAGCTCCTCGACGACGAAGGCGACGTCGCCGCCGCGCCGGAACACGGCGCTGATCATCCGGGTCAGCGCCACGGTCCAGGCGTAGTGCTCCATGTTCTTCGAGTTGATGAAGATCTCGAAGGGCCGGCGCTGGCCGTCGATCACCGTGTCGTTGAGGGTGACGTAGATGGCGTGGTCGCTGTCCGGCCAGCGCAGCTTGTAGGTCTCGCCCGGCAGCACCTCCGGCCGGGCCGCGGGCATGCTGAGGCCCGGGGCGTCGGCCGCGCGCCTCTCCGTCGGCTTGGCCTCCAGCACCGCGCCGGTGATCGGGTTCGGGCGGTAGGTGGTGCAGCCCTTGCAGCCCAGCGCATAGGCCTGGGCGTAGACGTCCTTGAACGCCTCGAAGGACAGATCCTCGGGGCAGTTGATGGTCTTGCTGATCGAGCTGTCGATGTGCTTCTGCGCCGCCGCCTGGATCGCCAGATGGTCGGCCGGCTCCAGGGTCTGGGCGTCGACGAAGTACTCCGGCAAGGCTGCGTCGGCGCCGTGGATCTCGCGGAACAGGCGGTAGGCGTAGTTCTCCACCGTCTCCGCCCGGCGGCTGCCGTCGGGCAGCAGCACGTTGCGGGTGTGGGTCCAGGCGAAGACCGGCTCGATGCCCGAGGCGACGTTGCCGGCGAACAGCGAGATGGTGCCGGTCGGCGCGATCGAGGTGAGCAGCGCGTTGCGGATGCCGTGCCGGGCGATCAGGTCGCGGATCTCCTGCGGCAGCTCGGCGACGCCCGGCGCGGCGAGATACTGGTCGCGGTCGAACAGCGGAAACGGCCCCTTCTCCGCCGCGATCTCGGCCGAGGCCCGGTACGAGTGCAACTTGATCGCCTCCAGCCACTCCTCGGTCAGCGCCGCCGATTCGGGCGAGCCGTAGCGCACCCCCAGCATCAGGAAGGCGTCGGCCAGGCCGGTGACGCCGAGGCCGATGCGCCGCTTGGCCCAGGCCTCGGCCTGCTGCTCCTGCAGCGGGAAGCGCGAGACGTCGACGACATTGTCCATCAGCCGGATGGCGACCGGCACGATCTCCGCCAGCGCGTCGTGATCGAAGCGGGCTCCCTGGGTGAACGGATCAATCACCAGCTTCGCCAGATTGACCGAGCCGAGCAGGCAGGCGCCGTAGGGGGGAAGCGGTTGCTCTCCGCAATTGTGCAGGACCAGGCCGTTGCCGTCGAACGCGCTCGGCCCGGGGATGCGGACGTCGTAGACCTCCTCCTCCCCATCCGGCACCAGCTGCCTCACGGTGGCGAGGAACCGCTCGCGATTGAGCGCCCGGCGATACCCAGCCAAAGCCTGGTCGAGCCGCGCCCGCTTCTCGGTGTCGGCGAAGCCGATCCGGGCGGCGAAGCGGGCGATGCCGACCCCGGCAACGACGAGCTCGTGATCGGCGGAGCAATCGTAGAGGCGGCGCCCGCCCTTGCCGTCCGGCAGCATCCGTGGACCGGCCGCGCGGCGGTCGGCGTAGATCGACGAGGCGATGCCCAGCCGCAGCAGCATGCGCTGGACCGCGCGCAGCAGGCCGAGGTCGCTCTGCGACAGCCGGATGCTGACACCCTTCTCCCGGGTGCCCTGGACCGACCCGTCGGCGTCGAACAGACCGCGCAGCAGCCCGATCGCGAAGGCCGAGGAAGCCTGCTCGACAGCCGGTGTGATTGTCTTGCGGCCGGGCGCGAGGCCGAGCGACAGCGCCAAGTCGCGCAGGGCCCCGAGGCTGAGCCGCTGTTCGCCGCGGCCCGGCACCCGCATCCAGCCCGCGAAGTCGGCCCGGTGCGGCAGTGAGCGGGCGGCCGTGAGCGCCGCCGCCATCACCCCGGCGATGCCCGGGCGGAGGTCGCCACCGTTGACCGTGGCCTCGCCGGGCCAGGCCGAGAGCACGGCCTTGTCGGTCTTCAGCGTGCCGTCGCCGATTAGCAGGCCGAGCAGATAGCCCTCGTCTTCCGACCCGAAGCCGGACCAGGCGAGGCCGTCGCCATGGTCGTGCAGCCGGACGCGGTCACCCGGCTGCAGCTCGCCGGCCTTGCGCCATGCGGTCTCGACCCGGAAGCGGGACACCTCGGTCGCGACCAGCACCGGATGGTCCGCGGTCAGCCGCAGGACATGGCCTTCCGCCGTCTCCAGCCGCAGCACCGGCTTGCGGCCGGTCGGGAAGAAGCCTTCCGGCCCGGAGGACGCCGGCTGCCCGTTCACCATGGCGGCGAAGGGCCGGCCGATCAGGTCCCCGACCGCACGGGGGCCGTCCAGGGTCTGGACCCAGGTGTCCGCCGTGACGCAGGGGTTGGTGCTCTGGATCGTCTCGCAATACTGGAGATTGTTCCGGGCGTTGATGCGGTCGATGAAGATCACGCCGGGCTCGGCCGAATCATAGGTCGAGCGCATGATCCGGTCCCACAGCTCGCGCGCCGGCAGGGTGCGGAAGACGCGGCCCCCGAACACCAGGTCCCAGGGCGCGTCCTCCGCCACCGCCCGCATGAACGGGTCGGTGACCAGGACCGAGAGGTTGAACATGCGCAGCCGGCCGGGGGCGCGCTTGGCCTCGATGAACTCGACCACGTCCGGGTGGTCGCAGCGCAAGGTCGCCATCATCGCGCCGCGGCGGGAGCCGGCGGACATGATGGTGCGGCACATCGCGTCCCACACATCCATGAACGACAGCGGGCCCGAGGCGTCGGCCCCGACGCCGGCCACCGGCGCGCCCTTCGGCCGGATGGTCGAGAAATCGTAGCCGATGCCGCCGCCCTGCTGCAGCGTCAGCGCCGCCTCGCGCAGATGGGCAAAGATGCCGGACATGCTGTCCGGCACCGTGCCCATGACGAAGCAGTTGAACAGGGTGACGTCGCGCCCGGTGCCGGCGCCGGCCAGGATGCGGCCGGCCGGCAGGTAGCGGTGGTCGCGCAGGATGCCAAGGAAGCGTTCGGTCCACAGCGCCGGGTCCGATTCGGCGGCGGCCACGGCGGTCGCGACCCGGCGCCGGCTGTCGTCGACCGTCGAATCAACCGGGGCGCCGTCCGGCTGCTTCAGCCGGTACTTCATGTCCCAGATCTGGGTCGCGATATCGCCCGGCTCGGCCACGACGGACCTCCCGCAGAACGGCATACCCCAAAGGATGGGGGTGCGGTCAGGCTCGGTCAACCAAACACAGTGGCAGACCCCAGGAGCCCGCCATTCGCACCCGGCATAGATCGTCAGTCGCGAATCATGCCGTAGCCGCGCATCCGATCGAGTACGGCGTCGCCTGCCGTCGTCCCCTTGATCCGATCCGCGACGGCGTTGAGGTTGGCCAGGGCGCTGCCCTCCCAGGATTCGCCGTCGCCCTTCCAATCGTTGAAGTCGATCGTGTCGGGCAGGCCGCCCGTGCTCTGCATCTCGTCCAGCGTCTTGCCGACGACCTGCGCGGCCAGCGGCCCCTCCATGTCCCGGGTCAGCCATTCGAGGCGCCGGAACATCTCCAGCCCGTTCTCCTGCAGGGAATGGCGGCTGTCCTGCAGCGGCATAGTGACGAACTGGGTGACGTCCGAGAAGGGAACGCGCTCATGGGACAGGGTGTCCGCCAGCTCCAGCTGCGTCGCCGCGGACGCGTGCCTCGCGCCGATCGCCAGGCTGTAGAATTGCGGATTGGCGATGCCGAGCGCCTCCCGCTCGGGATCGCCGCCCATGATGCCGGCCCGGTTGCGGATGGCCTCGACCGCGGCGTGCGTGCCCGCGCCCCGATGCATGGGGGGCAGCAGCTCCTTACCGAAATCCTGCGCCGCGACCTGCTCGATCGCCCCCATCACCGGCCCGGCATCGACCCAGTCCCGCTCGTAGAGCCGGTTGAGCACGGTCCACTTCATGTCCGAGGCGTATTCGCTGTCGGCGCCGCGCGTCGTCTCGTCGAGGAAGGTCCGGATGTCAGCCGCCATCGCCCCCTGGCTGTCCTGCGCCTGGTCCGGGTGGTACTCCAGTTTGTTGCCGCGGTCGCGGAGCTTCGACGCGAAGGCTTCCTCGCCCTCGCGCCGCTGCGCTTCCGCGGGAGTGGCGGCAAGCCCGGACAGGGTGGCGGCGGATGCGATGCCGTCCCGCACCCAGCCATATCTCTGCCGGATGTCGTAATAGGTGGCGGCCTCCTCGCCGGGGATGTGCCCCTCCGGCGTTTCGAAGGCCTCGAGCAGGCGCAGCACGGTCGCCTGCCGCTGCTCGGGAGGCTGCCGGTCGAGGAAGGGCTTCACCTGGTCGAGGACCATGGCGCCCTGCATCTCGTCGGCCTCGGGCTGGTAATCCGTCACGATATCGCGCTGAAGCCGCGCGATCAGCTGCTGCTCCGTCTGCGGCTCGTCGGTCGGCGGGGAGGCCGGCGAAGACGAAGCCGCCCGTTGCAGCGCCGCCTGGAAGGAGGTCCCCTGCGAGACCTGCCGGTCCTGGACCCGGCCGCCGAAGGCGGGCCGGCCCGCGCGTTCGATGCTGAACGTCATCTCTTCCCCCCTTAAAGCCGAGGGGCCGTTCATACACGTTTAGAATTGGGACGGAAATCTTCATATTTCCGTAAAGAATCCCAGGCCAATTCTAAGAGAAGCGGGGCCGGAGAGCTGAATCCTGTCAGTCCAGCCCGGCATAGATCGCGGCGCGCAGATCGGCGACGAACTGGCCGTTCATGCCCTCGAACGCGGTGTTGGTCAGGCCGACGACGCTCAGCCGCCGGGCCGGGTCGACGAACCAGGAATTGCCGTAGACGCCGCCCCAGCGCCAGGTACCGGCCGTCATCGGCACCCCGGCCGCCGCCGGGTCGGTCACCAGGGCGAAGCCGTAGCCGAAGCTGGTGCCCGGCGACCCCGGCATCGCCAGCCCCGAGATCTGGCTGGTGGCCATGGCCTGCACCGTCTCCGGCCTGAGGATCGGCGCGCCGCCGCGACGCAGGGTTTCGAGGAACACCAGGAAGTCGCCGGCCGTGCCCGCCATGGCGGCGCCGCCGGACGGGTAGGAGGCCGGGTCGAAGATGCGCCCGGGTGCGAAGCTGAGCCCGGCGAAGGGCCGCGGCGCCGGGACGGCGTAGTGATCGCCCATCCGTACCGGCTCGGGCTCATCATCGGCATAGGCGGCGGCGAGGCGTGCCCGGTCCGGCGGGGCGAAGCTGGTATCCCGCAGGCCGAGCGGTCCGGTGATGCGGCTTCGCACCACATCGGGCAGGGTTTCGCCCCCGGCCACCTCCAGCGCGGCGCCGAGCACATCGAGCGCCAGCGAATAGGCCCAGGCCGAGCCGGGGGCGAAGGCCAGCGGGGCCGAGGCGATGCGGCGCAGGTTGTCGACGAAGGACCGGCCCGGCGCGTCGAGCCCGTCGGAGACGCCGGCGCGGTGGTAGGGCCCGCCCGCCGGCTCGGTGAAGCCGTAGATCAGCCCCGCAGTGTGGGTCAGCAAGTGGTGGATGGTGATCACCGGCTCGGTGCCGTCAGCCAGCTTCGGCCGGAAGTCGGGCAGGAACTTCGTCACCGGGTCGGCCAGGGCGATCCGCCCTTCCTCCACCAGCCGCAGGGCGGCGGCGGTGACCATCGGCTTGGTCAGCGAGGCATAGAGGAACACCGTGTCCTCGCGCACCGGCCGCTCCGCCTCGCGATCGGCCAGGCCAGCGGCGCGGCGATACACCAGCCGGCCGTCCTGCGCCGCCAGCACCACCGTGCCGACGATGCGCTTCTCCGCCAGCGCCCGGTCGATCACGGCGTCGATGAGCGACGACAGGGCGGGATCGGCGGCCGGCGCGTCGAACAGGGAAGCGGCGATCGTCATCGGAGGACTCCATTTTCAGATGGATCACTACGAAATATGATCGGAGCAACTTCGTCAATCGGATTTTCAGATCGATCGCTATGAAAACAGATCCGCCGCGCCCGCGTGGCCGCCCCCGGGGCTTCGACCGCGACACGGCGCTGGACCGGGCGCTGCCGGTGTTCTGGCGCCAGGGCTATGAGGGTGCGTCGATCGCCGACCTGACCGCGGCGATGGGCATCACCACGCCCAGCCTGTACGGCGCCTTCGGGTCGAAGGAGCGGCTGTATCGCGAGGTGCTGGACCGCTACCGCGCCGACCCGCAGCGCGCCGCCCCCTGGGCGATGGCGGCGCCGACCGCGCGCGAGGCGGTGCGGCTGATCCTGGAGGGCTCGGCCCGCGACTTCAGCGACCCGGCGCATCCGCCCGGCTGCATGGTCTCCACCGCCGTGCTGACGTGCGCTCCGGAGAACCGGCCGGCGGCGGCGGTGGTGGCGGAACGGCGCGGCAACTCGGTGGCGAGGCTGCGCGCCCGCCTCGCCCGCGCCCTGGAGGAGGATGAACTGCCGCCCGGCACCGATCCGGATGAGTTGGCGCGGTTCTACGGCGCCATTATCCAGGGCCTGTCGGTGCAGGCGCTCGACGGCGCCGGATACGACGCGCTGATGAAGATCGTGCGCCGGGCGATGGCGGCCTGGCCGGCTTAACCGATCGCCGACCGGCGCCAAGCCAGGATCCGCCCCGGCCCGTGCACCGCGGCGAACAGCAGTCCGGCCAGGAAGGTGAAATGGTCGACGAAGAAGCCGAACTCGGCTTGGTTCCCGGCCCAGTGCGACGGGCCATGGAAGGCGAAGGCCAGGAACACGACATAGACCGCCGCCACCAGGCATGTCTCGGTGAAGTAGGCTCCTGTCAGGAACCCGATCACCAGCAGGCATTCGAGGATGGCGGCCAGCCAGGCCAGCAGCATCGGCATCGGGAATCCGGCCGCGGCGATGTAGCCCGCGGTGTCGCCCATACCCATGAATTTGAAGCTGACCGCCAGCAGGAACACCGCGGCGAAGATCAGCCGGCCGACCAGAATGGCGGCCGAGCGCCAGGGTGACACGCTTGCATCAGCACCCATCGCTCCCTCCCCTTAACGATTATGGCGACCAGCCTAGCCGACGCGTGGCGAAGGGTCCAATTCCGCTAATCCGGCAGCGTCATCGGCGTCGCCTTGGCCAGGGGCCGGCGCAGCCGGTCGGGGTCGTCGTAGCGCCACAGCGGGATGCCGGCGCAGCGTTCGACCCGGTCCGGCATGCCGTAGCGGGCCATCACCGCGCGGGGGTTGAGCCCGTCCATCAGGATGAAGCCGAAGGGCGGCGCGCCGGTGCCGCCGGCCCAATCCCGCCGAGCCCAGTCTTCATTGATGATCCAGTGATAGGGGGCGCCGTTGCGCGCCACCTGGGCGATCTGGACTTGGCGGCCGGAATGCAGCACCAGCGGCTTGGCCCACCAGTAGCCGGCCAGGCCGGCGGCCGGGCCCTGGAAGCAGGCGAGCATTCGCGGCGGCTCGATCCGCGCTGCCAGCTGGTCCGGCCGGGCCCAGAGCGCGGCGGCGGCCGCCAGCAGGACCGCCAGGGCGGCGCGCACCGGCCAGGCCGGCACGCGCAGCCGGTGGGCGGCAAGATGGGCGAGCCAGAGCGCGGTCAGGAACAGCCAGGGCTGGAAGTAGCGCAGGAAGGAGTCGTCGCGGAAGATGCCGAACAGCACCACCGCCAGCAGCGTGGCCAGCGAGGATCCGGCGACGAAGACCGCGATCCGGTCCGCCGGTGCGATCTCGCGCTCCCCAGCCAGGCCGCGCACCACCGCGAGCGTGCGGAGCACCGGCAGCAGGGCGAAAGAGATCAGGCCGAGATTGACCGCCAGGTCCGCCGCGTTCGCCCGCCAGAGCACGCCGCCGAGCCGGAACAGGCCGTAGCCGATGCCGAGGTCGAGCTGGTCGCGATAGACCCCGCCCAGCGGGTTGATCCAGCCCTGCAGCAGGAAGGCGGCGAGCGCTGCGGTGCCGACCGCCGCCACAGCGGCCAGAGCCGCCCGCCGGGTCCGCGGCGCCGGGGCGCTGAGCAGCGACAGCGCCATTGCCGGGGCGGCGGCATAGGGCAGGACGAAGCTGTCCGAGAGCGCCCCGGCCAGGATCAGCCCAGCCAAGCCGATCAGAGGCCACGGGCCCGGCCGGTCGAGCTGTCGCAGCACCAGCAGCAGCACCGCGGCCGCGATCAGGATCGCGCCGAAATGGAAGGTGACTACGAAGGGGTAGATCAGCCAGTTCAGCGCATAGGCGCCGGCGATGCCGAAGCCGAAGGCGAAGAGCAGCGCCAGCACTGCCGCCAGGACGGCAACGGCCATGGCGGCGGAGCGGCCGCCCGCGGCGCGGTGCACGGCGCCGCCGAGCAGCAGCAGCAGGCCGAGCTGCAGCGCCGCGGCAAGCGGCAGGGCCTGGCGGAAATCGCCGGTCGCGAGATCGGCGAGGCCATAGATCGCCATGTCCGGGAAGAGGTAGGGCCCGGGCGTCAGGTGCCAGCCGCGCAGCGCGTCGAGGCCGCGATGCAGGTCGCCGAACAGCGCCGGCAGGTAGAGGACGTCGGCATTGCCAATCGGCGCGGCGGCGCCGGGCAGGCGCAGCACCAGCGCCGTCCCCAGCAGCGACAGGCCGGCGACCGCGACGAGGAGCAGGAGCGGGCGAAGCCGGCGCAACCGGCGGTCAGACCGCGGCCGTCGCCCTGGCCGGGCGCGGCGTCGGCGGCCCGCCCGCGGCGACCGACAGGCGCTCGGACGCCGCCTCCAGCTCGTCCTCCAGCCGCCGCATCATCTCTTCGCGGGGCAGGCCGGGCGGGATCGGCGGCAGGAACTCGACCGTGATCGTGCCCGGGCGCTTGCGGAAGGCGCGGCGGCCCCAGAACACGCCGGAGTTCAGCGCCATCGGCACCACCGGCACGCCCAGTCCCTCATAGAGAGCGCCGACGCCGATGCGGTAGGGCCGCCAGGTGCCGGGCGCGGTGCGGGTGCCCTGCGGGAAGATCGCGATCGGCCGGCCTTCCGCCACCCGGACCTTGGCGTGCTCGATCATGGCGCGCACCGCACGGCTGCCGGCGCCGCGGTCGACCGGGATCATGCCGGTCTTCAGCAGGTACTTGCCCCAGACCGGCACCTTCAGCAGCTCGGACTTCAGCACGATCGCCGGGTCGGGCAGCAGCAGATGCAGCTTCAGCGTCTCCCAGGCCGACTGGTGCTTGGCGGCGACGATGCAGGCGCCGTCGGGCAGGTTCTCGCGACCGACCACGCGATAGTCGATGCCGAGGACGGTCTTCTCCAGCCAGTGCGTCACGCGCAGCCAGACGAAGATCCAGGCCATCGTCACGCGGTGCGGCAGGAACAGCGCCGGCAGCAACGCGAAGCAGCACAGCGTGGTCCAGCCGAAGAACAGCAGGTTGAAGAGGGCTGAGCGCAGGATGGTCATGACGCCCTATATCCTGCCCAGGGTGACGCGCGCCAGCGCAACCAGGAATTTGTTGTATTCGGAGACGATCAGCCGCGCCGTGCCGGGCCAGGCCCACCAGCGGTCGAGATGCACCGTTTCGGGGTCGACCGGCTGCCGCTTGATCTCGATCCCCGGCATCGCCGCCCGGAACTCCAGCATGCTGCGCGGCATGTGGTAGTTCGAGGTGACCAGGCGCAGGCTGTGGAAGCCGTGCGCCCGCATCCAGGCCGCCGCCTCCTGCGCGTTGCCGATGGTGTCGCTGGCGGCGTAGCCGAGATCGACGCAGCAGCGCAGCGAATCATCGGTCGGCGACAGGGCGAACAGCTCCTCCAGCCTGACGTCGCGATGCACGCCGCTGACCAGCAGGCGCTCGGCCACGCCGCGCGCCAGCAGGTCGAGCCCGGCGCGCAGGCGCTCGCTGCCGCCGGTCAGCACGACGATGGCGTCGGTGTGGTCGGGGTCCACCTCGCCGCCGCGCCCGGCCTGGGCCACGAACCAGCCCAGCCCCAGCCCCCAGGCCGCCGCCAGCACGATCAGCAGCAGCAGAACCCGGCGCAGGCGGCGGCGCCAGGGCCGTGGCTTGGGAAGAGGATCAACGGTGCTCGACATACACGGGGACTGCTGTTGCGCCGCGGCCGCGGTCACGGCGCCCGGACAGGAAAGGGGCGGATCGTGGCAAGATTAAGCCGCCGCGTCACCGCCTCGGAGCGACATCCTTCGGCCTGGCTCCGCAACGCCTTCGCGCCGTTCACAAAATCGCCTCGGATGATATAGGCAGCGGCAAGGCGGCATGCGATAAGGCGCCATGATCGTCACCTGCCCCAGCTGTTCGACCCGTTACCTCGTCGATCCGGCGGCGATCGGCCAGGGCGGCCGGCGCGTCAAATGCGCCCGTTGCGGCCATCTGTGGCGCGAATCTTCGGTCGAGCCGGTGCCGGCGGCGGCTGCGCCGCCCGAGCCGCAGCCGGTGCTGGTCGGCCCGGCGGCGCGGGCAGCCGCGCCTCTCCCGGCCGCGGGCCACATCACCAACCTGCCGGTGGTGATCACGCCGCGCCGGCGCGACGGGCCGGCGGTCGGCCTGGCGCTGGTGGTGCTGCTGGTCGGCGGCCTGGTTGGGGTCGGCTACTTCGCGCGCGATTCGATCGTTCGCTTCTGGCCGCCGGCCATCCGCCTGTACGACACCATCGGCGTGCCGGTGGCGCAGCCGGTCGAGACCGGCGCGCTGGGCCGCGGCCTGGTGCTGCGGGAGCTGGAGGTGCGGCGCGTCGCCGGCAGCGGCGTCGAGCAGGTGGTGGTGACCGGCCGGGTCGAGAACCGGGCGTTGATCACCCGCCCGGTGCCGCCGATCGAGGTGCGCCTGCTGGATGCCAGCCGCACCGTGGTGGCGCGGACGCCGCTGGTGGTGACCACCGAATCGCTGGCACCGGACCAGTCGGTGCAGGTGGCGGTGACGCTCGAATCCATGCCCGACTCCGCCACCCGGCTGGAGATCGGCGCGCAGACCGGCGCCACGCCGTAACGGCGGGGTCAAGGACCGTCCTCAGCCCCGCATGAAGTCCAGCAGGTCGCGGCTGAAGCGCTCCTTGCCGGTCAGGAACAGGCCGTGCGGCGCCCCGGGATAGATCTCGATCCGGCTGCCGGGGATCGCCTCGGCCACCGCGCGGCCACAGAGATCCGCCGGCGCCAGGCGGTCGCCGTCGCCCTGCAGGATCAGCGCCGGCACCGAGACGGCCCGCAGATCGGCCCGGAAATCCGCACCGGCGTTGGCGCGCTGGCAGCCGATCGCGGCCCAGAGCGCGGTCTGCAGCGCCAGGTCCAGGCCCCAGCGCACCAGCTCCGGCGAACAGGCGGCGCCAAACAGCGCCTCGCCATTGGCGGCATAGTAGGCCGGCCGGTCGGCACGCATGCCCTCAATGGCATGGTCGAACACGGTGCGGCCATCGGCGTCCGGCGGGAAGGCCAGGGCCGGGCACGGCGGCAACGGGGCTGCCAGGACGATCCGCGCCACCCGGCCGGCGCCATGGCGGGACAGATAGCGGACGATCTCGCCGATCGCCATCGAGTGCCCGACCAGGGTGGTTTCCTGCAGGTCGAGCGCCGTGATCACCGCCGCCAGGTCGTCGGCCAGGGTGTCGAAGTCGTAGCCATCGCCGGGATGGTCCGAGCGACCATGGCCGCGCCGGTCATAGGCCAGGCAGCGCAGCCCGGCCGAGGCCAGCTCCGTCATCTGCCACTCCCAGATCTCGGCGCAGAGGGTGAAGCCGTGCAGGAACAGGACCGGGCGCCCCTGCCCGATATCCTTAACGCGCAGCAGGGTGCCGTCGCGGGTCTCGATCATGGGTCTCTCTCCGCTGATGCCGGCGGATCAGAGCGCAGGCGGGGGCGCGGAAGCGATTACCTCGGAGGTAGGTAGGCGTCCGGAATCAGCTGATGCCGAACCGCGTGCGCCAGCGTTCGATGTCGGCCAGCGAGACGTTGCCGCCGCACAGGATCAGCGCCACCCGCGCGTCGCGTGGCAGCCGGTCCTTCAGCCGCAGCGCCGCGGCCAGGGTGCAGCCGGCTGCGGGCTCGGTCACCACCTTGGCCTGCTCGGCCAGGACCTGCACGCCGCGCACCGCCTCGGCATCCGGCACCACCAGCACCTCCTCCACCGCGTCGCGCACGATGGCCAGGGTGCGTTCGGAGACCGAGGGCGCGCCCAGCGTGGTGGAGATCGAGGTGATGGCCGGCAGGCGCACCGGCTTGCCGGCGGCCAGGGCCTGGCTCATCGCGTCGGCGCCTTCGGTCTCGACCCCCCAGATCCGGATCTCCGGCCGCAGCGCTTTCACCGCGGTGATCACGCCCGAGATCATGCCGCCGCCGCCGATCGAGGCGATGATGTCGGTGACGTCCGGCGCGTCCTCCAGCAGCTCCAGCCCCATCGTGCCCTGGCCCGAGATCACCCGCGGGTCATCGAAGGGATGGATCAGGGTACGGCCGGCGGCGGCCTGGCGTTCGGCCTCGGCGAAGGCGCCGGCGATGTCGGCGACCAGCACCACCTCCGCCCCCTCGGCGCGGGTGCCGGCGACGTAGTTCTCCGGCGTCGCATTCGGCATGATCAGCGTGGCGTTCAGCCCCAGCACGCGGGCGGCATAGGCGACGCCGAGCGCGTGGTTGCCGCCGGAGACCGCGACCACCCCGGCGGCCCGCTCGGCCTCGCCCAGGGTGAGCATGGCGTTGAAGGCGCCGCGCGCCTTGAACGAGCCGCCATGCTGCAGCAGTTCCAGCTTCGCCACCACCGGCAGGCCGAGCAGGCTGCCCAGCAGCTCACGCGGCACGGTCGGGGTGCGCAGCACATGGGGGGCGATGCGGGCGCGCGCGTCGCGGATCGTCTCGAGCGTGATCGCCGTCACGGGAATCCTCGTCCTGGCGGAATAGCCGCGCTCAGAACTGGCGCAGCAGCCTTTCGATATAATCCCGTTCCGGCGGCGGGCGCGAGCGGTCGTTGAGGCGCTGGCGCAGCTCGTCGAGGATGGCGCGGGCGCGTTCGGTGTCGAACTTGGTCGGCAGGCCGACATCGCCATCGGTGGTGCCGCCGCTGTTGGTCATCGGCCGGCCCAGCGGATCCTGGTTCTCGAACATCTGCCCGTTCTGGGCCCGGCCGACCATGCCCGGCTGGGCGCCCATGCCCTCCATCATCTGCTGCGCCATGCCCTGCAGCCCCTGCTGCAGCTGGTCCAGCGCCTCGGTCTGCGACGGCACGGCGCCGCCGGGGTCGCCCTGGGCCAGGGCCTCGCCCGACTGCTTCATCGCCCGCTCGGCCCGGCCGAGCGGCATCGGGATGTCGCCGCCCATCTCGCCGAGCTCGCGCATCAGCTCGCCCAGCGCCCGGCGCAGCGCCTCCTGGGTCTGGGCGTTCTGCTCCGGCGTGCCGTCCTGCGGCTGCGAGGGGTCGCCCTGCTCGCCGCTCTCCTGCGACTGCTGCTGGCGGAAGGTCTGGTCCAGCAGCTGGCGCTGCGCATTGGTCAGCTTCTGCAGGTCCCTCAGCAGGTTCATGGCCTTCTGCTGGGCCTCGGCCTGCTGCTGGCTCATCTGCCCCATGCGCAGGTTTTCCATCATGTTCTGCATCTGAGACAAGAGCTCCCGCGCCTCGTCCTTGGCGCCGGATTCGGACAGCTGCTGCATCCGGTCGATCATGTCCTGGAACTGCTTCTGGTCCATGATCTGGGCGTCCGGCGGCAGCATCATCTCCTTCAGCTCGCCACGCTCCATCTTGTCCCGCATCTGCTCGGCCATCGCCTGCAGATAGCGGTCCATCGCCCGGCGCAGCTCGTCGGTCAGCTGCTTGATCTCCTCGTCGCTGGCATTGCGCTCCAGCGCATCGGCCAGGCGCTGCTGCGCCTCGCGCAGCGACCGCTCGGCCAGCGACATGTCGCCGTCCTCGATCCTGAGCGCAGTGTCCCACAACAGGTCGCGCAGCGCGGCGACATGCGGCTTCGGGTCCTCCCGGGCGAAGAACAGCCGCCGGGCGGCGGTGCGCAGCGCCAGGAACACCACCCGGTCGTCATAGTAGCGGTCCGGCCGCTGCGACAGCATGTCCAGCGTCTCGGCCACGGTCTCCGACTGCTCCGGCTGCAGGGTCAGGACCCGGCGCTGCTCGATGATGGCGCGGGCCACCGGGTGGTGGAACTCGCGCTCCGGCAGCGTCACCCGCTCCGGCGCCGTCTTGGTGCTCTGCCCCGCCGCGTCGGTGGCGGTCAGCACGATGTCGGCCGCCTGGCCGGCCCAGGCATGCGGCGTCAGGTCCTGGTAGGAGGTGGTCTTGACCTCGCGCGGCCAGCGGCCCGGCACCGACAGCGGGATGGTCATCGGCGTCTGGTCCAGCACCGCCGGCGCGCCCGGGGCCAGGGTGATGGTCGCGGTCAGGGTGGCGATGCCGTAATCGTCGCCGGCGGTGGCGTCGAGCCGCAGCGCCTGGCGCTCGGTCGGCTTTGGCTTGTCGGTGAAGGAGACGGTCGGCGGCGCGTCGGCCAGCACCTTCACCGGCCAGTCGCCCAGCACCGTGCCATCCTGGCTGACCGACAGCCGGTCGCCGCCGGTGACCTTGGCCTGCAGCTCGTAATTGCCGCCCTCGATCGAGGTGAAGGCGGTCTCGCTGCCGGCGAGGCTGAGAGTGGGCGCTTCATCGCCGCCGGCGACCCGGCCGACCAGGGCGCTGCCGACCGGAATCTCGACCGGCCCCGGCGCCGGCTGGCCGGGCGCGGCCACCTGCCCGGCGGTGAGGTAGATCGGCGGCTTGCCGGTGTAGGAGGGCGGGGTGACGAACAGGTCGAGCCGCGGCGCGGTGGCCGCGGTCGCGCCGAACAGTCCGGGCGAGAACGCCCGGCCGAGCCGCCCGCGCCAGTCGTCGCCGGCGGCGACCACGGCCAGGATCAGCCCGATCACCACCAGGCCGCGCAGGGCGTAGCGGTCGGCCTCGGCGTTGCGCGGACGCGGCAGGCGAGGCTTGAGCAGGCGCAACTGGGCCGCGCGCTGGGCCAGGTGGCGCTGCCACAGCACGCGGCTGAGCGGGTCTGAGGTGCCGGTGGCCTGGGTGTCGCGCAGGCCGGTCAGCGGCCGATGCTCGATGCCGCTGTCACGCTCCAGCCGGCGCCGCGCCGAGAGGCCGTCGGGCAGGCGCAGCCGCCACAGTGGCCGGCTGGCGACCGCCAGGGCCGCGGCGAAGGCGACCAGGATCAGGGCGTGGATCCAGCCCGGCAGGTCGGGCAGCAGGTCGAAGCCGGCCAGGACGAGGAAGGCGCCGAGCACGGTGGCGGCGGGCCAGGCGGCGCGCCACGCCGCCTCCCAGGCCGCAGCCAGCCACGCCAGCGCGATCTTGACGCGCGGCTCAGCCGGCTCCGTCGACCTAGGGGCCTCCGTCGGGCTGCGGGCCACCTCTCCTCCTACGCCTCCGTCGTCAGGCCAGCCAGGGCGGCAGGCTTTCCCCGGCAACCATCTCTTCAAATGTGGGCCGTTTTCTGACGAGTGCAAACCGATCTTTGTCGACCAGCACCTCCGGCACCAGCGGCCGGGTGTTGTAGGTCGAGGCCATGACGGCACCGTAAGCCCCGGCGCCGGTGAAGGCGACCAGGTCGCCCGCGGCCAGCGGCGGCAGCAGGCGGGCCTTGGCAAAGGTGTCGCTGCTCTCGCACACCGGGCCGACCACGTCGAATTCGGCCTCCGCCGCGCCTTCCGCCGGCTGGCGCAGCGGCACGATGCCGTGCCAGGCCTCGTACATCGCCGGGCGGATCAGGTCGTTCATCGCCGCGTCGAGGATGACGAAGTTCCGAGTCCGGCCCGGCTTGATGAAGATCACCCGCGACAATAGGACGCCGGCATCGCCGCAGATCGACCGGCCCGGCTCGCACATCAGATGGCAGCCGAGATCGCCGACCGTCTCGCGCACGATTCGGGCATAGTCGGCCAGCGCGGGGGCCGGATCGCCCTTGTAGGAGATGCCGATGCCACCGCCGAGATCGAGCCGCTCGACCACATGGCCGGCGGCGCGCAGGTCGCGCACCAGCTCGGCCAGGCGGCGATAGGCGTCGCGATAGGGTGAGAGGTCCAGCAGCTGGCTGCCGATATGGGCGGCGATGCCGACCGGGCGGACGCCCGGCAGGGCCCGCGCCCGCTGATAGGCTTCGGCCGCGTCCTCGAGCTCGATGCCGAACTTGTCGCCCTTGCGGCCGGTCGAGATCTTGGTGTGGGTCTTGGCGTCGACATCCGGGTTCACCCGGAAGGCGACCACCGCGTCGCGCCGCAGCCGCACCGCGACCTGGGACAAGAGCTCCAGCTCCTGCAGCGATTCCACGTTGATCTGATGGATGCCGGCCAGCAGCGCCGCCTCCAGATCCTCAGCGGTCTTGCCGACGCCGGAGAAGACGATGCGGTCGGGCGGGCAGCCGGCGGCCAGCGCCCGCTTCATCTCGCCGGTCGAGACCACGTCGATGCCGGCGCCCTGCTGCACCAGGGTGCGCAGCACCGCGAGGTTGGAATTGGCCTTGGCGGCGAAGCAGACCGCGATCGGCAGCCCGGCCAGCGCGTCGACATAGGCGCGGTAATTCGCGACCAGCGCCGCGGTCGAATAGACATAGGCCGGCGTGCCGATCTCGACGGCCACGGCGGCGAGATCGACGTCCTCGGCGAACAGGGCGCCGTTGCGATAGGCGAAGGCGGTCATGTGCTCGGGTAGCTCCGCGGATAGGCCGAGGTCTTGCTGTCGGGGGCGCTGACTGAGGCCGCCTTCTTGCCGCAGGCGACAAGGCCAAAGGCGAGAGTGACGGCGAGCAGGATTCGCAGGATCACAGGAAACGCTCCTTTGCGGCTTGGACGGCCTCGCGCACCCGGTCGGGCGCGGTGCCGCCATGGCTCTTGCGGCTGGCGACCGAGGCCTCGGCGGTCAGCACGGCATAGACGGCGTCGGTGATGCCGGCATGGACCGCCTGCATCTCCGCCAGCGGTAGGTCGGACAGGCGGCAGCCCTTGTCCTCGGCCAGCTTCACCAGATGGCCGGTGATGTGGTGCGCCTCGCGGAACGGCACGCCGAGCTGCCGAACCAGCCAGTCGGCCAGGTCGGTCGCGGTCGGAAACCCGGCCTCGGTGGCCCGGCGCATCGCCTCGGCATTGACGGTCCAGCTCTCGACCATGCCGGTCATGGCGGCCAGGCACAGCATCAGCGTGTCGTCGGCGTCGAAGACCGGTTCCTTATCCTCCTGCATGTCCTTCTGATAGGTCAGGGGCAGGCCCTTCATCACCGTCAGCAGGGCGCCGAGGCTGCCGAACACCCGGCCGGTCTTGCCGCGCACCAGCTCCGCCGCATCCGGGTTGCGCTTCTGCGGCATGATCGACGACCCGGTCGAGAAGCCGTCGGACAGGCGGACGAAGCGGAATTGCGGCGTCGACCAGAACACGATCTCCTCCGCCAGCCGCGACAGGTGCATGGCGCAGATGCCGGCGGCGGCGAGGTAGTCGAGCGCGAAGTCGCGGTCGGAGACGCTGTCGAGCGAATTGGCGGTCGGCCGGTCGAAGCCCAGCGCCCTGGCGGTCGCGTGCCGGTCGATCGGATAGGGCGTGCCGGCCAGGGCGGCGGCGCCGAGCGGGCATTCATTGGCCCGGGCGCGGGCATCGGCGACCCGGCTGCGGTCGCGGCCCAGCATCTCGACATAGGCCAGAAGGTGGTGGCCGAAGGTGACCGGCTGCGCCACCTGCAGATGGGTGAAGCCCGGCAGGATGGTGTCGGCATGCTGCTCGGCCTGGCCGATCAGCGCCGCCTGCAGCGCCTTCAACCCCTGCTCCAGCCGGTCGAAGGCGTCGCGCACCCACAGGCGGAAATCTGTCGCCACCTGGTCGTTGCGACTGCGCGCGGTGTGCAGCCGGCCGGCGGTCGGGCCGATGATCTCGGCCAGACGCGCCTCCACATTCATGTGGATGTCCTCGAGCGAGGTCTTGAACTCGAACCTGCCCTCGGCGATCTCCTGCCCGACCTGCTGCAGGCCACGGTCGATCGCGGCGGCATCCTCGGCGGACACGACGCCCTGCGTGGCGAGCATTGCGACATGAGCGCGCGACCCGGCGATGTCCTGCGCCCAGAGCTTGCGGTCGAAGCCGATCGAGGCGTTGATCCGCTCCATGATCGCCGCCGGCCCGCCAGCGAAGCGGCCGCCCCACATGGTGTTGGCGCCTTTATCCGGCGCGACGGGGGTGGCAGGCTGGGTCGGATCGGACATGGGGTGCGGACCGGATGAGGAAGAGAGCAACGATCGCCGCGGGCGTGGCCGGCCTGGCGCTGCTGCTGGCGGCGGGCGCGGCCTGGTGGACGCAGCGAGCCCCGGAGGGCCGGCCGCCCCTGGGCGGCACCGTCGCCAGCTTCGTCCTGGCCGACCGGCCTGAGCCGGCACCGGAGATTACCTTCTCCGACGCCGCGGGCAACACCCTTCGTCTCGCCGACTTCAAGGGCAAGGTGGTGCTGGTCAATCTGTGGGCGACCTGGTGCGCCCCCTGCGTCAAGGAGATGCCGGCGCTGGACCGGCTGCAGGCCAAGCTGGGCGGCGCCGACTTCACCGTGCTGGCGCTGTCGATCGACCGCGAGGGGCTGGCCAAGGTGCAGCCCTTCTTCGCCGCCAACAAGATCGCGGCGCTGGCGGCCTATCTCGACCCCGGCGGCCGGTCGCCGGCGACGTTCGGCGCGCGCGGCCTGCCGACGACGCTGCTGATCGACCGCGACGGCACCGTGGTCGGCCGCCAGGAAGGCGCCGCCGAATGGGACGACGACAGCTCGATCGCGCTGCTGCGCTACTATCTCGATCGCGGCAAGGCCGGATCCGCTTGAGGCGGATCAGAGCGGCGCGGCGCCTGTATAGAGGCCCAGCAGGACCATCACGCCGTACCCCCGCAGCACCGTCCGCAGCACCATAGCCCCCTCCCTCGCGCCGCCGGCGGCGGCATCCGATGCAGGGAAGACTAAGCGCTGAGTGTATCGGGGGGATGTCGGCGGGGCGGCCGAATTGTATCGTCCGTGTCGCGGCGGCTCAGATGGGCGTCGAGCCCATGTAGAAGCCGATCAGCACGAGCACGCCGTAAACCCAGATGATGGTGCGAAGCATCATGACCTTATCCTCGGGCTCGAGGCCCGGGATCATGTCTACGCCGCCTTCCGTGAATCGACTGTGACCGCGGTCACGCGTGCGATTCACGCTGCTGGGATGGCCGACGAATGACCCATTCTCGTCACGCGTGATATACGATGACACTGTGCGTCATGGAGAGATCATGCGCGTGGCGAAGTGGGGCCACAGCCTGGCGGTGCGACTGCCTGCGGCTGTGGTTGAAGCGCTCAATCTGAAGGAAGGCGACGAGATCGAGATTCGCATCGCCGCCGACCGCACCGTCCTGGTCGAAAGAAGCCGCGGCCCGCAGCAGGCGCTGGAACAACTGCGCAGGCTACGGCGGTCCTTGCCACCCGGTTTTCGGTTCGACCGTGACGAAGCGAACAGGCGCTAGGGTGCGCCTCTATCACGTCCTGCTCGATTTCAAGCTGTCATGCCCGGGCTTGACCCAGGCATCCAGAGACTGTCGACATCTTCTGGATTGCCGGGTCAAGCCCGG
>Ga0209130_1000666_pt1 | contig 31273 bp, 34 predicted proteins | sample AraplaMF_Cvi_mLB_FD_184264 | JGI IMG/M metagenome (GOLD analysis project Ga0209130, IMG submission 184264) | Arabidopsis root microbial communities from the University of North Carolina, USA - plate scrape MF_Cvi_mLB (SPAdes) (version 2) | ecosystem: Host-associated > Plants > Roots > Endosphere...
AGTTTCTATGATTGGTACGCGGATTTACCACCAGCTTCTCCGCAAATTTGGGGTGATCAAACAGATGTACCAGAAAGTAGTGACTGGTATAACTCTGGTTACATTATGACGTGGGGTTCAAATGTACCGATGACGAGAACGCCAGATGCACACTTTTTAGCCGAAGTTCGATATAAGGGAACGAAAGTTGTTTCTGTAAGTCCTGACTTCGCCGAGTCTACTAAGTTTGCGGATGATTGGATTAGTGTGAAACAAGGTACAGACGGTGCACTTGCGATGGCAATGGGGCATGTGATCTTACAAGAATTTTACGTAGATAATCAAGTGGAATACTTCACAAAGTATGCGAAGCAATATACTGATTTTCCTTTCTTTGTCACATTGAAACAAAAAGGAGATCAATTCGTCGCTGATCGTTTCTTAAATGCTACTGATATTGGACGTGAAACAAAGTTAGGAGAATGGAAGCCTGTTCTTTGGAACGAGAACACGAAAGATTTTGCAACACCTCACGGCACAATGGGATCACGTTGGGATAATGAAAAGAAATGGAACTTACGTTTAGAAGATGAACAAACAGGTGAAAAGATTGATCCACGTCTTTCTTTACTTGGAATGGAAGATGCGGTTGGAACGGTACAAATTCCGTACTTCTCTGATGATGGAAACAAAGTATTGGAACGTACAATTCCAGTGAAAAAAGTTATGACAGAAGAAGGCGAAGTGTTCGTTACAACTGTGTATGACTTAACGTTAGCAAATTACGGCGTGAACCGAGGGCTCGGCGGACAAGAACCGAAAGACTTCAATGATGATGTACCGTTTACACCTGCATGGCAAGAGAAAATGACAGGAGTGAAACGAGAGCTTATTATTCAAATCGCTCGTGAGTTCGCACAAAATGCTGTTGATACGAATGGTCGCTCGATGATTATTGTAGGGGCCGGTATTAACCATTGGTTTAACTCTGATACGATTTATCGCGCTGTTTTAAATCTTGTTCTTCTCGTTGGCGCACAAGGTATAAACGGCGGTGGTTGGGCACATTATGTTGGGCAAGAAAAGTTACGACCAGCAGAAGGATGGCAAACAATCGCGATGGCAAAAGATTGGCAAGGGCCACCGAAATTACAAAACGGAACATCTTTCTTCTATTTCGTAACAGATCAATGGCGTTATGAAGATACACCGGTTGGACATTTAGCATCACCAATTGAGGGTAACTCTCGTTATCAACATCACGGTGATTACAATGTATTAGCAGCACGACTTGGCTGGTTACCTTCCTATCCAACATTCGAGAAAAATGGAATTGAATTATATAAAGAAGCTGTTGCTGCTGGGGCAACAACACAAGAAGAAATTGGAAAATACGTTGCGAAAAAATTAAAAGAAAAAGAACTGAAATTTGCGATTGAAGATCCAGATAATAAAAATAACTTCCCGCGCAACTTATTCGTATGGCGTGCCAACTTAATTTCAAGTTCTGGTAAAGGACACGAATATTTCTTAAAACATTTATTAGGTACAACAAATGGATTAATGAATGACGATAGTGATTCGTTGCGACCAGAAGAAATTAAGTGGCATGAAGAAGCGCCAGAAGGGAAGCTTGATTTACTCATTAATTTAGATTTCCGTATGGCTGGAACAGCGCTTTATTCTGATATCGTCTTACCTGCTTCAACTTGGTATGAAAAACATGATTTGAGTAGTACAGATATGCATCCATTTGTGCATCCATTTAATCCAGCAATCGGTTCACCGTGGGAAGCACGCTCTGACTGGGATATTTTCACCACTCTTTCTAAAGCTGTGTCAGATTTAGCGAAGAAAATCGATCTTGAGCCAATGAAAGAAGTCGTTGCAACACCACTTCTTCACGATACACCGCAAGAATTAGCACAACCACTTGGCAAGATTAAAGATTGGAGCAAAGGCGAGTGTGAACCAATCCCAGGTAAAACAATGCCGCAAATTCATGTTGTCGAAAGGGATTATAAAACGATTTATGACAAAATGACAGCCCTTGGGCCAAATGCCGGGAAACAACCGATTGGTACGAAAGGGATTTCTTGGTCAGCAGAAAAAGAATATGAGCAATTAAAGAGTCGATTAGGCATTATTCGAACGGATTCTATTGCGAAAGGATGCCCAGATATAAAAGAAGCAATCAATGCTGCTGAGGCAGTATTAACACTTTCTTCTACAACAAATGGTCATATGGCTGTAAAAGCATGGGAAGCACTTGAAAAACAAACGGATTTAAAACTACGTGATTTAGCAGAAGAACGTGAAGAAGAATGCTTCACATTCGAACAAATTACAGCACAGCCTAAAACAGTAATTACTTCTCCAGCCTTTACAGGTTCTGAAAAAGGTGGACGCCGTTACTCACCATTTACAACAAATGTGGAACGTCTTATCCCTTGGAGAACGATAACTGGTCGACAATCTTTCTACTTAGATCATGACATGATGAAAGAATTTGGTGAAACGATGGCAACATTCAAACCAATTCTGCAACATAAACCGTTTCGTAAATCACGCCCTGAAGTAGAGGGGAAAGAAATTACACTAAACTATTTAACACCGCATAATAAATGGTCAATTCATAGTATGTACTTCGATTCATTGCCGATGTTAACGCTGTTTAGAGGCGGCCCAACGGTTTGGATGAATAAAGATGATGCGAATGAAGCTGGTGTTGCTGATAATGATTGGATCGAGTGCTTTAACCGTAACGGTGTTGTTGTAGCACGTGCTGTTGTAACGCACCGTATACCGAGAGGAATGGCGTTTATGCATCATGCGCAAGATCGCCACATTAACGTGCCTGGTACGAAATTAACAAGCACCCGCGGGGGAACGCATAATAGTCCAACACGTATTCATGTTAAACCAACACATATGATTGGTGGATATGGCCAATTAAGCTATGGATTTAACTACTATGGTCCGACTGGGAACCAGCGTGACTTAAATGTCGTAATCCGTAAACTGAAGGAGGTAGATTGGCTTGAAGATTAAAGCACAAGTCGGAATGGTAATGAACCTAGATAAATGCATCGGCTGCCATACTTGTAGTGTAACGTGCAAAAACACCTGGACAAATCGTCCAGGTGCTGAATATATGTATTTCAATAACGTAGAAACGAAACCTGGAATTGGTTATCCAAAACAATGGGAAGATCAGGAGAAATACAAAGGCGGCTGGGAATTGAAAAATGGTGAAATTCAGCTGAAATCCGGTTCGAAAATGAAGCGTCTTATGAATATTTTCCACAATCCAGATCAACCAACAATTGATGATTACTTTGAACCTTGGAACTATGATTATGAAACATTAACAAATAGCCCGCAGCGTAAGCATCAACCAGTTGCTCGTCCGAAATCAGCAATTACAGGCGAATTTATCGACAAAATTGAATGGGGTCCAAACTGGGAAGATGATTTAGCGGGCGGACATATAACAGGATTACAAGATCCGAACGTAAAGAAAATGGAAGAAGAAATTAAAACGGATTTTGAGAATGTCTTTATGATGTATTTACCACGCATATGCGAACATTGTATGAATCCATCTTGCGTATCATCTTGTCCATCTGGTGCGATGTATAAACGTGAAGAAGATGGGATTGTTCTTGTGGATCAAAATGCATGTCGTGCTTGGAGATTCTGCGTATCATCTTGTCCATATAAAAAAGTGTATTTTAACTGGCAAACGAATAAAGCAGAAAAATGTACAATGTGTTTCCCACGTATTGAAGCTGGTATGCCAACGATTTGTTCGGAAACATGTGTAGGACGTATTCGATATATTGGGGTAATGCTATATAACGCTGATAAAGTGAAAGAAGCAGCTTCTGTTGAAGATGAAAAAGATTTATATGAATCTCAGCTTACAGTTTTCCTAGATCCAAATGATCCAGAAGTAGCAGCTGAAGCGAAAAAACAAGGTATTCCTGAAGAGTGGATTAAAGCGGCACAAGAGTCGCCAATCTATAAAATGATTATCGATTGGAAAATCGCTCTACCTCTTCATCCAGAGTACCGCACAATGCCAATGGTTTGGTATATCCCGCCGCTTAGCCCAATTATGAATATGGTGGAAGGGAAAGGAAGTAACTGGCAAGCAGAAGAGATTTTCCCTGCTATCGATAATATGCGTATTCCAATTCAATATTTAGCGAATTTACTCACTGCAGGAGATGAATCACATATTCGTCTTACATTGAAAAAAATGGCTGTCATGCGAACGCATATGAGAGCACTGCAAATTAATAAAGAACCAAATGAAGCCGTATTAAAAGAACTTGGTTTAACGAAAAAGGATGTAGAAGATATGTATCGTCTTCTTGCTATCGCAAAATATAAAGATCGCTTCGTCATCCCGACTTCACACCGCGAACAAGTTGCAGATTTATATAGCGAACAAGGAAGCTGTGGCCTTTCCTTCACAGGTGGCCCAGGCTCTTGTATGACAATTTCTTAAATAAAGGGGGCAGAAAATCATGAAACAAAGTTTACAAACTGCTTTTTCTTGTTCTTCTTTTCTTCTCTCCTATCCGGAACTTGGGTGGGGAGAAGCTTTAACTGAATTACAAGAAGAGATTGAAGCGATTGAACAGAAAGACGTTAAAGTAGCACTTACAGCATTTATTAAACAAGCACTAGATAAAACGAATGATCAATTAATTGATTGTTACGTATATACATTCGATTTTGGTAAAAAGACAAATATGTATTTAACTTATATGAACACCGGTGAACAAAGAGAAAGAGGTATTGAATTATTAGAGTTAAAACAGCATTATAAAAAATCTGGTTTTGAAGTAACAGATAAAGAACTACCTGATTATTTACCGCTATTACTTGAGTTTTTTGCAAATGCAAATGAGCAAGATAGTGAGCCAATTATGAGTAAATACAAGGAAAATATACAAGCATTGCACGTTCAATTAAAAGAAGCTGAAAGTATGTATGAACCAATTCTTGCAGCTATACTCCTCACTATCGATACATGGGGTGTACAGACAAATTAGAAAGGAGAGTTGTCAAAATGATGGATCAATTTCTATGGGTGTTGTTTCCCTATATAATTTTTGCAATCTTTATCGGTGGACATATTTTCAGATACAACTATGATCAATTTGGATGGACATCAAAATCTAGTGAACTATTAGAGAAGAAAATGCTCCGGGTCGGAAGTCTATTATTCCACTTTGGGATCATGTTCGTAATTGGCGGTCATATTATGGGGATTTTAATTCCAGAGTCCGTATACCGTTCAATAGGTATTTCTGAACATATGTATCATGTAGTAGCAATTAGTTTCGGACTTCCAGCAGGTGTTGCTTCTATCATCGGTTTAATTATATTAACGTATCGCCGTGTAACCGTAAAACGCATCATTGCAACGAGTACAACGGGAGATTATATTGCGCTTATATTACTACTTATCGTTATGCTAGCAGGACTTTCCTCAACATTTTTAAATATCGACTCAAAAGGGTTTGATTATCGCACAACGATCGGTCCATGGTTCCGAAGTCTCTTCATTTTCCAACCGAAAGTTGAATATATGATGGAAGTACCTGTTTGGTTTAAATTTCATATTATTGCAGCGATGGGGCTTTTCGCAGTATGGCCATTTACAAGACTTGTACATGTATTTAGTGCCCCAATTAAATATTTAAGTCGTAGTTATGTAATTTACAGAAGACGTATTCCTAATGAATTGAAAAAATAATACCGCTGTAAACGGATAGGAGCTGACAGCTAACATGAAACGAGGTCTAATGGGAGGCCTCGTCTTTTTATATAGGAGATAATTGTGTGTATGAAAAAAGAGTAGCATCTATATTAGATGCTACTCAATGCTACAAACAGAGGCAGAGCAATCTTCACAAGCAATTGCACACTTTAAAAATTGTAAATCATGAATTGTAATCTTTCCTTTATAAATAGAAATTGTACCTTGTTTTTTTAAATCATTTAACATTCGATTTACACTTTCACGTGAAGTTGCACAGAAATTAGCAAGTTCTTGATTCGTTAATGGTAAATCGATGAGAATCCCGTTTTCCTTTAACACACCATAACTATTCGTCATTCGGATGAGAGTAGAATACAGGGCACCTTTTTTGCCGTGTAATACTAAATCTCGGAACTTCGTTTGCATTCTTCTTAAATGTTCACTAATCCATTTCATAAATTCAAATACAAGTGCAGGCTTTTGGAGTAATGCTTTTTCTAAGGTTTCACGCTTTATTACTCCTACTTCAACATCTTCAAGGCATTTAGAATTTAATAAATACTTCGCATTGTCCGTGAACAATGTTAATTCTCCAATAATGTCGTATGCCGAACAAATACGAAGTGTTAATTCTTGCCCATCAGCACTTAGTTTACTAATTTGTACTTTTCCTGAGTGGATGATATAGAGTTCTGTTGCTTCCATACCTTCTTGAAAAATAAAACTTCCTTTTTTAATCTGCATTTTATATTCAACAGATGCAAGTAATTCCTTTAAATCTTGAGATAATGTCATACTGTTTGCCACAGCGATCACCTTTCTTCTCATAAACAATATATTTCTTATTTTGAATGTAAGTATGATGAAAATGCAAGAGATATTTTTGAAAAAAAGTGAAATTTCAATGACCGTAAGGGAAAACAAATTAATATTTTTTAAGAGTTAATGGAAGTAAAGGGGGAAATGATTATAAGTGTTTAGTTGAAAAAGATAACCAACAAAAAAATCGATATGTAAAGTAGATGAGACTAAAGATGTGAACAAAATTCGAACGGATTTGTGAAGAATTTTTGAATGGGGAAAGTAATGTGAGAAAAGTCACATTGAATATGTAGCTTCTTTTTTATAATGAAGGCAAATAAAAAAATTGAAAACTTACTAAGGATTTGAGTAGAAAAGAAGGGATATAGATGCACGAGAAGATGAGAGATTCTTTAAAGCGGCCACTTCAAGATTTACGTATTTCAGTTATTGACCGTTGTAATTTTAGGTGCACATACTGTATGCCAGCTGAAGTGTTCGGACCAGATTACGCTTTTTTACAGGAAGAGTTTTTATTAACGTTCGATGAAATAGAAAGATTGGCGAGATTATTTATAAGTATGGGAGTGGAAAAAATTAGGCTTACTGGCGGTGAACCTTTGTTGCGTAAAGATTTACCGAAGTTAATTGCAAGGCTTGCAAAGCTAGAAGGCTTAAAGGATATTGGACTCACAACAAACGGTATTCATTTAGCAAAACAAGCAAAGCTATTAAAAGAAGCTGGATTAAAACGTGTAAATATTAGTTTAGATGCGATAGAAGATTATGTCTTCCAAAAAATTAATGGACGAAACGTAAGTACAAAACCTGTCTTGAAAGGAATTGAAGCAGCAAAGGCAGCTGGATTAGAAGTAAAGGTAAATATGGTTGTAAAAAAAGGAATGAATGATAACCAAATTCTTCTTATGGCTCGTTATTTTAAAGAACAAGAAATTCAGCTCCGTTTTATCGAGTTTATGGATGTGGGGAGTACGAATGGCTGGAACTTTGAACAAGTCATTACGAAGGAACAAGTAATAGAGAAAATTAATCGTGTATATCCGCTTGAGCCTGTTACACCTCGTTACTTTGGAGAAGTTGCAAAATTATATCGATATGTAGGGAGCAACGCAGAAGTTGGATTTATTACTTCAGTCTCCGAATCTTTTTGTTCTTCTTGTACGAGGGCTCGTATTTCGGCAGACGGCAAGTTTTTTACATGCTTATTTGGAACGAAAGGAACAGACTTGCGAACGCTTCTTCAAGAGAATATTCCTGATGCCTCGCTACTAAAAATTTTAAAACATACATGGGAATTTAGAAAAGATCGGTATTCAGATGAAAGAACAGCTGAAAGTACAAAAAAACGTCCAAAAATTGAAATGTCCTACATTGGTGGATAATGAAAGGAGGATTCCGTATGCAGGAGCGTTATTCAAGGCAAGTATTATTTTCTGGAATTGGTGAAATGGGACAAAAGAAAATAAGAGAAAAGCATGTGCTTCTAATCGGTGCGGGTGCACTAGGGGCTGCAAATGCGGAAGCGCTCGTTAGGATGGGAATTGGGAAATTGACAATTGCTGACCGTGACTACGTTGAATGGAGTAATTTACAAAGGCAACAGTTATATACAGAAGAAGATGCACAGCAGTGTAAACCGAAAGCAATTGCAGCGGCAGAACATTTAAGAAGGATTAATTCTGAAGTGGAAATTGTACCAATTGTAACGGATGTCACAATGCAGGAGATGGAAGAGTTAACAAAAGAAGTGGAGCTTATTTTAGATGCGGCTGATAATTTCGATACGCGCCTACTTATCAATGACATTTCACAAAAAGAAAATATACCTTGGATATATGGTGGGTGCATCGGAAGTTACGGTGTAACGTATACAATTCTTCCAGGGGAAACACCATGTTTTCGCTGCCTAATGGATCATCCAATGGGCGGAGCAACGTGCGATACAGCAGGAATCATTCAACCAGCTGTACAAATGGTTGTTGCTCACCAAGTAACAGAAGCGATGAAAATATTGGTGGACGATTATAAGGCGCTAAGGGGAACAATGTTATCATTTGATATTTGGAACAATCAATATCTCTCATTAAAGGTAAATAGACAGAAGAAAAGCACATGTCCATCTTGTGGCAATGTACGCAAGTATCCAAGTTTAACATTTGAAGCACAGTTGAAAACTGAAGTGTTATGCGGGCGGAATACAGTTCAAATCCGTCCAGGGATAAAGCGAGTTCTTCATTTAGAAGAAATTCAAAAGCGCTTACAAAAAAGTGTGAATGTCAAAAAAACACCATATTTACTATCGTTTCTTGTTGATGAATATCGTTTTGTTTTATTTACAGACGGTAGGGCATTTATTCATGGGACTAATGATGTGAAAATGGCAAAACGTTTATACGCAAAATATATAGGGTGAATAGAAAGAGCGTTTCTCCTTATCAAAACGAGGTGAAAAAGGAATGTTAGAAAAACGTATACCGATTCCAGTGGCAGAAGCAGTTGCACGTGTAATGGAGTACGCCTATCTAAGTGAAACGGAAAAAGTTTCTCTTATAGACAGTTACGGCAGAATTCTTGGAGAAGATGTTGTTGCAGATCATGATGTTCCGCATTTTGATCGCTCTCCATACGACGGGTTTGCAATTCGAGCGGAAGATACGAAAGAAGCAAGTAGCAGTAACCCCATTCAGTTTGAAGTGATTGGTGAAATTGGAGCAGGTTATGTTTTTACAGGAGAAGTAAAGGCATTTCAAGCTGTACGTATTATGACAGGAGCCGCAATTCCAGCGGGGTGTAATACCGTTATTATGTTAGAGCTAACGGAATCGTTTGAAGAAAACGAGAAGACTTATATGAAATTAAAACGCTCTTTTGCGTCTGGTGATAACATTTCTTTTAAAGGAGAAGACGTAAAGAAAAATGCCATACTTGTGAAAAAAGGAACTTCTATTAATCCTGGAGTAGCGGCGCTTCTTGCTACGTTTGGTTATAGTTCCGTATATGTTGTAAGACAGCCGGTTATTGGAATTATAACGACGGGGAGTGAACTGCTCGAAGTACATGAACAACTGAAACCAAGGAAGATTCGAAATAGTAACTCCTATATGATAGCTGCTCAAATTGAACGAGCGGGCGGAGTTGTACAGTATTATGGACAATTCGCCGACAATTTAGAGACGTGTTATAACACTGTGAAAAAGGCGATGAAAGAAGTCGATATTTTAATTACAACTGGTGGTGTTTCAGTAGGAGACTACGATTATTTACCTGCTATTTATGAAAGGTTACAGGCTAATGTACTTTTCAATAAAATAGCGATGCGACCAGGAAGCGTGACAACTGTAGCTGAGGTAGAAGGAAAACTATTATTTGGTCTATCTGGTAACCCCTCTGCTTGTTATGTTGGTTGTGAATTATTTGTTCGACCGGTCATTGGGACATATTTGCATAGGGAAGATCCGCACGTACATCGTGTAGAAGCGATTTTACAGAAAGATTTTCCGAAAGCAAACCCATTTACTCGTTTTGTAAGAGGAAGAGTGGAAATTGAAGATGGTCAATTACAAGTTACACCAGTTGGTTTAGATAAATCTAGTGCAATTTCTTCACTTGCAGAGGCGAATGCATGTATCATCCTGCCGGGAGGAACGAGAGGATTTGAAGCGGGAGTAACTGTTTCGGTACTGTTATTAGAATCAAACGTCGGAAGTGAGTGGCCATGGAAAGAACCACTTCGATCATACAAGTAAAAGAGAAATAGGTTGCTAACTTATACAAAGATAAGAGGTGCAAGATGACACATACGTATTATGAAGTAATTGATACACCTATTTCAATTGAAAGTGTTACAAGTAAAGTAATTCGTCGTGAGTGCGGTGCTGTTACTACTTTTATTGGAACTGTCAGAGAATTTACGAAAGGACGTCGTACATTATATTTAGAGTATGTAGCTTATAAGACAATGGCGGAAAAACAACTTGAGAAAATTGGTACCGAAGTAGGAGAGAAGTGGCCTGGGACATATGTGGCAATTACACATCGCATTGGTACATTGCAAATTTCTGATCTTGCGGTTGTTGTCGCTGTTTCTACACCACATCGGAATGCAGCTTATGAGGCGAATGAATATATTATGGAGCGTATAAAACAAATTGTTCCGATTTGGAAGAAAGAGTTTTGGGAAGATGGTGAGTCATGGATAGGGGATCAGTTAGAGAAAATAGCATATGTAAATGGTGAGCCTGGAAAGGAGACGAGAACATGATTGAAGTACTATTATTTGCACATTTGCAAGAAGAAGCAAGTAAGCCGGTCTTGCAAATAGATTGTGAAAATATTTCAGTTTCTGAACTAAAGGAAGTTCTGATTAAGAAATACAACGTAGCAATTTCAAACGAGATAATGGTCGCCGTAAATGAAGAATACGCAAATGAGGATGACATCATTCAAACTGGCGATGTCGTAGCAATGATTCCGCCAGTAAGTGGTGGTTGATTCTTTTCAGCCTAATCATGTTAGGACGTGATTAGGCTGGAGAGAATGAATATAACTATGCATACATAGGAGGGAACAGGATGAAAAGTCCTAATTTTCAATTAAGCTTACAAACTTCTAATCTAGTTATCGGTTTTATGGTATGGGTCATTTTATCATCATTAATGCCTTATATTAAAGCAGATATTCCATTAACTGCGGGACAAATTTCTATGGTAACAGCAGTACCGGTTATTTTAGGTTCTGTTCTTCGCATTCCAATTGGTTATTGGACAAATCGTTTTGGAGCAAGAAAATTATTCTTTATTAGTTTTATTCTATTATTATTTCCTGTCTTTTATATTAGTGTTGCCAATTCTATGATGGATTTAATTATTGGTGGATTGTTCGTCGGAATCGGTGGGGCGGTATTCTCCGTAGGTGTAACTTCTTTACCGAAATACTTTCCGAAAGAGAGTCACGGTTTTGTAAATGGTATTTATGGTGTGGGTAACGCCGGAACAGCAATTACCTCATTCTTAGCACCTGTCATTGCAACTTCGGTTGGCTGGAGAACGACGGTACAGTGTTATTTAGTTTTACTTGCAGCATTTGCACTTATGAACTTTTTATTAGGTGATCGTAAAGAGAAAAAGGTGAATACACCATTAATGGAACAAATAAAAGGTGTATATAAAAATGAAAAACTTTGGTTTTTATGTATCTTTTACTTTTTAACTTTCGGATCATTTGTCGCATTTACAGTATATTTACCAAACTTTTTAGTATCTCACTTCGGATTAGAGAAAGTCGATGCAGGTATGCGGACAGCTGGATTCATCATACTCGCAACAATTATGCGCCCGATTGGCGGTTGGCTAGGTGATAAATTTAATCCATTTAAAATATTAATCTTCGTATTTATCGGTTTAACACTTTCAGGTATTATTCTATCATTTATGCCAAGCATGAACGTGTATACATTTGGTTGTCTACTAGTTGCATTTTGTGCAGGTATTGGAAATGGTACAATCTTCAAACTCGTTCCAATGTACTTCTCTGAACAGGCTGGGATTGTAAATGGACTCGTTTCAGCTTTAGGCGGATTGGGAGGGTTCTTCCCACCATTAATTTTAACAGTACTATTCCAACTGACAGGTCATTATGCAATTGGATTTATGGCGTTATCAGAAGTCGCACTTGCTTGTTTAATCATTACAGTGTGGATGTATAGTCAAGAGAAGCTGTTAGTGATGTTAAAGAATCATTAATAAGGAAAAAGAACCATCCCAAAGTATTTTGGGATGGTTCTTTTAGTAATAGGCTTCGATATGTTTTTTATTGCTATCTTAATAAACGCTTGTTTTCTAAAAGAATGTGGTTTTAAATGAAAAACAGAAGACTTATGGGATTTTATGTTAAAATATAGATGTCAAAAGTTATTCAATTAAAGGGCAGGTTAGTTAAAGGAATCTTAAATTTCTTCCAAAGATCGAACTAATTATTAGAATGCAAATATTTAATTGAATCGGGGTGTATAGATGAAAAAATTATATAAGTCCACTCAAGATAAACAAGTATCAGGTGGCTTAAGCGATAAGTATGGAATTGATGTAAGTATCCTTCGCATAGTAACTGCATTATCCGCCTTTTTTACTAGCGGATTAACAGTGTTAATTTATATAATAGCTGCAATTGTTTTGCCTACGGATAAAGAAATTAAGGGATAAATGTATGAACTTAAATCTAATTCCACAATCGAGAACTTTAAGGGAACGAGTAGATAAAGGCACTCCGCCTCTTACACGTCTAGCGTACCAGAAAGGGACTTCGAATGTGGTAGTAAGAATCCGACTGGCGTTAGTCATTTTGCATCGTTAGGAGTGGGAGTGTCAAGTGAGAATTTTATCCTTATTGATTTTATGAGATTGCTATGCATAATTGTAACTAAGGGAGATGATTCTAAGTTGAGTAAACCGAATATCAGCACAACAGTTTCAGGAGATATAATTGTTACCCATCTAATTGGCCAGATTAAAACAGATGATGTGTATGAATGGTTTAATGGCTTTGAGCAGGTTTGTCAGCAATTTATTTCCGAGGGTCGGAAATACAAATTGTTGGTGGATAGAAAAGGGTACACGCCAAATCATTTTTCTGTTCAAAAAGTATGGAAAGATAAGTTCTTCAATGAAACTATTTTGAATCATAGTAAGGCAATTGCATTTCTCCTTGAAGTAGGGGAGATACTGAATTATTTACAACAATCCAATACGAAAGAATCTGTAAAATTTTTTGATGATTATGAACAAGCGCTAATTTGGTTGAATGAATATCCAATATAAAAACTGAATTGAACCAGTTGCTCGTAATATTGCATTTGTCATAAAAATCACTTGTTTACAAGTTGCCCACATCATTAATTTTCTTCGCAGATTGCCTGTGCAATTTTAAAAAACGAAACCAAAACAAAAAGAACAAACGCTTCTAAAAAACGTTTGTCCAAATATAATTGCTATTTTAGCTAAGAAATAGACTACAATTTGTGAGTACGAGAAAGTCTTTTTATAAGATTAGGAAGGGCAGAAGTTAATTCTTGTTTCATACGCTTTGTAAACGATGGATCTTTACCTGAAGTTGAAATAGTGAAAACATATTCATCATTTCGGATGACACCAGGTGTGTGAAACGATGATTCTGTACCATCACTTACAACGTTAACCCATTGGAAATCATGAGCAGCTTGTTTGACCATCATATTGACAGCATGTTGATTTGTTGCTGCATAAATAAGATGAGCATCTTTAATATCATCATTCGCAAAAGTTTTTTGCTTCCATGTAATATAAGGAAGTTCCTTCATTTCCTCGCAAATCTCTGGGCTGATAACGGTGACAAAAGCGCCTGTATCTTTTAATCCAGACGCTTTTCGATATGCAATTTTACCTCCGCCAATTATAACGACCACTTTATTATGTAGATTAAACATAAGAGGGTACATGCTATACATACACACATTCCTCCATTCGTTCTAATAAAGATGCCTTCATATATGTATCAAATTGAAGACAGTTACAAGTCGTAACGTGATCATATTTTTTTGTATGCAATTTAATTTTCTGAAGCAATAATCCGGTAAAGAGAAGGTACGGCATGACATATACATGGGACGCGGCCGATGTTATAGTCTTGAGTTCATCAGTAAAAGAGGGAGCTCCTTTCGTTAAAAAGGAACAACATACTGGCATACCGAGTTTTTGCTCGACAGACTTTCCGATTTGTTGTAACTCATATATAGGCTGAGGATCACTGCTACCTCGTCCTACGAGTAAAACACTACTACCTTGCATTGGCATAGTTTCACGTATTCGTTTCACTACAAGTTCAACCATATGTGGATGTGTACTAAAAGGTGGCGCAACTGAAAATGTTATGTTTGGATATTTCATTTGCATTTGCTCTATCTCAAAAGGGATATCACGTTTATAGTGAGCTGCCGCAAATAATAAAACAGGTACAATCATTATTTCAGTTGCTCCTTCTAGTATTGTTTCAGTAACAGCATCTGAAATGGTAGGTGTTGTTAGTTCAAGAAAAGCAATTTTTTGAATCCGTTCTTTACGTTCTTTCATAACAGATTGAATAAAGTGAATGAATTGCTCATTACCTTCTTGTAGTCGGCTCCCATGTCCAACATATACGATTCCTTTCATTGTCTCACCATGTCCTTCTTCATAAGAGTTTCTTGTAATTGATGATCTACGTTATGAAACCCGACTTTATTTGCATAGTGTAAAGTTGGAACATCGGTATACGAGAATGGGAGAGTAAGAATATCGATAAAGCCAAGGCGTTTTATTTCTGCTAGAAACGTATCAATAGAAGCACGTCCTTCAAATACAATGCTATCCCATGAGAATTCAGAAAGCATACGGGAATGAATTTCATCGAAGCGGTGATCAATTGTATATTCATGAGTCATCATATAAGAACCAGCACCAATTTTTTCTTGAATGAAAGCAATGCGATTAATATTTCGGCCTAAATAAACAGTTGTATCGAAAGAGAACGTTGCTTGTTGGCTTAATAGTCCATATTGCATCAGTTTTTCTTGAGTGGTACCGTTCATATGCTGCAGTTCTGCCTGTAAGGAACGAATATCTTTATGATATTTACTACATGATCGCATCAAGATTTCTACACTTTCAGCTGAACAAAATACAAGGCGATCAACGCTAAAAATCTCATTGATTTGTTCAGAGGTTAATGTGTATTCTTCCTTTTTGAAAGTTGGAATTTGATATATTTCTGCACCGTATTCTTGTAACATTTGTTTTATTGCACTTTCTTTATTTGTAGCAGCTGAAAATAATACTTTTTTACCGTGCAATGGTTTACGTTCTTTCCAAGCGATTTGCTTCCGCAAAGTAACGACATCACCAACAATCGTCATGGAAGGATTAGAAATATTTTCGTTTTTGACGATAGGAACGATGGTTGAAAGTGTCCCTGTGACAACGCGCTGTTTGCCAGTTGTCCCCCATTCAATGACTGCTACTGGCGTATCTTCTTTCTTTCCGGATTGTAGTAAGCTTTCACAAATTGTAGGTAAGTTTTTTATACCCATGTAGTAGGCGATTGTGTCACTATTGTGGGATGAATTATATTTTCCATGATCGGCTAAAGGACCTTTTGCATGTCCAGTTAGTAAAGTGACGCTATTACTGTAGTCACGGTGGGTGAGGGGGATACCTGCATAGCTACTAGCGGCAATGCTAGATGTAATACCTGGTACAATTTCATATGGAATGTTCGCAGATGCTAAAGTTTCTGCTTCTTCACCAACACGGCCAAAAATAGATGGATCTCCGCCTTTTAAACGGACAACGATTTTCCCTTCTTTCGCAAATTGAAGAAGGTGTGCGTTAATCATTTCTTGTCGCATAGTATGATTTTTGGGCATTTTGCCGCAATAAATAAGTTCACATGTTTCTTTTGTGTAACTAAGAAAGGTAGGATTTAATAAGCGGTCATATAAGACGATATCTGCACGCTTTAAGCAATCTATCGCTTTTTTTGTAATAAGCCCTTCATCACCTGGTCCTGCACCAACTAAATATACATATCCGTTCATATTCGCACCTCATCTATTTTTATTTAAAAGGAAGCCAGGGGGAGACTTCCTTTTGTAAATTACATGTATATATAAATATCCCCATCAATAACGTCTACTTCGTATGTTTGAATACAACCGTCATCAGGTTTTTGAACTTCACCTGTTAGTAATGAAATTTTCCAATCATGTAGTGGACAAAAGACGAATTCACCAGATACAATACCTTCCGCTAATGGTCCGTTTTTATGAGGACAACGATTTTCTACAGCTCGAATATCACCATTTGAAAGACGAAATAGGGCGATAGACATACCTTTCATTTGCACCTCTTTACCAATTTGAAAAGGAAGATCTTCCACACGCATAATTTTTATTTTCTCTTTCGTTTGTAACATACAGTGCACGCCCCTTATTTTACAGTTTCTACTTCATACATCGCTTTTAATGATTTCGTTTCTAGTGCTTGTTCCCATGCTTCCGTATATGTGCTACGAGCTTTTTGGAAATGTTCATTTAGCGTAGTGACCATATTTGCATCTTGCAGTATTTCTTTTATGTGATCGAAGCCTAATCGTTCTGTCCAGTAGGCAGTTCGTTCGCCGTAAATACCAGTTTCACGATAATATTGCATGTAAGCTGTTGCGATGCGAAGGACATCGTCTTCAGTAGGGACAATCATTACAAAATCAGCTTCCCGTACTTCCGTACCACCATTTCCGCCGATATATAGTTGATATCCATTTTCGACACAGACAACGCCAAAATCTTTCGTAAGTACTTCCGCGCAGTTACGTGGACAACCCGTTACACCCATTTTCATTTTATGAGGTGTATCTACCATTTCTAATGATTGTTCAAGTAACATACCAAGTCCTAATGAATCTTTCGTACCGAAACGACAGAAGCGAGAACCAACACATGATTTTACATTACGAAGGGATTTTGAATACGCATATCCAGAAGTCATATTTAAATCAGCCCATACGTTAGGTAAATCTTGTTTCTTAACACCATATAAGCCGATTCGACTCGCACCTGTAATTTTCACGAGAGGAACGTCATATTTTTTTGCAACTTCAGCAATTTTCATTAAATCAGCTGCTGTTGTAACGCCTCCGTACATACGTGGAATAACAGAAAATGTACCATCATGCTGGATGTTACCATTCATTCTTTCATTAACGTAACGGGATGATTTATCATCTGCATATTCTTCTGGAATCGCCATACGTAAATAGTAATTTAAAGCAGGACGGCATTTCGAACATCCGTCTTCATGTGCAAAACCAAGAACATTTCGTACTTCTTTTGGGGATTTTAAACCTTTCTCATGAATCGCCGTTACGACTTCATCACGTGATAAAGTTGTACATCCACACATACCGGCAGATTGTGCAGTTGCATCAAATGCATCTCCAAGTGTATGAGATAAAATTTGTTCAACAAGCGGACGACATTTACCACAAGACCCTGCGGCTTTTGTGCATCCTTTTACTTCTTCAAAAGTAGTTAACTCTTGTTCTAAAATGGCATGTACGATTGTGCCTTTCGTAACACCATTACATCCACAAACAGTGTCATCGGCACTCATAGTAGCAACGTTAAGTTCACTTTCTTCACCAGCTTTGTGAAGAAGGGAAACTGCTGTATATTCTTGTATATCTTCTTCTTTCTTTAACATGCTAAAGAGGCGTGTACCATCAGCTGCATCACCATATAAAACGATACCAACGACTTTATTGTCACGAATTAATACTTTTTTATAGGAACGTTTACATTCATCAAAGATTGATATTGCTTTCGTTTGATCATCTTCATAAATTTGGCCAGCAGAGAATAAATCACAACCTGCAACTTTTAATTGCGTACCGACGATGCTGCCTGTATATCCATCAGTTTGTAAATTCGTTATATGTTTTGCTAATATTGCACCTTGTTCATATAGAGGAGCAACAAGGCCATAGGCGATACCGTCATGTTCCGCACATTCTCCAACTGCATAAATAGATTCATCATTTGTTTGCATAAAGTCATTGACTACAATACCGCGATTTACAATTAAACTAGCATCTTTTGCTATTTGAGTATTCGGGCGTATGCCGACAGCCATTACAATTAAATCACAATCTACAAATTCACCATCTTCAAATTGAATGCCCTCAACGTGGTCTGTACCAAGAATTTTTACCGTTTTCTTTTCCATGAGAAATTTCATGCCTTGTGCTTCTAAATCTTCACGAAGGAGAGAAGCTGCTTTGATATCTAGTTGTTGCTCCATTAAGCTCGGCATTAAATGAACGACATGTACGTCCATTCCTAAGTCAATGAGGCCTCTTGCGGCTTCTAAACCAAGTAATCCACCACCGATGACAACGGCTTTTTTCTTATCTTTAGCAGTATTTATCATAAATTGTGTATCTTCAATTGTTCGAAATCCTGTCACACCAGGAAGGGTAGAACCTTCAACAGGCAAAATAAAAGCACTAGAACCTGTTGCGATAATGAGTTTGTCGTATGTAAGAGTACGATTCTTTTCTGTAATAATGATTTTTTCTTCTCGGTTAATACTTTGAACGCTTTCGTTTGTATATAAAGTTATTTCATTATCCTCATACCAACTATATTCATTTATAATGATATCTTGCATATTTGTTTTGCCTTGTAGAACATGAGAGAGCATAATGCGATTGTAATTTGGATGTGGTTCATGTCCAAAAATATTAATCTCATATGAATCACTATCATGTTTTAATATTTCTTCCATACAGCGTATTCCAGCCATACCATTTCCGATCATAACTAAACGTTTTTTCATATTCATTTCCCCTTTTATGTGAAATGCTGAACAAAGTATTATATTCTCATTATAGAAAATCAAAAAAGGGGAAGATGTGATATTTATCACACTTTTATAATGATTCACAAATTGTTAAAATTCGGATTTATGTGAAGGGAGAAGCGAAAGAGAATTTGGTGATATGGGTAGAGGGGGAGGGGAAGTATAAATATTTTTCACACAATGAAAAAGCAGGACATGAGCATTTATACTCATGTCCTGCACTTTATTTATGCTTTTGTAATTGCACGCGGAAATAAAATATTATTTTCTAAATGAATATGCTCAAATAAATCAGATTCAATGGCTTCAAGGCGCTGGTAAACAAGGCGATAAGTGCCGCAAGCCCCTTCTGGTGGAGTAAAGTCATTTGTCACCTTACGAAGTTCTTTAATAATATTGCCAGCGTGGTTATGTTCATTCTCCAACTCATCTACTACTTTACGTAACTTTGCATAGTTTTCATCAGTTGGATTTTGTTCGAATTCTAAAATTAACGGGAAATCTTCCGTTTCTTCTTTAATTAAATGTTGTTCTAATTCCATTTTAAGTTCATGAAATAGTTTATGAATTTGAGCTAAATGAGGCTGATTTGCTCCATGAACGCGTAATACTTTCGTTACATATGGACTTAGCTGTGGCAACTCTTCATTTAAATAGCGATGATGCTTATTAATTACATAATCAATCAATACGAGATAAGAAGCATTTTTCCAATCAATTTCAGATTCATTTAATAGTTTCGTATTATGATAAAGCGTATTTAACTCTGTAATTACTTCAGAAGCTGATAAATTTCTTTCATTAATTGCATCAATCAGTGGTCTATTACCACCACAGCAAAAATCTATTCTATATGACTTAAAAAGGTCGCTAGCTTTCGGGAATTGCGTAACAATCTCACCAACAATTGAAGTTTCAGTAAATGTATGTTCCATATGAATGCCTCCATAAAGTTTAAATGTAATATCTAAATTAAGAATAGCGATAAATGAAAAACAATGTGGTGATTGAAATCACTTATTATGTGTCAGTTTTGAGAATTCTAAAATGAGTTTTATAAAAGTGAGAGGGAGGGTAATTGGTCGCAATAGTTTCTGATAATAAAAAAAGAAGCTTACTAGAAGCTTCTTTTTTTATTACTATTTTTCGCATGCGACTCCATCGCCATCACGATCAAGATGTGAGTCATAACCTGGTTGTCCTTTATATAGAGGAGCTTTCCCAGCAGCTCTAACTGCGGCACAATTTTTGTAATATGCACTACTAGTATTTCCTGAAGCAGGTTGTGTTTGAGTTTGCTGTGCTTTTTTCTGTTCCTCTTGTTGTTTGCGAGCTTGCTCATCAGCTTGGAGTTGTTGCTCTTCTTGTTGTTTATGGGCTTGCTCAGCGGCTAGACGTTGTTGCTCTTCTTGTTGTTTACGAGCTTGCTCAGCAGCTTGGCGTTGTTGTTCTTCTTGTTGTTTACGGGCCTGTTCTTCAGCTTGACGCTGTTGCTCTTCTTGTTGTTTACGGGCTTGTTCTTCAGCTTGGCGTTTCTCATCCTCTTGCTTACGAGCTAGTTCCTCAGCTTGACGTTTCTCATCTTGTTGCTTACGAGCTAGTTCCTCAGCTTGACGTTTCTCAGCTTCTTGCTTACGAGTTTTTTCGTCCGCTTCTTTCTTTTCGTTATCTTTTTTCTCTTCACTATTAGAAGCAACTTGTTTATTCGTTGCTGTCATTTTTTCAGAAGAAGGACCTGAAGTACCTAATAGCGCAACAAAAATGACAAATAAAATAGCTGTAATAATAAATTGTTTTTTTGCTACACCTGTTCTCTTAATAACAGATAATACTGCAAGAACAAGGAAGAATATAAATAGAATGAAACTTAAAATAGCAAAAAACTCGACGACGGGGTGTTCCGATTTTGTTGTGCCGGTCACCGTTAAAACAATTGAAATCATAAAAAGAATAACGGTAGAACGACCATATTGTTTTGCTTTTCCATTTTTTTTAAAGAGTGAAATGATGCATAAGATTAACAGAATGATAGCAATCAAAAATAAAGCTGCACCAATATTACTCAAAACTGCCATTTTAAAACCTCCATTTGTAAGATTTTCTCTATTGATTATATAGGAACTTATTGGATATTACACGTTTTATATAAATTTAGAAAATTAATATTTTTACTAGACTCATAAACATTTATTTTGTATATAAGGAAAAATAGATATATTTACTATTACTTTTTGAATGAGATTTCATAAATTATAGTATATCGATTGAAAGGAGGAGATTTGAATGGAATTTCAATTATTAGTGAATTGCGTGTTACAAGAAGGGAATGCTTACTTTTTAGTAACAAAAGTAGATGATGTTATTACGTTGAAAGTACCAATTACAGCGGGAGTAGCAGGTTTATTTTTAGCTTTAGGTGTACCAAGATGTTCTTAATTTAGATTTTTATAGTAAAAGGATGAGGGACAAGCCTTCCCCTTTTACTATTACATAATTTTTTTATGTAAACTAAATGAGTTTTTTCAGTTTTTTAATATTATTTTTGCAATAGCACGTTTAAAACAGACATGCATATACTATAATGTTTCATTGGCCTTTGATGATAAACGATAGTTTTAAAAAGTGTATCGAAAGTAGAAGTAGTACTTTTTTAAATAATGAAAATATATGAGGTGCTAGTATATATGAAAAGACGGACGTATGATATTCCAGTCGCGTTGCGAAGAGAATGGTTTTTAATAGAGTTAGCGTATTTAACGAAGAAATATGGAATTGAAATTGCAACTAGTAAAATAGAAGATGCACCATTTCTAAGGGATAAAGTTACAGAATTGAAAATAGGAGCTGGTTTGCAATACGATAAATATGATGATGAATACATCATCGAGTTTTAAACAAAGAAGCTGCGTATAAAAGGTTATTAAAGAGACCTTTTATACGCAGCTTTTTTTGTAAAGAAAAAGCTTTATTGAGAAATATTTAAAACGCTTATTGCAAAAAGGAATGAAGGAATGTTGAGAGAATAACGTTTGATAAGAAAGGAATGTGGCTATTAATTTCTTATCAAATGTAGTGTAAAAGTAATTGATTAAATGGAATTGAAAATAATTGGTGTTCAACATTATGGTAGCGCTTTCTTTCAAGGGGAAAAGGGGGATTTTAATGGAGATTATGAAAAGGTGTATCGTATTACTTATTTTACTTTGTTTTATGAGTCCGATGGTTGTCGGTACAAATGTACACGCAGAGGTTGTAACAGAGGTTAAGACTGGCTTTCCAAATCAAGAAGTATTTACTCCTGGAGAATGGTTTTTAGGTCAGAAACCTGCTAATTATGATGAGAATAAACCACCAATTCTCTTTGTACAAGGAAGAAATGGTAATGCGGATAGTTGGTATGGAAAGACGGTATATCATGATATGAATGATATGTACGATTATGCTTTGAAAGCAGGCTATCAAACTGTATTTATTCAATTATATGATGCCGCGGGGAAAGGATCTGCTAGCCAATGGGACAATGGAAAGTTGTTAGCACAAAAGCTTGAAGAGATTTATAATCATTTTGGTAAAAAAGTAAATATTGTAGCTCACAGTAAAGGTGGTATCGATACACAAGCTGCGTTAGTTGGATATGGAGCGAATCGATTTGTTGGAAATGTTATTACGCTTGCCACTCCACATTACGGATCAAATTTAGCGGATTTATCATATAGTTGGTGGGCAGGGTGGCTTGCCTCTATATTAGGTCAAAAAGATGATGGGACATATTCATTACAAATAGGTGAAATGGCAAAGTTTCGTTCTACAATAGATAATAATCCTGCAGCTAAATTAAACCGTTACTATACGGCTACTGGGACAAGCTGGGGACCTGTTTTTTCAGCATTATCTATGGGCGGGTTGTATTTGTCATCATACGGTTCTAATGATGGGTTAGTGAACGAATGGAGTGCTAAGTTACCATATGGAACACATTTATTTACAGATTCACGGTTTGATCATGATAATATACGAAAAGGTTCAGCTGTTTTCGCACGAATTGAACCATATTTACGGACGGCGAATGTACCAGTACCGGTTTTATTAGCCCCAAGTAATAGTTCAGAGGAAAAGGTAGAACAATTAAACACAACCTCTAATCAAGCTATTTTAGGAGGAGAGTTGTCACAAAATCAGTGGGTAGGGCAAACTGTCGCAGTTGATAAAAAGGCAGAAGGGGTAGTTTCTGTTTTAACAGCTTCTTCGGATGTAGAAATACAACTAATATCTCCAAAAGGAAAAGTTTATACAAATAAAGATAGTGCTGTATCTACTGGTGAAGGTGAATCTTTCTTTAAAGGAGCGACTATAAGAACATTTAAATTTGATAAAATGGAAGCAGGAGAATGGCAAGTTAAAATGATGGCGAAGCAGCCGAAAGATGCATATGTAATCGTAACCGATTACAAAAAAGATGCTCCGTTCGTCCTTCAAATGCCGGCAAAAGTTAAAGTAAATAAAGCAGAGTATAAACTCAAAAAATCACCTGTAGCTCCAGAAATGAAAGGCGATCTTTCAGTAACAGTAAGAGTAATTAATAAAGATGGAAAGTTAGTTTCAGAATCAAATGAATCGCAAAATATTAATACAAATACATTTACAGGTGCTTTGAAAAATATAAAACAGCCGGGTGTATATAACGTTACAATTGATATAAAAGGGATGAATAAGGAAGGACAACCTTATAATCGTACGATAGTTAAGTCGGTTTATGTGGAGAAGTAGGAAAGAATGAATAGGTTTTAATAAAAAAAGTGAAATGGGAGTTTATGTTGTATAAGAGGACGATAGGAATCAAAAAACGTTATGTAATAAAAAAAGATGCTGAATTAGCATATGAATGTGAGGGAATAGTATTAATTTAGTTTTGTAACTGTAAATTCAACTGAATTTATACCATTATCACAAGTTACAATACTTTGATGATTGAAACCACTATTATTTCTAAGTTGAAGAGTTGAATTAGCTGGAACCGTAACAATAGTTTTGCCAACTAGTTGAAGGCATTCGTTATTTGATGAAGTATTCATTTGAAAAGCGAAATCCCCTTGACTATTAGCAAGTGGATTGTTATTTAAAAATATAGTTATGACTGGAATATGGGAAAATACAGGATTTAACGTAGTGTTAATACTTGAAATGAAAGAAATTCTATAATCACCAGCTTTACTAAATTGTATAGTAGTCGGATTTAGTAAGGAAACTCCTCCTGCCAAAGGGCCAACGTGATTAAACGGAAAAGAACCGCCAAAAGGAACAGTTATAAACTCAGTTTGCCAAAAAGTGCCGTAAGCAGGCTTAGATGATTTATGTGAATGGTCGCATGAACATTTTTTATATGAACTTGAAGAATGATAGTATGAACCCAAAATATTACCTCATATTATTATTATTATTAAATGTATAACACATAGTAGTTTATGCAATCGAAAAGCAATTGGCGTGTATACTTGTCCATATATAAGGTAATAGATTTGGGATAAAAAGCTGGCATAATATAAAGTGCTCTAATGAGGAGATATAGTTTTCAAAAGAATAGAATTAGAATTATATATGTAATGACTTTTGAAGACGAAAAAACTAAAAATTTAGCAGATAACTCTATCCAAGGTTTTAAAATGTTGAATTATTTAAACTTTAAGATAGTATATCGCCAAAGTAAAGAAGAGAAGCATTTTAAGGACAGCATTTTAGTGAAACAGAGAAATGGATAAAGCGATGATTAAGTTTCTAACTTAGTCGTCGTTTTTTATTTATGTGGTTGGGCAGGAAGAAGGCAAAAAATATCGAATGAATGTAATTATACAGAATTGTTTGTATTTGGTATGGGTAGTAGTTAAAGATACGTTAGTTATATTTCAAACAGTAAGAAAAGAGAGATTAAATAATAGAGGGAGCAACTTACATGGAAAATATATTAAAGGTATCCTCAAAATCAAGTCCGAATTCAGTGGCAGGTGCAATAGCGGGCGTACTAAGAGCAAGTGGTAATGTAGAAATCCAAGTAATTGGAGCTGGTTCTTTAAATCAAGCGATTAAAGCGATTGCGATTGCAAGAGGTTTTGTCGCTCCAAGTGGAATTGACTTGGTTCTTGTTCCAGCGTTTCAAGAGGTTACTATCGATAATCAAGAAAGAACAGCAATCAAATTAATTGTAGGTCCTAGAAGAAAAAGGTCTTAATAGCGAGCACTAATAAAAGGGGATTTGAAAAGGTCGCTAGATAAAGTAATAAAAAGACCACTCTCACTTTTGAAATGAACCCGAATAGTGGTACATGAGAAAAACACCTCCTGAATTCGCATACTAAGTATGCAAATTCAATGGAGGTGTTTTTCGTTTGAAGACAAGAGTTCATTATCCAGAAGAAATAAAGTGGAAAGTGATTGAGAGGAAAAAGGATGGTTATTCAAATCGTACCATTATGGAGATACTCGGAATTAAAAATGTTTCCCAAATTAAGACATGGATGAAATGGTATCGTACAGGTCAAACTTATCGTTTTCAACAACCTTTAGGAAAACAATATTCTTATGGAAAAGGGCCAAAATAGCTAAATGAATTGGAACAGCTACGATTAGAAAATAAACATTTAAAAACAAAATTACTTGTATGGGGAAAGTATCTGGAAATCGAAGGGAACTGAAACCACATACCGTTATTACTCTATGGAATGAATTAAAGACAAAATTAACCGTACAAGAACTGTGTAAAGTATTAGAATTGCCACGTTCCACATTTTATCGTTGGTTACAGATAACGGAACGCTCTAAAGACGAGATAGAAGAGTGACAGCCACTCTTCGGAAAATGGGGCTGTGTGTCAATCATAAAAAAGGGTTACGGATTATGAAACAATACCATATACTCACAAAAGATAACAAAAGTATCCAACACAACTGTGCGAAAGATTGTGCTAGAATACATTCATTGCTACAATTGTGTGCGGATTAACCACCTATCCCTTAAAGAATAGAGGGAACAGATGGTTTAGGTGTTTTGATATGTGTCCCGTTTTCGGGGTTCACTTCACTATAAAAGGGAAGCCTATCTATGTATATTATGGAGTAATTGAAAATGCCGTTTCTTTATTGAGCTACTCTCTAATTGTTAGGACTAGTTTAGTAATTTGGGATTAGTTCATTTTGAGTCAGACTTTTTAAATTATAGTATTTAAAATTTACTTAAGGATATTATTTGCTCACAAATAATATAAAAACACGTGAAAAAATATGAAATTTCCTTTTGAGATAGAATATAATATAACAAATGAAAGTGCCGAAAATGCTTGTGAAACAGGCGTTTGTGGCACTTTCTTAGTTTTAATATATTAATAAATAAACAATTCTAAAACTGCTCATTCTTCTCCCAAGATTCCACAATATAATGTGCAATCGTCGGATTAAATCCTTTACCAACTAAGAACATAATCGCAGCAACTTCTGTTAAAGCATGTTTGTGTGATGTATGTTTCGCTTCATTTAAACCGTAATCTACCCAAGGTTTTACGAAATCAAGGACAGGTTTCTTTAAAGGTAAAAACTGTGTACCGACAACTTGCTGGATTTGTTGTTGCGTAGGTTCTGTAATAGGTCCAGGTGGTGAAATTTGAGGCTGCGTAATATCGAGTGTAGGTCCAGGCGGTAAAATTTGAGGTTGCGTAGGATCAATAGTTGGTGGTGCTGGAGGTGAGACACGTGGATCATAGTGTGGTTGATACATTTGTTGTTGGTATTGCGGTTGTTGTGGCTGAGTTGGATATGGATTTTGTTGATATTGTTGTTCTTGATTTTGCGGTGTTGGATATGGATTTTGTTGATATTGTTGTTCTTGATTTTGCGGTGTTGGATATGGATTTTGCTGATATTGTTGTTCTTGATTTTGCGGTGCTGCATATGGATTTTGTTGATATTGTTGCTCTTGATTTTGCGGTGCTGTATATGGATTTTGAGGATATTCATAATTTGGACGTGTGTCATATGGGTTTTGTTGATATTCAGCTTCTTGATTTTGCGGTGTTGCGTATGGATTTTGTTCGTATTGTTGTTCTTGCTGTTGAAGCTCTTGTTCTTCATATTGCTCAGTGTATCTTTGTTCCTGATGTTGAGGGTAAAATGGTTGCCTTTGGTAAGGCGGTTGATTATTATAGAACATGTTGATTCCTCCTTCATAATGATGCCTACCACCCAGTGTATGGGCGGACAAGAAAATATGTGATGAAAAAATGTAGGCGTGTTACAATAAGTAACTGGGTGAAGATAAAATGATAAAACAAGAAAAAATAAAAAAGACAATAACTTTCGTGAAGCATATTTTAGAAAAAGATGCGAGTGGGCATGATTGGTATCATATTGAACGCGTACATAAATTGGCGATTTCTTTATCCGAGCAAGAAGGGGGAAATCGTTTTATAATTGAAATGGCAGCATTACTGCACGATGTGGCAGATGAGAAGTTAAATGAAAGTGAAGAAGCAGGAATGAAAAAAGTTTCTGACTGGCTAGAAGGATTGGAAGTTTCAAAGGAAGAAATTGACCATATTCTCCATATTATTGCGAATATGTCCTTTAAGGGTGGCCATGGTGGTAAAGTGGAATCAATTGAAGGGAAAATTGTTCAAGATGCAGATCGTTTAGATGCCCTTGGAGCAATTGGAATAGCTCGTACATTTGCATATGGCGGAGCGAAAGGGAGATTAATGTATGATCCAACTATTCCGCCGCGTGAAGTAATGACGAAAGAAGAGTATAGAAAAAATAACGATCCATCTTTAAATCATTTTTATGAAAAACTTTTGAAATTAAAAGATTTAATGAACACGAACGCGGCAAAACAGGAGGCTGAAGTTCGTCATCGTTATATGGAACAGTTTATTGAACAATTTATGAAAGAGTGGAATGCACAAATATGAAAATGTTAACTGTGGAGAACTTATCGAAATCATACGGAGAAAAACCGTTATTTGATGGATTATCATGTAGTATTACAGAAGGACAACGTGTTGGAATTATTGGTGTAAACGGTACTGGTAAATCGACATTATTAAAAATTATTGCAGGATTAGAAACTCCTGATACAGGTGATATGACGCATTCACGTGGTTATACAATTAGTTATTTATCACAGCAACCAGAGTTTAATGAAAAACTAACAGTATTAGAGCAAGTGTTCCATGGTGATACACCTTTAATTCGTCTTCTTCGTGATTATGAACAATCGTTATTAAATATCGAAAAAGATCCAAGTAATGAAAAAATACAGGAACAATTATTTGCAGTGCAGCAACGTATGGATGCAATGAGTGCATGGGAAGCAAATGCAAATGCGAAATCTCTTTTAACGAAATTAGGAATTACAGATTTCACTGCAACTGTTGGAAATTTATCTGGTGGACAGAAAAAACGTATCGCAATGGCACAATGTTTTATTGAAACACCTGATCTATTAATATTAGATGAGCCTACGAACCATCTTGACCATGAGACAGTTGAATGGTTAGAAGAATATTTAGCAAGATATACAGGTGCGGTATTACTTGTAACCCATGATCGTTATTTCTTAGATCGTGTGACAAACCGTATTTTTGAATTAGATAACGGTAAACTATATAGCTACGAAGGAAACTATAGTACATTTTTAGAAGCGAAAGCACTTCGTGAAGAGCAAGAATCGGCACAAGAATCCAAACGCCAAAATTTATATCGTCGTGAACTTGCTTGGATTCGCCGTGGTGCAAAAGCACGTTCTACGAAACAAAAGGCGCGTATTCAGCGATTTGATGAGCTAAAGGGACAAGAAGGACCAACTGCAAAACAGTCAGTTGATATTGCACTAAGTGGAAGTCGTCTAGGAAAAAAAGTACTTGAGTTAAAAGATGTAACGAAAAAATTTGGCGATAAGACGGTACTACATAATTTTAATCATATTGTGAAACCAGGCGATCGTATCGGAATTATTGGGGCGAATGGAAGCGGGAAATCTTCTCTATTAAATATGCTTGCAGGCAAATTATCTCCTGATAGTGGTGAAGTTGAAGTAGGACAAACTGTAAAAGTTGCTTATTATACGCAAGAAAATGAAGAGATGAATTTAAATCAGCGTATGATTGAATACATTAAAGAGATTGCAGAAGTTATTCATACAACAGATGGAAAAGTAATTGGTGCATCTCAAATGTTAGAACGTTTCTTATTCCCGACGCATTCACATGGTACACCGCTTGGTAAACTATCTGGTGGCGAAAGAAGACGTTTATATTTATTACGTATTTTAATGGGAGAACCAAACGTACTATTACTCGATGAACCTACGAATGATCTAGATACACAAACATTAACAGTACTAGAAGATTATTTAGAAGATTTCCCAGGTGTCGTTTTAACTGTATCGCATGACCGTTACTTCTTAGATAAAGTAGTAGATGAACTGTTCATCTTTACTGGCGGAGGCGAAGTGCGTGAGTTCCTAGGTAGTTATACAGATTATTTAGAAATGGAAAAAACGAAAGAACTTATTGAGAAAGCGGAAGTTCAAAAAGAGAAAAAAGTAGTAGAAGAAGCTCCAAAACAACAACGTAAACGTAAACTTTCATACAATGAGCAGCGTGAATGGGAAACTATTGAAGATACAATTGCCGAACTAGAAGAGAAAATTGAGTCAATTGGAGAAGAACTTGCGAAAGTTGGATCTGACTTCACAAAGGCACAAGAATTATCTGAAGCACAGCAGAAAACAGAAGAAGAGCTAGAAAAAACGATGGAAAGATGGAGTGAACTATCAGACATCGTTGAAGGATTAAAATAAAAACAAGCTGCATATATTGAAAAGTAAAGAGAAAAACTTTACACTATTGGTAGAACCTATTTTAGGAGGGAAAAAATGAGAACATCTAATCCAATGTTGAAAAAAGAGGCATTCCGTAAAGAGGGAGCAAGTGCTTCTGCGATGACTATTGGCGGAACAGTAGGCAAAACGTTTATTATGCTTATCTTGCTACTTGCAACGTCTGTCTATTCATACATACAGATGATAGAGGGTACGATGAAAATGCCAGTATTAATTGGTGCTTTAATCGTTGCGGCAATCATCGCATTTGCGTCTATGTTCTTCCCGCGTATTTCACCTTTTGGTGCACCAATCTATGCGGCGGTAGAAGGGGTAGTATTAGGTAGTATTTCAGCTGTTTATACAATGAAGTTTGGCGATTCTATCGTTTTAAACGCTGTATTACTAACAATCTCAATTCTATTTGCAATGTTAGTGTTATATGCAACGCGCGTAGTAAAAGTAACGGATAAATTCCGTACAGGCGTGATGGCAGCGACACTTGGAATTATGGTTATGTACTTAGTCGTATTTCTACTAAACATGTTTGGTGTAACGGTTCCGTACATTCACCAGGGTGGTACAATCGGTATTATTATTAGTGCAGTTGTTATTGTAGTTGCTGCATTAAACTTATTACTAGATTTCGATTTAATCGAAAATGGTGTACGTAGTCAAGCTCCGAAATATATGGAGTGGTACACTGCAATGGGACTAATGCTTACATTAGTTTGGTTATACTTAGAAATTCTTCGTTTCGTTTCTTACTTTACGAAAAATGACTAATAAAAAATCCTGCATGAAAAATGCAGGTTTTTTTATTTTCAAAGATAAATTGAGAATGTAGTATTATTGGATGCTGTTAACTTGAAATGAAGGGGATGGAGTATGATGAAAGAGAAGAAAGGGATTATGAAAAAACTATTTTCTAAAAGTTTTTTCATAGAACTAGATGATGCTTTAATGTATCCATCATCAGAAGTTATTACTACAGCAATAGAGGGATATGCGGCTGAATGCAATGAAAGACTAAAATTTGAGAGTAAAGTTAAACCGATTACTTTTTACTTAGAGAATGTAATGTACCGCGTTGAGATAAAAATGGCTCGCGGTGGATATTACATTTCATGCAGTGAAGTATAAAGTGAAACTTTAATCAGTGGGGGGGTTCTTCATCCCCCACTGATTATCAGCCCTCACCAATCGGACTTTAATGGGCAGCCCGACCCCCACCTAAATTCTTTGCTTTCGTTGCATTTTGAGGTGGGGGTATTACTGCCCATTAAAGTGGGATAAATTTTGAAACCTTACATGTTTAAAATATGTAAGGTTTCTTTTTTTCTTTTATAGCATAAAAAATAATATTTTTTACTTTAAAATACATTATTTTACGCTTTTTACCCTC
>Ga0209130_1000671_pt1 | contig 31031 bp, 30 predicted proteins | sample AraplaMF_Cvi_mLB_FD_184264 | JGI IMG/M metagenome (GOLD analysis project Ga0209130, IMG submission 184264) | Arabidopsis root microbial communities from the University of North Carolina, USA - plate scrape MF_Cvi_mLB (SPAdes) (version 2) | ecosystem: Host-associated > Plants > Roots > Endosphere...
GTCCCAGGGGATGACCATCGACCAGGCCTCGACGCAGCGCATGCGGTAGACACGCTCTTCCGGCGGAAATTCCTTGATCAGCGCATCGATGTCGAAGGTGCCGGGTTTGCCGACCATGCCATCGACCTTGACGGTCCAGGGCCGCGGCTTGAAGTTGCCCGAAAGTTTTGCCGGATCGGCCTTGTCGAGACCGAATTCGTAGAAATTGTTGTAGGTGGTGACATCCTTGATTGGGGTCAGCTTTTCGTCGACCGTATAGTTGCTCTTGGTGGCGTTCAACGTATCCGCAAAGGCGCTTTTCCCGGCGGCGATTGCTATACCGGCACCGGCCGCAGCCGTCAGGAATTCCCGGCGCTTCAGATAGACCGAGCGCGGCGTGATCTCGGAGGAGGCGATCTTCGGCGGGCGATAGGAAGACATGATAAACTCCGTTTTCGGACCTGGTTTCTGACGGAGACTACGAAGCGCACCCCGCCGTTGTTACAGGCGATGAGTGAAAATCTGATCATCACGAACCGCCTTTTGAACCCGAACCTCGGGAGGTTCGCTCGTCCCAACCAGATTTGATTGGTCTACAGCTTGCGTTCTAGAACGGTCGAACTAAAACCATCTCCATTGTCGTGTTCGGTAAGGCGCCCAACATCTGTTTGCAACGGAGACCTCGATGATCCGCTTATATTTTCATCCCACACCCAACCCGGCAAAGATCGCCCTCTTCCTGGAAGAGGCCGGGCTTCCTTACGAGACAGTCCCGGTCGACACCAGTAAGGGCGAGCAGCATGGGGCGGCGTTTCGTGCCGTCAATCCGAATGGCAAAGTGCCGGCGATTGTCGACACTGACGGCCTGGGCGCGAAAGAGACGCGCGTTTTCGATTCGACCGCGATTTTGATTTATCTGGCCGAGAAGACCGGCAAGTTTCTCGGATCGCCCGATGATCGCCCCGAACTACTATCCTGGCTTCTTTTCCTTGCTTCCGGCCTTGGGCCGTTTTCCGGCCAGGCAGTGCATTTTCAGCATTCAGCACCGGAGGGGCTCGACTACGCCGTGAACCGCTACAGGCGTGAGGCCGAACGCCACTACGAAGTTTTGAACGATCATCTCAAGGGGCGGACCTTCATTGTCGGGGACACCTATACGATCGCAGACATGTCTGCCTGGGGCTGGCTGGACCGGGCCTCGCGTGTCCGAAAGGGTGCCGAGGATCCGCTTTCGCCATACCCCAATCTGAAGCGGCTGTTCGAAACCGTCGATGCGCGTCCCGCGGCTTGTCGCGCGCGGGAGGTCGGCAAGAACCACCCGTTCAAACGTGTCAACGACGAGGAGACCAAGCGCGCACTCTTCCCGTCGAACTACCCGCCCGCGCCCTGAAAACCAGACAGCCAATAGTGGAGAACGAATTTCGGAGACAAAGAATATATTCAGCCGAAGGTCTGGACTTGAAACAAGCGAGCGGCGGCGCGTTCGCCAGCATCAATCGGCCATTGCAGGCGCGACGCATCAGAAGGATTTGCCCGTCGGCAAATATCCCTTGCCAAAGACTTTTTATGGCGCCGCGGAGTTCCTCTCGGTTCAGGGCGACAGGAACATCCAGCGGCGGGCCAACATGCTTTTTGATCGGCCAGCCGTAAAGCGTCGCCGGAAGGTGAACTGTTTGAGCGGCGATCCGGCCGATCAGTTGCATGAGCGCCACGAAGCCAGCGACTTCGATACTAAAAGCAAGGACAGGCTAGGAGCCGCAAAGGCCCAAACGCACCAGGGACCCGCGAGCGCCGTCTTTCGACATCGTCGCATGTGATCCGATCTGGCCCGAGGAGTCGTCGGGTGAGCTGCTTAGCCGGCGATCGAAACGTGCGATCAATCGGTGATCGCCGACAGGATTTCCCCTCCGTTCTTCTGTTGAACGAGGACTGCTGTCTTCAACCCCGTCTGCTGCACCGGCAGGGAGAACGAGGTCTTTGTGCCGTCCCAGCTGCCTAATCGCTCAAGTCGATGAACGACATGGGTGTGCTGCAAGGTCGTTCCGCCATTTTCACCCCGCGCCACGGGAACGGCTTCAACATTTGGATCGTAGCGCACCAGCCATACATCCGCACTGCCAGCGTTTTTGCTGGCGCCGCCGATTTCAACGCGGTCTCCACCAAATGCCAGGGCCGGCCCTTTAGAGGGATGTTCGGCTGCAATGAACGATTCCACCTCGGACAGGTCGTTACCCACGACCGTCGTCGAGCCGTTGAAGACCATCTGCGGGGTATAGGGTCCGGGCTGGCCGAGAGCGGGTTCATAATCTACCTGGCGCTGCGTAAATTCCGGTTTGCCATACGTGTCCTTCCAGCCCAGGTAGTCCCAATAGGTTACCGAAAAGCTGAGAGCAAGCACATCGGCTCGGTCGCTGATCTTGATGAGGTTGGCGTTCGCCGGCGGACACGACGAGCATCCCTGGCTTGTAAATAGCTCGACCACCGTGGGCGATCGATGATCGGCGGCCATGCTTACCTGGCCTGTAGATATGATTGCCGAAGCCGTAAGGAGCGCCGTGAGGGCGCCTTGGTGATAAAGCATGTGACGCTACCCTGTCTGACAAAGCCGGCAACGGACGATCCTGCCGGATAGACAATGTTCGGCTGGAGCGCCGTTCTTGTTACAGCGTCACGCGATCGTGAAAACCATCCTGCTCAGAGCTAGCGGCGTGTGAATTTAACGAGCGGTGGGTGTAACGATCCGGCGAGGGGCTGCGTAAGGGATGATGATCAACTCGCGATGAGGAACGACATGCGTTCTCTGCAAAAATCGGTCTTGGCAATAACGGGTGCCCTCTTGCTTTTGCTCGCATCAAAGATTGCGTCCGCCCAACCGGTATCCTTTCCGGCCAAGGACGGCGTGAAGATCTTTGGTGATTTCAATGCGGCCAAAGGGAAATCAAGGGGCACGATCGTGCTCTTCCACATGGCCGGGTCGAACCGCGCCGAATATGCGCCGCTGGCGCCAATTCTGAATGCCGATGGTTTTACAACGCTTGCCATCGACCAACGCTCGGGCGCTTCCCTTTGGGGATCCGCGAACCAGACAGCCAGCACAGCAAAGCGCAGCTACAATTTTGCCGACGCCATCCCCGATCTGGAAGCCGCGATCGCATATGCCGGCGAACAACATTCGGGGCAGATCGCGGTATGGGGATCGAGCTATTCGGCGGCGCTCGTCTTTGTCGTCGCGGCCAAGCATCCGGAGGTGAAAGCGCTTTTGGCCTTCTCGCCAGGAGAATATATCGAGGGCTATTCAATCGAGAGCGAAGCCCGAAAGCTGTCTATCCCTGCATTCGTGACATCTGCTTCGGATCGCTCGGAAATCGCTGCAGCAAAAGTCCTGACGGACGCTGTTCCGAACCACCTGGCAACCCAATACATTCCGAAGCATGGCATCCACGGCTCATCGACCCTGCGGGCCGACGAGGATCCATCGGGCGCGGACGAGAACTGGAAACACGTAAAGGATTTTCTTGATAAGGCTTTGCCGAAGACATAACGGCGATCGGCTGACGGGCGCATTGCCGCGTTTCAGCCGTTATAATTCCTATCCAGGAAGCCGGTCGGCTAGAACGTCGGGCTGCTTGATTTCTTGAGGACCCTCGAACAGCTCATCGTAGCGCGCCACAAGAGGCGCCGCGATCGCACCTTGAAGGTGGGCGTGGCGGGCCCTCTTCAGCTTCGAAGGTGTCGAAGATGGCGAAGGTCGATTGGTCGAAACGAACGGCAAACCAGGCGACGGTGAGGGGGGCCTGCTGGCGCAAACCCTGTGCGCTCTTGAGAAACCGCGACCTCTTCCTCTTTGCCGGCCTAAGCCTTCAACTGGCCACTTCGAGCGCTGTCTTCATCATCCGGAATCGGTCGTGGAGTGCTGACGAACGTAGCCGTCAAATCCGCGATCTTGTCATTCAGGAGTCCTACAACTCCCGCGGGGCGCGCTCGCCTTGAGCTCTTATCCCACTCCAAAAGCTTTTGTTCAAGATTCACCCGCATTTATTCCTTTTCTGTTCGGCGGCAGTTGCCATATGAAGGCCCGCCCAACGGGAAGCGCGCGGTTGAGTTTTGAATCGTATGTTATAAAACGATCCATGCAAAGCTTGCGGCTAAATTGGCTGCCTGGTCAAATTTCCGCGAGGCAATATCGGATGGCGAGACCAAGAGAATTCGATGAAGAAAAAGTGCTTGTTCTCGCTGTTGAGCATTTCTGGGAGCACGGATATGAGGCCACATCGATTCGTGACCTTGCGCAGGCGATGGGATTGACCACGGCCAGTCTCTACAATGCGTTCGGCGACAAACGGGCCGTCTATCGCAAGGCCCTCGATTTTTATGTGGAGCAAAGTTTTGTCGACAGGGTAGGGCGTTTCGAAACGAAGCCCCCACGCGAGGCCATCGAAGCTTTTTTCGGAGAGATTATTCAGCGATCGCTGGGCGACACTAGGCGCAAAGGGTGCATGCTGGTCAACTCGGCCCTTGAGGTGGCACCCCATGACCCGGAGTTTCAGCGCGTCGTTTCGGATGTCCTTGTTCAGGTTGAAGCATTCTTTACGCGCTGTGTTCTCGCAGGCCAAAGGGACGGAACGATAGGCCGCAGTCAAAGCGCCTCCGACATGGGCCGAGCACTTTTGGGTACATTGCTGGGCATTCGGGTCCTTGCGAGGACGAGACCTGAAAGGGACCTCTTGGAAGGACTCATAAGACCTGTCTTTGCACTACTTGAACCCGACGCAAAAACGCAGCTGGACCATCCTGTCTCATGATCGAAGATTTTGATCTGCAAATCTTTGCCTATTGTCCCGTGATGCGGTCTTCGGAAAAAAAACCGGCTGTCGTTTGTAACATTTCCTCTCTGTGGCTCGAGAAAGGATATGTCGGATGAAGAATCTGGCACGCGAAGAGGAATGGGCATCCTGGATGCGCTCGGCGATGGCGGGTGATCCGCGTGCCTATCATAAATTGCTGAGCGCCATGACACCCCGTTTGAGAATGATGGCGCGCAAACGATGTGAACTCTTTGGTGCGCCGACAAGCGAGGCTGAAGACGTGGTGCAGGAAGTACTTTTGGCGATCCATTTGAAGCGAGGGACCTGGGATCCATCGCGTCCATTGGGACCGTGGCTATCGGCCATCGTCCGCAACAAGCTGGTGGATAGTCTTCGCCGCCGCGGGCGGCAGATAAGCGTCCCGTTGGAGGACGTTATCGCCACGCTCGAGAGCGATGATCGGGTGGACGCGTCTGACAGGATGGATATCGAAATTATCCTTAGGACTCTCAAAGATCCGCAGCGCACGATCGTCCAGTCGATCTCCATTGAAGGTTCAAGCGTGCGGGAAACAGCCGAACGCCTCAAAATGACGGAGGTCGCGGTGCGCGTTTCCTTGCACCGAGCGTTGAAGGCGCTGGCCGCCATTTATTCAGGGCGTGCAACATGAAGACCAATGATTTGATCAACCTTCTCGTGCAGGACGCTCCGGTTCGTTTGAATCTGGATCAAGCCCTTTGGCACGCGGCAATCGCAGCAACGCTCATTGCCGGTATCGCTTTCTTCGCAGGGATCGGGTTTCGTCCGGACATCGACACCGCAATCCAGACAGGGCGGTTCCTGTTCAAGTTCGTGATCACAATTGCACTTGCGGTGAGCGGCTGCAAACTTCTGTTTTGCATCGGTAGGCCGGGAGTGCCGCTACGATGGACGGCCTTGACTTTGCTGGTGCCCGTTACACTGGCTATTGGCGCCGCAATCTTCGAGTTGATAGTGATGCCGCCTGAAACCTGGGTGGCACGCATGATAGGACACAATTCGCGGCTCTGCCTGACGATCATTCCCTTGCTATCGCTGGGGCCGCTTGCCTGCTTCCTCTATGCGATGCGCAGTAGCGCACCGGAGCGGCCGGGTCTTGCTGGCGCGATCGCCGGGCTCGCTGCGGCCGGTGTCGCGGCGACGTTCTATGCGGCAAATTGCGACGATGACAGTCCGTTGTTCGTGCTGCTTTGGTATCCGATGGCCATCGGTCTCGTTACCTCATTCGGCTGGCTGGTTGGACGTAGGGTACTACGCTGGTAGTTGTCACTCGATACCAAGACGTTGTCCTACACAGGTTGGTCTTCGCAGCATTCGTCGTTCGGCGGCGCACGCGCCAGCGATGGGGCAGGTCAAATATTCTGAGCTGCGATTGCCGTGAGGTCCGGCTGTCCGAAACACCAAGGCTGAGCTAATCTTGCAATTTGCGCCGCGCACGAGCTGATGGTTGATCGGCGCTCCGCGGCGCGTCATATCAAGGATTCTTCCCGACACTGCGGACGAGTTGGACATAGGACTGCAAACTGAGGAAAATGACGGGTGAAAACAGAAGACCTGATCAAGTTGATAGCGGAAGACACACGGCGGCCAGTTAATCTGTCGGCGGCGCTGCTTGCTGCTACGGCGGGCGGCGCGGTGATTACTGGCGTTGCGTTCTTTTCAACAATCGGCCTCCGCCCCGACATCGGGCAAGCGATTGAAACGGTCCGCTTCTTATTCAAGTTTTTCGTCACCCTGTCACTGCTTGCCGCTGCCGTGTCACTGCTTGCGCCTGCGATCCGGCCGGTTCATGATCAGGTCTATCGGCGCTGGCTTCTGCTAACTCCAGCTCTCCTGTTGTTTGGGGCGGTCATTCTTGAACTGATCGTCACCCCGTCTGGTCTATGGATGCACAAGCTGGTGGGGCAGAACGCACTGCATTGCCTAACCATCATCCCGATTCTGTCGCTTTTCCCGGCAGTGCCTCTGTTTCTTGTCATACGCCAGGGCGCGCCTGAAAATCCCGGTTTTGCCGGCGTCATCGCGGCCTTAGCGTCCGTCGGTATTGCCGCGACACTTTATGCTTCGAACTGTTTTGACGATAGCCCGCTGTTCGTGGCAACGTGGTATCCGATCGCCACCCTCATCGTCGCCGCGGCAGGATATTTCGCGGGAAAGCGCTTCTTGCGATGGTGAGGACCGTCAGGCTGCGGCGTGGCGAGCATGCTTCACGTGTGAAGGCCGATTTCGTTGCTCCAACACAAACTGCGCGAGGAGCGCATTGAGACTTTCGGCCTCGCCAGCACCCCGGTTCGCTTCCGTGGTTTGCTGAACCATAGCAGCGTTGTCTTGCGTGGCGCGATCCATCACGTTGATCAATTTTATCACGGAACGCCGCGACCCGATCCGCGTGAACTACCGAAAGCGCCGCGGCCGAGGGATATCGTCGATCCTTATCTGCATCTCGACGCGATTAAGATGAAGACGCGGGAGATAGTTGGCGACTGGCCGGCAATGACTTCAAAAGGGAAGCTCTATGCGAGGAACATATCCTTGCGAAGTATGGCATGGACACCGACATTTCCGTCGACAACCTGGCTGACTCCGAAGTCGACACCCACGGACATCAGCGAAATTGCTTCGTCCTCGCTCAGGTTTTTCGTCACCATCAGGAAGCGCCGCATCTTGCGGAACGCGTCGCGCATGGCGCTGTCGAGCGTCGATTGCGTGAAGACCTCGCCTCTTTTTTCGACATCAAGCTCCGCGAGATAATTGGGGTAGCTGAAGCCGTGCACGACCCATTCGTTCGCCGTTTCGAGCAACGGATAGTCGAGGGCTTCAAGCGGTGTGCCGGCCAGTCGGTCGCGTTTGTGCAGGATGAACTGGAAAGTGCCGGTTAACGAGCATTCGATCGCCGTACCGCAGAGTTCGGCGTCGCCTTGGGATGCGTGCGAGTCGCCGACGGAAAAAAGCGCACCCTCGACCGAGACGGGAAGGTAGACGGTACCGCCCTTGCCGATGCGCCAATTGTCAATATTGCCGCCGAAATAGCCGGGCGGAATCGAGTTTACCATATCAGCTTCTTTCGGGGCGACGGCAATCACGCCGAAATGCGGGCGGATCGGCACTCGCACACCCTTTAAGATCTCGAAGTTCTTTTCGATTGTCGAATGATCGACTGGTACACCGGGATAGTCGATGGTGGGATGAGACTTGCCGAAGGGATCGGTTTGCGGCACCCAGCGGTAATTATAGACCGCTTCGGCCCAATTGCGGGCGCCGGTCGAATCCACTTGGTAGATGGTAATCACCTCGCGTGGCTTTGGCTCGGTCAAAAGATCGTTGTAGTGATAACCCCAGTTGGCTGCAGCGTTGCTGCCGAAAGTCTTGCCGGTATATTTCGGCAGACCGGCGGGTCGCGGACGGACATCAAGGATGCGGACTTCGAGAACATCTCCAGGCTCGGCGTCGCGAATGAAAACCGGGCCCGTGCATATGTGCACGCCAAGCCCCTCGCCATCCTCGCCATCGCCCGCGCCGCGTCGGATGACGGCTTTTCCCTCCCCGGTCCAATGGAAGACGCTTTCCGCTCCGGGATCGCCCTCGATCATCCGTTCGGCGTCGTCATTGGCATGGTGCGTCAGGACTTCAATCGTCGCATAATCGCCCGAGTCGATTTCGATCTTCGGGGCAATATTCTTGCTGAAGTAACCCCAGTGCACGGTATCGGCGTTTGCCGGCAGAAACGCATGCCGGCCTTTGGTCGTCGCACCATCTCCGGACACGGCTTCACATATCAGGTTTGGGTTGCTGTCGTGATGCGTACACATGCATTCTTCCCTGTCTTGTCCGTTAGGCCGATACGACGTCTGTTTCCTCGGTCTTTTCCTCGACAAGGCGAAGGAAACGACGCGTGCGTTCGTGTCTTGGATTGCCGATCACCTCAGAGGGCTTGCCTTGTTCGACGATGCCGCCCTCGTCCATGAAGATGACGCGATCGGCGACGTCGCGAGCAAAACCGATCTCATGGGTGACGACGATCATCGTCATGCCGAGGTCGGCGAGTTGACGAAGCACGGCGAGCACCTCGCCGACGAGTTCGGGATCGAGCGCTGAAGTCGGCTCGTCGAACAACATCAGCCGTGGCGATATGGCAAGCGCCCTCGCAATGCCGACGCGTTGTTGCTGGCCGCCCGAAAGGCGATGCGGCAGGTGGTCGGTGTGGTTGCTGAGGCCGACCATCGTCAGCAGCCGCATCGCTGTTTCGCGCGCCTTCGCTGCGTCCTCGCGATGAACACGGGTCGGCGCCTCCATCACATTTTCCAGAGCCGTGAGGTGATCGAATAAATTGAAATGCTGGAACACCATACCGATGCGAGCTTTGGCGCGGGCGGAAGCAAGATCGCCCGTCGGCCGAAAGGCGCCGTTCACGCGCTCGTAGCCGATATGTTTGCCGCCGACGAGGATTTCTCCCTGGTCGATCGATTCCAGGTGATTGACCATGCGCAACAACGTGCTTTTACCGGAGCCGCTGGGTCCCATGATGACGACGACCTCGCCGCGATTGACGGTGAAATCGACGCCCTTCAGAACCTCACGGTCGCCATAGGATTTCCAGAGATTGCGACCGATCACAAAGGGACGGCTGTCCGTGTCGCCATTGCTGGCGCCACTCGTCAGGCTCTGCAGCCATTCGCGATCGAGCACGACGGCACCGGATTTCACCGGTTTGCCGATCGCGGCAGCCGGGGGCGGCGTAGCCGCGCGACCGAAATTGAAGCCGAACAGCCTGTTGCCGTCGGCGGGCTTGCGCTCCAGCTCGAAATTGAAACGGCGTTCCAGCAGGATCTGTATGCCCGCAATCGCGCTCGTCATCACCAAGTAGATGATGCCGGCGGCGGCAAAGACGGTGAAGAACTTGAAGTTCTGGCCGACGATCTGTTGCGAGCGGAACGTCAATTCGTTGACGAAGATCACTGAGGCGATCGAGGTGCCCTTGATCATCGAAATCGTATCGTTCGCCATTCCAGGCAGGATAGCGCGCATGGCCTGTGGCAGGATGATGCGACGCAACGTCAGGAGCGGTGGCATGCCGAAGGCGGATGCGGCGATGGACTGGTTGCGATTGACCGAAAGAATGCCCCCGCGGATGATTTCGGCGCTGAAAGCGGCCTCGTTAAGCGCAAAGCCGACGACGGCGGTCGTAAAAGTATCGAGTTTGATCCCGATGATCGGTAGGGCATCATAGAGGAAGACCAGCTGCAAGAGCTGCGGCGTGCCACGGACGAACCAGATATAGAACCAGGCGATCCATCGTACCGGAGCGACGCGCGACAGCCGCATCAATGCCAGTCCGAGGCCGAGGATGATGCCGCCGACCATGGCAACCGCGGCGATCTCGATGGCGGTGACCGCGCCCTGCAGCAGGAACGGCTCGACCACATAGCCGGCAAGCTCTTTCAAAACACTGGGCATCTGGCTCTTCCTCTTCGTGGAAATCCGCAAGGCGGGAGGGGGGCGGCCCCGCCTTGCGGACGCTACAGCCGAAATCCTCCCCGGCGCCTATTGCGTCAGGATCTCGGTCGGCAGTGCCTGCTTGTGATCGAAATTATATTTCTTGTAGATCGCTTCTTCGGTGCCGTTGGCCTGAAGGATCTTCAAGGCATCGAATATGGCCTGGCTGAGTTCCTTGTTATTCTTGGCGACACCAACGCCGACCTTGTAGTCGGTGAGGATCGAGAAAGCCAAATCGAAGGAATCGGGGTCGGCGGCGATGAAGCTGTTGACGAGACCGAGGTCGATCATCAGGAGATCGGCGCGATCATTCTTGACGAGGCGCGAACCGGCAGGGATATCCGGGAAGGTGACGATTTCGATCGCCGCCTTGCCGGCCGCGACACATTTTGCCGAGAGATCGCGGAAGACGGCCTCTTCGGTGCTGCCAAGGCCGGCGGTCGCACGAATCCCGCAGACATCGTCGAGCGACTTGATCTTTTTCGGGTTGTTTTTCTGGACGAGCCCACCGGTGGCCGCCCGGAGATAGATAACGAAATCCGCCTCCTTCGCGCGTTCGGGCGTATAATAAAGCGTATCCCACATAACATCGGCCTGACCGGCAATGACGGCCGGCAGCAGGCCGGACCAGGCGCCAATCATGAAATCGACCGGCACGCCAATGCAATCAAAGGCCGCGTGAGCCATATCGTTGTCGAGCCCGATCAATTTGTTGAAATCGTTCGGATCGCGCATGCTATAAGGCGGTGTCGCACCGTCGGTCGCGATCTTGATCGTTTTGCCGACGAGGCTCGGATATTTCGTCGCGAGCTGTTCGGGATGACATTTTGCCTCTTGAGCCATCGCCGCATGCGTGCCGAAAGCGACGGTAAGCGTCAGCGTACATATGTAGATAATTCGCTTCAAACCTTGGAAGACTCTCATCATTCGACATCCTGGTTACGGGTTTCGATGGGAATGCACTTCACGTCAGGCATTTGGCATTGAGGTCTCAGGGCTTGTGATGCCGATGCCAATGTTCAGCGACATCGCGCCCGGTGCAGAACCAGACGCGGTCGTGTTTCTTCACATGCTCGAGGAACTTGATCAGACCGACCGCCTTGCCTGGGCGACCCAGTAGCCGGTCGTGTATGCCTATGCTCATCAGCTTTGGACTGTCTGCGCCCTCGGCGTACATCAGATCAAACGTATCGATCATGTACCGCGCGAAATCGTCGGCGCTGCCAAAGCCAGTGTTGCGGTCAAAACGGTTGTCGTTGGTCTCCAGCGAATAGGGCACGATCAAGTGCTGCTTGCCGTCAACCTCCACCCAATAGGGCAGTTCATCGTTGAGGGCGTCGCGATCGTAGAGAAAGGTGCCGGCTTCCACGAGCAGCTTGCGTGTATTGGCGCTCGGTCTGCCGTTGAACCAGCCGGCGGGTGCGCTGCCGGTGATCTTTTTGATGCCCTCGATGGCGAGGCGCACATGCTCGCGCTCTTCGTATTCGCTCATATTGTGATAATCGATCCAGCGATAGCCGTGGCTAACGATCTCATGCCCATCCGCGAGAAAGGCCTGAACTGCCTCGGGGCATTTCTCAAGCGCGCGTACGACGCCGAGAATGCTGATGCGGATATCGAACTGTTTGAAAATTCGAAGCAAACGCCAGACGCCGACGCGCGGACCATATTCGAACACGGTTTCGACGATCGGGCTGCGCACGCCGTAATAGGCAGGAAAGCCGATGTCGGTAAGCATATCCTCGGACTGGTTGTCACCTTCGAGCAACGACCGTTCGCCGCCAGCCTCGAAATTCAGGTTGAAATTGATGGCGATGCGGGCCTCTCCGGGCCAATGTGGGTGTGGCGGATTGGGACCGTACCCGTAATAATCGCGCGATGGTCCGAGATCGCGCACGTGTCCTGCCGTGCTGCTGCCCGTCATAAACTCACTCCCATGTATTGCTGTACCCTACGCTCGGCGTGGCTCACCATTCAGGTTGCCCAGCTTTTGGTCACGCCGATCCTATGCGCAGAAAACTAGCAGTGGGTTTCAAGAATTGCAAACCATTTGTGAATTGGTATCAGACATGGTTCAATGCCAATTTGTGGGCGGTCCGCCTAAATAATCGGCATCAGATCTTCTCGAATCGATTTAATTCCATCATGAATCGTAGAGAAAATGCGTAATTGGGCCGAAAAGGCGCTCAGCATTGATGAAAGGTGCGGCAAAATATTTTCGGAAAAAGAAGCCAGGTAAGTCCGCACTTAAGAAAATAGGGCTGGAAGTACCCAAGTTCACGGTAGATCTGGAACCAATATTTGAATATGGTTCCAAAAGGTATCGGCCATAGCGAGGAGATAATGCAGAAAGAAGCACCCAAGGAAATTGCGCTGGCTGAATTGCGGCGGCGGCTTGAGGCAGGCGATTACGACAATCTGAGGTTACCGCCGGAGCGAGAACTTGCAGCCCTGTTGGGTGTCGGGCGGCGGGCAGTTCGCGAGGCGCTCGACGCCTTGGAGAAAGAGGGATCGGTCTGGAGGCGTCAAGGGCAGGGCACATTCGCCGCCGGATCGCAGACATTGCTGGGTGAACAGGAGATTGCCCGGCTTGCGCATCGCGTGAATCCACTTGAAGCGATCGAAGCGCGGCTGGCGATTGAACCGTTGCTGGCGCGCCGCGCCGCCTTGCGCGCATCGCAGGCCGATATTGAGGCGATCACAAGACTTGCCGATTCTGCACGAACTGCCAAGGATGCACGCACCTACGAGACCTTTGACATCGCTTTTCATCGCAAGATCGTCAATTGCGCCGGTAATGCGCTTTTCCTGTCGATGTTCGAAATGATCATCAGCGTCAGGCAGAAGGCGGACTGGAAGCATGTGCGCGAATATTATTTCGAGCATGACGGAGCAGAGCGATCCTACGTCGAGCATCGAACTGTTATCGATTCCATCGTCCAACGTCAGCCAGCTGCAGCGGAAGTTGCGATGCGCGACCACCTCAGCAAAGTTGCGACAGACCTTCTCGGCGTCGACAGCTTTTATCTGAATGTCGCAAAATAGACTTTCAAGCTGAGCTTTCTTCGCCATTCGTCTTCGCTGTGCCTAAGGATGTCAGCAGCTCGGTTCGAACCTGGTCTGCAACCCGGGAAGTTCCAGGGGCACCGCGGGTGGCATCGTCAACTTAGCGAAACGTGGACGTCGATGTGAGATGAGGGGCGCATGAGGTTTTCAGCCTTCAACGTAGGGTGGGATCTAGCCGGTCGCGCAGCCAGTCGCCGACGATCGAAACGGAAAGCGTCGTGACAACGATCACAGCCGCCGGCATTAGCATGATCCACGGCGCCGACTGGATATAGTCCCGCCCGTAGCCCACCATGTTGCCGAGACTCGTCTGTGGCGGCTGCAGGCCGATGCCCAGAAAGGACAGGCTCGATTCCAGCAGAATGACGCCCGGAATATTCAGCGTCATGGCGACGACGATGGTCGCGGAGATGTTGGGCAGGATGTGTCGCAGATAGATCCGCCAGGGCGACGCTCCGATATCGCGCGCCGCCGCCGCATAGCCCTGCGTATCGGCCGAGATCGCAAGGCCGCGGGCGATGCGCGTTATCTGCTCCCAGCCGTTGAGGCCGAGCAGCATGACGAAGATCACCAGTGAATTGCCGAGAAAGGCGAGCACTGCGATGGCGATGATCATGAAAGGCATCGCGAGCTGGGCGTCTACCAGTGTCAGGATCACCTGATCGATCCAGCCGCGAAAGTAGGCGGCGGTAAAGCCGAGCACCAGCCCGATCAGCGTCGAAAGCATTGTGGCGCAGAGGGCGATGGTGATCGAGATGCGGATCGACGCGAGCGCGCGCGACAGCACATCGCGGCCAAGCTGGTCCGTGCCGAGCAGATGCGCAAAACTGCCGCCGAAAAAGAGGGGCGGCTTGAGCCGCGCGTGCACGTCGACCGCCATGAAATCATAGGGCGTGATCAGCGGCGCGAAAATGGCGATGAGCATCATCAGCAGAAGCCAGAGGATCGCGAAGATGACCGCCGGAGGCCAGGCCTGAAAGAAGGCGGTGACACGCCGCTTCTCCTCGATGACGCTGCCGCTTGCAATGACTACTTCCTGCTCGATGATCATGCGTGGCTCCTATGCCGCCTGCGCCCGGCCGCCACGACTGCGCATGCGCGGGTCGATCAGGCCATAGAGGAGGTCGACGACGAGATTTGAAAAGACCATCAGCGCGCCGATGAGAAGAAGAATCACCTGGACCACGGCAAGATCGCGCGCCTGAACCGAGGCAACCAGCAGCCGACCGATGCCCGGCCAGGAAAAGACGCTTTCGACGATGACCGAGCCACCGACAAGGCTGCCCATCATAAAGCCGAAGATGGTGACGATCGGCACGGCAGCATTCGGTAGCACATGTCGCGTCACCACTTCGGAGGAACGCACGCCCTTGGCCGCAGCCGTCCGCACGAAGGGACGTCCGAGAACCTCGATCATCGCCGAGCGCGTGTAGCGGGCGATGACGGCGGCGCCGGCGATGCTGAGCGTGGCAACCGGCAAGATCATATGCGACACGGTCGAATAGCCGCCCGAAGGAAGCCAACGCAATTGCACGGCGAAGATCAGCGCCAGCACCAGCGCCAGGACAAATGTAGGGACAGTGAAGCCAAGGACGGATAGCGACATGATCATCCGGTCGAAGACGGAATTCCGATGCAGCGCCGCGGTAACGCCCGCCGCAATGCCGAGGATCGTCTTGATGATCAGCGTCGGCACCATGATTTCCAGCGTTGCCGGCAGCTTGGAGAGCACGGTCTCCACAGCAGAGCGGTTCTCGCGCATGGAATTGCCGAGATCGCCGTGCAGCACGGCGATGATATACCTGTAGAACTGCACCCAGACCGGCTGGTCGAGGCCCCATTGCCTGCGAAAGGCGGCGATGACTTCGGGCGGCGTCTGCGACGGATCGAAGAAACGCGAGGCGGGATCTCCGGCAAGGCGGAGAACGAAGAACGCAAAGGTGATGATGATGAAGAGCGTCACCAACGCACGGAGTAACCGTGTCAATACGAATTGCAGCATGTCAGGCCGCCTCCCCACCGGAAAAGGATGGATTGTTGACGAGATGGCAGGCGACTGCGCGGCCACCGCTTGCCACGAGTTCGGGCACCAGCGAGCGGCAACCGCTGCGCGCTTCCGGACAGCGTGTGTGGAAGGGGCAGCCGCTCGGTACATTGACCGGGTTCGGCGGTTCGCCGACCAGAATGATGCGGCTGCGCGCCGACCGGCCGGTTCTCGGCACCGCTGAAACCAGCGCTTTGGTATAGGGATGTGCCGGGCGATGAAATACCTCGTCTGGCGTTCCCATCTCGACGATGCGGCCGAGATACATGACGCCTACGCGGTCGGCGACCTGTCTGACGACCTTGAGATCATGACTGATGAAGACGCCGGTAAAGCCGGTGCGCTCGCGGATATCGGCAAAGACGTTCAGGACCTGGGCCTGCACGGAGACGTCGAGCGCGGAGACCGGCTCGTCGCAGACCAGAAGCTCGGGCTCCATGGCGAGCGCGCGGGCGATGATGACACGCTGGCGCTGGCCGCCGGAAAGCTCATGCGGATAGCGATCGCCGTGATGCGACAGCAAGCCGACGTCGGCCATGACCTGCGCTACGCGCCTGCGCCTGTCGGCGGGCGTAAACTCCGGAAAATGCACGATCAACGGCTCTTCGATCTGTCCGGCTATGACAATGCGCGGATCGAGCGCGCTGAGCGGATCCTGATAGATCATCTGCATGCGCTTTCGCATGCGCCGCCAATTCGCATCTGGTTTGGAGCCGACCTTGTCGCCGCCGAACCAGACCTCGCCGGATGTCGGGGGAATCTGGCCGAGCAGAAGCCTCGCGGTCGTCGATTTGCCGCTGCCGCTTTCGCCGACGAGGCCGAACATCTCGCCCGGCGCAACCTCGAAAGAAAGACCGTCGACCGCCTTCAACGTCTTCGACGTGGAGAACAGGCTGCCGCGCTGTCGTAGCGTATAGTAACGCTTGAGCTCGCGGGCCGAGAGTGCACCCTTCATTGCATTATCCCCACGGCATTGGGTTTGGCCGCCGTTGGCACCGGCGTGATCGTCGGCAAAACTGCGTCCAATTTCTCGCATGCTGCACGATGGCGCGGGTCCGTGCCTGCCGGCCGCATCATCGGCACTGCTCTCTTGCAGCCGATATCGACGATCGTGCAGCGCGGTGCGAAGGTACAGCCGGGTGGCAGGTTGGCGGGCGGCGGCACCGTGCCGGAGATAGCCGCCAGCCGCTGGCGCGGGCCGTCGAACGACGGGATGGCGGCGATCAGTCCGCGTGTATAGGGATGGGCCGGATGATCGAAGAGATCGGCCGTCGGGGTGTCTTCTATGATGCGGCCGCAATACATCACAGCGACGCGCTCGGTCATCTCCGAGACCATGCCGAGATCATGCGATATCAGTACCAGCGCCATACCGCGCTCACGCCTGATATCATCGAGCAGATCAAGGATTTGCGCCTGGATCGTCGCGTCGAGCGCCGTCGTCGGCTCGTCGGCGACGACAAGGTCGGGATTGCCGGCAAGCGCCATGGCGATCATCACGCGCTGGTTCATGCCGCCGGAAAACTCATGCGGATATTCGCCGAGCCGCTGCCGGCCATTGGCGATGCCGACACGGTCGATCAGCCGTTCGGCCTCCTTGCGTGCGGCCTCGCCGGTCAGCCCCTGATGAAGACGCAATGCTTCGCCGAGCTGCCAGCCGATTTTATGCAGCGGGTTGAGGGAGCTGGACGGATCCTGAAAGATCATGGCGATGCGGCCGCCGCGGATTTCGCTTAGTTTCTCGTCACTCGCGCCCAGGATTTCCTGGCCGTCGAGTTTCGCCGAGCCGCTGACGCGGGCATTGCTACCGAGAAGCCCGAGCGCTGCCATCCAGGTAATCGACTTGCCGCATCCGGATTCACCGACGATGCCGAGCGCTTCGCCGCGCTTGAGCGTCAGGTCGATGCCATGAAGGGCGCGGACGAACTGCCTTTTGCCTTCGAAATGGACGGAGAGATTACGAATTTCGATGAGGTTTGCGGGGGCAATCATAGATAATCCTCGTACCCGTCGATCGGTGAACGGGCGATCCGGGGCGATGCCGGCATTCGCTCGGCAGGGGCGAAGACATAATCGTCGTTGCCGCATGACAATGGCAGGAAGCGCATGAAATCCTTGTGACGCTTGACGATTGGGGCGCAGGGCGCCGCTTCAAATTTTCGGGAACGGCGCGACCCGATTTCCGCGGATCTCGCCATCGCCATTTCTTCGGCAAAAGGAAAAGGCGGGGCGTTGAGCGCCCCGCCTGGCATGACTACTTCTTGATCGAGAAGGCGCCGGGAGCGAAATCCATGGCGAACATCGCCGACGGCTTCCACTGGATGTCGGCGCGCTTGCCGTAGAGGATGGCGTTCTGGTGAAGAACGATCATGCCCGGATCCTCATTCTCGAGAATATCAAGGGCGCGGGCGAAGGACTTCTTCACTTCGGCCTTGTCGGTCGAGGAGCTGAGAACGTCACAGAGCTTGTCGAATTCGTCGTTCTGCCACATGCCGCCCTTCGGGTTGGTCTTGGTGTTGTAGATACCGTTGGGGCAATTGTTGGCGAGAAGCGAGATCGGGAAAGCGAAATAGGCAGTGTTGGAGAGATCCTGCATCATGCGATCGGGGCTCGGATCGTTCGGGTTGTCGACGACCGAGAAGTCGATGTTGAAACCGATCTTGCGCAGGTTATCGAGGTCGAACTGCGCGATCGTGAGTTCGTTCGGATAGTAATCGTTATGAACGCGATAGGTGATCGGCTCGCCCTTGTATCCGGATTGGGCAAGCAGCTTTTTCGCCAGTTCCGGGTCGTATGCCGGAGATTTGAAATCGTCGACGAAAAGGTCGCCAAATAGCTTGTGCTGGAAGCCCTGGGCAGGAGCGGTCAGGCCGCCCCACAGCGAGTCGACGATCGTCTGGCGATCGATCGAATGCGACAGGGCCTGGCGTACCAGCTTGTTCTTGAGCGGGCCGTTGTTCTCATCGAGCGCGATGAAACGGATATTGGCGACAGGGCCGCCGACCACGTCGAAATCCGGCGATCCCTTGATGAGCGGGACCTGATCCGGGCCGACATCGCTGACGATATCGTATTCGCCCGACATCAGGCCGTTGATGCGGCTTGCGGCTTCCGGAACGACCAAGAAGTTCAGTGCGGCGATCGGCGGCTTGCCGTTCCAGTAGTCGTCGTTGGCTACGAGGTGGATGGCGGAACCCTGATCGACGCTGACGACCTTATAGGGGCCGGTCGCAATCGGATGCAGCGCGAAATCCTGCCAGGACTTTGCGCTCTGGAAAGCGCGCTTGGAAATGATCGCCGCGAAGTTGACGCGGGCGAGGCGGGCTTCGGTGTCGAGCGTCGACTTCTTCAGATGGAAGCGGACGGTATAGTTGTCGACCTTTTCGACCGACTTCAGCAACGGCCATTCGGACGCGCGGCTGGCCGCGGTGATCGCCGGCGGCACGATGCCGGTAGTACCGTCCGCGCGAGTGAATGTCGCCTGGCCGGCATCGCGAGCCTTGGTCTGCTCAGGCAGGAGACCGTAACGCTCATCGGAGAACGAGAAGACGACGTCGTCCGCAGTCATCGTGTCGCCATTGTGGAACTTGACGCCCTGACGCAGCTTGACCTCGAGAACCTCAGGAGAAATCCACTTCCATTCCGTGGCGAGACCGGGCTTGGGGGCAAGGTTCGGATCGGAAAGATCGAGCGCGATAAGCTGTTCGAAGATGGAATTCTGGTATTTGCGGGAGGCAGTGCCGGTGTTGTCTGTGGTGTCAAGCGAACCGGCCGTCCCCATGCTCTGCAGGGCGACGTTTATGGTTGGGCGATCTTCAGCGGCAGCCATGCCGCTGAAGTTGAGGAAGGTGCCGGCAATCAATGCCGACGTCAGTGACAATCTTTTGAAATTAATGGTCATGGTGAAGTCTCCGTGAGGAAAATGGCACCGCCCGTTCGGGCGGCATGGCTTCGCCGGCGGCAGGCCGGATCCTCTCCAGCCTGCGTTCGGTATCTCGCGGCCGCGCCAAAACGTCGGCGCGCTCTGTTCTGAAAGATCGTCTTAGCTAGCCTGCAACTCGGGCACCTTCAGATGCTCACGCCGGACGGGCGCGGCATCCGCTTCTCCCTCGATAAGCACATCTGCTTCGTCGACATAGGGATGGCTTCCCACATAGCCGATCAGTATGCGCGACACCTTGCCCGCTGTCCGCGCCGTGAACTCCGTCACGACGGGAGCCGGAACGACTTCGCCAGCTTCGAAAAGCTCATGCATCGGCCGGCCGGTCATCGTCGCGGGCGGCTCGACGCCGAGCAGGTCGAGGATCGTCGGCGCGATGTCGTAGATGCCGGTGCGCGAGGCAATGATCTGGCCGCCAGTCTTGAGGCCCGGGCCGTCGCCGATCAGCACGGCGGCAAGTTCGGTTGCATGCAGGCCGCCATGCGAACCGCCGCCGAGCGGCGTGCCGCCATATCCGCCGGCATCGCAAAAGGTGGTGCCGGCAACGCCATAGGCGTTGAGATCGTCGTCGCCCTTGAGGTTGATGTAGAGGTCCGGCGCTCGGCGATGCGCTGCACCGCTGAGTTCCAGCGCCAGAGTACCCGGAATGATGCCTTCGGCAGCACCCGGCTCGATGGCGCGGCTGAAGCTCGCCCCGTACCAGGGCTGTGCCAAAAGCGCATCGAATACGCCCTGCAACAGGCCCTTGTCGGGTTTGCGCAGCCAGAAGCCGGGCGCGCGGCCGCGGCGATACAGGACGTCGACGCCGTCGTGGAAGCGGTGGTCCGCCGAGATACCGGCCTCCTTCAACACCTCGCCGACGGAGATGAACGTCGCGATGCTAGAGTGACCATGATCGGACGTGACGAAAATGACGATCCCGTCGCGCTCTGGCTGGCGGTCGCGCCATTCGAGGAGGTCGCCGATCGCCGCATCGCAATCCCGCATCGAGGCAAGCATGCCTTCGGCGCCGAGGCCATAACGGTGCGAGGCGCTGTCGACTTCTGTCAGCCAGATGATTGCAGCTGCCGGCTTCTTTGCCGGCCAGACGGTCTGCGTGAAGGCGGCCACGGCCTTTCGTTCGGCACCGCGATCGAAACCGTCTGCCGGGACCTTGTGCTCCTCGGCGATATCGACGGCCAGTTCGGGCGGGAAGGCGATCGCCGGGTGACGAACATTGTAGCCGGTCTGGCCCCAGTCGGCGCCTTTCCAATTCAGTGCCGTAAAGGATCCCTGACCGCTGGAGTTGACGACAGCGAACGAGCGGCCGCTCTTGGCGAGCGTTTCCGATAGGTTCGTCGCCGTCACCATGCCGCCAACGAGCCGCCGGTCGCCGGCGCGCCAGTCATGGATGGTGTCTGTGCCGGTCAGCCTGCCCGATCCGTCGCGGGAATAGAACTCGTTGCCGAGAATGCCCGTCGTCTCCGGCCGCGCACCGCTTGCAAGCGCCGTCAACGCGCCACGCGTCTCGCTTGGAAACACTGTGCGGTGATCCTTGCTCGACACGCCTCGCGCCTTCATCGCTGCGAGATTGGGCATCGTCTGCGCATTGATCATGTCGGGGCGCAGGCCGTCGACGCCAAGCACGATGACATGGCGCACATCAGTCGTTTTCATTGACCTTTTCCTCGGTTGATTGGGGCTGGGCGCCGTCAGTGCTCTCCACAAAATGCTCAGCGTAGAGAACGCTTGCTCCGGCCTCGCTCAGAAGCTCCGCGAAGGGCTCTGCCAGCGGTTTGTCGGTAACGAAAGTCTCGATTTCGGCAAAGGGAATGCTGCGATAACGCCCGAAGGCGCCGATCTTCGTATGGTCGGCGACATAGATGTTGGCGCGGCTTTGTGCGGCGAGCCGGGTCTTGAGCTGCATGTTGTGCTTGCTGCGCTCGACAAGACCGTGATCGGCGTCGAGCCCGTAAACGCCGATGACTGAAACGTCGAAGCTGCAATTGCGGATCGCCTCGAAGACCTCGTCCCCATTAAGCGTCTTGCTCGTGGAATCATATTCGCCGCCCGTCAGGATCACACGATGACGAGCCCCAGCCTGCAGCGCATCGCCAATCGCTGGCATATTCGTCATCACCGAGACCGGCGGCCCGTTGCGCATGGCTTGCGCCACGGCAAGAACCGAGCTGCCGCCGGTCATGAACATCCACTGGTCCGGCTCGATCATCGCGGCAACGAGATTACCGATCGCTTGTTTCGCCGCCCGCTCCATGTTCATGCGCTCGTCGAGTGCTGCTTCGCGCCCGGACGGAATTGCCCCGCCATAGACCCGCTGCAGCGACCCGCCACGCTCCAGCGCCACGAGATCGCGCCGGATCGTCTCGGTAGAAACGCCGAAGGTCTCTGCAATCGCGCTGATCGACATGCCGCCCCCGCCATTGATGAGGCGAATGATGGTCTGGTGGCGGCCTGCTGCAGGGACCTTGGACATGAAAGGCTCACTTTGATGGTGAGCATTTTCTAGGGCGTCAATATTTCACTGCTGTGACGCTTTTTTGATGTTTTTTCGTACACCCATAAACTCACACAAAGTACCACATTTGCGCGCAGCCGGGGCATGGTTTGGTGCACCCCAGCTCTGATAGGTGGACCGATCGAAGTTCAACGCCCACAGCTACGCCGGATCAAGATCATCCAATCGCCGAACTGCTTCACCACGTCTCGCTTCCGAGTAGGCCTTGGAGCTTTCAGCGGACAACGTCCTGCAACATTTCGCGGTCCAGCGTCAGATCTGCGGCGATCCGCTTCGGTATCCCGATGGCCTACTGGTAACCAGCGCAAATTGTTGGTGTCTCATTCAACCTTGAGGCCGTTTGCAATCCCCTTTTAGGATCGGTTCACCATCCTCAGATACTAACAAGTTTGTGATTACATGCACAAACGGACTTAACATCGAATTCATTGTTTCCAATGAATATTCAGACATTCTAATTGGGAACTCTGTCATGCGCTTTATCCTTGCCGCCGCCTTCGTCAGCATCGCCTTCGTCGCCGAGGCGTCGCCGCAATGCACGACCGAGCCGGAATCCTCCTGGATGCCTGATACTGCCATGCGCGCGAAGGTCGTCGCCGCAGGAAACGTCATCGACGTGTTCAAGAAGACCAAGGGAAATTGCTATGAAGTCTACGGCCGCGACGCGTCCGGCAAGCGCATTGAAATCTACTACAATCCCGTCAGCGGCGACATCGTCGAGAGCCACTAATCGCTTTTTCGCCCGAGGGATAGAGACAGTGTTTAATCGTATTCTTGCCAACGGCGCGGGCGTGCGCGTCATCCTCACGATTGGTCTAGCTGCAGCTGTTGTGCCCGCAGCCCTTTGCGTCAGCGAACTCGTCAAGATTCGCCACCTTGTTGCGTCTAGCCAGGCAGCGGTCCAGCTGGCGGCCCAGTCACGCGATCTGCACGATCGCGTCAGCCAGAGCCTGTTCAACCTCGCAGCCGCGCCACTGGATCTTTCTTCCGACGAGCGCCGGGCGATCTACCAGCAGACCGACGACAATCTGGCGGCTCTTCAGCGGGAAGTTACGTCGGCAAAGGGGCTAACTGCGGCCTACCTCAATCCGGCTCAGGAACACGAGCTTACCGAAGCGGTCGCGGCCTTCGCCCATAGCTGGGAAGAGGTCAAGGACGAGCTCGATGATGGAATGTCCGAGGGCGAAAAGACCTATCACTTCCTGAACATCTTCGAGCAAGCCGGCGAGGCTCGCAATATCCTCACCGCACTTGAAGCGACCGCCGCAGGGCGTGCGGACAACACGTCAGCGCGCACGATGACGACTGCAAGCGACATCATATGGCTGTTTGCGGTCATCTTCACGATCAGCGGCGTCATCAGTACGCTGGCTTTGATCGCGAGTTTCCGCACCGCCGCGTCCCTCAAGAAGTCAAACGAGGCGTTGAAACAGCGCGACGCCGCACTTCGGGAGCAAAATGCCTTCTTCAACGAGGCGCTTGAAAACATGTCACAGGGCCTCACCTTTTACGATGCTGAAGGTAGGCTGCTGGTTGCAAACAGCCGCGTCCGCGACATCTATCGCCTCCCGGAAGTACTAACCGCCCCCAACACACCGTTCTCCGACATCATCGCACATCATATCGCGTCCGGCGTCGTATTCGACGGCGCTCCGGAAGAAATTTCCACCAAACTACATCGGGAGCTTCTCTCGGGCGATTTCGCAACAATCGTTGGCACCTCCGACGGACGTGTTCTCGAAATCATAGGACGTCCCCTAAGTTCGAGAGGTGGGTGGGTTTCGACGCACGAAGACATTACCGAACGCACGAAAGCTGAAGCGCGTATCGCCTATTTGGCGAATAACGATTCACTGACGGACCTCCCAAACCGCGTGCGCTTTCGCGAGGAGCTGGAGGCGGTGGTCAGGGCGCTGGCAAGCGAAGAGGAAGCCTACGTGCTGTGCCTCGATCTGGATCACTTCAAGGATGTCAACGACACGCTGGGCCATCCAGTCGGCGATCAACTGCTGAAGGCGGTGGCGGAAAGACTGAGAAGCGTGCTCGGACCTCGTGATATCGTCGCTCGACTTGGGGGCGATGAATTTGCCGTCATTCAGCGTGGCGCGAATATTCTCGAAAGCAGCCGCCTTGCGGAGCGCATCGTCACGGAATGCGATGTTCCCTTTGACATCGAGGGACATCAGATTGTTGTCGGCATGAGCGTCGGCATCGCCAGGGCCCCGATAGACAGCTCCGATCCGGACACGCTTTTAAAGTCTGCCGACATGGCGCTTTACCGCGCAAAAACAGAGGGGCGCGGCAATTTCCAATATTTCGAGGTCGAAATGAGCGCCCGCATGCAGGAACGTCGGGAGCTCGAACTTGATCTTCGCAAGGCGTACGCAAACAACGAGCTAGAAGTCTTCTATCAGCCGCTTGTCAACCTGGAATCCAACCGCATCTCGGGCATGGAGGCGCTCTTGCGGTGGCGCCACCCAGAGCGCGGACTCGTCTCGCCGGCCGTCTTTATTCCTCTGGCCGAGGAGACCGGCTTAATCGGCCGGATCGGCGCGTGGGTTCTTCGGCAGGCCTGCTTCGACGCCCTCGCATGGCCGGAGGAAACTCGTGTCGCCGTCAACCTGTCGCCCGTTCAGTTCCGTAGCCCGTCGCTCGTTCTCGATGTGACGTCTGCGCTGTCGGCTTCTGGCTTGTCGCCGCGCAGGCTGGAACTGGAGATTACGGAGTCTGTCATGCTGCAGGACACGGATGCGGTACTGTCCACTCTCCATCAATTGAGGGCGCACGGTGTCAGGATTTCGATGGACGACTTCGGCACAGGTTATTCGTCGCTTAGCTATTTGCGCAAGTTCCCGTTCGACAAAATCAAGATCGACCAATCTTTCGTCCGGGATCTTTCCGAAAAGCGGGATTCGCTAGCAATCATTAAAGCGGTGGCAAGCATGAGTGTCAGCCTTGGCATAGATACGGTTGTAGAGGGTGTTGAGACCCTGGATCAACTCGAGCTGCTGAAGGGAGAAGGCTGCACAGAAGTTCAGGGCTATTTATTCAGCCGTCCGAAACCGGTCGCTGAGATAGCGGTCCTTTTCGGGGTGTTCCCAGGTTCAGTGGCGGCGTGAAACGAAGGATGTCGAAGCCGCCGGTGACACCGAGCGTAACTGGGTCCCGGACTTCGACGCTGCCGCGGTAGTGTGAGACTGCGCTCTCGATATGGACTGATGGAGCCGGGCGATCAGCCAAAACTCATACTCTTTTTGACGCGTCATGGATCCTTTCCATGCGGTAAATGAATTATCCTTTCGTGTTTTTAGGAAGCGATGTGACGGAACGGCTCGAACTCGCTTTCAGCGGCAAAGCCTCGGATCGTTTTGCCACGAATAAGCCACGCGGGCGCTGCCGAAACGCCAACCTGCAGTGCGAGACGCTCACTTTCATCCAGCCATTCGAAAGCCTCCCCGCTGGAAAGGCTTTCGCGAAGCGGGCCGGTCTCTCCAATGAAATCCCGAGCACAACCCAGCACAATGCAGAGATCCCCGATATCGAGCCCTTCTACGAAATGGGCGCGAAACAGGCGGTTCTTTATTTGCGCGAAAGATTGCACTTGGTTGCGGCGTACCCATTCGGCGGCAGAAAGTGCCAGGCGCGAATTCGGAAGACGTGGCGGCCATTCCAACGGGAGATCGAGTATTGTCGCGTCGTTTTTAATCCTTTCATACATCGCACCTACACGCTGTCTGATATGGATGCCTTCTAGCGGAACATCGGGATGGGCTTGAAACGGTAGATCGACGACATTTAGGTTTTGCGCCTGCAGAAATCGGCTCCGCGCCTGGCCCAAATACGAGAATGGACAGGTCAGATCGTACCAATGCAATGCGACAGAGTCCTCTGCAGCGGCCTGTGCCAGTACCGAGGGTGGGGCAGAGAGAATTGGATGATGTGCTGCCGGGGACATGCCATATTTCCTTCCTGCCGCAGCAATGTGGCGGTGCCCCGTCTGCCGCATCGTTGTTTGGTTATCAGTCATGCGCGTTATCATGATCCAGAATGTTCGAGTGTGCGAAACTTGGATCGCCGACAGGCACGATCTTCGAAGGCCTGTGCTTACGCAATCAAGTGATACGTCAATCAATACGCCGGCTCCATCTGCACTTCTGCGTTAAAATCTCTGCACTATTGCCGTTTGAATTTAAGACTTGCCGACGTTCATACTGCCCCAGTTGACCAAAACCACGCGGTCTTAAATCCGGTCGCGGGCCGTGTCTGTATCACGCTTTTTGCCGCGGCTAATGACCTCTCGGAAGCGTGCAACGATTGACGTGATAACTGAATGGAGCAGGCAATGATCTTCCTCAAGTCCCTCGGTCTAGAAGAGGCGAACCTCGTGATCCACGCGGGCATCGCCCGAGCAAAGGCGATTGAATCGCCGAGCACGATTTGTGTTGTCGATGTTGGAGGAATCATTATTGCGCAAGCACGCATGGATGGAGCTTCGCTGTCCAGCGTCGAGCTTGCATACAACAAGGCGTATACCTCGGTCTCCACTCGGCTCGCGACAGGCTTCATCGCCACGATCGCCCAGCCGGGCGGCGATTTCTATGGCATTGCCAACGGTCTTGGCGGCCGCGCCATTATCTTTCCGGGTGGAGTGCCTATCATCGTAGACGGGGAAGTGGTTGGCGCGGTGGGCGCGAGCGGCGGCAACGGCGCTCAGGACGATGATGTCGCACGCGCGGCGGCGAAGCCCGTTTCGAGCAACTAGACTGTCTGGAGGCATTTCATGGCAACGATATTGATTACTGGCGCGGGCAGCGGCCTCAACAACGGCGCTGCGCTGGAGCTTGCTGCTCGCGGCTACGACGTCATAGCCGGGGTGGAAATCTATCCGCAGCAGAGAGCGCTCGAAAACCAGGCGAAGCAGCGGGGCGTCAATCTGCGCATCGAAAAGATCGACGTTACGAAGGAAGGCGACCGCCGACGTGCCATGTCCTGGGATATCGACATACTCGTTAACGGTGCCGGCATCATCGAGGGCGGCGCCATCGTCGATATTCCTGCCGAGAACATTCGCCGGCAATTCGAAGTCAACGTGGTCGGCCCCATGCTCCTGACCCAGGGCATCGCAAAGAAGATGATCGCTCGAAGAAGCGGCAAGATCATCTTCATGTCTTCGGTCGTCGGAATCCTGTGCGGTCCCTTCGTCGGCACCTATGCAGCGTCGAAGCATGCGCTGGAGGCGATCGCGGAAACGATGGCGATGGAATTGCAGGAATTCGGCGTGCAGGTCGCGGTCATCAATCCAGGGCCTTACCTGACCGGGTTCAACGATGCCGGATTCCTGACGCCGAAAGACTGGAACGACGATCCGGCCACGCGGGTATTCGACTACGACAGGCTTGCCTTTCCGTTCGAACAATTCGAACCGTCGATGGCGTTCAGCAGCATCGTGGACGTAATCACCGGCGCGTCGCAGCTCTTCCGCAACGTGGTGGCACCCGATCTTGCCGGAGGCGTGCTGGAGCAGTCACAGCAGATCTGGAACCGGAAGGTTACTGATGGTCTTGGAACAAGAGATGGGCTTGTCCAGCAATCCTATGATTTGAAACCGGAGACGCTCGTCGGATCGAGTTAGGTGTACCCAGAGCAGTAAGTCCTTAAAGTCATACCCATTTGCGCCGGTTAGTTGGGGCAAGCCTGTGCATATCGCAAGGCTTGTCCCGTTGGCATCAGCATCCACCGCTGTTCATCAAAGCTGAGGAACGGCGAGGTGGATCAAATGGGAAACGTCCTTGGCATTGCCTCTGGCTGCAAGCTACCGCGCGGCCAGAAGACTACCCCTTAATATTGTAGCGCATGGCTGTGCTGGGGCTCAAGAGCGATCCTCCGTAGAGTCCGCTATCCAGATCCATCGCCTGTCTGTCGTGAACAAGCGGCCGTTCACTTGCAACTTGGTGAGTTCCCGACGAGATTTTTGCATTGGCTTGCCCGTTACCGCCGGAACTAAAAGCCCGATTGCACTCACTCAGAAGGTCTGCAGCCGGCTCGCCTCGCTCAAACGCGGCCCGATGCTTTGTGAGATAAGTGGCGCAAAAGGTCATAAACGCATGAACGCGTGGCACCTTGCGGATATCAGGGTGAGTCAAAAGCCAGAGAGGGGACGACAGGGATGGTTCGATAACACCAATCCGTGTGAGGCCTGGATGGATATCCCCAATCATACATGGCAAATAGCCAATCCCAATATTCGCAGCAATGGCTGCAGCGACTCCCTCCACGGAATCGCATTGATAGCCAATCTTATGCTGGGAAATGCGGCCTTCAATCAACGCGTTTGCTTTAAGGCCAGATAGCGAGCCGCCGTAGGATATCCAGTCGGATGCACGAAGTTGCTGACAGGACGCAAAACCATCACCCCAGTTCTCTTTGCAGCCGTAGGCTGCCCAGCCAATTGTAGAGACCTTCTTGCCAACAAGGCTTTCTGGCGGCGCGTCAGTGGACCTCAAGACAACATCGGCTTCGCCGCGCGCCAAATTGAGCGGCCTGTTGCCAATGACGAGACTTATGGCAATGGCTGGATAAACCTTCCGGAAATCGGCGATTATCGGGGTCAAGAAATGTAGAGCTAGAGAATCGCTTGTGGCAATTCTCAAGTTGCCAGCATACTGTTGTGCTTGGCCACAGACCCGCTGGATGATGCTCACAATATCAAGTTCGAGCCGGTCGGCGAGAGCAAGCACTTCTGCCCCCGCCGTCGTCGCCACATAGCCGGTTCTACGCCGTTCGAAGAGCGCAACTCCTAAGCTGGCCTCTATTTGTGTCAAGCGCCGCGCCATTGTCGAGGTGTTAACAGCAAGAGTCGAGGCGGCGGCGGCTAGACTTCCGGTCTCGCCAATTGCCTTGACGATACGAAAATCGTCCCACGATACACCCATCAGACGGTCGCTCCGGATCAGGACTGCGTTTGGCGGTTGATGAGATTGTCTCAAAGCAGTGCGGTGAGCCAGGCAGGGAGCGCGTTCGACCGGCTGGAGATCAGGCGGCCGATCGCGAGCGATCCGGCGCCCGAAACGGCAAGAACGAACATGCCGCCGGCGATTGCCAGATCCTTCTCGAAGTGCAGCAATTCGTTCTGGTTGGTGAGGTTCGTGTGGAAGAGAAAGGCGGTTGCGAGACAGAAGAGTCCCAAAGCGACGGCGCCCAACCGGGAAAAAAGGCCCGTCGCAATAGACAGACCGGCACCAAGCTGAAGTGCGATGACGGCAAGCGCCATCGGGGCAGGCAGCCCGAGTTTTGAGAAACCTGCCAGCGTCGCAGAAAGGCTGGTTGCAAGCGACAGGCTCTCGTGCAGAAAGATCAGAGACAGCAGCAGCCTGCCGAGAAGAAGAATGAAATCGGTCATACACAGCCTTCTAGTAATAGCGTCCATCATGTCCTCCCTTTGGTGTAAAGGAACGGGCGCCCCCAGCGGCGCCTCCGGCCGAGGAGATAACCGGAAGCACCGCTCGACCAGGGCGACGCCCCGCCCTAGTTAGTGCCCTTTGCTGCGATCGACTTGGAGAGGTCATCCAACTCTTCGCAGCCGCTTGGGCAAAGCTTGGTCAAAGCGGCAAGTTGTTCCTTCGCCTTCGGCATGTCGCCGGTCTCGACATAGAGTTCGCCGAGATATTCATGTGCGCCCTTGTGATCGGGCTGCAGTTCCAGGGCCTTGGTGTAGTAGGTCAGCGAGGTCTTGAAGTCGCCGGTCTTGCGCAGCGTGAAGCCCATGAGATTGTAGACATCGGCCTGCTGATGGTCCTCGGCGAGGTCGCGAAGCTCGGCGAGCGCGCCGGCATAATCCTTGGCGTCGATCTTGGCGCGAACGGAGGTGAGATCCGGCGCGTCGGTCGATTCCATGTCGTCGACGGCAAAGGCGAGGCTGGCGGTTGCTGCAGGGGTAATCGCAACGGCGCACAGGCCGACGAAACCGAGAATGGCGTATTTCATCATGATCGTAATTCCTCTAGCGCTATGCTTGAACCATCGGGGTGAACCCGTAGCTGTTGCCGTCCTTGACGAAGGTGCCGGAACCAGGGAACGGGAAATGCGAACCACAGATTTTGATATTGTCGGCAATGACACGGTCGATGAGCTTGCGCCGCGTCGTCACCGCCATCGGTCCGTCCTGGTCGTAGCTGCCCTCCCATTCCGGGTGCGGGGCAAGCAGCGCCGGGACGTACATGATGTCGGCGGATACCATCAGCTGTTCGCTGCCGGCATCGATCAGATAGACGGAATGGCCGGGCGTGTGGCCGGGTGCGGAGACAAGCCGGATGCCCGGCGCCACCTCCGTACCGTCATCGACCAGCCGCCAGTTCTTCCATTTCGGAAAGTTCGAGGCGATGCGCCGGCCGGCGTCCTTGCGACCTTCTGCGAGCTTGTCGACACGGCCGGGATCGGTCCACCAATTGTATTCGTAGGCATTGACGATCAGCTCGGCATTCGGGAAGACCGGCGCATTCGTCCCCTTCTCCATCAGGCCCCATACGTGGTCCGGGTGGAAATGCGAGATCATGATCGTGTCGATCTTCTTGTAGTCGATGCCGGCTGCGGCCATGTTGGCCGGCAGATGCGTGGCGTTCGTCTGCCACTGGCCGACGCCCGAGCCCGCATCCATCATGATCAGCCTGCCGCCGACATTGAGGACGACGACGGTGAGCGGGATCGGCATGAAGTCCGTTGTGAGACCAGCCTTGGCAAGCGCCTCCTTGGTATCGTCGATAGAAGCATTCTTGATGAAGGCGGGATCGTGCGGCTTGCGCCAGATACCGTCATAGACGGCGGTGATCTCGATCGATCCAACCTTGTATTTGTAGTGGCCGACGGCCGGCTCGAGCGGCGTTGCGGCCATGGCTGGCAGGGCAAATTCCAGTTTCGAATTCAGGCCGAAAGCCGCAGCCGCGGCAGCCGTGCCCAGGACTGCGCGGCGGGTCATGTTTAACATCGCAGTATCTCCTTGAGATTATGGCTTGGGAGCCAGGCGGAGGAGGCAGCAGTTTGTCGTCCCCCACCGCCAAAGAAGATCGACGGTCGCCGGCAGTTATTCCCTCGTCCGTGCATTATTTTTTTAAAGTCTTGAAATGAAATCGCTATTTTTGGGCGCTGCTTCTTACA
>Ga0209130_1000676_pt1 | contig 30762 bp, 24 predicted proteins | sample AraplaMF_Cvi_mLB_FD_184264 | JGI IMG/M metagenome (GOLD analysis project Ga0209130, IMG submission 184264) | Arabidopsis root microbial communities from the University of North Carolina, USA - plate scrape MF_Cvi_mLB (SPAdes) (version 2) | ecosystem: Host-associated > Plants > Roots > Endosphere...
AAGTTTCCTTAAATCTTCATTAATACTGTGTAGAATACGTTTTGAATTAGGTCATTGTATTGTAAAATAAGAAGTAAGCTACTATAAGGTCTGCTAAGGGAGACATATAATAAGTTTATAAAAATCTTTATATGAATGAATAATTAAAGGTAGAGAAGAGAGAAAAAATCTACTTATTAACGTTTTACTTTATAGGACAGGAGAGAGTACTCGTCGATTATGCAAATAAAAAACCTGTTTCAAAGCAAAGGATTTCAGAGGTTACTCGTATTAGTAATACTTGCTCTCGTGTTATACGGGCTGCAAAGTATGTTGAATTTAATTTTAATTACGTTTATTCTCACGTATTTAATGGATCGATTCCAAAAGTTTATTTCTCGTAAATTAGATCATTTCATGCCCATTAATAGGAAAATTATTATAGCATTTCTATATGTAATGTTAATTGGTGGAATTGCTATTACGCTATTTAAATATTTACCAGTATTAACGATACAAATTTCACAATTAATTTATCAATTTAATGTATTTTTAAGAAACCCACCAGATAGTGAATTAATTAAGTATGCAGTGAATGCTGTCAATCATATGGAACTTTCGAAGTATGTAGGACAAGGCGTTGACATTTTGTATAAATCGATTACGAATGTTGGGAAATTTGGCCTTCAAGTGTTACTTTCTTTAATTTTAAGCCTATTTTTCTTATTGGAGAAAGCTCGTATCGTTGCTTTTACTTCAAAATTTAAAGAAAGCCGACTTGCAATTTTTTATACTGAAATTGAGTACTTCGGTAAGAAATTCGCACGTTCATTCGGAAAAGTAATCGAAGCACAATTTTTAATTGCAGTTGTTAACTGTGTTCTATCCGTTATTGCACTATGGATATTAGGATTCCCGCAATTATTAGGTTTAGCGTTAATGATCTTCTTACTCGGCTTAATTCCAGTAGCTGGGGTTATCATTTCGTTATTCCCACTTTGTATGATTGCTTACAATATCGGCGGTATTATGTACGTTGTCTATATTTTAGTTATCGTAACAGTCATTCATGCGCTTGAAAGTTACGTGTTAAATCCAAAGTTCATGTCGCAAAAAACAAACTTACCGATTTTCTATACATTTATGGTATTAATCTTCTCAGAACACTTCTTAGGTGTATGGGGATTAATTATCGGTATTCCAATCTTCATTTTCTTATTAGATGTATTAGATGTGACAAGTGATGAAATGGAGAAGGATGTTGGAACAAAATAAAGTGAAGAAAAGAAAAAGCATCGATTTTCGATGCTTTTTCTTTTATAACATGATGTTCCTTATGACATACTGTAAGAAGAACATAGAATAGGGGTGAAAGAATGGCTGTAAATGAAAAGGTTGAGTTAGCTACATTTGCTGGAGGGTGCTTCTGGTGTATGGTTTCACCATTTGAAGAGATGGAAGGAATTATAGAGGTCGTTTCTGGCTATACAGGTGGTCATAAAGAGAGTCCAACATATAAAGAAGTATGTTCAGAAACGACGGGACATTATGAGGCAGTACAAATTACATTTGATGCAAATAAAATGCCGTATGAAGAGTTATTAAGTATATATTGGAGACAAATTGATCCGACTGATGTAGGTGGGCAATTCCATGACCGCGGACAGTCTTACGAAACAGTGATTTTTTACCATAATGAAGAACAACATAAAAAAGCAATTGTTTCAAAAGAAGAGCTTGCAAAGAGTGGACGCTTTTCAAAGCCAATTGCGACAAAAATATTGCCAGCAGCTACGTTTTATCCAGCTGAAGACTATCACCAAGGATATCATAAGAAAAATACATTCCGTTACGAGCTATACCGTAAAGGCTCGGGACGAGATGCTTTTATTAAGCAACATTGGCCAAAAGATAATGCTCATTTAAAAGAAAAACTAAATGAGATGCAGTTTTATGTAACGCAGGAAAATGGTACAGAACCACCATTTCGAAATGAGTATTGGAATCATAAAGAAGAAGGCCTTTATGTAGACATCGTTTCAGGAGAACCGTTATTTACTTCTTTAGATAAGTTTGATAGCGGGTGTGGATGGCCTAGTTTTACGAAGCCAGTTATGTCAGCTAGTGTGAAAGAAAAAATGGATGTAAGTCATAATATGACGCGTACAGAAGTGAGAAGTAAGGAAGGAGATTCACATCTTGGACACGTATTTCCAGACGGTCCAGGACCAGAGGGGCTTCGCTACTGTATTAATTCCGCAGCCCTTCGATTTATTCCAAAAGAGGAATTAGAGAAAGAAGGCTATGGTGATTTCTTAATCTTATTCGGAAATAAAAAATAACCTCGCAGTTAGCGAGGTTATTTTTTATTATTTTGCTTTTTTCTTTTTGAACTTGCTTAATACTTCATAAACGATTGGGACAATAAGAAGTGTTAATAACGTTGAACTTGTTAATCCACCAATTACTGTTACACCAAGCCCTTTAGAAATTAAGCCGCTACCTTCAAATCCTAATGCAAGCGGGATAAGAGCCCCGATTGTTGCAATTGCAGTCATTAAAATCGGGCGAAGGCGTGTTGCACCAGCTTCTAATAAAGCTTCACGTGTTGATAGCCCTTCATTTTCTTTATGAATAACGCGGTCGATAAGCACGATTGCGTTTGTTACAACGATACCGATTAACATAAGCGCACCGATCATTGCAGATACACTTAATGTTTCACCAGAGATTAATAAGGCAACAAGTGCTCCGATAATTGTAAATGGTAGCGAGAATAAAATTGCGAATGGTGCAAGGGCACCGCCAAATGTAACGACAAGAACGAAGTATACAATGGCAATCGCAGCTAACATTGCTAAGCCAAGTTGCTTGAATGATTCTTCAATATCTTTTGTAACGCCGCCCATAGAAACATCTACGCCAGAAGGAAGATCCATTTTATCTACTTCTTTTTGAACGGCGGCAGATGCTTTTGAAACGTCATCAGATGTTAGTTTTGCGCTTACTTCTGCATAAACACGACCATCGCGGTGTTTCACTGTATTTGAAGTTTCCCCTTCTTTTACAGTCATCACATCTTTCACAGCCACTTCATTACCGAGTGGTGTTGTAAGCTTTCGATTTGTTAAGTCATCGATTGTTTCATATTGTTGTTTTTCAGCTTCTACATATACATTGACGTCTTTACCGTCTTTTTTAATTGTTGTGAGAACAGGGCGATCATGTTGATTAGAAAGTCCCATTCCAATTTGCGCAGCTGTTAGACCCATTTTACTTAGTTTTTCCTGATCTGCGACTAAAGTGTACTCGGCATACGTTTTTGCGATACTAGAGTCTATATCTTTTAAGTCTTTATTTTTCTTCATGATATTTTGAATATCTTTTACGACAGGCTTAATGTCTTCCGAGCTATCCCCGTAAACGTATAGTTTAATTTCGTTACTACCGCCACTTGCTCCGAAATCTTGGTTTTTCCATTCGCCTTTTCCAGACATTTTTTGTAGATCTTTAACGACTTGCTCTTTCTCTTTTTCGAAGTTTTTCGTGTCGTTATCATATTGTACGAAGAACATTGCCTGATTTGATTGACCAGGACTCATTGGGTTTTCGCCACCTAATGAGAATTGAATTGTTTTGACGTCTTTATTATCTTGGAAATGCTTCTCAGCTTTCGTTGCAATTTTTTCAACGTCTTCTAACGTTTGACCTGGTTCAGGGTTGTACGTTGCAATGATCATTTTTTCTTCTTCAGATGGTAAGAAGCTTACACCGATAATTGGCACAAGTGCAAGACTACCAACTAATAGAAGGACAGCGATACTTGATGTAATGATTTTATGATTTAAAGCCCATGCAAGTATACGTTTATAACCGTTTGCTAATTTACTTGGCTTTTCTTCATGATGTACTTCTTTTTCCCTCAAGCTCTCTTTCTTAAATAAAGAGTGAGCTAGCATTGGTACGATTGTAACTGCTACTAGTAACGATGCTAATAAAGCGAAGACAATAGTTAAAGCGAATGGTAAGAACATTTCACCAATCATACCTTTTACTAGCCCAAGCGGTAAAAATACAGCAATTGTTACAATGGTAGAAGACATAATTGGGATAAACATTTCCTTCGTAGCTTCACGAATTAAATCTTTCCCGCGCAACTTTTCTTCTGATAATGACATACGTCGGTAAATATTTTCAATAACAACAATGGAGTCATCCACAACACGCCCGATAGCCACTGTCATTGCTCCGAGTGTCATAATGTTAAGTGTAATATCCATTTGTTTTATGACTAATACAGCAATTAATAAAGAAAGTGGTATGGAAACGACTGAGATTAATGTTGTTCGGATATTTCGTAGGAACAGCATAATAATAACAATCGCGAAGATAGCACCGAAAATAGCTTTGCTTAGCATTGTTTCTACTGATTTCTCGATAGGTGCACCTTGGTCAAATGTTGAAATAATCTCTAAGTCTTTATACTTTTTCTCAAGTTCTTTTACTTTATCTTTCACTGCATTTACAACATCAACTGTATTTGCATCAGCAGCTTTTACAATTTGAATTCCAATTGCTTCTTTTCCATTTGTACGGGAAATAGATTCTGCTTTTCCGACTTCTTTAATGTCAGCAATTTCATCTAATGTAACTGTCGGAATCCCGTTCATAGCGGCTGGATTCATTTGAGGCATTTGTGCATTAGCACCAGCATTTTGGCTACCTTGACCGCTCGGTGATGAAGGTATAGCCGGGATCTTTAATTCTTTTAATGCTTTCATTGTTGTAATATTTCCATCTACAACAACTGATTTTTCCGTGTCTTTAAATGTATATAAGCCAAGTGGTAAAGATACGTCCGATCCTTTAATTACATTCTTTACAGTATCTTCACTTAGGCCTAATTCTTTCATCTTATCTTTCTTGAAGACAAGTTGTACTTCATCTACTTGTTGACCTGAAATTTGAACAGATGCAACCCCATCAAGTCCTTTTAACCCTGGAACAACATTTTTTTCTACATTTTCAGTTAAGGTAGCTAAAGATTCATTTTTACTTGCTACGCTTAGCGAAATAACAGGAAAGGCATTGAAGTTTACACGTGAAACTTTCGGATCCTTTACGCCTTCTGGCATTTTCACATTTGCGAGAGCTTCTTTAATTTCTGTTTCAGCCTTTTCCATATTTTTATCAAAATCATATTCTACCTGAATAGAAGATGCATTTTGAAAAGATGATGAACTAACAACGTTTACACCACTTAAATTTTGCAGTTGCTCTTCCATCGGTTTTGAAACTTTATCAGCTACTTCTTCCGGCGTAGCACCAGGATAAACCGTAGTTACTGTTACAATTGGTGTTGTAATATCAGGAATTGTTTCCAGCTTCATGTTCAGCCCAGAATAAATACCTGCAATGGTAACGATAATGGTTAGTAGCCAAACCGCGAACTTATTTTTTAACGAGAAATTAATGATTTTGTTCATGTTTGCGCTCCCTTTGTATTGTATTGACCAACTGGTCAGTCTAATACATAATATAACTGACTGATTGGTCAGTAGTCAATGAAAAGAGATGGTATAATAAAAGTGAAACTTTAATCAGTGAATAATTTATTATCTGTAAATAGCGAGATATATTTATGGTAAGATGCGAGATTACATTTAGGAGAGACAATATGAAAGAAAAAGAGCGCTTAATTATAGAGTTGGCTATGAAGTTATTTGCGACTAAGGGTGTAAATGCGACATCAGTGCAGGAAATTGTGACAGCTTGCGGTATATCTAAGGGAGCTTTCTATTTATATTTTAAATCGAAAGACGAGCTTTTATTAGCGACACTTCGATATTATTATGACAAGATTCAAAATAAAATGATAGATATTGAAAAAGAATCGTTATTGCCGCGTGAAAAATTCACAAAGCAATTGCATTGTCAGTTTAACGATATACAAAAGCATAAAGAATTTATTATTATGCATGCACGTGAAAATGCTATTCCTTTTAATAAAGATGTGGAAGAGTTTATGATGCGGATGAAATTGGAGTCCCATGCATTTTATCGGAATAGTTTATTGTCCATTTATGGTGAAAAGGTTATGCCATATTTATTAGATTTAGTAATTATGGTAGAAGGGATCTACCGCGGATATTTAGAATTAATTATTCTACAAGCTCCAGAAATTGATTTATCTTATGTCTCTGCTTTTATTTTGAAAAGGGTGGATGATTTAGTAGATGGATTGGTAGAATCCTCAGAAGAACCTGTGTTACATGAAGAAAAGCTTGGGGAATTCCTTTGTAAATCAGAGCTTATTAAAGAGCAGGTGAAGGAACATTTTTTAAAGGAAATTATTGTTTTTAAACGCACATTAGCTGATCAACTTGAAGATGAGGAATTGCTTGTTACATTAGATGTCTTGGAGGCAGAAATGAGAATGCAAAACCCAAGAATTCCAGTTATCCAAGGGATGTTGTTTAATTTAGAGGCATATCCAACTTTAAAAGAATTTCGTTTGAGGCTCATGGGCTATTACAATATAAAAAGGTAACAATGATAGTTTTCATTGTTACCTTTTTTATTATGCATTCACTTTTTCTTTTGTTTGTGTAGTCTCTTCTTGCTCAATATTGATTGTCTCTTTTACGATATAAATCGGACGGTTCTTACTTTCGTCATAAATACGAGCAATATATTGGCCAACGATTCCAAGACCAAGCAACTGAATACCGCTAAAGAATGTAATAGCGACCATAATAGATGCCCAACCTGTTTGCGTGCCAGTGCCAATAATTTTCACAGTGATTGTATATAGTAAAACAATTATTGAAATAAGAACAGATAATAAGCCTAAAGTCATAACGATACGTAACGGTTTTGTTGAAAATGCAATAATGCCATCAGATGCAAATTTAATCATTTTCTTTAATGGGTATTTTGTTTCGCCAGCAAAGCGCTCATCGCGTTCATATTCAACATACGTTTGACGGAAGCCAACCCAAGACATCATCCCGCGGATGAAGCGATTGCGCTCAGTCATTTGATTGAAAACATCAGCTATTTTACGATCGATGATTCGGAAATCACCAGTATCTTTTGGGATATCGATATCAGACATGTAGTTTAAGAATTTATAGAAATATTTAGCTGTTAAAAGTTTAAACCAAGTTTCACCTTTACGTTGTTTACGTTTTGCATAAACAACTTCATATCCTTCTTCCCATTTTGCAATAAGTTCAGGAATAACTTCCGGTGGATCTTGTAAGTCTGCATCTATAATTACAATAGCGTCACCTTTTGCAGCAGCAATACCAGCTGTAACGGCTACTTGGTGTCCAAAGTTACGTGCGAAATTAACGATTTTTGTACGGTAATCATTTGCTGCAATCTCAGATAAGATTTCCATTGTACGGTCTGTGCTACCGTCGTTTACAAAGACAAACTCGTAATTAATGTTGTTTTGAAGCATAACGGACTTTAAACGGTTATAACATTCCTGAGCTACTTCTTCCTCGAAGTACATAGGAACTACAACCGAAATTAATTTTTGCATGTTGTATCCTCCGTAGTTTTAATAAGTTTAATTAGTAGCTTTTTCAGTTTGGTTGAATGTCCAAATTTTATTAAGGACAAAATTTATAACCATTCCGACACCAATTGCGAAGATTTGTGCAATTAATGTATTAAAGGTAAGTTTATCTACTAATATAAATAAACATAATGTATTAAAAGCTAATACAATTAAATTTACAGTTAGAAATTTAAAGAACATTGACGTGCTTTTATTATTAGGTTTAAACACCCAATTCTTGTTCCAATAGTAGCTATTGGCAACACCAATTAAATAGGCAATGGTATTCGCAATCAGGTAGTTCATCCCGAATTTTAATAATATCCAAAAACTAATAATTGTAATGAGCGTATTAAAGATTCCTACTAAACCAAACTTTAAGAGTTTCTCCATAATAGTATCCTCAACTTTATAAAATATATAAATAAAACAGGAAATATAGAAAGGTTCTCCTACATAACAACTATCAATTATATCATAGTTTATAATAAGATGTTATATATTTTGAGTGGATATCATTTCAAGTGATCAAATAAATTTCTCCATAATAAAAATGTTCATTTTAAATTGGTATACTTGGAAATATAAAAGCAAACATGGAAATCATGGTAATATTAATGTATAGTAGCTGGTAGTGTAATTTTTTTAGGAAATATAATGTTTTCCCGTATAAATATGTTAAGGAGTGAGTTTTTTTGGAACGTTTTTCTGGATTGTTTTCAACTTTTTCTACACGTGCCATATTCGGCATTTATAGCTTTTTCGTTGCAATATTAATTTTTGATTATTTTTCCGATACTCAAAAATATAATTATGTAATGATATTAGTTGGAGTTTTATTATTATGTACAATTGGAAACTTTATACTTAGCAGTGGATCGCTATATCTTGAAAGAATAAATGAAAAAATATGTATTTTTGTACTGCTAATTATTTGTTTAGCAGTGAAAACTGCATGGATTGTTACATATAAGATTGATCCGATTGGTGATTATGAAGCCTTTTTTAATACTGCCAAAGCATTAGGTGATAACTTTGTTATTCATGATAGATATGTTGCACTATTTCCACATATTTTTGGTTATGCTTCATTCTTAAGTATCTTCCTAAAAATATTTGGGGCAAACTTTATGATTCCACCAATTATTAATGTTGTTTTAACTACGATTTCGATGGGATTAATATATTTTATAGCTAGAAGAATTGGTGGAGTGAGAACAGCGATAACAGCAAGTGTTTTATGGATTCTCTTGCCATCACAAACGATGTATAACATGTTTGCACTTTCAGAACCGTTGTATTGTACAATACTATTATTAGCTTGGGCAATTATGATAATTGTTTATGATAAAATTGAAAATATAACGATTGCAAAGGTCCTTATGTATTCAATTCTACTAGCTGCATTACTTGTATTAATAAATATGGCAAGACCAATTGCAGCAGTGCCAATTATAGCCTTAGCGATATGGATGTTTATTATAGATACAAAGCATATCGGGAATAAAAAGCTACTTATTAATAAGGTGGCATATGTAGGGGTTATCATTATTGGATACTTAATGATGTCTTCGGCGGCAAATCATTATGTAACATTACGTTTAGGTGAAGAGATAGCAACAGTACCAGGATACAATATCCATGTAGGATTTAATAAGGGAGCCTCAGGAACATGGAATCCAGGAGATTCCGCATTACTATATCATTATAGTGGTCAACCAGGATGGAGTGCTCAGGACGTTCAAAAGCAAATGCTTGAAGAAGCGAAAAAGAGAATTAAAAACGATGATATAGATTTCGGGAAACTAATGTATGATAAATTTATTATCTTCTTAGGAAATGACGATCAAGCTGTTAAATATGCAGATCCAATTATGGACCATAAAGTACGCTATACTATAATTTCTAATGTTTTCTATTACTTTTTACTAGTTACTTCACTGTTCGGAGCGTTAGTAGCTATAAAAAATAAAAATAAATCTTCACTTTTAATTATTTGTTTATATGTGATTGGGCTAACAATGGCACAAATGATAGTAGAAGTAGCACCGAGATATCATTATTCGGCTACAATACCTATGATCTTTTTAGCTGCCTTTGGTATTAAACATATTTACAATAAAAAAAGAATATAAATAAAAAGGCGTAAGCTCGGTATTGCACCGAGCTTACGCCTTTTTTATTTAGCCTTATTTTATATTTTTGTGGCCTTTCTTTTAGGAAGGAGACGATAAACTACATATAGTCCAGAACTTTGAATGATTGTAAAGCTAGGGATGATAAAGTATCGATATCTTGTTTGATATTCAATTAAGAAGTGAATCGTTATATAACCAATTATTAATAATAAAAATAGTGTGTAATGTGTGTTATTTTGCTTAGTTAATACGAGATAAAAAGTTGCTAACGTACCAAATAACATAGTTGTAATATATATATATTTATCGTATGTCTTAAGGTCTTCTTGTAAGGTAATCATATCATTGTCTGTGTTACTTAGTGTTGCCAGACTCCATACTGGAGCGGAATCATAATCTGCCCACATAGTTGTGAATTTATCACCAAATAAAGATAAAACCTTTTGTGGATCAGCTAGTCGTTCTTGAATTAATTCCTTCTCAACGGCTTCTCGTTCTTTTCCAAGTTTAAAGGACATAACATAGTCTACATCTGCTGAAGAATATCCACCTCTTGTTTCGTGATTAAGTCCTACTGTGAATTTCCAGAGAGGATCCCTGTTAGATAGTGGATATTGGGTAATGCCGGCAGATATAAATGAAGAACTTATAATGTAATGAACAAGGTAAAAAATGATGAAAATCCCAGACAATTTTTTTATAGAAGTTAAAATATCCTGTTTTGATTTTCCTAATATACCTTGTAAAAAGACATAAAGAGCTACTGCAATCAAAACTAAAGCGCCAAGTGGACGCATAATATCTCCTAAGGCTAGGCAGATCCCTATAAAAATCCACATATATTTATGCGTTAGGCCTTTTGTAATTAATAAGTAAAATCCAAGATAAAATAGAAATGTGGCAATATGTTGATTCGTTAGTAATGAGCTCAATACAATGCTAGGGATATATAATGCATATAGCAATCCTGCCATTCTTCCAGCCCATTCATTAAAAACATATGAAGTTATTTTGTAAACTAGCCATGTTGTTCCTGTGCAATACATTATATTTAAAAGTTTTAGAAGGAAAGGTCCTTCACCGAATAACTTAATAATGAGTGCTTGATACATTGTAAAGCCAAGTTGATAAACCCATGAAGTATAATAGTCATCTTGTGCAAAACTAAAATCGCCTTTAGTAGCTTGAATAGCACTATTGTACATCACTGAAAAATCTGATTCGATAGGAGTTGGAACGTTGAGAACCCAAATTAATCGAACAGAAAAAGCTAAAATAACAAGTGAAACGGTAAATATAAATGTAGACATATACTTATTAGAAATATAGCCAATAAGCAAAAATAGAAGGCCTATTAGAATAATAATCGAGATAATAATAAAGGAATGTGTGTCGGTTTTTTCTTGAATTATGCCTATTGATTGCCACGTTATAGCAGCAGAAATAATTAGACAAAGTACTAATAAGCACTTTACAAAAAACGTATTAAGTTTTAGGGGGAATGTGCGTTGCATTACTAAAAACTCCTTATCAAATTGCATGGTTATTTTAAAACGAAATCCCTTTACACGTTAAATATTAGTGTAAAGGGATGTTGTTAGGGAATTAAGAATTTTCTTGGGCCCATTTCTCTACATCCCAAGTTTTTGTTACCCAATCTTCATAAAACTCAGGTTCGTGGCATACAAGAAGAATTGTTCCTTTATATGCTTTCATCGCCTTTTTCAGCTCTTCTTTTGCTGTAACATCAAGGTGATTTGTTGGCTCATCAAAGAGTAACCAGTTACTTTCTTCACCCATTAGTTTACATAAACGAACTTTTGCTTGTTCGCCACCACTTAATTGGTTTAGTGGACGAGAGATATGTTCATTTTTTAAACCGCATTTTGCTAACATTGCACGGATTTGATGTTGGTCTAAGCTAGGGAATGTATTCCAAACATCATCAATTGGTGTTATATTATCAGCTTTTACTTCCTGCTCGAAGTATGATGGGTTTAAGAAGTCGCCAAGACTTGTTTTTCCGCTTAATGGTTTAATCTTACCTAAAATTGTTTTCAACAGTGTTGATTTACCGACACCGTTACATCCAACAATTGCAATTTTTTCACCACGTTCAATTGTCATTGTTAATTTTGGTAATAACGGATGTGTATATCCGATCTCTACATTTTCCCCTTCGAAGACAAAGCGACTACTTGCACGACTTTCTTTAAAGGAGAACTCTGGCTTAATAGCTGTTTCAGGGCGATCGATACGCTCCATGCGATCAAGTTGTTTTTGACGACTCTTTGCACGGCCTGTTGTTGAGTAACGAGCTTTATTTTTTGCGATAAAGTCTTCTTGTTTTTTAATAAATTCTCTTTGCTTTTCATAGGCGTTGATATGTTGATTTTTATTGATTTCTGCTAGCTCTAAGAATTTTTCATATGTCGCTGTATAACGCGTCATTTTTGTGAATTCTAGATGGAAAATAACATCGACACATTTATTCATAAATTCCGTATCATGGGAAATTAATAGGAATGCATGTGGATATTCTTTTAAATAATTTGTTAACCAATGAATATGTTCAACGTCTAAGTAGTTGGTAGGCTCATCTAATAGTAGTACTTCTGGCTGTTCAAGTAGTAACTTTGCAAGTAATACTTTTGTACGTTGTCCACCACTTAATGCAGCAACATCACGATCTAGCCCGATTGCGTCAATCCCAAGACCACGCGCTGCTTCTTCAATTTTAATATCTAATAAATAGAAGCCACCTGCTTCAAGAGCATCTTGAATTTCTGCCATTTGCTCAAGAAGTTCCTCTAATTCTTCCGGTGTAGCAGTTCCCATTTTTTCTGTAACTTCATTTAAAGCTTTTTCTTTTTCAAATAAAGGTAAAAACGCATCTGCTAATACATCACGAATCGTGCGGCCAGGTGTTAAAATAGTATGCTGGTCTAAGTAACCGTAATTTGTACCAGGTGTCCATTCAACGCGACCTTCGTCATGGATAAGCTGACCCGTAATTATATTCATAAATGTTGATTTACCAACACCGTTTGCTCCGACTAATCCAACGTGTTCTCCTGCAAGTAAGCGCATGGATACATCTTTAAATAATGTGCGATCACCAAATGTATGGCCTAATTTTTCAACAGTTAATAAGCTCATAATGTCCTCCGTTCATTTCTAAATAGTGTCTTGAATCATGATACTAAATTCTTGGATAGAATGCTATCATTTCCAAAATATATAATGTAATTGAATAGTAGGGTATGTGATTACAACAGGATGACGGGTTGCTGTGATGCGAGAGAAATAAAAAATAAGGTGTAACCATTTCATATAAGTGGTTACACCTTATTTTTTATTTTAAATACCCACGAACAATTCCGCGTAAGCGATTTGCGTGGAATTTGCGCTTATCATTAGAAATATTTTGTGTCATACGGAATGTTGCAGCAGCAACAGCACGCAAGAAATAAGGGAATCCATAGTGTAAGCGAATAACCCGACCAAAACCACCAGCATAAGAAATCGCACGTTTTAATGATTGTTCATTAATAATTTCCTCTTTTACAGGATGGTATACGAACAAATCTTTTCTAAATAAACCAGTATAGTTTTGTTTCATACCGCGTAGTACAAAGTCCGTTTCTTCACCAGCTCCATAAATCGTTCCAGAACCAACACCTAAGTCTTCATCAAATGTACCTACATCTTGCACAAATTGCTTTGTGAAGAATAGTGTGAAAGAAGGTCCCATGAATCCATACTTATTATTTAAAATAATGTCTGTATCCGGTGCGTGTATTAAAGAACCAGTTCCTTCAACATTTGTCGTATTTGTTGAGATGAAATGAACATCTTTATTAGAGTTGAAAGTTTCTAATATACTCTCTAAAACATTTGTTTCATAAATACAATCATCATCTGGAAAAGCGATAAAATCGCCATCTGCTACTTTTAAGCCCGCATTGCGAGCTCTTGATAGTCCTTTAATAGGTGTATAAATGTAATTAATAGAAAATTTATCTTTATATTCATCAAATAAATCAGAGATTGGCGTATCATTTTGGTCTACTACGATAAGTTCAAAGTTTTTGTAAGTTTGTTGTTCAAGTGATTTTAGTAATTCAAGAATATCATCACGTCTGCCACAAGTAGCCATGATTAAAGAAAATTTCAAGTTTAACAGCTCCTTTTAGAGATTGCGTTTAAGCCTTTTTGAATCGTGCTAGTATCTTTTCAAGTAGTGAAAAGAGAATTTCATCCTTTGTTATAAAGAGGATAAGGGCATACGTTAATCCACACGTTATTATTACTAGGATAACTTGTAGTATTTGTCCAGATACGATCATATCAATAACGAATGCTATCGGTATAAATGTTAATGAATAAAATAGATATTTAAGTTTTTGTATATCGAATAACGTATAATTTACTTTTAGTTTCTTTTTCACATAAATATATTCAAATGTGATTAAGAAACAATTCGCAATTGTTGTTGTGAAAATTGCGGTTGTTGGTGTAAGTACATGGAAGAATATGAGTGCAATATTAGATGCCAAGTTGATAAATCCGCAAATGAATAAAAATCGCACTAAAATGTTTTCTTTCTTTTTCACATAAATAATTTGATTCGATAAAATGGATTCAATACCAACTGTAATCATATAGAAGGCGAAAACAATTAATGTATTACCAGCCGCAGCAAAATCTTGTCCACCGTAAATGACAACAGCTCCATGAGCAATGAGCATTAAACCGATTGCAGCAGGGAATAGGGTAATGAAATATACTTTTGAAATTTTGTTTAATAATGATTCGTATTCCATTTCAGATGCGTTCCCTGATAAGTAAGACAGTCTTGGAACGGTTACTTGTACAACACTTAACATAAGTGTATTAATAATCATCATAATTTGAAAAGCCATTACGTAATATGCAACTTCTTCTTTTCCAACATATACTCCTAAAACAAGACGATCTAATTGAGTATATAAAATATTAGCATTTGAAAAAATCAATACTAATAGTAACGGTTTTAAATGAGGAATAATCGTTAAGTCGGAAAAATCAAATTTCACTTGGCGTTTCACATATATAAAGCTAATAGAGTGGTTTAAAAATGTTGATAATACCAATAAACCAGCATATGTTTTGTAATCATCGACCCCATGAATCAAAGAGAAAAGAAGTACGACATAGATTAATCGAACGATAACTGTTTTTTTAGTGATGAAGTCATAATTTTCATATGCTTCATTGAACCATTCCACATAAAACATATTAGATATAAAGTTAAAACCGAAAATAAGAAGAACAGGAAATAGACTTTCATGTCCGAATCCAATATAACTAAAGAGCACAAAGGCTGATAAAGCTAAAATACTAGTTGTGAAGTTAATTACATAGAGACTTGTAAATAACTTAGAAACTTTCTTTTTATCGTTTTTAATTAAGCTAATTTCACGTAAACCATATTGATATACACCAAATACGGCGAACACGAAGAAGTAATTGAAAAAAGTTTCAGCAAGGTTAACGGTTCCGATTGAAGTTGCTCCTAACGTTCGATATGCGTAAGGACCAACTAAAATTGGAAGTATAATATTAAACGTGTTGAGCAGTATTTTATAAAAAATATTTGAAGCAATTGATTTCTGCATAATTTCACCTTTCCATTAAAATAATCCATTTTCATTAAAAATATTTGCTATGTCATAGTAAGGTTTTTAACCACAGTTAATTCTTTCAATATTATGAAGTGTAAGGTGTTTTCTACACGATTTACAAATCCTTAAATTGTTTTGTTAACCACCCGTATAAGTGTACCCTACATAAACTTTGTAAAGCAACTATTGATGGGATAGAACCGTATTATAAATGAGATTTTATGAATTAGAAAAAGTTAATAGCAAACGGGTATGTATAAAAATATTACATAGTGTGTGTGAAAAGGAGTAATGGTTGTATGAAGGTGGGAAGTTGTATATAAAAAAAGAGCGAATACATGATAGTTATTCGCTCAGAAGATGTCTTAGTGGTGAAGGTCTACAAACTCCAAGGTTTACTTAAAGTTAGAACTTCAGCCATTTCTTTGCTTTTTACACGCCCTTTTTTTCTACTTTCTGCACGTTCAGCACCGGTTGTGTGTAGCCAATGTTCTTCTTCCGTTTCGGGTAGTACTTGTGGAACAGAAGAAGGTTTTCCATCTTTTAATGCAACGAATGTGATGAAACATGTTGCAGCTATTCTACGTTCCCCTGCTAATAAATTCTCTGCAATTACTTTTACGAACACTTCCATTGAAGATTTTCCTGTATAACATACGAATGCTTCGTAACAAACAGAATCTGCTTGGTGAATTGGAGTTAAAAAGTCAACAGAATCGATAGACGCCGTTACGCAATGTTTACGGCTATGTCTTGCAGCTGCAATAGAAGCGATACTATCAATTTCTGCTAATAATTTCCCTCCGAAAAGTGTTTGATGATTATTTAAATCATTTGGAAAAACACGTGTTGTTTTAATTGCTTTGGATTCTCGCATGAATTTCTTTTCCATATGGTCAGCCCCTATTTTCTGTTTTCAATCAGAATGACATGTATTGTAAGTGGAGTACAAAAAAATTAAAAATCTATAGATATTTAATGAAGTAAAGAATTCCAGAAGAGGGTTAGCAAAACTTCTGTATTTGTATTCATGTAACTGAAAGAAAATTTATCACTATATAAAATGTAGTGTAAAAGAGGATTCGCTTACATTGCAAGTGAAAAAATTAAGACCCTGTATTTGTCATAGAAATTCCCTATCAGCTGTGTGCCTATTCATGATAGAATCGTTTTGTTATGAATGAAAATAGAGGTGCAATGGACATATGAATCATATACAAACAAATTTTTCGTCTTTTTTCAGTAAAATAATGATTGGTGCGATGCTCGCATTTTTTGTTTATAGTTGTTGGTCTGCGTTTGAAACAAGCAAACAATTTTTTGGAGGCAGTACAACAAGTGTAACAATCGTATTAGTTATTTTTGTTATTCTCATGCTGTTAGTGGCATCGATTTTACAGTATCGTTTTACAGATAAACAATTTCTTATTTTTCTTATTAGTGCATCTATTGTTGTGAGACTTAGTATGGTTTTATTTGTAGATGTCCCGATAATCGGTGATATGGAAGCGATGTTTGAGTCTGCAAAGCAGATTGCGATTGGTAATAGCGTAGAGAATGTAGCGCAATTACCTTTTATTATTTATGAATCAATTATTATTCGTGTATTTGGCGATACAGTATTTGCATTGCAGTTGTTTAATATTTTATTTTGCACAGGAACTGCATTTTTCATTTATCGTATTGCAGCAATGATTTTTGGTGAAGAATGCGGCCGTATTGCGTCTGTGTTTTACGCTTTATATATACCAAATATATTTATGAGCTCCTTATTAACAGCAGAATCTCTTGCAATATTTTCATTTTATTTGGCTTGTTACATACTTTTATATAAAGGTTTAGATCATCCTTACATGTGGGTGCTTTCAGCAATTTTATTTGCATGTAGTAATATGATCCTCCCAATGGGGTTATTTCTTCCTATTTTTATTGCTATATATGTGTTGTTAATTGAACTCTTTCAATCAACAATGAAGCAAAAAGTATTATTAAAGATGATAGGGATACTTATTCTATTTTATAGTGCTCATTTTGGTGTGAGTTATGGAATTCAGACAATGGGAATGGCACAATATACAATTTCAAATGAGACGTATGTTCAATCTGTTTTAATTGGAAAAGGTAAAAATGAGGAAAAAATAATTAAGAATCAAAGCGTAACAGAGCACATTGATCAAAAGCTAAAAGAAATTGAAGAAGAAAGATTTACACTTTTAAAGCCAGTAATAAATCAATTCTCAGGCGAGGGAATACATTCCGTTCTATTTAAATGTGAAAAACTTATATACATAGCGGTAACATTGTTTATGGCGATAGCTTTATTACATTTTCTTATTAAGAAACAACAAAACGAAGGGTATATGTTGCTCTTGTTGTTAATTAGCGGATATGTATTGTTAAGACTCTTCCAAGTAAATATGGCATACTACAATCTTATCGTGCCAGCCTTGTTTATTTTGCAAAGCTTTGGTGTTTATATGAGTTATGTGTACTGTCAAAAAATATTCTTCAGAAAATAAAAAGAATCCAGTTTGGATTCTTTTTTTCATGGAAGATGAGGACTGAGAGTCAGCAGAGATGAAGAATCTCTACTGACATAAGCTTCACTCTATCGGTTTAATTCTAGTTGTAAACTATCAGCTGTTAGAGCCATTTGTGAGGAATCTTCCTGAATTCCTTTCATTACTTGTGAAATAGTTTCTAACGCATTTTCAATTTTTTTATTCTGTTCTTTCGAGTTAGACATATCCTTTACAATTTCTTGGAAGTATTGATCTGTTGCAGACATGCTATCCGTTCCTTCAGATACGAGGGAGCTAATTTGTTTCACTGAAGAAGAGACACGAATAATTTGTTCATTTGTTTTTTCGACGAGCTTTGTAACGTTGAATATAGATTCTTTCGTTTGCTCTGACAACTTTCGAATTTCTCCAGCTACAACGGAAAAGCCTTTGCCAAATTCCCCAGCTCGTGCAGATTCAATGGCAGCATTTAGTGCGAGTAAATTTGTTTGCTCTGCAATGGATTTTACAATATCTATAATTTCGTTAATTTTGTTAGAAATATCAAGAAGTTCATGAGTATCTGTAATAATCGTTTCCATGTTCGCTTGAATGTATTCCATTCGTTTATTTTGCTCATTTAATTGCTCTTTACCTTTATTCGCTTTTTCTTCTGATGTTGTAGCTAATGATGTACCTGTTTTGGCAATTCCTACAATCGTTTCAGATTTAGCGGTTAACTGTTGAATAGAAGCGCTCGTTTTCTCAGATACAGATGCTAGTTCTGTTGCAATATGTGTAATTGTCATAGCTGTTATTTCTTTTTCTTTTTCATGTTCCTTTTGCATTCTTTCGTATTCAGATTCATAAGCCGCAAGAACAAGCTCTTGTTCAAGGGCGAATAATTTATTTATTACGTTTATAGAATAAGAAAAATCGTCAATTGTTTTAATTTTTGTTTGTAAAATCTTCATGATAGAGCGGAATAATTCTTGATAAGCGGCAGTATACCATTTTCTATGTAACCCAATTTGTACATGTCTTTTGGCAATTCGAACACGTTGTTCAATAAAGTCTTCATGCATATCTCCGCTAAATAATTCTTTTATATGTGTTTTTAAAGTTTGCTTTAATTTGGGAATAGAGCTGTAACGCTCAATAACCGTAATTAAATTAGGCTGTTTTGTAATATTGGCATAGAATTTTTCTGTAATCCAATCAATTTCTTCATAAATAAAGGGCTGTAGTACCTTTACAATTTGTAAATCTTCTTTTGAAATATGTAGCATATCCATTTGAATTTTCAGTTCAGAATTAGTAGGCACGTTAAAAGTAATTTTTTGATCCTTACTTAATTCCATTATACTAGTATTTGTTTTATTGGTATGTTTTTTAAAAACCCCAAGCATCGTTCTTCCCCCTGTTTGTAAAGCGTTTTCATTTTTTAGTTCTAATATAATTATATATATTTATATATAATTACTCTATATTAGTGTGTAGAATAGTATATAAATTAAGAGAATTCCAGGTAGAATTCTCTTAATGACCCTTATTGATTTTAGCATGTGTTTTAAAGAAAACAGGGAAATGTACATTATATATGACAGTGACAACACGAATAATGAATGTTACTAGTAAACAAACATAGAAAGCTAATACGTGTGCCCCCATTGAATATGTGACTAGGAAACTAATTGCCCCTAAAATAGAAGCGATTGCGTAAATTTCTTTTCGGAATACGTAGGGGATATCTTGAGCGCAAATGTCACGCAAAATACCGCCTCCAATACCTGTAATGACTCCCATTGAAACAACTAAAAATGAGGCGTCAACATGATGTGACATTGCCGCATTTGCACCAATAGCTGTAAAAACACCTAAGCCAACAGCATCAGAAAGCATAATAACGACTTGCAGTTTATTGATACGTTCAAAAAACATACAAGTAAATAATGCTGATAATACGCTTACGAAAAAGTAAATGGGTTTAACAAATGCGACGGGAGGCAGGTTACCGATCATAATATCACGAATAATACCGCCGCCGAGCGCAGTAGCTACAGCTAAACAAAGGACACCGAATAAATCTAAATCTTTTTTTAAACCAACTAATGTACCGGAAATAGCAGCGGCGATAATGCCAAGAAACGTAAATATGTCGATTAATAACATTGCTGTAATCCCTTCCTCCTAAAGATGTTCCAGAGAAAAAATATACACTAAAGTTATGTAAATAACAATGCATTTTCGTTACATGTAGAAAAAAAGAAAAAATGAGGAAAGAAAGCGCTTGAAAATGCAAATATGCTTTTTCTATAAGGGTAAGGTTAGAGAGAAATGTGAGACGTTTAATTAAAAAATATATGTTATAATAAATATTTGAGATAAGAAAAAAATATTAACTGTATAGATTGAAATTAGGTAATAGTTATGGAGGTCCTAGATGTTAAGCGAAAATAGTAAAAGTAATAAATTTGAAAATTTTCTACTAATCTTTATTTTGTTGCAACCGATTTTAGATTTGCTTACAGCGTTCTGTATCATGGTTTTAAAAATTGATACGACCATTGGAGTTATTACACGCTTATTCGTTATGTTCTTAGGCGGGATATATATTTTAATTCAAACGAAGAAACAAGGAAATATAAAATATATATTGTATATAATCTTAGTAGGAATAGTCTTCACTATCGGATTGGTAAATAACAAATTTACAAAAAACCCTATGGTACTTACAGAAGAAATTAAGTTTATAGCAAAAGCTTTATATCCGTTTGTTATGCTTACTTGTTATGTGTTTGTATTTAAGTCTTTAAAAGAAAAAAGCCATTCGAAAATGCGTAACTATATTACGTATGCATCGCTAATTATAGGCGTAGTAATGGTAGCTTCGATTACTACTGGCACAGATTATAATAGTTATGAATGGGTAAAGTTAGGATCACGCGGTTGGTTTTATGCAGGTAACGAGCTAGGATCTATTTTAGCTATCATGTGTCCAATTGTTATTTTGTACTCAATTGAAAAAACAAAAAGTATAGGTAAAGCGTACTATTGGATTCCTTCAATTTTAGTTGTTTATTCACTATTTGCAATTGGGACAAAGGTTGGCGTAGGAGCAATCTTTGGATCAATGGCTATCGCAGTTGTTATGTGCTTTATTCAGGCATTTACACAACGTAAAGATGGAAAGAAACATGCCTATTTATTAAATGGTTTTCTTGCAATGACTGTATTTGTAGGCATATTGGCATATACACCTTTTTCACCATTTATGAAAAATATGGGATTCCATTTCCAATTAATTGAACAAGAACAGAGTGCGAAAAAGGAAGAGAAAAAGAAGGAGGAAGCTAAAGAACATAAACCTCCTGTGACAGAGCAAGAAAAAGAGAAAGAAAAGGCAAAAGAAAAAGTAGCGGAGAAGAAAGAAGAAACGCAAGCTCTTATTTTTAGTGGGCGTCAATTATTTGAGCAAATGTATAAAGATTTCTATAATGAAGCCCCAATGTCTCAAAAATTATTAGGAATGGGTTATGCTGGTAACTATAAAGAACAGCCGAAATTAATTGAACGTGACTTCCACGATTGGTTCTATTCTTTCGGAATCATAGGGTTCATTTTACTTGTAATTCCATTCTTATACTTCGGTATTAAATTTATTGTATGTGTATTTACTAAATTTAAAGAAATATTCACCGTGAAATATGCAATGGTGATTGCAGCGTTATTTCTCGGATTAGGTATTTCATTCATGGCTGGTCATATATTAATTGCCCCTGGTGTGAGTTTCTACTTAGTGGTAATTATGGCATATTTAATAGTTGACTTGGAAATTGAATGATAGAAAAATAAAAGCTAGCATATGTTAGCTTTTATTTTGTTATAGTAAATAAAAAGAAAAAAATGGGGGATGTAAGAAATGAAAGTGTTGCATATGAATGCTGGTGCAGAAGAAGGTGGGGGGAAAACACATATTATTTCACTTTTATCTCAGTTTTCAAAGGAAGAAGTGGAATTAATGGTATTTGAAGAAGGTGCGATTGCTAGAGAGGCGAGAAACCTTGGTATTCAAGTGCATGTTTTTACTCAATCATCTCGGTACGACCTATCAATTCTTTCAAAAATAAAAGCATTTATTAATGAAAATCAATTTGACATTGTGCATACACATGGCGCACGAGCAAATTTCTATCTCTCCCTCTTGAAAAAAGGTATAAAAGCGAAATGGATAATGACTGTCCACAGTGATCCAACTTTGGATTTTATGAAGAGGGGATTAAAAGGATGGGTATTTACGAAGTTAAATTTACGTTCTTTCAGGAAGGTAGATTTGTTCTTTGCAATTACGGAGAACTTTAAGAGAAATATAATAAAACTAGGTGTACCAGAAGAGAAGATTTGTACGGTTTATAATGGGATTGAGTATGATAATACGCCAGTAAAACCTTATGATAAGAGTGAATTTGACATCGGTGAAGGAGTATTTACAGCCATTCAAGTAGCGCGTCTTCATCCTGTTAAAGGTCATGATATTTTATTTGAAGCGTTGCAAAAAATTAAAATTCCAAAAATAAAAGTGCTCTTACTTGGTGACGGGCCTATAGAAGCAGAATTAAAAGAGATGGCGAAACAAAAGGGCGTAGAGGATAAAGTGATGTTTCTAGGTTTTCGTACAGATTCAAAAGAATTATATGCATCTGCACACATTAATTTGCTAACCTCTTATAGCGAAAGTTTCCCTCTCGTTTTATTAGAAGCAGCTAATCAACGTTTAACATCTATTGCAACAAATGTAGGCGATATGAAAAAGTTAATAGTTGATGATACGTATGGATGGATTGTACCGATTGGTGATGCAGATTCGTTAGCAAAAGCGTTAGAAAATGCTTACGAAAAATGGTTGAATGGTGAATTAGAGGCGATGGGAAATCGTTTATATACTCACGCATCTACTCATTTCTCGCTAAAGAATTTGTATGAAGATACTTATAATGCATATAAAAAACTTTTACTGAAATAGAGAGGATAGTTAATCATGGAAGTAAAAACGGTTGATATTCTAGGTGTTCCTTTTTCTACAATGACAATGGATGAAACAATCCAATATTTGAAGGGTCAACTAGAATTGGAGCGAACGCATACTTTTCAGGTAGTAACAGCAAATCCTGAAATTGTTATGTGTGCAAAAAAGGATGAAGCATTCCATAAAACATTATTAAATACAGATTTAATTACACCTGATGGTATTGGAGTTGTAAAAGCAAGTGGTATGTTAGGTACACCTATAAAGGAACGTGTAGCAGGTTTTGATTTAATGTGTAATTTATTTGCGAAGCTATCAGAAGAGAATAAACCAGTATCTGTTTTCTTACTTGGTGCAAAACCACATGTTGTACAAGCTGCAGCAGATCATTTAACGAAGACTTATTCAGCTGTATCTATTGTTGGTACACAAGATGGGTACTTTAAACAAGAAGAAGAAGAGAGTATCGTTTCTCGTATTCAAGAAGCAAAACCAGATCTATTACTTGTCGCGCTTGGTTTCCCAAGACAAGAGAACTTTATCCAAACTAATAAGCATCGTTTAGAAACGAAGATGGCTGTTGGAGTGGGCGGAAGTTTAGACGTATGGGCTGGAGAGGTGAAACGTGCACCGAAATGGATTCAAGCGATTAACTTAGAGTGGTTTTATAGATTGTGTAGTAATCCAACGCGTTGGCGTCGTCAGTTAGTATTGGCGGAATTTTTAAAAGAAGTCATGCGTTCGAAAAAGTAGCGTCCTATCGCTACTTTTTTTTATTTAGCCATTTTTTATAAAGTGAGGCTTTGTTCATTCACCATTAATTGTTACCCCTCGTTAATTGGAGTTGATTTTCAACCTAACTTCTTTGCTCTAGCTGAATTTTGAGGTAGGAATCTTACTACCCTAAGGTAGTGGGATAAGTATTTTACTTTTCGGGCATGATGAAGGAGAATTTTTTACACGAAAGTATTTTACTTATACAATTCACACATGTAAAATTATGTGTAAAGACAGCTGTGTAAGGAGGACTTCATGTGGGTAAGGTGAAAGAAATTTCGAAGCGAAAGCTACTTGGTATAGCCGGGCTTGGATGGCTATTTGATGCAATGGATGTTGGAATGCTTTCATTCGTAATGGTAGCATTGCAAAAAGATTGGGGATTAAGTACGCAAGAAATGGGCTGGATAGGCAGTATTAATTCAATTGGTATGGCAGTCGGAGCGCTCGTTTTTGGAATACTATCAGATAAAATAGGACGGAAATCAGTCTTTATTATTACATTATTACTATTTTCTATCGGTAGTGGTTTGACTGCTTTAACGACAACACTTGCGATGTTCCTTGTGTTACGATTTTTAATTGGTATGGGGCTTGGCGGAGAGCTTCCGGTTGCTTCTACATTAGTATCAGAGAGCGTTGAAGCGCATGAACGTGGAAAAATAGTTGTGCTATTAGAAAGTTTTTGGGCAGGTGGATGGCTAATTGCAGCTCTTATCTCGTATTTTGTTATTCCGAAATATGGTTGGGAAGTTGCGATGATATTGAGTGCAGTTCCGGCACTATATGCTTTATATTTAAGATGGAATTTACCGGATTCTCCGAGATTCCAAAAGGTTGAAAAAAGACCGTCCGTTATCGAAAATATAAAATCAGTTTGGTCTGGGGAATACCGTAAGGCAACAATTATGTTATGGATTCTATGGTTTTCTGTTGTCTTTTCCTATTATGGAATGTTCCTATGGTTACCTAGTGTAATGGTATTAAAAGGATTTAGTTTAATAAAAAGTTTCCAATACGTACTTATTATGACATTAGCTCAATTACCAGGGTATTTCACAGCTGCTTGGTTTATTGAACGTCTTGGCCGTAAGTTTGTTTTAGTTACGTATTTAATTGGTACAGCGTGTAGTGCTTACTTGTTTGGAGTGGCAGAGTCATTAACGGTATTAATCGTAGCAGGCATGTTACTATCCTTCTTTAATTTAGGTGCTTGGGGTGCATTGTATGCTTATACACCTGAACAGTATCCGACAGTTATTCGTGGTACAGGTGCAGGGATGGCAGCAGCATTTGGCCGTATTGGAGGTATTCTTGGGCCATTATTAGTAGGATATTTGGTTGCTTCACAGGCTTCACTATCACTAATATTTACGATTTTCTGTGGATCAATTTTAATTGGCGTATTTGCTGTAATTCTACTTGGACAAGAAACGAAACAAAGAGAATTAGTATAAGATGAGACTTTAATGAGTGAAGGATTTATTCCGCTATCGGTTCTTACCAATAGCGGAATAAAAGGGCAGGGGGAACCGTGAAGGTTTCCTTTTTTCTGTTTTTTTAGATAAATAATGGTATAGTAAGAAAAAGGGAATGTTCCTTATAAAAGCGAATGTATACAACAGGACATACGGACAAAAGAATTAGGTGGTTGAAGAAATGAAAATTTTACTAATCATGGAAGAAGCAGAAGAGCGAAGAAATTTAGCTGAAAAATTCACTGAAAATATAAGGAATGTAGAATGTTTTGAAGCAAATACGGGGACAGAATCATTACTTATCATGAAAAAGCATACGCCGGATTTTGTTTTTTTAAATTCGAAACTGCTAGATGGAACAGGTTTTGAATATGCAGGTTTATTACGTGAAGTAAATTGTTATACGAAATTTATTTTTATGGGTGAAGATATCGAAGAGTCCATTACGGCATTTCGTTTTCAAGCATTTTATTACTTACTACGCCCTTTTCGCGAAGAAGATTTGCAATTCCTTTTATATAGAATGGGAAAAGAACAAAGCGAGAAAGCAAAGAGTCATTTACGAAAACTACCGATAGAAGGTCAAGAGGGAATTCGGTATATTTTCCCTGAAGATATTGTATATGTAAGCAAAAATAAGGAAAACAAAACGGTTTCAATTTATACAACAAATAATCAGTATATTTCAACATATACACTTCAGGAACTGGAAAATAAGCTAAATGCATATGATTTTTTACGCGTGCATAAAAGCTATTTAATTAATATGTCATATGTACAAGAACTAAAACCTTATTATAATGGAACATATAATTTGTATTTAGATAAATATGATGAGCAACCAATTCCAGTTAGTCGTAATTATGTGAAAAAACTCCGAAATAAAATTGAATTGTAGCAGATAATGCGAAATTTTTAACATGATAAACTAAAAATCCTTCATGATAGGGAGGATTCAAATTAAATATTCAGAAAATTTAGTACAATCCCACTAAGAAATAGTATTGGGGGGATTGTATGTGAAAACATTGAAGTCGATTTTACTTTGGGGAGTTATTGCGGCAGTGGGAGCAGGTGCTTTTGGTGTAATAGCTTTATCACAAGGTGAAACTATTAATGCCGTGTGGCTCTTAGTAGCTGCGGTATGTGTGTATGCAGTTGCTTATCGCTTTTATAGTAGATTTATAGCGAGAAAGGTATTCGGTTTAGATAATAATCGGCAAACGCCAGCCCATACATTAAACGATGGAAAAGATTATGTTCCGACAAATAAGTGGGTATTATTTGGCCACCATTTTGCAGCAATTGCTGGAGCAGGCCCTTTAGTAGGACCGATTTTGGCGGCACAAATGGGATATTTACCAGGGACAATATGGATTATTGTTGGTGTAGTTGTCGCTGGAGCTGTGCAAGATTTTGTAATTTTATTTGCTTCGATGAGACGAAATGGTAAATCTTTAGGAGAAATGATTAAAGATGAAATCGGTCCTGTTACAGGGCTTATTGCAATGATAGGTATTTTAGGTATTATGATTATTTTATTAGCGGTATTAGCATTAGTAGTAGTAAAGGCGCTTGTCGGAAGCCCTTGGGGAATGTTTACAATAGCAGCAACAATTCCTATCGCTATTTTAATGGGAGTGTATATGCGCTACATTAGGCCTGGACGGGTTGGTGAAGGATCAGCAATTGGAATTATTCTACTTATATTGTCTCTTATCGGAGGACAGTATGTAGCAGAACATCCAACGCTTGCAAGTATGTTTACGTTTAGTGGCGAAACGATTGCTATTATGCTTATTGTATATGGATTTATCGCATCAGCATTGCCGGTTTGGATGCTTTTAGCACCGCGTGACTACTTAAGCACATTTTTAAAAGTCGGAACAATTGTAGGGTTAGCGATCGGTATTTTAATTGTAGCGCCAGATTTACAAATGCCAGCAGTTTCGAAATTTATTGATGGAACTGGTCCAGTATTCTCCGGAAACTTATTCCCGTTCTTATTTATTACAATTGCTTGTGGTGCGGTGTCTGGATTCCATGCTCTCGTTTCATCAGGTACGACGCCAAAAATGATTGAACAAGAGGGGCACGCACAGCCAATTGGTTATGGAGCAATGTTAATGGAATCATTTGTAGCGGCAATGGCGATGATTGCAGCTTGTGTATTAACACCAGGCACCTATTTTGCAATTAATAGTCCCGCAGCACTTATCGGTACGGATGTCTCTCAAGCAGCTCAAGTTATTTCTTCATGGGGATTTGCTATTACACCAAATGAATTAAAAGATCTTGCTGTGAATGTTGGAGAGCAAACGATTTTATCACGTACAGGTGGTGCGCCAACGTTAGCTATAGGTATGGCATATATTTTCTCACAAGTAATAGGTGGAACGGCTATGATGGCCTTTTGGTATCATTTTGCAATCCTCTTTGAAGCACTATTCATTTTAACAACAATTGATGCTGGAACGCGTGTAGGCCGATTTATGATTCAAGATATTTTAGGGCATGTATATAAGCCATTTGGAAAAACGGATTCTACATTAGCGAATGTAATAGCTACAACGTTATGCGTATTAGGATGGGGCTATTTCTTATACCAAGGGGTAGTTGATCCGCTTGGTGGAATTAATACATTATGGCCACTTTTCGGTATTGCAAACCAAATGTTAGCAGGTATTGCCTTGTTACTTGGAACGACAATTTTGTTCAAAATGGGGAAAAAGGCATATGTTTGGGTGACGCTTATTCCGACTGTCGGATTGCTTATTGTAACGATGACGGCGGGTTATCAAAAGCTATTTCATGAAAATCCTAAAATAGGATTTCTATCTCATGCAAAGGTATTTCAAGGGGCATTAGATGAAGGAAAAGTGTTAGCACCAGCTAAAAATGTCGCTCAAATGAAACAAATTATTTTTAATGATTATATTGATGCAGCGCTTTGCGGGATTTTTATGATTGTTGTAATTGCTGTATTAATTTCTGCAATTCGAATTTGGATTCAAGTGTTAAGAAATAAGCCAATGCCGCTAAAAGAGGCACCATATATACCTAGAGATGAAAGTGAGTCGAGGAACTATGCTTAAAAAATTGCGGCAAGTATGGGGGCAAAGAAAACACTTTATTAGTTTACTTGTTGGGGTACCAAGCTATGAAACATATGTAGAGCATATGAAAAAGCATCATCCAGAAGAAGAAGTTGTATGTCAAAAACAGTTTTTTGCAGAAGCGCAAGAAGCTAGATTTAATGCAAAGGGTGGAAAGATATCACGTTGTTGTTAATAAAAAGGGCGAATTTTCGCCCTTTTTTATTTATTTTTTGCTGTTTCACGTGGAACAGCAAAAAATAAATAAAAAACTTTGGGAATTATAGGTATCTCGTATACAATAAAATAAGGAAAGGGATAGATAGAAAAGTAGGGAGATTATTTTATGTTAAGGGACTTATTTGTAAATACAACAATTATTCTTTCCTTTATTTTTGTTGGAGGTCAAATTTTAAGAGATAAACCGTTAAAAGAAGGATTCTCTTTTTGGCAGAAATGTGTAGTAGGTATTCTTACTGGAATATTAAGTGTACTGTTGATGTATTTTGGTGTACATATTGAAAATATTATGTTGGATCTACGTTATTTAGCGGTTATTTTGGCAATTATAATCGGAGGTCCGATAGCTAGTAGTATAACAGTTATTATTATTTTGATTACACGGTTATTTTTAACCGAGTATTCTTTAGCCTCTGAATTGGCTTGTTATACTATTATATTGATAGGTGTTGGGATTACTTTCATTTGGCGGATGAAAGCTTCTATATTTACAAAGTGGATCTGGTTTAATGTATATAGTTTATTTATTTTAGCGGTACCACTTTCTATTTTATTTAAGGATATGTCTATAGTAGCACTATATTTAGTTTGTAGTAGTGTTGCAGCATATATCACATTTATAAGTGCAAATTATGTATTGCAATCCAATGAGTTGTTTCAAACGATGAAGCAATATGCAACGATAGATGCATTGACAGGTTTAGGAAACGTAAGACAGTTTGATTTAGAGATGAATCGTCATATTGGTAATAAGCGTATGAAAAATGATTCACTTTGTTTACTACTTATAGATATTGATCACTTTAAATCTGTAAATGATACGTATGGTCATCCTGCAGGAGACAAAGTGTTAAAACAAATAGGTTGTATTTTAAGAGAAATTTCAACGTTTCCAGATTTGGCATTTCGAAAGGGCGGAGAGGAGTTCGCGCTCTTGATACCGAAAAAGGGATTAGCTTATGGAATGCATATGGGAGAACAAGTACGTACAGCTGTTGAAAACCATTCATTCCAATTGTTGAATGGAACAAACATAAAAATTACAGTTTCAGTAGGTATTTCAGTTTATGAAGAATCACCAGAGCAATTTATTCAAGCTGCTGATGATGCATTATATTACTCCAAAAGAAATGGTAGAAATCAGGTTAGTTCTGCATCTTAAAGATAGGATGACCAGAAGAGTTTGTAAAAAAACACCCACAGAGAGAAAATACACACTCTGTGGGTGTTTTCATTTATATATTAAACAAGTTCTTTTGATGAAACGAATTTACGATATGCGCCGTGATGTGTTGGGCCTACGTATTCGTTGATCTTGAATGAATAACGGATAGCAGCTGTGATAAATTCTTTAGCAGTTTTTACTGCTTCTTTCACAGGTTTTCCTTTTGCAAGTTCTGCTGTAATTGCAGCAGAATATGTACAACCTGCGCCGTGTGTATTTGTTGTATCGATTTTTTCTGATTCTAGAAGATCAAAAGTTTCTCCGTCATATAGGACGTCGATAGCAGTTTCTGTACCAAGCTTGCTACCGCCTTTAATTAGGACGTATTTCGCACCTAAAGCGTGGATTTTTTTTGCTGCTTCTTTCATGTCTTCAAGAGAATTAATTTTTACACCACTTAATTGGTAAGCTTCAAATAAGTTTGGTGTTACAACTAATGCCTTTGGAACAAGGACGTCACGTAAGCAATCATTTGTTTCAGGATGTAATGCTTCATCAGCACCTTTACATACCATAACAGGATCAACTACTACATTTTTGAAATTATGTTTTTCGATTGTTTCTGCAACCATTTCAATAATTTCTACTGAGCCAAGCATACCTGTTTTTAAAGCATCTACGCCAACACCTTCAATTGTCGTTTCCAATTGTGGTTTTAATGTAGAAGCCGGGATTGGGAATACGTTATGTGCCCAACCGTTATGTGGATCCATCGTTACGATTGTCGTAAGAGATGTCATTCCGTATACACCAAGTTCTTGGAATGTTTTTAAATCTGCTTGTATACCAGCACCGCCACTTGTGTCAGAACCAGCGATAGTAAGTGCTTTATTCAATGTCATTATGAAAGCCCCCTCAAGTGATATAATGAAAACTATGTTTTCACCATTATATCAATGTTACGAATAAGTACAAAGTGAAAAGTAGATGATTTATTTTAAGGACTATTTAAATCTTGTATGTAGGAGTCGAATTATGTTTCAAGGGAATCGTACAAATGAATTAGTTATATTAAAAGAGATTGCAGAGACGTTGAACACATCAAATGATACATATCACGTGCTGCA
>Ga0209130_1000692_pt1 | contig 30213 bp, 16 predicted proteins | sample AraplaMF_Cvi_mLB_FD_184264 | JGI IMG/M metagenome (GOLD analysis project Ga0209130, IMG submission 184264) | Arabidopsis root microbial communities from the University of North Carolina, USA - plate scrape MF_Cvi_mLB (SPAdes) (version 2) | ecosystem: Host-associated > Plants > Roots > Endosphere...
CGGTGCGGATCGCGTCTTCATCGTGCTCCACCACCAGCACCGAGTTGCCGATATCGCGCAGGTGCTTCAGGGTGTCGATCAGGCGGTCGTTGTCGCGCTGGTGCAGGCCGATGGACGGCTCGTCCAGTACGTACATCACGCCCGTCAGGCCGGAGCCGATCTGCGAAGCGAGGCGGATACGCTGGGCCTCGCCGCCGGACAGGGTGTCGGCACTGCGGTCCAGCGACAGGTAGTCCAGGCCCACGTTGTTCAGGAAGGTCAGGCGCGAGACGATTTCCTTGATCACGCGGTCGGCGATGTCTTTCTTCGCGCCCTTCAGCTTCAATTGCTCGAAGAAGGACAGGGTGTCGCGCAGCGGCTTCTCTGCGATCTGGTAAATCGCGCGTTCCTGCTTGCCGCTGCCGATCTTCACATGGCGCGCTTCCACGCGCAGGCGCGCGCCTTCGCAGCTTGGGCACTTCTTCTCGTTGATGAACTTCGCCAGTTCTTCCTTCACCGCCATCGAGTCGGTTTCACGGTAGCGGCGCTGGAGGTTGTTGACGATGCCTTCGAACGTATGTTCCTTGACCACGGCCTTGCCGCGCTCATTCATGTAGGTGAACGGGATGGCGGTCTTGCCCGAGCCGTGCAGCACCACGTCCTGCGCCTTGGACGGCAGCTGTTCGAACGGGGTGTCGAGGTCGAAGTCATAGTAGGCGGCCAGTGCCGCCAGCATCGAGTAATAGAACTGGTTGCGGCGGTCCCAGCCCTTCACCGCGCCGGACGCCAGCGACAGGTTGGGGAAGGCGACGATGCGGCGCGGGTCGAAGAACTCGATATGGCCCAGGCCATCGCACTCGGGGCAGGCGCCCATCGGGTTGTTGAAGGAGAACAGGCGCGGCTCCAGTTCCTGCAGCGAATAGCCGCAGGTGGTGCAGGCGAACTTGTTCGAGTAGACGTGCTCGGCGCCGGTGTCCATTTCGTAGGCGATGGCGCGGCCGTCGGCCAGGCGCAGCGCGGTCTCGAAGGATTCGGCCAGACGCTGCTTGATCTCCGGGTTGACCTTCACGCGGTCGATCACCACGTCGATGGTGTGCTTCTCGGTTTTCTTCAGCTTCGGCAGGTCGTCCACTTCATAGATCTTGGCGTCGTGGGTGCCGCTCTGCACGCGGAAGCGCACGAAGCCCTGGGCCTGCATGGCCTCGAACAGGTCGACGTGTTCACCCTTGCGGTTGGCCACCACCGGCGCCATGATCATCAGCTTGGTGCCTTCGGGCATGGCCAGCACGGCGTCCACCATCTGCGATACCGATTGCGCGGCCAGCGCGTGGTCCGGGTGGTTGATGCAGTAAGGCGTGCCGACACGGGCGTACAGCAGGCGCAGGTAGTCGTGGATCTCGGTCACGGTGCCGACGGTCGAGCGTGGGTTGTGCGAGGTGGCCTTCTGCTCGATGGAGATCGCGGGAGACAGGCCTTCGATCATGTCCACGTCCGGCTTTTCCATCAGCTGCAGGAATTGGCGCGCATAGGCCGACAGCGATTCGACATAGCGTCGCTGGCCTTCTGCGTACAGGGTGTCGAACGCCAGCGACGACTTGCCGGATCCGGACAAGCCGGTGATCACGATCAGCTTATTGCGAGGCAGGTCGAGGTTGATGTTTTTCAGGTTGTGCGTGCGCGCACCGCGGATGCGGATTTCTTCCATGCGTGGATACCTTTCGGGGTCAGCCCGATACTATAGCGTCGAATGAATTCTTGCGCCGCGCCGCGGATATACCAAGCCCAGCGTCAAATACTGTACATATTACCAGTATTTGGGCGGTACGTCAGGTAACCCATGACGGCGCTGGTGATGGCGGCCTCGATGTCGGCCCTGTCGAAGCCCGGCGCCTCGATCACGGCGGCATGCACCATCGATTCCATGATCTGAAGGACAACCCAGGTGGCCAGGTCCAGGTTGGGCGGCGCGATGTCGGCCCGCCAATCCTCCAGCAGCGCGCGCACGCGCTTGAAGATGCCCTGGTCGGCCTCGTTTTCCGACTGCGGCGCATCGAAATACGGGAATTGCAGTTCCAGCATCTTGTGCAGGGCCGGTTCCAGCAGGTGGGCCGCCAGCAGCGCCTGCACCAGGGCGCCGATATGCCCGGCCAGCGTCGGCTCGTAGGGCCTGGCCAGCACTTCTTCCACGGTCTGCTGCACCTGTTCCGCGTGGCGCTGGTGCAGCGCCGCGATCAGGGCGTCCTTGTTCTTGAAGTACTGGTAGAGCGAGCCGATGCTGATGCCGGCCTTCTCCGCGATCAGGTTGGTGTTGGTTCCGGCGTAGCCGTGCTCGGAAAAAACGCGAGCCGTCGCTTCCAGGATCACTTCGACGGTGGCGCGGGAACGGGCCTGGCGCGGGGCTTTGCGGGGTTGCGGGATGTCGACCATGGGCGTTTTGGAATGCGAGTTTTCGCGGAATGTTGTTGATTTTAAAATTTTGACTGTATGTGAGCAAATGCTCGCATTAGCAGAATTTAATGTCAACATGGAAAGAACTCACATGAATCCCCTGAAGGACGCTGCACATCCCGCCACGGCCGCCGGGCCCCGGCCCGTCAATGTGGTGCAAAAGATTTTCCCTGTCGTGCTGGCGGTTTTCGCCAGCTTCATGGCCATCGGCATCGCTTTGCCGGCCCTGCCCTTGCACGTGCATGGCCGGCTCGGCCTGGACACCCTGATGGTCGGCGTGGTGGCGGGCGCCCAGTTTGTCGCCGCCGTGCTGACGCGGGCCTGGGCCGGCGGCTTGTGCGATACGCGCGGCTCGCGGCGCGCCATGATGACCGGCTTCGTACTGGCTGTCGCTTCCGCGCTGGCCTACCTGGCATCGCTCTCGTTCGCTGCGCAGCCGCAAGCATCGGTTGCCGTGCTGATCGCCGGCCGCATCCTGCTGGGCAGCGCGGAGAGCCTGATCGTGACGGGTGCCCTGAGCTGGGGTGTCGGCCTGGCAGGTCCGCAAAACGCCGGCAAGGTGATGGCCTGGGTCGGTATCGCGATGTACGGTGCTTATGCGGCCGGCGCCCCGGCCGGCATGGCCGTGTACCGGCAGGAGGGCTTCCAGGGCATCGCAATGGCCGGCGTGCTGGCGCCGATCCTCGGCATGCTGGTGCTGCTCAATGTGCCGGGACTGCCGCCTGCCAGCGCGCGCCGCATCCCTTTCTACAAGGTGCTGGGCGCCGTCTGGTGGCCGGGCATGGGGCTGGCGCTTTCCAGCGTCGGCTTTGGCGTCATTACTGCCTTCATTTCCCTGCTGTTTGCCGCCAAGGATTGGGGCAGTCCCTCGCTGGCGTTCACCGCCTTCGGCGCGGCCTTCATTGGCGCCCGCCTGCTGTTCGGCCACCTGCCGGACAGGATCGGTGGCGCCCGGGTGGCCCTGGTGTGCGTGCTGATTGAAGCCGCCGGCCAGCTGTGTATCTGGCAGGCGCCGGCGCCGATGCTGGCCTATGCGGGCGCGGCGCTGACCGGCTTTGGCTATTCGCTGGCCTTTCCCGGCTTCGGCGTGGAGGCCGTCAAGCGCACGCCGCCGCAAAGCCGGGGCGCGGCGATGGGCGCCTATGTCGCCTTTCTCGATATTGCGCTTGGCATAACCGGCCCGCTGGCGGGAGCGCTGGCTGCCCGGGAGGGCGTCGGCGCGGTCTACCTCGCCGGCTGCGTCGCGGTCTCCTGCGCGCTGCCGATTGCGCTGCGCTTGCTCAAGCCACAGGGCGCCGCATAAGCGCGCGTCCAACCCATTCACAAATTTCAACCAGACATGACTTCCCCTCATCTTCATCCCATGATGCCGTTGCTTGCCGCAGCGGCTTTTTCCCTGCCGCTTGGCGGCTGTTCGTCGCGCGCCGCCAGTCCCGCTGCGGCCGCGCCTGCGCCATCCGTGACGGTGGCGCCACCGGCGCGCGAGCCAGTGCAGGACACGCTGCAATACACCGGCCGCGTCGAGGCCCTGCAGCGCGTTGAAGTGCGCTCGCGCGTTTCCGGCTACCTGTCGGCCATCCAGTTCAAGGATGGCCAGCTGGTCAAGGCCGGCACCCCGCTGTTCGTGATCGACCAGCGACCTTTCCTGGCCATGCGCGACCGCGCGCGTGCCGCGCTGGCGGCGGCCGAGGCGCGCTACCGGCTGGCCCATGCCCAGTATGAGCGCACCAACAGCCTGCAGGGCAGCGGCGCCGCCAGCGCCGAAGACCGCGACCAGGCGCAGGGCGAATTCGATGGCGCCAAAGCAGCGGTGCAGGTGGCGAAGGCCGAATTGCGCAACGCCGAGCTGGAACTCGAATATTCCACCGTCACCGCGCCCATTACCGGCCGCATTTCCGACCACCGTATCGACGTTGGCAATTACGTGTCCGGCGGCGGCGCCCAGGGCGGCGTGCTGGCAACCATCGTGGCCAGCGACACCGTGCGCGCCACGGTTGACTTGCCGGAAGCCGATTACCAGCGCCTGCGCCGCACAGGCGCGCTGCCAAGGCAGGTGAGCGTCGGCGTCGAAGGCGAGCAGGCGATGCGCCAGGCCGATATCGATTTCGTCGACAGCGAGAGCAGCAGCCGCACCGGCACCATCCGCTTGCGCGCCTCGGTGCCGAATCCGGATGGCTTGCTGGTGCCCGGCTACTTCGCGCAGGTCAAGGTGCCGGTCGGCCCGCGCACGGAGCGCCTGCTGGTGCCCGATGCGCTGATCCAGAACGACCAGGAGCGCAAGCTGGTGATGGTGGTCGACGCCGAAGGCAAGGCCGTGCCGCGCGCCATCGAGACCGGCGCCCTGGTGGGCCACAAGCGTGTGGTGCTGGCCGGCCTTGCGCCGGACGAACGCGTGATCGTGGGCGGCGCCGGCCGCGTCAAGCCGGGCGAGCGCGTCACGGCCACCGCGGCGCCGCAAGGCATGTGAGCAGGGATGGTGCGTCTGCGATGAAACTATCCCGCTACTTTATTGCCCGTCCCGTCTTCGCCATCGTCTGCTCGCTGCTGCTGACGCTGGTGGGCGCGCTGGCCTGCCGCATGCTGCCGGTCTCGGAATTCCCCGAGATCGTGCCGCCCACCGTGATGATCAAGACGGTCTATCCCGGCGCCTCGGCGCAGGAGCTGGCCGATACCGTGGCTGCCCCGATCGAGCAGGAGGTCAACGGCGTGGACGGCATGCTGTACCTGTCCTCGCAGTCGGTGGGCGACGGCAAGCTGGCCATCAGCGTGGTGTTCAAGCCCGGTACCAACGTCGACCAGGCCCAAGCCCTGGTGCAGAACCGCGTCGCCATCGCCGAGGCCCACCTGCCCGACGAAGTGCGGCGCCAGGGCGTCGCCGTCAAGAAGGCCTCGCCCGACCTGATGATGGTGGTCTATTTCACCTCGCCCAAACACACGCGCGACCAGCAGTACCTGTCGAATTATGTGTCGGCCAATATCAAGGACGCCATTGCCCGCGTCGACGGCGTGGGCGATACCTATACCCGCGGCGCGCGCGACTTTTCGATGCGCGTCTGGCTCGACCCGGCGCGCACCGCTTCGCTCGGCCTGATGCCGGCCGACGTCGTGGCCGCGATCCGCAAGAACAATGTGCAGGTCTCGGCCGGTATGCTGAACCAGGCGCCCGACAGCGGCGCCGGCGCCTACCAGGTGCAGGTGCGCACCCAGGGCCGCCTGCGCAATGTGGAGGAATTCAACGCCATCATCATCGCGGTGAACCCTGAAACCGGTGCCCCGATTCGCTTGCGCGACGTGGCGCGGGTGGAGCTGGCGGCCCAGGATTACTCGGAAAGCGGCTACCTGGATGGCGAGACGGCGGTGGCGCTGGGCATCAGCCAGAAGCCGGGCTCCAATGCACTGGAGACGGCGGAACGCATCATCGCCGCCCTCGATGCGCTGAAGCGCGACTTCCCGAGCGACCTGGAATACCACGCTTACTACAACCCGACTCGCTTCATCAAGACTTCGATCGACAAGGTGCGCGACACCATCCTGGAAGCGATTGTGCTGGTCTGCCTGGCGGTGCTGGTCTTCCTCGGTTCATGGCGCGCCGCCGTCATACCGATCCTGGCCATCCCGGTGTCGCTGGTGGGCACGTTCGCCATCATGGCCGGCATGGGCTTTTCGCTGAATAACCTGTCGCTGTTCGGGCTGGTGCTCGCAATCGGCATCGTGGTCGACGACGCCATCGTGGTGGTGGAAAACGTGGAGCGCCACATCGCCGGCGGCATGACACCAGGCGCCGCCGCCATACGCAGCATGGACGAAGTGGGATCGGCCCTGGTGGCCATCGCCCTGGTGCTGGTCGCCGTCTTCGTGCCGACCGCCTTCATCAGCGGCATTGCCGGCATGTTCTACCGCCAGTTCGCCGTGACCATCGCTGTCTCCACCGCGATTTCGGCCCTGGTGTCGCTGACGCTGTCGCCGGTGCTGGCGGCGCGCCTGCTGCGCCCGCACGACCCTGCCGCACCGCGCACGCTGGGCGCGCGCTGGAGCGCATGGTTCGAGCAGTTCTTCCACCGCCTGGCGGCACGCTACGAAGTGCTGGCCAGGTTCTCGCTGAAACGCCGCACGCTGATGCTGCCGGTCTACGGCCTGCTGGTGGCACTGACCGTGTGGCGCCTGGATGCCACGCCGACCGGCTTCGTGCCGCAGCTTGACCGCGGCTACGCCATCGTGTCGATCCAGCTGCCGCCCGGCGCCACCCTGGCGCGCACCAGCGAAGTGGTGCAGGACGCCGCGCAGCGCCTGCTGCAGCAGCCCGGCATCGCCCACACCTCGGCCTTTGCCGGCACCGACGGCGCCACCTTCACTTCCGCCCCGAATGCGGCCGTGATCTTCGCCGTGTTCAAGGACTTCGACGAACGCGCCGCGCTGGGCCTGGACGGCGCCGCCATGCTGGCGGCCATGAAGCAGACGCTGGCCCCGATCAGCAAGGCCAGGGTGATGGTGATCCCGCCGCCGGCCGTGCCGGGCATCGGTACCGGTGGCGGCTTCAAGCTGCTGGTGCGCGACCGCAACGGGCAAGGCCCGCAGGCGCTGCAGGCGGTCGTGAAAGACGTGCTGGAGGCGGCCGCCAGGCTGCCTTCCGTGAACGCACCGTTCTCACCATTCAACGCCAAGGCGCCGCAGGTCAAGCTGGACATCGACCGCACCCGCGCCGAAATGCTGGGCGTGAACCCGGACCGCATCCATGACAGCCTGCAGTCTTACCTGGGCTCCGTGTACGTGAACGACCTGAACCTGATGGGCCGCGTCTGGAAAGTGACGGCGCAGGCCGACGCGCCATTCCGCCGCACGGTGGAAGACCTGGCTGCGCTGAAGATGCGCTCCAGCAGTGGCGCCATGGTGCCGATGGGCGCAGTGGCGACTTTCAGCGAAACCACGGCGCCGTTCCGCGTGCCGCGCTACAACCTGTTCCCTTCGGCGGAAATCCAGGGCAGCACCAAGCCGGGCTTCTCCACTGGCGAGACGATCGCCGCCATGGAGCAGCTGCTGCAGGCGCGCCTGCCGGCCGGCTTCGATTACGAGTGGACCGAGCTGGCGCTGCAGGAAAAGCAGGCCGGCGCCACGACAGCGCTGGCGCTGGGCATGGCCGTGGTCTTCGTCTACCTGCTGCTGGCGGCGCTGTATGAAAGCTGGCTGCTGCCGCTGTCGGTGGTGCTGATCGTGCCGATGTGCGTGCTGGCCGCGCTGCTGGCCGTGTCGCTGCGCGGCATGGACAACAATGTGCTGACCCAGATCGGCATCGTGGTGCTGATCGGCCTGGCCGCCAAGAACGCGATCCTGATTGTCGAATTCGCCCGCCAGGCGCAGCAGGCCGGCGCCAGCGCCCAGGCGGCAGCGATTGCCGCCGCCCGCACCCGCCTGCGCCCGATCCTGATGACCTCGCTGGCCTTCCTGATGGGCGTGCTGCCGCTGGTGTTTTCCACCGGCGCCGGCGCCGAAATGCGCCAGGCCATGGGCACGGCGGTGTTCGGCGGCATGCTGGGCGTGACCGTATTCGGGCTGCTGTTCACGCCCCTGTTCTTTACCCTGTTCGCCGGCCGCGCCGCGGCGGCGCAACCGCAACTGCATTCGCTGGAAGGCGCAACAATATGAAATTCCCCCTGATTGCGTGCCTGTCCGCGCTGGCCCTGGCGGGCTGCGCGGCGGGCCCGGACTATGTCAAACCCGACCCGGCGCCGCTGTTGCCGGCCGGTTTCCCCTCGGCCACCGGCGCTGGCAGCGCGCTCGATGCCGGCGCGCCACCCGCCGGCTGGTGGCGCCAGTTCCAGGACCCGCAACTGGACGCGCTGGTTGAGCAAGCGTGGCGCGGCAATTACGATTTGCGCATCGCCCTGGCGCGCCTGCAATTCGCCGCCGAGCAGCTGGCGGCAACCCAGTCGTCCGCCCTGCCCAGGCTGGGCGTGGAGGCCGGCGTGGCGCGCAGGCACGCCGCCAACGTCGAACGCGGCGACGGCGACCCGGTGATGGCCAGCCCCGCTAAAGTGGCCGGCTTCATCGACTGGGAGCTGGACCTGTTCGGCCGCGTGCGCCGCAGCGTGGAAGCGGCGCGCGCCGGCTATGAGCAGCAGCAGGCCTTGCGCGAGGAGGTGCGCCGCACCTTGCTGGCCCAGGTGGTGATCGCCTATGCCGAATTCCGCAGTGCGCAGGAAGAAGCGGCCTGCCTGCAGCAGCAGCTGGCCAACTACGGCCAGGCGCTGGAACTGGTGCGCGAACGCGAACGGGCCGGCAAGGCACTGGCGGTCGACCGCATCCGGGTGGAGACCAAGCTGGGACTGCTGGCGGCGCGCGCGCCCGGCATCGCGGCGCGGCAGCGTGTCGCGCGCAACCACCTGGCGACCCTGGCCGGCTCGAGGCTGGACGCGCCGCAGATCATGGCGCTGGACGCGCCCCACCCGCTGCGCCCGCCCGCGACGCTGGCAGTGGATGATCCGGCGGCCATGCTGCGCCGCCGTCCCGACGTGGCCGCCGCCGAACGCAGCCTGGCCGCCGCCACCGCGCAGCAGGGCGTGGCGGTGGCCGAACTGTTCCCGCGGGTCAGCCTGGCCGGCATGTTCGGCCTGGCCGCCCCGGCCGGCAGCCTGCACGGTGCGGATGCCCGTACCTGGCAGGTGGGCGGCGCCCTGGCGTGGAGCCTGCTCGACGGCGGCGCGCTGCGGGCGCGGGTCAGGGCGGCCGGGGCCAGCGCCCAGGCCGCCCTGGCCGGCTACGAAAAAGCCGTGGCCGCCGCGCTGGAGGAGGCCGATTCCGCCCTGTCGGACTGGCGCCAGTTCCGCGCCCGCGATGCCCAGCTGGGATCAGTCTACGAACTGGCGCGGGAAACGGCGCGCCTGACCCGCCTGCGCTATCGCAGCGGCGCCGAAAGCGTGCTGGGCCTGCTGGATGCCGAGTATGCGGTGCTGACGGTGGAGGAGCAGCTGATCGGCGTGCATCGCGATATCGCCCTGGCCATGGCGCGCAGCTATGTGGCGCTGGCAGGCGGCCTGGGCCCGGGTGGCGAAGTGGCCAACAATTGAGCTGCCTCAGACCCGGCAATGTTTGAACGACTATTAATTTAGGGTAAACTCCATGGTTTTGGGGCCGTCGGAAACGGCCCCCATTCCTTCAGGAGTTTCATAAATGGCATCAGTCAACAAAGTGATCATCGTCGGCAATCTGGGTCGCGATCCGGAAATCCGCTACATGCCTAGCGGTGACGCGATTGCCAACATCGCCGTAGCTACTTCGTATCGTTCGAAAGACCGCAACACCGGCGAGCAGAAAGAGCTGACCGAGTGGCACCGTATTTCCTTCTTCGGCCGCCTGGCTGAAATCGTTGGCCAGTACCTGAAAAAAGGTTCTTCCGTCTACGTGGAAGGCCGCCTGCAGACCCGCAAGTACACCGACAAGGACGGCATCGAGAAGTACGCAACCGACATCATCGCTGAAAACATGCAGATGCTGGGCGGCCGTGGCGATACCGGCGGCGGCATGGGTGGCGGCATGGGCGGTGGCGACGACATGGGCTACGATGCCCCCGCACCACGCCAGGCGCCACGTCCACAGGCTGCACCGGCTCCGGCACCACGCCCGGCGCCGCGTCCAGCGCCGAACTTCTCGGACATGGATGACGACATTCCGTTCTAAGAACGACCGGCAGCACCGGGTTTGAATGGTCCCTGCAACTGATCGAGGTTGCAGGGATTTTTTGTTCTTAAGGCATAGCTATCCTGTACCGGGACGACCTTGATGAGAAAGATTGCAATACCACTTTTTTTAATCGTCATCGTGGTGTATGCCGGCTTCACCTTGTGGGTGATTCCCGCCGGCGGTTTCGGCAGGCTGGGGCTGACCGAGCGCGGGCAGATCGGGGACACCTTTGGCGCCTTGAATGCATTGTTTTCGAGCCTGGGCTTTGCCGGCATCCTGCTGACGCTCTATCTCCAGAAGAAGGACATGGCGATCCAGGCCACGAAAGACGACGAGGAAGTGGCCGAGCGCCGCTCCTTGTTCAACCTGGAGGCCAGCATCCAGGCCTACAGCCAGGCCCTCGGCCTCCTGCGCGACGGCAATAACCACCGTGCGACCTGGATACGGGCGGCCAGGATACTCAAGCACGGCAAGGTGCTGGCCGATGCTGTGACGGTTGATGCGCATAAGCGCGCGCTCGAGCTGCGCTTGCTGGACTACCGCTCGGAGTTCCGCGACATACTTGAGCACAAGCCTGCCGAATTCTTTTACGGTGTCGAAGCCCGCTATTACGAGCTGGGCCTGGACCGCGTGGCGGCGCTGGCCTCGTTGGCGAACGAGCCAGGCCAGGCCATGACGCGCTGGCTCGACGAGAAATCAGTCTATGCCGTGCTGGAGGCATCGCAATGGCCGGACGACTACCAGGACCCCCTGCGCGACGACCTGCCCGGCGAAATGGATATCGAAGAGAAGACCTTCTTTGCACAAGGCCTGGCCAAGTACATCGAACATCGGCAGCAATGGAACTCTGTCGCCGGCAGCTTGCGCCCACGCGCAGAAAACCAACCCCAGCCGTGATGGTGCTGGTGGCGCCATTACCTGCATGTTATAGTCGAAAAAATAACATTTCTCTTGGGTAATAGGACTCCGATGCGCCGCTTTGAATTCGCTGACAGCAGCTCGAACAAATTCTGGGAAGTTGAACAAGAAGGCACTGAGCTGAACGTGCGCTGGGGCAAGATCGGCACCCAGGGCCAGAGCCAGACCAAGTCCTTCGCGGACGATGCCAAATGTACGGCGGCGATGACCAAGCTCATTGCCGAAAAAACCGGCAAGGGCTATGTCGAAGTGGGGGCGGCGCCCACAGCGTCGATCGGCAAGACCGCGCCCAAGCCGGCAGCGGAACCGAAGGCAGCGAAGCCTGTCCCTGTCGCGGCCGAGGCGCATGCAGCGGCAGCGGAACCGGAACCCGAACCGGTCCCGGCGGCCGATCCGTCTACTACTCCACCCTGGCTGGCAGAGGGCGTGCCCCTGGCAATTTCCCGGAAAATGGCGACGGCCGCGTTGCCATCGCGCCGCTTCCCGAAAGCGGTGCCTGAGGTTGATGTGCAGGCCGTCATGAACCGCGCAGCCAATGTCGCCGCGCCGGATTTCGACGCCACCGATGCCGACCTGCGCGATGCGTATGCGGAAGCGCTGGAGCGCCTGAAAGCACGCAGCATGGACGGTTCGCCGCTGTCGGATGCAATCCTGCTTGGCTTGGCCGCCAACCGCTCCCGCAGTCATCATTCACGCTCCGAAAGGCCGGTCGGCGAGCTGATGGTCGACGCGCTTGCCCGCCACAAAGGCCTGGAGTATTGCGTCGACGCCTTCCTCGCATTGCAGCATTTCCAGGTCAATGCCGAGTGGGCCGGACGGACCCTGAAAGTCAGCCTGTCGCGCACGGTCAGCGAGGAGCTTGCCGTTGGTGAACCGGTGTCTGCGCTTGAATTTGCCCTGCGGCGCCAATTGTCGTCCGCACCCGAAGCGGCATGGCAAACCTGTGCCGACAAGATCGAGGCGGCCATCCCGAACGTTCCGCGCGTGCGCAAGGCTGCGCTGGCGGCCCTGCTGCCGGAGCGGCCCGACATATCCAACGCCCTGGCGCGCGATCCCGTCAATGGCGCCCTGCTGGAAACCATGCCGGTCCTGCTGCTGAGCGGCACCGACCCGGAATTGCCGCGCCTGGTGAACAAGAATTTCGGTCCTTACAGCCGCTGGACCAGCGGGCCGATGCTGGCCGCTACCGTGCTGCAGCAGCGCGGCGTCGAGGCATGCCCGGTGCTGGAATTGATCAAGTTCGATGACGCGGCCAATGAAGCGCTGACCCAGATCGGTACGCCGGAAGCCATCAGGCTGCTCGCGGAAGTCGTGATCCAAACCAACGCCGGCAACGGCTGGTACAGCATGACCTACAAGACGGCGGTAACACGCCTGCTGGCCGCCTTGCAGCAATGGCCGCTGGCCGGCATAGCCGCACTGGCAGAACTCGGCGAGCAGCGCGGCAAGAATGCCGATGTCATGCATGCGGCGATGTTGAAGCTGCTGCTGGCCCGTCCCGATTACATTCCCCAGCTTTTGCCATGGGTCAGCCCAGCCGCCCAGGAACTGCTGCAACGCCTTCATGCCAAGGGCAGTGAACCGGTCGAAGTCGCGGCGGCAGCGGACTTGCCGCCGGTGCTGGTCAACCCGCCGTGGCTGCGCGCGCGTAAAAAATCGGTTGCGGCGCTGGCGCTGCAAACCTTGCCCCTGGCGCCGGTCGAACGCTGGGACGGCATCCCACGCGAGCACTGGGAAACCACGAGCAAGTGGATGGATGACGACATGGTCCACGCGCGCAAGGACACCGCCAGGCTGGTGGATTCGCTTGGATTCCGGCACACGCCTTCGACGTCTGAAAGGGAGGCACACAAGCAGGCCTGCGAGGCGATCGGGAAAGGCGACACCAAGGGCCTGGTCGCGGCCTGGCACCAGTACAAGGCAGGCTCCAACTGGCGCGAGATCAACCTGTATTACCTGCCCTTGCTGCCGGAATCGATGGTCATCGACACCTGGGTCACCCTGAGCGGCGAGTCGGGCACCACAGGCATTGGTTACCTGCTGTCGAAACTGGGCCTGGGCGCGCTTCCCGGCCTTGAAGCGGTGATGGGGCGCCGCCCAAGCGAGGTGGCTCCTTGGGCCATCTGTATGGGCTCGGTCGGCCTGGCAGGACCGATGGCGCGCGCCGCGACCAAGCTCAAGAAAGCGCAGGAAGACGCACGCCAATGGCTGTTGCGCTTCCCCGAGCATGCGATCTGCGGGCTGCTGGCGCCTGCGGTGGGCAAGGCGGGCGAGGACCGCGAATGCGCGCAGTCGGCATTGCGCTACCTGGCCGCCAACGGCCACGAAGCCCTGATCCTGGCAATCGCTGCGCGCTACGAAGACCCGGCGGTGACTGCTGCGGTGCGGGCGCTGCTCGATGAGGATCCGCTCGAGCGCTTGCCTGCCAAGCTGCCCAAGCTGCCTGACTTCTGGTCGCCGCAGGGATGGCGCCGTCCCGTACTCAACGAAAGCGCCGGCGCCAGTGCCGGCAAGGCCTTGCCCGATGAAGCGCTGGACCACATCGGCACCATGCTGATGCTGCCGACGGTGGACGGGCTGTATCCCGGGATCGCGCAGCTGAAGGCTGCCTGCACCGCCGAATCCCTGGAAAACTTTGCGTGGGACTGCTTCTGCGCCTGGCTGAATATCGGCGGCAACTCCAAGGAAGGCTGGGCCATGATGGCGCTGGGCTTCCTGGGGACGGACGACACGGCCCGCAAGCTCACGCCCTACATCCGCACCTGGCCCGGCGAATCGGCGCATGCGCGCGCGGTAACCGCGCTCGATGTGCTGGCGGACATCGGCACCGACGTGGCGCTGATGCTGTTGAACGGCATCGCGCAGAAGGTGAAGTTCAAGGGCTTGCAGGACAAGGCACGCGAAAAGATCGACAGGATCGCCGAGGCGCGCGAGCTGACCACCGAGGAACTGGAAGACCGCCTGGCGCCGGACCTGGGCCTGGACGCCAACGGCAGCGTGCTGCTGGACTTCGGCCAGCGCCAGTTCCGCGTGGGCTTTGACGAAGCGCTCAAGCCTTACGTGCGCGACAGCGAAGGCATGCGCCTGCCCGACCTGCCGAAGCCGAAGAAGAGCGACGATGAAGCGCTGGCGCCGGCCGCGGTGGAACGCTACAAGCTGCTGAAGAAGGATGCCCGCACCATCGCCAGCCAGCAGGTGCTGCGCCTGGAATGGGCCATGTGCAGCCGCCGCCGCTGGCTGCCCGAGCACTTCCGCCAGTTCCTGGCCGAACACCCGCTGGTGCGCCACCTGGTGCAGCGCCTGGTGTGGGGTGTGTATGCGGTGGACGGCGGGGACAACGCCGGCGGCAAGCTGGTCGCCTGCTTCCGCGTGTCGGAAGACGGCAGCTACACCACGAGCGAGGATGACGCTTTCACGATCCCGGAAGGCGCCAATATCCGCGTCGGCCTGCCGCATGCGCTCGAGCTGCCGCAGGACGCTGCCGGCCAGTTCGGCCAGTTGTTCGCGGATTACGAGCTGCTGCAGCCGTTCGCCCAGCTGGGCCGCGACACTTACACCCTTGGCGCGGAGGAGCAGGCAGGCACCAGGCTGGAGCGATGGAAAGGCGCCGTGGTGCCTACCGGCCGCGTGCTCGGCCTGGTGAACAAGGGCTGGCGGCGCGGGCAGGCACAGGATGCCGGCTCGATCTGGTACTTCCAGAAGCCGCTCTCCGGCTCCAAGGTGATCGAGCTGACGCTTGATCCGGGCATCATCGTCGGCATGGTCGACGAGTATCCGGAACAGACGCTGCAGGTCATCACGGTTGGTTCGCCTGCTGCCTGGGGCGAAATCAATGCAGGCGAAAGCCTGGCCATCCTGGACCCGATCGCGGCGAGCGAATTGATCCGGGATATCGAATCGCTGCGGGCATAAGCGCCCGTCATCTTCTTGAATATTGAAACACCATGCGCCGCTTTGAATTCGCCGACGGTAAGTCGAACAAGTTCTGGGAAATTGAACAAGATGGGCTGGACCTGAACCTGCGCTGGGGCCGGATCGGCACCCAGGGACAGGAACAGGTCAAAACCTTTGCGGACGATGCCAAATGCGCCGCAGCCATAGTGAAGCTGGTCGCCGAAAAGACCGGCAAGGGCTATGTCGAAGTCGGGGCCGGGGCTGCTGCTGCGGTTGCTGCAGCACCTGCCCGTGCGCCGGCCCCGGCGCCGGTCACGCGCGCTGATCCGCTGACAGCTCCACCCTGGCCGTCCCGGGACGAACCGCTGGCAATTCCCGAAAAAATGGCGGAGCTGGCGCTGGCGTCGCGCCGCGCACCAAAGCCCGTACCGCAAGTCGATCCGCAAGAAGTCTTGCGCCGTTTGCAAGGCGCCGTCGACATCGCGCATTCCAAGTGCGACGAAGGGATTCGTCCGGCTTGCATCGAAGCGTTGCAGCGGTTGCAGGAGCAGTCCCTCGATGGTTCGCTGATGTCGGATGCAGTCCTGCTCTCGTTGTCGAACAATCCTTCCTTCCCCGTCGATAAGAAAGACGCACAGCCTTTTGGGGCGTTGATGCTCGACGCCATCGCCGCGCACAAAGGACTGGCGTATTGCGTGGACGTGTTCCTCGAAATGCTCAAGCTGCACGCCGTCCTCTACCCATCGCAGATGACGGGGAAACGGGTCGCAGTCGTCGAGTACAGCGGCCGCATTCCGCTGGTCCTGAACGCGCCGTTCAGCGGGGCTGAGATTGCCCTGCGCCGCCAGTTGTCCAACGCGCCGCAGGCGACCTGGCAAGCTTGCGCCGACAAGATCGAGCGCGCACTGCCATCCACCCCGGCGATGCGCCAGGCCGCGCTGGCCGTGCAGCTGCCGGAACGTCCGGAGCTTTCCAACCGGCTGGTGTCCGAACTGAGCGGCGGCCTTGCGCATTCGACCCTGCCGCTGCTGCTGCTGTCGGCCAGCGAACCCGAACTGCTGCGGGTGCTGGGTGAAAAAATGCCCGAACCCAACCGCTATTTCAGCAGCCCGGCGCTGGCCGCCAGCATCCTGGCTGAAAAGGGCGTGCAAGCATGCCTGCCGTTCAGCGTTGCGGTCACCCGCGACGTGGTCAACGAGGCCCTGACCCAGGTCGGCACGCCGGATGCCATCAAGCTTCTTGTTGAAGCGGTAGCGCAGACTTCCGAGCCGGGGTATGAGGGTTGGGGTAGTGCGGTCGACCGCAAGACTGCGCTGGCGCGCCTGGCGTCGGCGCTCCAGCAGTGGCCACTGGCGGGCATTGCCGGCCTGGCGGAACTGGGGGAAAGGCCGGGCAAGGTTGGCACGGTGGTAGGTTCGAGTCTCGCGGCGCTGGTCAACGTGCATGCGGACAGTGTTGCGCTGGTGCTGCCCTGGGTCAGCCCGGCGGCGCAGGCGTTGCTGCAACGCCTGCATGGGCAGGCCAATACTTCGCTGGCGGAAGCCGCGCGCGAGGACTTGCCGGCCGTGCTGGCGAATCCTCCATGGCTGCGGCCGCGCAAGAAGGCCGCTGCGGCGCTGGACTTGCAGCCCTTGCCGCTGGCACCCGTTGAACGATGGGACGATGTCGATCGCGAAGGGTGGGCGCAAGCGGGAGACTGGTGGGATCAGGCCTTCGAGCGTGCGCGCAAGGATCCGGCAGTGTGGGTGGCGGAGCTCGGGTTCCGCCGCAACCCGACGTCGACCGGTGATGAAGCCCGCAGGCAGGCGCAGCTGGCCATCGAGGCTGCCGATAGCAAGGCGATGCTGGCGGCCTGGCGCAACTACGTGCCAGGCGACCCTTGGGCGCGTCTCTCTGCGCCGATGATGACGCTGCTGCCGGGGGAGATGGGCGTTGAAACCTGGAACCTGCTGTCCAACTCAGTGGAGGTGGGTTTCAGGTCCTTGGAACTCCTGCTCGCCAGGTTCGGCTTGCGGGCGCTTCCAGGCCTGGAGGCATTGCTGCGCAACCGCTTTGACGAAGTGGTCCAGTATGCGCCGCGCTTCGGCTCCGTTGCCATGGCGGCGCCGATGGCGCGCGCCGCAGCAAAGCTGAAGAAGCTGCAGGAGCAAGGGCGCCAGTGGCTGCTGCGCTTCCCTGAACACGCCATTTGCGGACTGCTTGCGCCGGCACTTGGCAAGGCGGGAGAGGAGAAAGCCTGCGCGGTGTCGGCATTGCGCTACCTGCACGCACGGGGGCATGAAGGCCTGATCCTGGAGGTCGCGGCACGCTACGAGAATGCGGCGGTCACGGCTGCGGTGCGCGCATTGCTCGATGAAGACCCGCTGGAGCGCTTGCCGGCCAAGCTTCCCAAGCTGCCGGACTTCTGGGCGCCGCTGGGCTGGCGCCGCCTGGTGCTGAACGACAGTTGCGGCGCCAGTGCCGGCAAGGCGGTGCCGAACGATGTGCTGCATCACATTGGCACCATGCTGGTGCTGCCAACCGTCGATGGCGTCTATCCGGGCATCGCGCAGCTCAAGGATGCCTGCACTCCCGAGTCCCTGGTGGATTTCAGCTGGGATTGTTTCATGGCCTGGCTGAACGCCGGCGGTTCCCCGAAGGACGGCTGGGCGCTGTCCGCCCTGGGTTGGCTGGGCACGGACGATACCGCGCGCAAGCTGATGCCGTTCATCAAATCGTGGCCGCCGGAAGGGGCCCATGCCCGGGCGGTAGCGGCACTCGACGTGCTGGCCGATATCGGCAGCGAAGTCGCGCTGATGCTGCTGAACGGCGTCGCACAGAAGGCCAAGCAGAAGCCGCTGCAGGACAAGGCGCGCGAGAAGATCGCCAGGGTCGCCGAGGCGCGCGGCCTGACGGCCGAAGAGCTGGAAGACCGCATGGCGCCCGACCTGGGCCTCGAGCCGAACGGCACCCTGGTGCTGGACTTCGGCCCGCGCCGCTTCCTGGCCGGTTTCGACGAGGCGTTGAAGCCCTTTGTACGCGATGAAGATGGCAAGCGGCTGCCCGACCTGCCGAAGCCGAGGCAAAGCGATGATGAAGCGCTGGCCACGGCCACGGTCGAGCGCTTCAAGATCCTGAAGAAGGATGCCCGGTCCATCGCCAGCCAGCAGGTGGCGCGCCTGGAACGGGCCATGTGCAGCCGCCGCCGCTGGCGGCACGAGCATTTCCGCCAGTTCCTGGCCGAGCATCCGCTGCTGCGGCACTTGGTACAGCGCCTGGTCTGGGGCGTCTACGCCATCGGCGATGACGGCGCGCGGCTGCTGGACTGCTTCCGCGTGGCGGAGGACGGCAGCTATGCCACGGTCGACGACGACGTTTTCACGCTGCCGGAAGGAGAGCAGCTCCGGGTTGGGCTGCCGCACGCCCTCGAGCTGCCGCCGCAAGCTGCGGAAAAATTCGGCCAGCTCTTCACGGATTACAAGCTCCTGCAGCCTTTCGCCCAGCTGGGGCGCGATACCTATGCGCTGGAGGCAGGCGAACTGGCGCAGACGCAGCTCGCGCGCTGGAAGGGACTGGCGGTTGCCTCCACCCGCGTGCTGGGCCTGGCCAGCAAGGGATGGCGGCGCGGCGAGTCGATCGGCGGCGGGATGATCAGTTCATTCCAGAAACCGGTGGATGGATCCAGGATGATCGAGCTGCTGTTCGAGCCCGGTATTTACGCCGGCATGGTCAGCGAACATCCGGAGCAGTCGCTGGGCGCCGTTACGGTAGGCACGCTGGCCAGCTGGGGCGGCGTCCAGCCCGGTGCAAGCCTGTCCACCCTCGACCCGATCGCCGCCAGTGAACTGATCCGCGACATCGAATCTTTGCGAGCATGACATCATGAAAAAGAACGCCAACAGCACTTCCCCGACCTTGCAGCGGCCGCCAGCCGAAATCCTCCATGCGCAGGAATTGCAGCGCCTGCGCGACAGCGACAACGGCCCGCGTCCGCCGGGATGGGCGCTGAGCTTGACCGCTGCGCGCAAATTCATCCTCGGCGATGCCGAGCTGGATATTCAGCGCAAGATCGTGGCGCCTGCCGCATCGATCGAACGCATGCTGGTCACACTGGCGACGGGCCGCGGCCTGATGCTGGTGGGCGAGCCGGGCACGGCGAAGTCGCTGCTCTCCGAACTGCTGGCCACGGCCATCTGCGGCAAGTCGACCCTGACCATCCAGGGCGGCGCCTCGATCACCGAGGACCAGATCAAGTATTCCTGGAACTATGCCCTGCTGATCAACGAGGGGCCGAGCCCGCGCGCCCTGGTGCCGGCGCCGCTGTACCAGGGCATGCGCGACGGCCAGATCGTGCGGTTCGAGGAGATCACGCGCGCCCCGCTGGAAGTTCAGGACTGCCTGCTCGGCATGCTGTCGGACCGCGTCATGAGCGTGCCCGAACTGGCGGGCGAGGACGGCATGCTGTATGCCCGCGATGGCTTCAACATCATCGCCACCGCCAACACGCGCGACCGCGGCGTGAACGAAATGAGCGCGGCACTCAAGCGACGCTTCGACTTCGAGACGGTGTTCCCTATCCTCGACTTCGATCATGAGCTGTCGCTGGTGCAAGAGGCCTCAGCCCGGCTGCTGGAAAAGAGCGCCATTCCGCGCAGCCTGCCGGTGCCGGTGCTCGAACTGCTGGTCACGACCTTCCGCGACCTGCGCGGCGCCTCGCAAGCGCATGGCGGCGATGCGGCCATGGACCGCCTGACTGCCGTGATGTCGACGGCGGAAGCGGTCAACGTCGCCCATGCCGTCGGTGTGCGCGCCTGGTTCCTCGAGCAGCGCGACGGCAGTCCGGCCGACCTGGTCGACTGTATTGCCGGCACGGTGGTCAAGGACAATGCCGACGACCGCGCCAAGCTGCGGCGTTATTTCGAGCAAAAGGTCGCCAAGAAAAGCGGCGACCATTGGAAGGCCTATTTCGAGGCGAGGCATCGTTTGCCGTGACAACCGTGTCGAACGAGCCCCTCATCCTCGGGGTGCGGCATCACAGCCCGGCCTGCGCGCGCCTGGTGGCGCACAAGATCCGCAGCGTGCGGCCGGCGTATGTGCTGATCGAAGGCCCGGCTGACTTCAACGACAAGCTGGAGCAGATGTCGCTGCCGCACCAGTTGCCGCTGGCGATCTACAGCTTCCTCTCGTCGGAGGGCGGGCATCGCGCGTCGTGGTCGCCATTTGCCGAGCATTCGCCGGAGTGGCAGGCGCTCTCTGTCGGGCGCGAATGCGGCGCGCAGCTGCGTTTCATCGACCTGCCGGCCTGGGACGACGCTTTTGCGGACGTGCTCAATCGCTATGCCGACGTGAGCGACGAGGAGCAGGCGGAACGTGCTGCCGCCTATGAGGACGCTCTGCGCAGCAGGATGGCAGTCGAAAGCCGGGATGCGCTGTGGGATACGCTGTTCGAACAGCAGGATTCGCTTGAACTGCTGGAGCAAAGCCTGACCGCCCATTTCGAACACCTGCGTGCCGGTGACGGCGGTTCGATCGGCAACCAGGCGCGGGAACGCATGATGGCGCGCTGGATCGCCTGGGCGATGGCGCGCGGCGACGGTCCCGTGCTGGTCGTCTGCGGCGGCTACCATGCCCCGGCGCTGCAGCGTGGCTGGCGCAGCGAGGACGGTGCGCGCCAGCCCGAACTGCCGGCGCCGGACAGCACGGCAGCGGAAGTGCGCTTCGGCTCCTACCTGGTGCCCTATACCTTCAAGCGCCTCGATTCTTTCACCGGCTACGCGTCGGGCATGCCGTCCCCGTTCTTCTACCAGCTGGCATGGGAAGAGGGCATGCAGGGTGCAGGCCATGCGCTGCTGCAGCGCGTGACGCAGCGCCTGCGCAGCAAGAAGCTGGCGGCATCGACCGCCGACCTGATTGCCGTGCACGCGCGTGCCGATGCCCTGGCGCGGCTGCGCGGCCACGCGCTGCCGGCGCGCTGCGACTGGCTCGATGCGCTGGCCGGGTCGCTGGTCAAGGATGCGCTCGATGCGCCGCTGCCGTGGACTTACCGCGGGCCGCTGCGCTTCGGCACGGACCCGATCCTGGTCGAGATCATGGATGTGCTGGCGGGTGATGTTGCAGGCCGGCTGGCACCCGGCACGCCGCAGCCGCCGCTGGTGCTGGCGGTCGAGGCGGAACTGGCGGCAAAGGGCATCAAGCTGCCCGGCGAGCTGGCGCTCGATCTGCTGGCGCCAGCCGACCGCGAGAAAAGCCGCGTGCTGCACCGCCTTTTGCTGCTGGAGATTCCCGGCATCGAGCGGCGTTCCGGACCAGGCCTGGCGCTGTCCGGCGAGCGGCGTGAAGAATGGTCGCTGCGCGCGCCGCTGGAGCAGCGCGCTGCGCTGATCGAGGCGGCAGCTTATGGCGCCTCACTGGAAGATGCGGCGCGCATGAAGCTGGAGGAGGGCTTGCGCGCGGCGGGACGCGCCAACGGCGAGAGCCGCTTCGCGCAACTGGCGAATGGCTTGAACAAGGCTGCCTTCGCCGGCCTGGCCGGCATGAGCGAGAACATCCTGGCCGAACTGGAAGTGGCGGTTGGCGGCGAGCCCCGCTTTGAAGCCTTCGGCACGGCGCTGCCGGTGCTGCATTCCCTGCTGCGCCACGGCCAGTCGCTCGGCATGGCGGGAGCGCCGATCCTGCACACGGTCATTGCGGCCGCCTTCGACCGCGCCTTGTGGCTGCTGGAAGCCATGGGTGCAGTGCCGCCGGCCGAACTCAGTGCGCATATCCAGGGCTTCCTCGCCTTGCGCCACGTTGCACGCGACGCGCTGGCCGGTGATGCGGCGCTGCCCTTGCAGATAGAGCCTGGACGCGCGCTTGCCGTCTGGAGCCGCAAGCTTGCCGACCAGCGTTCCGCGCCGGTCAGCCGCGGTGCGGCACTGGGTGGGCTGGCCAGCCTGAATGCCGGGCGTGCCGACGCGGCCGGCGATGCCATCGCGCAGGCGCTGTCCCTGCTCGGGGAAATTCCGCCGGCGCAGGTTGGCGATGCGCTGGCCGGCATGCTGGCGCTGGCGCGCGATGAGCTGGTGCAGGAAGCGCACTTCGTGGCCGGACTCGATGCCATGGTGAAGTCGCTGGACGACATCGATTTCGTGCTTGCTCTGCCGGCCATGCGCAATGCCTTTGGCTGGCTGCCGCCGCAGGAACGCGGCATGCTGGCCGACGCCGTGCTCGCCCAGCATCAGGCGGGGCATTTGCCGCGACGGGCGCTGACTGCGAAGTTCGCGGGCGCCGATGCAGAAGACCTGGCCAGGGCGGCGCTGCTGGAACAAGCCGCACTGCGCAAACTTGCTACCTGGGGATTGGTACCATGAGCCTGAAGATTCCCGATGCGTTGACCCGCTGGCGCCTGCTGCTGGGCGAGGCGGCTGCGCCTGCACTGGGCGGCCTGTCCGGCGAGGCGCGATCTGCCGACATGGCCCTGGACTGGTTGTACGGGCGCGATGCCGACATCGTTGCGCGCGGTGAACGCGGCGCCGGACTGGGTCCTTCGCAGCTGTCCACGCCGGACTGGATCAACACGATCCATGAGCTGTTCCCGAAAGAGGTGATCGAACGCCTCGAAAGCGACGCGGTGGAGCTGTACGGCATCGACGAAGTGGTGACCAACCTCGAGGTACTGGAGCGCATCGAGCCGTCGGAATCGCTGCTGCGCGCGGTCCTGCACACCAAGCACCTGATGAATCCCGAGGTGCTGGCCGCGGCGCGCCGCCTGGTCGCGGAAGTCGTACGGCAGATCATGGAGAAGATGGCCACCGAGGTGCGGCAGGCGTTTTCCGGCGCGCGCGACCGGCGCCGCCGGTCCATGCTGAAGGTGGCGCGCAACTTCGATTTCAAGCGCACGGTGCAAGGCAACCTGCACCGATGGGACCCGCAGCGTGGCAAGCTGTTCCTGGAGACGCCGATCTTCATGAGCCGCGTGCGGCGCCACACGGAGCGCTGGGATATCTGCCTGCTGATCGACCAGAGCGGGTCGATGGTCGACTCGGTGATCCATTCCGCGGTCATGGCATCCTGCCTGTGGAACCTGCCGGGCATGCGCACGCGCCTGGTCGCCTTTGATACCGAGGTGGTCGACCTGACCTCGGACGTATCCGATCCGGTCGAACTGCTGATGAAAGTGCAATTGGGCGGCGGCACCGATATTGCGAAAGCGGTCGGCTACGCGCAGTCGCTGGTCGAAAATCCACAGCGTACGGTCGTGGTGCTGGTCAGCGACTTCTGCGAGGGCGGCTCAGAGAGTGAGCTGGTGCGCCGGGTCAAGACACTGGTGCAGTCCGGGGTGACGGTGCTGGGACTGGCTGCACTGGATTCGAGCGCCGATCCCTGCTACGACCGGGACATGGCGGCGCGGCTGGTGCGCGAAGGCGCCCACGTGGGTGCCATGACGCCCGGCCAACTGGCGGCCTGGCTGGCGGAAAAGGTGCGCGGATGAACGCTCGCCGAACCGACCTGCTGGAACTTACGCCCGAAGCACTGGTCGCCCTGGCCAATGCGGGCTTCGTCAAGCGCGCGCAGAAGGATGTCGCCGAAGGCAACCTGCCCGCCGTCGAAGAAGCGGAAGATGGCACGATCCGCGCCACCTACGCCGATGGACATCGCACGGTGCTGGCGCCGAACAACACCTTGCGCGACGCCAGCTGCTCCTGCCCCGCCAGCGGCTTGTGCCGCCACCGCGTGACGCTGGTGCTGGCCTACCAGGCACAGGCCAAGACGCAGGCAAATACGCAGCCGGAGAGCGGCGCCGCCGACGATGCCGTTGCATGGTCGCCATCGCGCTTTGCCGCCACAATGGCCGAAACCGTCCCTGCTTCAACGCTGGCGCAAGCGGCCAAGCTGGCTGCAGCACAGCCGGTGGTCAAGCTCATTGCGTGGCAGGAAGCATCGCCAGTGCCGAGCGCTCGCCTGCCGATGTGCAATGTGCGCTTCTTCTCGCGCAGCAGCCTGACGCACGCCCGCTGCGATTGCAAGGAGGGCAGCGGTTGCGCCCACATCATCCTGGCAGTGTGGGCATTCGACCAGGCGGAGAAGAAATCGCCCGGCTTCGCCGAAGCCAGCGTGACCCTGGCCGGCCAGCAGGGAGGCAATGCGGTGCCGGCGGCGCGCCTGCTTGATTCGCAAGCCGCTGCGAGACTGCTGGAGCTTACGCACGCCCTGGCGCTGCAGGTCTGGCTGGATGGCTCAAGCCAGCCAATGCTGGCGCTCGAGGCGCGCTTTGAAGAAGTGCTTTCGCTGTCTGCACAACTGGGATGGTGCTGGATTGGCGAATCCCTGCACGGCATGAAGGAGCTGATGCTGGCGCAGCATGCGCGCTCCAGCCGCTTCGACCCGAAAATGCTGTTGTCGGCGCTGGCCGCGCTGCATGCGCGGTTGGCCGCTGCCATGCAGGCGGATGGCCAGGCTGCCGCAGGTCAGCTGCCGGAAGTGCCGGCCAGCCAGCTGCTGGGCATCGGGGTCAAGGGTGAAGTGGCGCTGGATCATTTGCGGCTGGTATCGCTCGGTGCCCAGCTTTGGGCTGATGACGAGGCAGAAGGTGCGCTGCTGGTCTTTGCCGACCCGGACACCCTCGCGGTGACGGTGATTGACCGCAGCTGGCCAAAGCCGAAAGCGGGAGAGCCGGGCATCGCCATCAAGTCGCGCAGGATTGCAGGCCAGCCGGTGGAAAGGCTGGCCGCCAGCCAGGTGGTCACCAGCGGCGCGCGGCGTCGTGCCAACGGCGCGCTGGAGATTGCCGCCGGGGCGCGACAGACCAACGTGCTGCCCCTGTCGCCCAAGGCCTGGGATGACCTGGTGGCGCCGCTGCGCCAGTCTTCCGTCCAGGGCTTGCGCGACTACCTGCAGGATGCGGCGCCGGACTTCGCCCGGCCGCTGCAGGCGATTGAGCACATGCATATCGTCCCGGTGGCGCAGGTTGGGGAATGGGAATGGAACGCGGCGCGCCAGACGCTCTCCGCCTGGTTGGAACCCGGTGAACCCGGGCAGCGACTGCTGCTGCGAAAGCACCACAACCCGGCCGCGCCGCATGCCATCGATGCGCTGGCAAGCGTGCTGTCCGGGGAGTTCGGTGCGCCGATTGCAGTGTCGGGAACGGTCACGCTGGAAGCGGGACTGGTAGTGATCGACCCCTTTGCCATCCTGACCGAACAGCGCGCCGTGGTGCCCGACGTGGAAGCAGCGGCGCCGCGCGAATTGGCGTCCGGCGTTTCGTTACAGGAACCGGCGATGCTGGTTGGCCTGGTGGACCGGGTGCACGCGCTGCTGGGCCGCTGGATGCGGCAGGGCCTGCGCCACCAGGCTGCGGGCGCCTTGCGGGAAGCTGCCGAACTTGCGACAGCCCTCGAACGCAGCGGCCTTTCCACCGCAGCAGGTTTGCTGCGCGAGGCCGTTGCCCTGATACAGGCGCCGGACAAACAGCCATTGCCCGGCAAGCTGGCAACGCTCTATCTTTTACTCGCCGAAATCGCACGTTCGGCTTGAGACCAACGGAGAATTCATGGCACGACAAACCAAAGCGGATCCCTTGCTGGCAGCGCCAGATGGCAAGGTTCATTGGACCAAAGGCATGCAGGAATGGCTCGACCTTTTTGTTGAAGAACCAGGCTTGTTCCTGCCCGGCGCCAGCTTCGAAGAGCATTTTGCGCAGCACAAAGCGCTGCTGGGCAAGGACAACCTGGTGCCCTCGGCCTTCCGTTTGCTGGACCTGCATGGCGTGGCGGCCTTGCCGCTGTTCGTGAACTGGATTGAATCGAAGCGTTATAGTCCGCCGGCAGTGCAGACCGCCCTGCTGAATATCCACAGCGAACAGGCCGTCGACGCGGTGGTCGAACGCCATCGCAGCGCCGAGTTCCGGCCGCTGGTACTGAGGCAGGCAAAGAAGTGGCCGATTGTGGTGCTGCGCAAGCTGCTGGACGTGAATCCGGCGAAGAAGCAGCCGGCTGCATTGCTGATCCAGGAAATCCTGGGCGAGAATCCGGGCTGTCTGCCGCTGTTGCGCGAGCATGCGAGCGAAGCGCAATCGAACACGCTGGAACGCTTGCTTGAAGTTGCCGATGCGGCGGAAGAAGCCGCGCTGGCAGACCTTCCGCCAGTATTGCGCGAACTGCCTTGGGCGAACCGCGCGCCATCGCGCGTGCCGGTCCTGGCGCTGGAGCCCATACACGACGTACCGCGGCTCGACTGGACGAGATGGAACAGCAGCGAAAGCCTGCAAATGGGGGAGTTGGAGCAGTATGAACTCAGGTACCTGAACACCGATTTGCCACCGGAAGTCGCAGCGTGGGACTTGCCGCGCAAAGTCTTGTGGGCCATTGGCGTTGAACCGGCGGCCATCGAGCGGGCTATCGCGACTGAAACCGTGGGCGAAGGCGACTTCCGGGCGCCGCCCGTTTCCGGCTGGTACACCTCAAGGTTCCTGAAGCTCCTGCCGCAGAAACTGGCCAGCGAAGTCTTTTGCAAGGTCCCGGCCACGAGCTTGCGCTATGCCTACAGGTTGGCGGCAGTGTTTGCGTGGCTGGGCGCGGAGAGCGTGCCTGCCTTCCTGCGCATTTACCCGGCCGCGTCGCGGCACTCGATGGTGCTGGCGCAGTGCGTTGAGTGGGACGGGCTGGCGATGCACGTCGCACGGGGCTTCTACGCCAACCGTTGGCTCAAGGAGGAAGCCGGGGCCTGGCTGCTGGCCTATCCGGCTGCTGCTGCACGGGGCCTGATTCCGTCGGCATTCGGGGAAGATCCCGCCGAACGCTTCATCGCCCAGCACGCCTTGCGCCACCTGGCCGGCAATGGCCACGAGGCAGTCGTGGCGGGGCAAGCAGCTCGCTATGGAAACGCTGCGGCGGAAGCGCTGCAGACCATGCTGTCCGAACCCGAGCGCGAATGGCTGCCGGACAAACTGCCGGCGGCGCCAAAGAGCCTGCACGTCGCCGGCCTTCCGCGCCTGTACCTGAAATCGAACGGCAAGGCGCTGCCACTCAACACGGTGCCGCACGTGCTGACCATGATGGCCCTGTGCAAACAGAACGCACCGTTCAGCGGCCTGCTCGCGCTGCAGGATGCGCTGGCGCCGGAATCGCTTGCCAAGTTTGGGCAAGCCTTGTTCGAATGGTGGCGCGACAGCGACACCCCGCCGAAGGAGCGCTGGATCTTCTGGATGCAGGGCATCATCGGCAACGACGAAACCGCGCGCCAGCTGAATGTCGCTTTGAAGCAGTGGCGCGCTGCGCTGATCCGCGTGCGTGCCTATGACGCAATGGAAATGCTGGTGCAGATCGGCTCCGACATGGCCTTGATGTACCTGCACCAGCTGAGCGAGCAAACGCGCTACAACGATTTGCGGGAACGCGCGGAAGACATGATGAAGGCGCTCGCCGAGCAGCGTGGCCTGAGCATGGAGCAACTGGCCGACCGCACCGTACCGGACCTGGGCCTGGACGGAGACGGCCGCCTGCTGCTCGACTTCGGCCCGCGTTCCTTCACGGTGCGCTTTGACGAACATTTGCTGCCGTATGTATGCGACAGCGACGGCAAGCGGATCAAGGACCTGCCCAAGCCAAACAGCAAGGACGATGAAGCAATCTCGAAGGCGGCGTCGCAGCGCTACAAGGACCTCAAGAAACAGGCCAAGAACGTCGCCAGCGCCCAGGTGAATCGACTGGAAGACGCGATGTGCAGCCAGCGCCGATGGACGGCGGAGGAATTCGAAACCCTGCTGGTACGCCATCCGCTGCTGCGCCACCTGGTCTTGCGCCTGGTGTGGGGCGCATACGATGCCGGCGGCCAGCTTGTGACCCTGTTCCGCGTTGCCGAAGACCTGAGTTACGCCGACGCCGGCGACAACATCCTGCAACTGCCGCAGGGTGCCAGGATCGGCATTCCGCACCGGCTGGAACTGGCGGATGCCGATGCGCTGGCGTTTGCGCAGCTGTTCGCAGACTACGAAATCCTGCAGCCTTTCGAGCAACTGGGCCGTGCCATTTACCGCCTGGACGAAGCGAGCCTTGATGGCAGCACGCTGCCCGAATGGCATGAACGCAAAGTCAGTACAGGCGCCTTGCTGGGCCTGGAAAACCGCGGCTGGAACCGGGAAGTCGGCGATGGCGGCTGCATCGACTCCTTCATCAAGACGCTCGACAGCGGACAGACGGTCTTTCTTGCCCTGGAGGGGGAATGGTTCGTCGGTGAGCGCGCCGATCCGGCAGCGATCCATACGATTACGCGCTGCGGGCTGAATGGCGCGCAATGGCGCTCCCTGTCGCCCATGCTGGTGAGCGAGATCCAGCGCGACCTGCACCAGATGAACTGGACCCAATGAGCCGCGAAACAGAAATGATCCAGCGCCAGGTGGCCCTGGTAAGTTACGGCACCAGTTTCCTGCGCAAGGAGCTGGAGCTGGAGGACTTCTACCGCCACGGCATTTTCTTTGGCGTGCGCTTTCAGTTCAGGGATCATCGGAGCAGGCAATTGCTGGCCGATGATTTCACTCAGTGGCTGGGCAACTTGGCGATGACCGGGGCTACGCGGCTGTCGCTGCACCCTGCTGGGCGGCTCGGGCTCAACGTAGCGAATCCAGCCAGGTATGCGATCGTCGCGCATTATCCTGATGGCTATCAAGCCTGGGATGCGGGGACGGAGCAGCCGGCGTGGATGGACTTCCTGCTCCCAAGTGCGGCCGATTACGCCGGCGACCTTGATTGTTATTGGGACGTTGAAAAGCGGCCGGGTGAGCTGGATGTTCCGCATACCGATTGGAAGGAACTGGCTGGCGCAATTGCAGCCGATCTGGCGATTCCGGTTCCATCGTCCGGTGTGCCGGCGCGGCCGTTCTGCGTTCGCATGCCGGAGGGAGGAGCCCGGGAGGAATTGCCACTATTTGCTGCATCCGATGGCTCGCTGTCGCACCAGGTGTTGGCGACGCTGTACCGGGAACTGGCCAGGTTCGACAACGATACGCACCCCAAGAATGAGAACAGCCCTTACCATCAACTGGATGCTGCCGGCGCGGCAGCCATTGACCATTGGGGTGAGCGCTTGAAATGCTGGATTGGTGAAGTACACCTGCGCTGCGCAAACGAGATCGGCGGAATCGCACAAGAAAAGCAGCCGCTGCGCCGGCTGCAGGAACCGCCGCCCCCGTTTCAACCTGAGCTGCCCGCGGCCATGCCGGTTCTTGAAGCGCAGCCGCCGGGAAGGGGCAAGTGGACGGGCCGCATCGGCATCGGTATCGCCATTTTGGTCTTGAGCGTGCTGATCATCGCCTTCGCCCACATCATCGTCCGCTTCCCGTGGTCGGCCGTCCTGATTGGCTTGCCTTGGGTACTTTATGCGCAACAAAAGAAGTAGGGCTGAAGTTCAAGTATCATCGGCCTGTTGCCAAGACTATATTGAACGCCATGCTACAGACCCCTGCCGGTTTCCTGCCCCTGATCCAGCCCGCGCCCTCTGGCGAAATCCAGACGCTGGTCTTCCACAAAGACCGGCTGCTGCTGCGGGAAGAAAGCCTGGCCCTGCCGCCGCATGCGGAACTGCTGGCCGCCGGCCTGGAACTGGCAGGTGCTTTGCCGCTCGGTACCTGGGAAGGGCGCTATTGGCAGGTGGCGCAGGCGCCGCACGACGCGCCGCCGCTGCCGGGCCATGCCTATGTCGGCCTGCGCGCCTTGTTCGGCGCCGTTGACGATGGCTTGCTCGGCGTAGCGGGCCGCGGCTTCCAGATCGCCGAATGGGCGCGCACCCACCGTTTCTGCGGTGCCTGCGCATCGCCGATGCTGCTGGCGCCCGGCGAGCGCGCCATGCGCTGCACGTCCTGCGGCCATCTGGCCTACCCGCGCATTTCGCCTGCGATGATGGTGCTGATCAAGAAAGGCAGGCAGCGCCTGCTGGCCGCGCACGCCAACTCGCCTTACAAGCGCTACACCGCGCTGGCGGGCTTCCTCGAAGCCGGCGAATCGGTGGAGGAGGCGGTGCATCGCGAAGTGTTCGAAGAAGTCGGCCTGCGCGTGCACAATCTCCAATACTTCGGCAGCCAGTCCTGGCCCTTCCCGCATTCGCTGATGATCGCCTTCACGGCCGAATACCTGGATGGCGAGATCGTCACCGACCCCAACGAAATCAGCGATGCGCGCTGGTTCGGCCCTGAGGACGAGTGGCCGGCGCTGACGCATACGGTTTCCATCGCCAGCGAGCTGCTGGCAGCGAACCGACCCTGAACGCTGTATACTGGTGGATTAGATTCCACATTTCACGGTTCTTGCAATCATGACTAAAGAAGTATTCACCGAAGCCGACTGGCGCCGC
>Ga0209130_1000701_pt1 | contig 30005 bp, 26 predicted proteins | sample AraplaMF_Cvi_mLB_FD_184264 | JGI IMG/M metagenome (GOLD analysis project Ga0209130, IMG submission 184264) | Arabidopsis root microbial communities from the University of North Carolina, USA - plate scrape MF_Cvi_mLB (SPAdes) (version 2) | ecosystem: Host-associated > Plants > Roots > Endosphere...
ACGACGAAAAGATTAAACTAACATTTCATTATTTCAACTCGATATTATAATATCGAGCTAACCTTACTCTAAAATCCTTTAAATCATTATATGCTTCCAAATTCGCTAACATCCCTCGAATCACTGTAATCCTAGGATTTTGAACTCTCATTTCTGATTCTAAAACATCTAAAGTGACTAAAACCTCATCATTTTCCAGTTGGTCTGCTAATGTTCGTTTTAATATAATAATTTCATTTAAAAAGTGCTCTTTCACCTGTTCTTTAATAAGCTCTGAGCTACAAAAAAGCTCACCAATCTTTTCTTCATTTAAAACAGGCTCCTCCGAAGAATCTAGAAGCCCTTCTACTAAATCGTCTACTCTTTTTAAAATAAAGGAAGCGACATGAGAGAAATCAATTTCCGGTTCATTTAAAATAATCAATTGTAAATAACCGTGGCATATCCCTTCCACCATAATTACCAAATCTAATAAATATGGACTGACCGTTTCACCATAAATAGACAATAAGCTATTCCGATAAAATGCATGAGATTCTAACTTCATCCGTATCATAAACTCTTCTACTTCTTTATTAAACGGAATAGCATTTTCTCTTGCATGCATAATAATAAATTCTTTATGTTTTTGCACATCAGTAAACTGAAAATATAACTGCTTTTCAAATTTTTCACGTGGTAATAAAGACTCTTTTTCAATATCCAACATTTTCTTTTGGATTTTGTCATAATAATATCGAAGTGTCGCTAATAAAAGCTCATCTTTCGATTTAAAATACAAATAAAAAGCCCCTTTTGATATACCACAAGCTGTGACAATCTCTTGTACTGACGTTGCACTTACACCCTTAGTCGCAAATAACTTCATAGCCATCTCTATAATTAAGCGCTCTTTTTCTTTCATATCATATCTTCTCTCCTAAACTTAATTTCGCATCTTATGTAAATGTAAATTTAATCTTATATTAGCAAGTAGCAAAACCCCTACCCCAATAGCGGGTCAAAAAGTTATTTTTAGGCCTACTACTTACCTAAAAGCTCCATTAATAAAAGCTAATGATTCAGTAAGGAATAATAAAAAAATCTCTCCCCTTATAGTTTCAATTTATTATACCATCTCTTTTCATTGACGACTGACCAATCAGTCAGTTATATTATGTATTAGACTGACCAGTTGGTCAATACAATAAAAAGGGAGCGCAAACATGAACAAACTCATTAATTTCTCGTTAAAAAATAAGTTCGCGGTTTGGCTACTAACCATTATTGTTACCATTGCAGGCATTTATTCTGGGATGAACATGAAGTTAGAAACAATCCCTGATATTACAACGCCTATTGTAACAGTAACTACGGTTTATCCTGGTGCTACACCAGAAGAAGTAGCTGACAAAGTTTCAAAACCGATGGAAGAGCAACTGCAGAATTTAAGCGGTGTGAACGTTGTTAGTTCATCATCTTTTCAAAACGCATCTTCTATTCAAGTAGAGTATGATTTTGATAAAAATATGGAAAAGGCCGAAACAGAAATTAAAGAAGCTCTCGCGAATGTGAAACTTCCTGAAGGCGTAACAGATCCGAAAGTTTCTCGAGTAAACTTTAATGCTTTTCCTGTTATTTCGTTAAGCGTAGCGAGTAAAAATGAATCTTTAGCTACGTTAACAGAAAATGTAGAAAAAAATGTTGTTCCTGGATTAAAAGGACTTGATGGTGTCGCATCTGTTCAAATCGCAGGTCAACAAGTAGACGAGGTACAGCTTGTCTTCAAAAAAGATAAGATGAAAGAATTAGGTTTAAGTGAAGATACCGTAAAAAATATGATTAAAGGTTCGGACGTATCGTTACCACTTGGCTTATATACATTTAAAGATACGGAAAAATCAGTTGTTGTAGATGGTAACATTACAACAATTAAAGCATTAAAAGAATTAAAAATTCCAGCTATCCCTTCATCACCAAATGGTCAAGGTAATCAAAATGCTGGTGCCGGAACACAAGCACCACAGATGAATCCAGCCGCTATGAACGGCATACCAACGGTTGCATTAGAAGACATTGCTGATATTAAAGAAGTCGGAAAAGCAGAGTCTATTTCTCGAACAAATGGAAAAGAAGCAATTGGAATTCAAATTGTGAAGGCTGCTGATGCGAATACAGTTGATGTTGTAAATGCAGTTAAAGATAAAGTAACAGACCTTGAGAAAAAATATAAAGACTTAGAGATTATTTCAACATTCGATCAAGGTGCGCCTATTGAAAAATCAGTCGAAACAATGCTTAGCAAAGCTATTTTCGGTGCTATCTTTGCGATTGTTATTATTATGTTGTTCCTGCGAAACATTCGAACAACGCTAATCTCTGTCGTTTCTATACCACTTTCTTTATTAATCGCAGTTTTAGTAATAAAACAAATGGATATTACGCTTAACATTATGACACTTGGAGCAATGACAGTCGCTATCGGACGTGTCGTCGATGACTCCATTGTTGTTATTGAAAATATTTATCGACGTATGTCGTTATCAGAAGAAAAATTACGCGGGAAAGATTTAATTCGTGAAGCTACGAAAGAAATGTTTATCCCGATCATGTCTTCTACCATTGTAACCATTGCTGTATTCTTACCGCTTGGACTTGTAAAAGGTATGATTGGTGAGATGTTCTTACCATTCGCCTTAACTATTGTCTTTGCTTTATTAGCATCGTTACTAGTGGCCGTTACAATCGTACCAATGTTAGCTCACTCCTTATTTAAGAAAGAGAGCATGAGAGAAAAAGAAGTACATCATGAAGAGAAACCAAGTAAATTAGCAAACGGTTATAAACGCATACTTGCATGGGCTTTAAATCATAAAATCATTACATCCAGTATCGCTGTCCTTCTATTAGTTGGTAGTCTCGCACTTGTGCCAATTATCGGTGTAAGTTTCTTACCTTCTGAAGAAGAAAAAATGATTATTGCAACGTACAATCCAGAGCCAGGTCAAACGTTAGAAGACGTTGAAAAAATTGCAACGAAAGCTGAGAAGCACTTCCAAAATAATAAAGACGTCAAAACAATTCAATTCTCATTAGGTGGCGAAAACCCAATGAGTCCTGGTCAATCAAATCAAGCAATGTTCTTCGTTCAATATGATAACAATACGAAAAACTTTGAAAAAGAAAAAGAACAAGTCGTGAAAGATTTACAAAAGATGTCTGGAAAAGGCGAATGGAAAAACCAAGATTTCGGAGCAAGTGGCGGTAGTAACGAAATTAAGCTATACGTTTATGGAGATAGCTCTGAAGAAATTAAGCCTGTGGTGAAAGACCTTCAAAATATCATGAAGAAAAATAAAGATTTAAAAGACGTTGACTCTAGTATTGCAAAAACATATGCAGAGTACACTTTAGTAGCAGATCAAGAAAAGCTAAGTAAAATGGGTCTAACGGCCGCTCAAATTGGAATGGGCCTTTCTAATCAACATGATCGTCCTGTTTTAACAACAATTAAAAAAGACGGTAAAGATGTAAATGTATATGTAGAAGCTGAAAAACAAAATTATGATACAATCGATGATTTAACAAATCGAAAAATTACAACACCACTTGGCAACGAAATTGCTGTTAAAGATGTAATGACTGTAAAAGAAGGTGAAACTTCTAATACAGTAAAACATCGTGATGGTCGCGTTTATGCAGAAGTTAGTGCGAAATTAACATCGGATGACGTTTCAAAAGCATCTGCTGCAGTTCAAAAAGAAGTAGATAAAATGGACCTTCCTTCTGGTGTGGACGTTTCTATGGGAGGCGTTACAAAAGATATTCAAGAATCATTCAAACAACTTGGCTTAGCGATGTTAGCTGCGATTGCCATTGTATACTTCGTTCTTGTCGTTACATTTGGTGGTGCCCTTGCACCATTTGCGATCTTATTCTCGCTACCATTCACAATCATTGGTGCACTCGTTGCCTTACTAATCTCTGGTGAGACGTTAAGTGTATCTGCAATGATTGGTGCGCTTATGTTAATCGGTATCGTTGTAACAAACGCAATCGTGCTTATTGACCGTGTTATTCATAAAGAAAATGAAGGTTTATCCACACGCGAAGCATTACTAGAAGCCGGTGCAACACGCCTGCGTCCTATTTTAATGACTGCCATTGCAACAATCGGGGCTCTTATCCCGCTTGCATTAGGATTTGAAGGCAGCGGCTTAATTTCTAAAGGACTTGGTGTAACCGTAATTGGTGGATTAACAAGTTCAACGTTATTAACACTTCTTATCGTTCCAATCGTTTATGAAGTATTAAGCAAGTTTAAAAAGAAAAAAGTAAAATAATAAAAAATAACCTCGCAGTTAGCGAGGTTATTTTTTATCTCCAAACAAGATTAGGCAATCACCATATCCCGCTTTCTCTAACTCCCTTTTTGGGATAAATCGAAGGGCTGCTGAGTTTATACAATAACGAAGGCCATTTGGTCCTGGGCCGTCTGGAAATACATGCCCAAGATGTGAATCTCCTTCCTTACTTCTCACTTCCGTGCGCGTCATATTATGACTAACATCCATTTTTTCTTTCACGCTAGCTGCCATAACCGGTTTCGTAAAACTTGGCCATCCGCAGCCGCTATCAAATTTATCTAAAGAAGTAAATAACGGTTCCCCTGAAACGATGTCTACATAAAGACCTTCCTCTTTATGATTCCAGTATTCATTTTGAAAAGGTGGTTCAGTTCCATTTTCCTGTGTTACATAAAACTGCATCTCGTTTAACTTTTCTTTTAAATGAGCATTATCCTTCGGCCAATGTTGTTTTATAAAAGCATCACGCCCTGAGCCTTTACGATATAACTCATAGCGGAATGTGTTTTTCTTATGATATCCTTGATGATATTCTTCAGCTGGATAAAACGTAGTAGCTGGCAATATTTTTGTCGCAATTGGCTTGGAAAAGTGCTCGCTCTTCGCAAGTTCTTCTTTTGAAGCCTCTGCCTTTTTATGTTGTTCTTCATTATGATAAAAAATCACTGTTTCATAAGACTGTCCGCGGTCGTGGAATTGTCCGCCAACGTCAGTTGGATCAATTTGTCTCCAATATATTTGAAGCAACTCTTCATACGGCATTTTATTTGCATCAAATGTAATTTGTACCGCTTCATAATGCCCCGTCGTTTCTGAACAAACTTCTTTATAGGTTGGATCTTCTTTATGACCACCTGTATAACCTGAAACGACCTGTATAATCCCTTCCATTTCTTCAAATGGCGAAACCATACACCAGAAACACCCTCCAGCAAACGTAGCCAATTCTATTTTTTCATTTACAGCCATTATTTCACCCCTATTCTATATTCTCCTTACAGTATGGCATAAGAAACATGATGTTATAAAAGAAAAAGCATCGAATATCGATGCTTTTTCTTTACTTTATTTTTTAGAAATATCTTTCTCATTTTCATCATTTGTCACGTCTAGAACATCTAATAAGAAAATGAAGATCGGAATACCGATAATAAGTCCCCACACACCTAAGAAATGCTCTGAGAAAATTAATACCATAAATGTGTAGAAGATTGGTAAGTTTGTTTTTTGCGACATAAATTTCGGGTTCAACACGTAGCTCTCAAGCGCATGAATTACTGTTACGATAATTAAAATATAAACGACATACATAATACCGCCGATGTTGTAAGCAATCATACAAAGTGGGAATAACGAAATGATAACACCTGCGACTGGAATTAAACCAAGCAAGAAAATCATTAACGCCAAGCCTAGTAATTGCGGGAATCCTAATATCCATAATGCGATAACAGATAAAACACAGTTAACAATTGCAATTAAAAATTGTGCTTCGATTACTTTTCCGAATGAACGTGCAAATTTCTTTCCGAAATACTCTATTTCGTTATAGAAAATTGCAAGTCGACTTTCTTTAAATTTCGAAGTAAAAGCAACGATACGTGCCTTTTCAAGTAAGAAAAATAAGCTTAAAATTACGGAAAGTAAAACTTGAAGGCCAAATTTCCCAACATTCGTAATAGATTTATACAAAATGTCTACGCCTTGCCCCACATATTTAGAAAGCTCCATATGATTAACAGCATTAACTGCATACTTAATTAATTCACTATCAGGTGGATTTCTTAAAAATACATTAAATTGATAAATCAATTGTGAAATTTGTATTGTTAATACCGGTAAATATTTAAATAGAGTAATGGCAATTCCAGCCACTAACATTACATATAAAAGCGCTATAATAATTTTCCGATTAATTGGCATGAAATGATCTAATTTACGAGAAATAAACTTTTGGAATCGATCCATTAAATACGTCAACATAAACGTAATTAAAATTAAATTTAACATACTTTGCATCCCATACAATATGAGAGCAAGTAATACTAATACGATTAACCTCTGAAATCCTTTGCTTTGAAACAGGTTTTTTATTTGCATAATCGACGAGTACTCTCTCCTGTCCTATAAAGTAAAACGTTAACAAGTAGATTTCTCTCTATTCTCTACTTATAATTATCCTTTAATATTAAAGCCATTGCGAGCAATTTATCTTCAATCCTAACCGCTCGTTAATTGTGCTAATATATTATGTTACTTCTTATTTTACAATACAATGACCTATTTCAAAATGCATTATGCACAGTATTAATGAAGATTTAAGGAAATTTTTACTCTCCTAAAAATAGGTCTTACCACCACTGTAACATAAAAAGCAAGCTATCAGTAGAAATCCGTCCTACAAATAGCTTGCTTTTATATTTTTTTAAGTAAGTTTTATCACCCAATAAATGGAATGAACATTGGGATAACTACCACTGTTACGACACCAACTACTGTCACAGCTATACTTGCCATAGCTGCTTCTACTTCACCCATTTCGATACCTACTGCAACCCCTAACGCATGTCCTGCTGTTCCAAGAGCCAAACCTTTAGCGATCGGATGTTTTACTCTAAATGTTTTTAAGAATAAAGCTCCTAATGCGTATACGATAACTGCATTAAAGATAACTGCAAATGATGTAATTGCTGGAATACCACCGATACTTTCAGATATTGGTAATGCAATTGCTGTTGTTGCTGCCTGCGGTAACATCGAGTTCATAACAGCTGTATCTAAACCAATTGCTTTTGCGACAATGAACACGACAACCACTGAACAAATAGATCCAACCACGATAGCCGATAAAATTTGCCACCAATATTTTTTTAACTTATCAACTTGTTTATATAATGGAATTGCAAAGGCGATGGTTGCTGGCTCTAAAAAGAAACTAATCATCTTCCCACCAGTATTATATTCTTCAAAAGTAAAGTTACCTACCTTTAAAAATACAATCCCTAATACCATTGCTACGAATAGTGGTGTAAATAAGAAGAATCCTTTTGAGTGTTTGAATAAAAATGTTCCGATTCCGTATGCAATTAATGAAACGACGATTCCGAAATATGGAGTCATTGTGCTTGTCATGTTCATTACCTCCTAACCATGTATGGTCTAAAATAGTTACGCAACTTTTCCGTGTTTGCTTCCTTCGTTTACAACTTTCAACTCTTTTGTATCTTTTGTTTCTTTGTCATCTTTACCTAAAATTAATTGTGCAAATAAACCTGTTACAGCAAGTAAAATAATTGTTGCAACAACGATCACAGTTAAGATTTGTACGAAATATTGGCTCATTACACCAAGAGAATTAATAACTGAAATACCTGATGGGACGAAAAGAAACCCGATAATCCCCGTTAAAGCCGTTCCGAGTGATTCAACTTGCTCCAATTTAATAACCTTTAGACATAATAGGCTAAATAAAACAACTAACCCGATTACCGATGAAGGCATCGGAATTGGTAAATGTGTTGCAATAATATTAGAAACTAACATAATAGCTGAAAATATGAATGCTTGTGATAAGAAACTATATACTTTTTTCGTACTCATTTTGGCCACCTCTTTCGATTTGGTACCTTTATTGTATAAGATACAAACAAAACTGTAAGCGTTTACACAACAGAACGTCAAATATACAAAATTAGTTACAAATATAGGCAGATGAAATACAAAAAGCTACTTCTTAAATACGAAGCAGCTTTTTGAGTTCTTTTGCATATGTACGGCTAACCGGGACTTTAGATCCCTCTTTCATAATTAAGTTATAAGTGGAATTAAACCAAGGCTGTATCTCAGAAATATGATTAATATTAGTAATGAAACTACGGTGAACACGCATAAAAATGGTTTGCGGTAATTTCTTTTCCAAAATCACAAGTGTATCATGTGTTACATATGTTTCTTTCATTGTTTTTACAGCTACTTTCCCATCTACAAGCCCTACATAAACAATATCTTCAATATTAATAAGTACAATTGATTCCTCAATTGGTAATGCTAATTTATGCATCTCGGTCGTTACATCTACACTCTTTACATCTTGCTTTGTTTCTAATTTTATTTGCTTTTGTTTTTTATATTTCTTTAATGTCTGTACGATACGTTCTTCATCAAATGGCTTTAAAATGTAATCTAATGCATCTACCTCAAACGCTTGCAGCGCATATTGATCGTATGCAGTAGCAAACACAATTGAAGGTGGATTTTTCATTTTCTTTAATATATTTGCGATTTCAAATCCGTTATCATCAGATAATTGAATATCTAGAAAAACAATATCTGGTTTGTTTTTCATTAATTCTTCTAATGCATCCTCTACACAATCCGCCTCACCAATTATCTCTACTTCTTTCGTTTGCTCTAATAAATATTTCAATTCATCCCGTGCTAACATTTCATCATCAACTACTAATACTTTTAACACTCCGTTTTTCCTCCTCTACTTTTTTCGGAATTACAAAGAGGATCTTTGTCCCTTGCTCTAACTCACTTTCAATTTGAAGCATTGTCTCTTTCCCAAATAACCCGATAAGTCGTTCGTTAATATTATATAAAGCTGTTCCCGTCCCTTTCTTTGATGGAACTACCATTTTTCCTAATTGCTCTAGACGTTCACTCTCAATCCCTTGTCCATTATCTTTCACTTCAAAGTGAACCATCCCCTCCTTTTCAAACACATGTACCTCAACCTGGCACACTGGCTGCTTTTTCGGAAAAGCATGGCGTAATGCATTTTCAACTAATAGTTGAAGCACAAATGGTGGTACTAAGGTTACCTTTAGTGCTTCTTCAATGTACATCTTCACTTCATACTTATTCGGAAATCTCGCTTGCTCTAACGATAAATATGCATGTACATGATTCAACTCTTGTTCTAATGGAATAAGTAATTGGCGTGCCCCTTGCAAATTACAACGAAAATAAACGCTAAGCTGCAATAATAATTTTCTCGCTTTCTCTACATCTGTTCGGCATAGAGCTGATACCGTATTAATTGCATTAAATAAAAAATGCGGATTGATTTGTGCTTGCAGCGCTTTTATTTCGGCATCCTGCAATAACTTACTTTGTAACTCAGCTTCACCTAACTCAAGCTGTGTGGAGAATATTTTCGCCAGCCCTTCCGCTAACTCTTCTTCAACACGACTTAATTGATTAGAGTTTTTAAAATAAAGTTTTAATGTTCCTATCGTATTTCCATGTGAAGTTAATGGAATAACAACCGCCGCTTGTAATGGACACCCTTCATGTTGACAATTAATCATCTCACGCGACTTCGCTTTCATTATTTCCCCTGTTTTTAATACGGATTTTGATAAACCTGTTATTAAACTGTGTGAAGGAATATGATGGTCTGATGCTAATCCAACGTGAGCTAAGATTTTCTCTGTATCTGTTAAGGATACCGCATCCGTTCCCGTAAAGCGGTGAATAATTTGTGCCACATGTTTACAAGACTCTTCTGTTAACCCTTGGCGAAAATACGGTAATGTCTTATCAGCAATTCGTAATACTTTATGTGTTTGCAGAGCTTTTGCATTCTCTTCCTGACGCAAAATGGCTTGTATCATAGAAAGTAAAATAAAACTCCCGAAACTATTCACAAGGATCATCGGTATCGCAATTGTTTTCACAATACTAATTCCATCCTCTACAATTAATAGAATCATAACCATTTCTAAAGAAACGATAAAGACACTTAAAATCGCTGAAAATTTAGGTGTAATTGTGCGATTATATTTTTTGAAAATGTATCCAATATAACCCGTTATAACTCCTGCTAAAATTGACGAGATGGCACAACTTGCTGCTGTCGTCCCACCAAGCATATAACGGTGAATACCAGCAATTGATCCTACTCCAATTCCAACGATAGGACCGCCAAGCAATCCACTAATTCCAACACCCATAATACGTGTATTCGCAATTGTACTTGATGAAGAAACACCTTGTAGCCAATTTTCATTCATAATCGTATTTCCCGCTATTTCAATCCCTGTGTAATTGCTTACAATTGTAAACACTGAAAAAATACAAATAAGCTTAATTTTATCTACATATCCGTCTTGCTTATGAAGAAGGCGCCTAAACGTTTTAATATGAGAAAGTAAAAATCCTAAAATAACAATAAGTCCGACACGTTCAATCATCATAAGTACTAAATTTAGCATCTGTGATTCATTCCTTTTTATATTAGTTAGTTTTATTATGGGAAAATAATGAAGTGTGCGTCAAGAAGAATGAAATATCTTTTGAAATATTTTACACATAACAATTCCCTCTTTATTTGACAATCTAACAGAAGAGTGCTAAAAATAAAGTAATATAATACAGTCCTTTAACCCAACCCCGTGAGGTTGAGAAGGAAGTCGGAATATACTATACGTATGGTCTTTTTTAGGGATACGTATGCTTTTTTGGCCTTCTCATCATATCAGGTGAGAAGGCCTTTTGTTATTCTTCCATAGCGACTGTAGAAGAAAATAAGGAGGAGTAATGATGAACGTCACTACTAATGTACAATCATCAACAAAGGAGACAAAAGAGAAAAGATATAAAACATTGTTTGGTTCTGCGCTAGGATATGCAGCAGAAGGTTTAGATATGTTGCTCTTATCTTTCGTACTCGTCTACATTTTAAAAGAATTTCATTTAAGCCCTGTTGAAGGTGGAAACTTAACATTAGCTACCACAATAGGAATGCTAATCGGGTCTTATTTATTTGGATTTATTGCTGATTTATTTGGGCGTATCCGTACGATGGCCTTCACAATCTTACTATTCTCACTAGCAACAACACTCATTTATTTCGCAACAGATTATTGGCAATTATTAATTCTTCGCTTTTTAGTTGGAATGGGAGTTGGTGGTGAATTCGGGATTGGAATGGCCATCGTAACTGAAACATGGTCTAAAGAAATGCGCGCTAAGGCGACATCCGTTGTTGCACTTGGATGGCAATTTGGCGTACTAGTCGCTTCACTCCTTCCGGCATTTATCGTCCCGCATTTTGGATGGAGAGCTGTTTTCTTATTTGGACTCATTCCAGCTCTACTAGCTGTTTACGTCCGCAAAAGTTTAAGTGAACCGAAAATATGGGAACAAAAACAACGATACAAAAAAGAATTGTTACAAAAAGAAGCTGAAGGTAATTTAACAACTACTGAGGCAGAACAACTAAAGCAAATGAAAAAGTTCCCACTTCGAAAGTTATTTGCAAATAAAAAAGTAACGATAACAACAATTGGTCTTATTATTATGTCATTCATCCAGAACTTCGGATACTATGGAATCTTCACATGGATGCCAACTATTTTAGCGAATAAATATAACTACACATTAGCAAAAGCGAGCGGTTGGATGTTCATCTCTACGATCGGCATGCTAATTGGAATTGCGACTTTTGGTATTCTAGCCGATAAAATTGGTCGCCGTAAAACTTTTACAATCTATTATGTCGGTGGTACTATATACTGTCTCATTTACTTCTTCTTATTCACAGACTCAACATTATTGTTATGGGGAAGTGCATTGCTTGGATTCTTTGCCAATGGCATGATGGGAGGATTCGGAGCAATTTTAGCTGAAAACTATCCTGCTGAAGCTCGCTCGACAGCAGAAAACTTTATTTTCGGTACAGGACGTGGGTTAGCTGGATTTGGACCTGTTATTATCGGATTACTTGCCGCAGGTGGTAATTTAATGGGAGCACTATCTCTAATCTTCATTATTTACCCAATCGGTTTAGTTACGATGCTATTATGTGTCCCAGAGACGAAAGATAAAGTATTAGAATAGATTAAAACTATACGAAATGTTTGTTCGAGTACTATCCCCTTCAGGAAAAGTAGTTGGATAAATAGAAAAGAGGAAGCATCTCAAATGAAATGCTTCCTCCTTTTATATAAAATAAAACATACAATTTGTTTATTTTTTATTTTGATTTACTAGCTTTTTGGAACAAGAAGGAAGTTTTATCTTCTTCTTTTACAATACCTTGTTTTAATGCTAATTCTCCTGCAACTTTAGGCGCTAACCATAGCATTGGGAATAACAGAATGGATACAGGAACAGCCGTCACTACAATGAAGGATTGTAAGGCGTTAATACTCCCCTCACCCATGTATAAAAGAATCGCTGCAACTGCGCCCATAATAAGCGACCAAAAAACTCGCAAACTAATTCTAGGATTTCCATCTCCAGTCACTGCCATTGAAATCGAATAGGCCATTGAATCTCCTGTTGTCACTACAAATAAAATTGTTAATAAAAGAAATGCCGGTCCAACAATATTAGAGAGTGGCAGTTGCTCTGTAATTGCAATCATAGCTGCTGGCATACCAGATTCACTTAATGCGGTCGAGATAGAACCAGGATTCATTAACTCATAAAACACACCTGATCCCCCTAGTATAGTAAACCAAAACGTTGTAATAATGGGTGCAATAATTCCAATTGCAACGATAATTTCTCGGATTGTTCTTCCTCTTGAAATTCGGCTCACTAAAATTGCCATCATCGGTCCATATCCAATAAACCATCCCCAGAAAAAGATTGTCCACGATCCTAACCAACCTGTATCCCCACGATATGTGCTCATTGGAATAAATTCATTTATATAAAATCCAAACGAAGAAACAAATGAATCGATAATAAATCCACCTGGTCCAAACAGTAATACGAATACCATTAATAAAACTGCTAACCTAACATTTAAATTACTTATAATTTGAATCCCTTTATCAATTCCTGTTACCGCAGATATAGTAGAAACAGCTACTACACAAACAATAATGGCTAATTGAGTAGTAAACACATCAGGAATGTCAAACAATGCTTGTAATCCATAACTTGCTTGTAGTCCTAAAAATCCAATTGGACCAATCGTCCCTGCAGCTACCGCAATAATGGCAAACGCATCGATCATTGTTCCAAGCAAACTCTTTCGCAATTTCTCCCCAAAAATAGGATATAAAAGTGTACGGGGTTTTAACGGCATCCCTTTATGATAATGCCCATACATCATGACTACTGCACTAATTGTCCCTAAAATCGTCCAAGCTAAGAAACCCCAATGCATGTAACTTTGTGCTAAAGCCGGCATGACTGCTTCTTTCGTTCCAGCAGATATACCTTCATGTATTGGTGGCACCGTCATCAAGTGGTACATCGGCTCTGCCGCTGCCCAAAAAACACCACCTCCGGCAAGCAATGTAGACATAATAATAGCGAGCCATTTTGTCGTACTAATCTCAGGTTTTTCTAACCCCCCAAGTTTAACTCTCCCATATTTCGAGAATGCCATACACATAGCAACCACAAATGTACCAATTAATAAAACTTGCCAAAAGGCACCAAAATATTTAATTGAAGCTGCAAAACTGCTATTAATGACTCCCTCTACGTAACTTTTATTTAAAAAAACTGCAATTACAAATAATAAAAGTGAGCCACCACTAATAAGAAATACAGGCCAATCTGTTTTTCGACTCTTCATCCTCATTTACACTTCCTCCTTCCTCAGCAATCTAAAAAAACAACTTCATTATGTTTTATTGTTTATATCCTAAACACAATAATTATATAAACATAACGATTTAATGATTTCACACACACTTATGTTGTCCCTAAAAATATGCTAAATCCTTTATTTTAAAAGAATATTCTATTCCTCTTACATAAAATCGCAAAACAAAAGACCTTATATTTCTATAAGGTCTTCGAAACAGAAATTTGATTATAACATAAGGAACTCCTTGGTTCAAAAAGCCCCTTCCAAAAATAACCGAGAGTAAAGGCTTCCATTTGCTACGTAACAGTAATTAAAAAAATTATATTTTGCAGAAAAAACCCCTATACTAAATATTATTTATGAAAGAAATTCGGCTTCAAAATTTCATTCGGATACGGTTTATGATAAATATGGGTTGTAGCAGGTGATAATGGAGGAATTAACCATACCCAGTTGCCAGTTACAACCCGTCCACAAGCAACTTCCTGCCTCTCAAACTGCTGAAATTGCTGGGCTGCTGTATGGTGATCTACAATGCTAACTCCTTGCTTTTTGAAAGAATGTAAAACAGCTATATTCAACTCAATTAACGCTTTGTCTTTCCATAACGTACTATTTCTGGAAGTATCTAAATTCATCATCTCTGCAACCACTGGAAGCAAATTATAACGGTCATAATCCGCTAAATTACGAGCACCAATTTCAGTCCCCATATACCACCCATTAAATGGGGCTGCCGTATAAGAAATACCGCCAATCTCTAAACGCATATCTGAAATCATTGGTACCCCATACCATTTTACTTCTAGTGATGAAATTGGGTATTCTGGATGTTCAATTGGTACCTCTTTCACTTCTTTTTTAGGAATTTCTTTATATACAGGCTCTTTTCCATCAATAGAAAATACAAGTGGTAATACGTCAAAGTTTGTGCCTTCTCCTTGCCACCCAAGACTTTGGCATAAATCAGTAAATGCGACAGAGTGTGAGTCACCGATTACTCCCATTTCCGTTTTGTATCCTGCATATCGAATTAATTGATGATTATAAAGTCGTATATTATTCTCTTCACCTTGATATTGCTTAAAAATCGTAATTGTCGGTTTAACTTTCCCATCATTCGTCGCATATTTAATATGATGAATTAATGCATTATATACACCTTCTTCATCATTTACTTCACGCGCATCTAATATGTGCATCTTACTCCAAAACAATCTCCCAATGCATCTATTACTATTACGCCATGCCATCCGTGATCCATGAACAAGCTCTTCAAATGTATGCTCATACGTGCCCGTCTTTTCTATCTCTATTAAAATTTCTTCCATACGCTCTTTTATTAATTGCTCTTTATTAAGTTCCTTATAGCAAATAGTAATAAAGTCACTTGCTTCCTCTATTAATTGTTTCGTTTTACTCATAAACAATCTCCTTCTATCTCAACAAGACACTACTACTTTACAGTATAAGCAAAAAAGATAAGAGTCACAAACGAAAGTGGAAGTGTTACTTTTATCGTAATATTTGTCAGAAGATTTTTAGAATTATTGTTGACTTTCGAAAAAAACAAGTGTATTTTTGACTAAAGGAAATTATTTTTACCTAAACCAACTTTTTGAGTAGAAAGTCGGTAATTGCATGTTTTTTCAATTACCCAATCTTTCATAAGGCTATGGTGAACTAGATCCATATATTGATGATACCTGCCATTCATCATGCGTGTAAGGTAAATTTGGTAATGTAAAACTAGTATTGTTGAAATCCTCCTAAATCCCCCTGATTGCCACCGGGGGATTTATAATTACTTCAATCTGTTTATGTAATGCTGTAAAACGTTTTTTATTTCTGCATTTAATTCTCGGAATGAAAATCCTAATTCACGAGCCTTTCCATTATGTAACGTACAATTAGTCACTTCATTATAAGGTGCTATATTATCTCCTACTTCTTGAATAAGTGCTTTTATTCCCGTGTTTTCTTCTATGAAATGAATAACTTCTCCAGTAGAAACTACCCCGTTGCTACAAGCATTAATTGGTCCTTCTATGTTTTCCATTCCGCACCATGCTAAAAACTCTCCAGCTTCTTTTTCATGTATGAACGACAATTTTCCTTCTAAACGATCCACGACAATAGGTTCTTGTTTCACAACATTTTCAACGTAAAACTGTAATCTCTTCGTATAATCATTTTCTCCAATAACAACGGGAAATCGTACCGCAACGACAGGAAATGTTGCTCGTTGAAACAATACTGCTTCCGCCAATCTCTTCCCCTCACCATAAGTGAAGTCCCCTCTATCTCCATACGTAATTGAATATTTATACGGATTAAAGTCTTCTTCTTGCAAGTTTAATGTAGGCTCATAAACCGCCATTGAGGATGTCGTAACATATTTTTTCACCTTACCACGTAATACTTTACATATAACTTCCGCAGCATTCGAGCTATAGCATAAATTATCGTATACAACATCATAGCATTTACCTTCCAACCTCTCTTCCAGTAACTTTTCGTCTTCTCTATCTACTACAATTCTTTTTACCGTATCCCCAAAAGAATCCTCCGTAAATCCTCGTGTTGCAATTGTTATATCGTGCCCCTCTTGTAAAAGCGCTTCTACTAACTGCTTACCAAAAAACCTTGTTCCCCCTAGAACCAACACTTTTTTCACTTTCATCATCCCCTATTTTGTAAAATACTACCTTAATTATAAACCTACATATAAACAAAAAGCATGGAATCATTATCAAGATTCCATGCTTTCTTACATACGATACTTTAACGTACTCGATATTTAAAAATACAATAGCAGAAATATAAAATAGAAATTACTGATACATAAACCCATAGTTCATATACGAATCCCTCTCCCCATACTCCCATAAAATAAAAGAGTGAAGGCAACGTCAATGTTACCCATGATTGTACAAAGGCAATTCTGCCAAGATATTGATTGATATTCTTTTTTTGTGCATTTAACACAAAGAATAAATACCAAAGTAATGCCCACATAAACCATGTTAACGCATTAACAACATCGTAGAATTGAACAAATGAAACGACCATATAGAATAGGGCAATAATTGCTACCCAAATACAGAACCAGCCTAGTCCACTACTATCCATTCCTTTAATAAAAGTAATGCCTACATATAAATAAGTTAAACCAAATAAAAAGGTAGCTGCATATGAATATACCGTCCAATTACTTTGATCAGAAATCATAATTAAATAAAACGGTATAATAATTTGTAATGCCCCTACAAATAAATTAAAGACACCTGCGCTTTTCATCTCTACTTTGCCCAATATAACAAGACTATTTAAAAATAAAGCTGCACCTGAAAGTAATAATCCTACGTAACCCATATATATTCGTGTGAAAGTCTTTCTCTTTCACACCCTTAACCTCCCCACAATATAAAGTGATCCTTTATTATTTTTCTTCTTATTTAAAACTACATACATAATTTTCAATCTAAATAAGTCAGACTTCCTACCTTAAAAAAGCCCGATTTTAAAACGCTTTCAATAATAAATAACCCTATCTAAACATTAAATAGGATTCCTTGATTATAAACGTACTCTGACCATGATACAAGTATTGGAATTCTTTTCAATATTACGTTTTTTATTTCTATAAAAAATTAATAGGATAATGCATTGTTCCTATCTCACTCTACTAATTTCTAACATAGAATATTATAGAATGTGCTGGTCAGTAATACATTCATCTTTATAAGATAATCGTATTACTGACCTAAACTGTCATAGTCAATCTTGATAGTTTCTCATTCCTAATAATTGCTATTTATCATAAATATCATTCGGATTAATTGTGGGAATAAATCCATTTATAGAACTATATTTTTTAGATACGTTATTTGGAGTAACGGTAAACGTTACAATTTTATTACTTTGTTGTTTAAAATAGCGCATCCAATTTTGACTCCATTCATCTTTCGCTATAACTTGTTTATTGAAGTCTTCCCATCATTTTTATAATATGGATGTTTAGTTCACAATCTGGAAACGTAACACTTGAATACTCTATTTTGCAGCTGACTATAATTGGTGCTTATGCAAACGGTATGGTTCTTGTTATTACGTTACTACTCTTATATTTTGAAGATCGTAAAGGGGCATTTCGAACATCGGCTCTGTTCTTTTTTGCAAACCTGTTGTTAAGTCTTCTTCTACTACCATTTGGATTCGATGGTTACGGTATTAGTTTTGCACTCGGATCTTCTATTACATTCTTATATGCTATTTCTAGACTCTTTACTTATATTAAAGATATTGACTACTATACATTTTGTCAGTCAAACACTTCTATGAAACAGCGAACTTTCTTTACTAAACTGGGCAATAAACTTAATGGAAAATAAACAGATAAAAAAATGACCTCTTGCTTATGCAAAGGTCATTTTTTTATCTGTTTATTAAACTTCTAGATAGCCACTTTTGTTATTTGATTGCCATCTCCAAGAGTCTGCACACATCTCTTCTAACCCGCGTAGTGCTTCCCATCCTAACTCACGCTTCGCTTTTGATGCATCTGCAAAACATACTGCAACGTCACCAGGACGACGTTCCGTAATTTTATAAGGAACTTCCTTGCCTGAAACTTTTTCAAATGCTTCAACCATTTCTAATACACTATAACCAGTACCTGTACCGAGATTGTATGCATCTATCCCAGTAGTGCCAAGTACCTTTTCAAGCGCCTTCACATGGCCATTTGCTAAGTCTACAACATGAATATAATCACGGACACCCGTGCCATCTTTTGTTGGGTAGTCATTTCCAAATACACTTAATTCCTTTAACTTCCCTACCGCTACTTGTGTTACATATGGCATTAAGTTATTTGGAATTCCATTTGGATCTTCTCCAATACGCCCACTTTCATGCGCGCCAAATGGGTTGAAGTAACGAAGTAATGCAATGCTCCATCCTGCATCCGCAAATGCTATATCACGCATAATTTGCTCAATCATTAATTTTGTTTGACCATATGGATTTGTTGCACTTAATGGAAACTCCTCCGTAATTGGTGATGTTTCTGGGATACCATACACTGTTGCAGACGAACTGAAGATCATCTTCTTCACATCATGCTTCTGCATCACTTCACATAGCACTAATGTGCTTGTAATGTTGTTATGGTAATACGTTAACGGAATTGCTACTGATTCTCCTACGGCCTTAAAGCCTGCAAAGTGAATAACAGCTTCAATTGTATTTTCTTCAAAAATCGTATCCAGTGCTTCGCGATTTAAAATATCTTCTTTATAAAACTTAAACTGTTTTCCTGTTATCTCTTTCACTCGATTTATAGACTCTACTGAGCTATTCGAAAGATTATCTACTACTATAATTTCGTAACCGTTATTTAGTAATTCTACGCATGTATGACTACCAATATATCCTGCTCCACCTGTTACAAGTATTGCCATAATTATAGTCCTCCATATTTCATTCATTATAAACTTCTCAAAGTATATCACATATTTCTTATCCTATGTTTATTATGCGAACACAGAAACTTACATTTTATCCCATACTTATTTTATATAATACATGATTCCAATCAGGTATTAAAAAAACGCCACATAACAGACATCGCGTGGCGTTTTTTGATCAAATTACGTAACAATATACACTTAGAAAATGCGCAAGACTACCTAACAATACAAAAACATGAAAAATTTCATGGTGTCCCATATATTTAAACTCCAACCATTTTGGCTTCGCACCATAAATAAACCCACCGATCGTATAAAAAATACCTCCAAGTACTAGGAAAAGAATACCTCCTGTACTTAAATTCTCAGCTAGCGGTGCAAAGAATAGAACAATTAACCAACCCATCAGAAGATAAATTGCTGTCGATAACCATCTTGGACAATTAAACCAAAACATTTTAAAAACAATACCACAAATCGCAGTTGCATAAACTAAACAAAATAATAGCAAACCATTTGCCGAATTTAATGTAATTAAGCAAAAGGGTGCATATGTACCTGCAATTAATATAAAAATCATAGAATGATCTAGCTTCCTAAAGAAATAAATAACCCGTTCACTCGCTACAACACTATGATACACAGCTGATGCCATATAAAGGACCATCATCCCGATACCAAATAAAATAACAGCTGTAATTGCAGCAAAAGATGGCATCTTAACAGAAACCTTCACAATCATAGCTAATAATGCAATAAATGATAATACAGCTCCTCCTAAGTGAGTAAATGCATTAACCGGTTCTCTTACATAAGCATTCATATAAACACCCCTCATATAATTACATGTAGTTTTAATAACTACTTGTAATTATATATATATTATTCATACGGGTCAACATTTACATTTCATTTGTTTCGTAATACCATATTTAAAGATATACTAAACATTAAGTTCCACTAAGTTATAAAAGTGAGGGGTTCTACGTGGAAAATATAAATAAATTACTTGAATCATTACATTTAGAAAAAAATATTAAACTTGAGGATATCCCAAATGTCGACTTATATGTAGATCAAGTCGTTCAACTATTTGAGAATACTTATGCGGATACAACGAGAACTGATGATGAAAAAGTATTAACAAAAACAATGATTAACAATTACGCAAAAGGGAAACTATTCATCCCTATCAAAAATAAAAAGTATTCAAAAGAACATATGATTTTAATCAGCTTAATTTATCAATTAAAAGGAGCACTTTCCATTAATGATATAAAAAGCTCCTTAGAAAATATAAATGCACCGTTAATAAACGATGATACATTCGAATTAAATACTCTATATAAAGATTATCTTTCTCTTACTGAAACCAATGTGGAAAGCTTTAAGCAAGACGTAAATAAGCGTGTTACGGAAGTAAATGAGGTTTCTTCCTTAGAAGATCCAACACTAGAAAAGTTTTTATTACTAACATCCTTCGTGACTATGAGTAATATGTATAGACGTTTAGCAGAAAAATTAGTTGATGATCTCAAAGAATCTTGAACAAAAAACTATCCACCTGTTTGAAGTGGATAGTTTTTTTGTTTATTTAATTGCTTCATGAACCTTTAATTGTTTCCCTTTAATCGTTGTGTTTTTCATGATTTTTAAAACAAGTGGTCCTTTTCCATTTAATATTTCAACGTAAGAAACATTGTCTTGTATTGTAATAATGCCTATATCTTCTGCTGTAACACCTTTAATTTTAGCAATTGTACCGACGAAATCTACCGCCCTGATTTTCTTTTTCTTCCCGCCATTAAAGTACAATTTCATAATTCCTTTGTTTAGGTCCGCATTTTTATCTTTCTTTATAATTGGTTTAGCATGTATCTTTTCCTCAAATACTGCTTTCCCTTTCATAACTTCTTCCTTTGAAGGTGCAAGTGCCTTTGGAATTTCAAAGCCGATGTACTCCTCAATTTCTTCTAAAAATCTATTTTCATACGGTGTTATGAATGTAATAGCTTTTCCTTTATTACCAGCTCGTCCCGTTCTTCCCGTACGATGTACATAACTTTCTTTTTCTAATGGAATATCATAGTTAATAACATGTGTAATATTATCAATATCAATTCCTCTAGCTGCTACGTCTGTCGCTACTAAATAACGGAACTTTCCTTTTCTAAAATCGTCCATAACTTCAAAACGATCTTCTTGTACCATACCACCATGTATTTTGTCACAAGGATAGTTAACGCGATCTAACTGTTTAAATACGTGATCTACATTTTCTTGTGTACGGCAAAAAATAATACAACTATCTGGATTCTCAATCGTTGTTACATCTTTAAGAAGTGAAAGCTTTTCCTCTTCTCTCATCTCAAAAAGTGTATGTTCAATTTTATCTGTTGTAATCCCAGCAGCCTTAATTTCAATATGCGTTGGCGAATCCATATACTTACGAGATAATTTTTCAACATCTTCTGGAAGTGTTGCTGAAAATAACATTGTCATTCGTTTTGTAGGTAACTCGTCAATAATTGCCTCTACTTGATCGATAAAGCCCATATTCAGCATTTCGTCTGCTTCATCAATAACTAAATACTTCAAACACGCTAAAGAAAGAGTACCTTTTTCAATATGATCTAACACACGGCCAGGAGTCCCAACTACAATATGTGTTTTTTGCTTTAACTCTAATTTTTGACGTGCAAATGGAGATTTTCCATAAACTGCAGCGGCCTTAATTCTTTTGAAGCGGCCTATATTCGTAATATCTTCTTTTACTTGTACCGCAAGCTCTCTCGTCGGTGTTAAAACTAAAGCTTGTGGCTTATTCTCTTCCCACTCCACCATTTCACAAAGCGGTATACCGAATGAAGCAGTTTTTCCACTTCCAGTCTGTGATTTTACAACAAGGTCCTTCTTCTGTAATGCAACAGGAATAACTTCTCCTTGCACTTCCGTTGGATGTTCATAGCCTAAACCAGTAAGTGCTCTTACAATTTCTTTACTTAATGCATAATCGGTAAAGCTTCTTTTACTCATGTAATAACCTCATTTTATTCTGTATTTAATAATTATATTTTTTATTCCCCTACATTTAATTATACTAAGATGATATATCAAACTAATATTTTAAATTCGCTAAAATATCAGCTTAACCTAAGTATAACTCTTTTTATATTGTTTTTTTAAAACAACATAATAAAGGACAGCCTTAATAATAAGCCTGTCCACCTACATAATGGGAAATATCTTCTTTTCAGATATTTCTTTACGGAACTAACCTTTTTACAATCGGTATTCTTTGCAATACTAAAGTAATTACCATACTAAGGACAAGTGTAATAATTACATTTATAGGTATTGCCAATATTGCATGTACATGTGCATTCACCTTTGGAATGATTATGTATAGATAATTATTTAATAAGAAAAAGTGAAGAATATAAATCCCAAGACTTGCTTGGTTTATGCCACGTAATAAAAATGGCAATTGTCTTTCTGAATTTTGGAAAGCATATCTGAAAAAGACAAATAACCCAATTGCCATAAGTACAACGCCTGGCGCAAAATATTCATACCAATATTGATCCAGCTGTCCATTCGCTTTCAATGTATAATGGTACGTAATAAAGAATGTACCAATACATCCTACAACTCCCCCAATATAAGAAATATTACGCCATTTTTTCGCAATATCATAATTTGATAAGTAATAACCAAGTAGAAAATATCCTACATAATTTGTAACGTAAAATAATTCAATATTAAAGTTGATAGGATAATAATAATTTACTAGTTTTATTATAACAGATGCATATATCCATAAAATTAAAAAATATTCTATCTCTCTCTTCTTAGCATTTTTCACAAATACTTTCAGTAAAGGTGTGATTAAATATATTCCTACAATCATGTATAAGAACCATAGATGTAACCCGATACTATTTGTTAAAAAGTACTTTATCCCTTGCTTTAAAGAAGCCGGAAAATATCCTACACAAGCCCCATAGATGTAAAATATAGCACTCCAACCTATAAAAGGTATAATCACTTTACTTGCACGTTTCTTCAAAAATTCGCCAATAGAAATATCTTTTGTTCCCTTTAATAATAGGGCTCCACTAATCATTACAAAAATTGGTACACTAGCACGCGAAAGTGAGTCATAAAAATTACCAGCCAGCCAACGCGACACGTTATTTGAATCTAACGTAGAAACATAACCAGCAGCAACGTGAATTGTAACGACCGCAATTGTCGCTAATACACGTAGCCAATCCATATACACTAATCGTCCCATAAAATCTCCCCTAAATTAATATATTTATCTATTATTCTCTCTACATAATTCTACATTAATCGATTACACATTAAAATACATTATAACCATATAAATCCAAGAATATTAAATAAACTTTATTTTTTTAAATTAAACATTAAAACCTTTGACTTATTACTAAAAATACTGTAAATTATCATTTGGACGAACATTTTTAAGTAAACTATATAAAATATTCGTATTTTAGGGGTGTAAATGATGGAAAACGTATTTGATTATGAAGACATTCAATTAATTCCTGCAAAATGTATTGTAAATAGCCGATCTGAATGTGATACAACTGTCACTTTAGGAAAACATAAATTTAAATTACCTGTCGTACCTGCAAATATGCAAACGATTATTGATGAAAGAATCGCAACTTATTTAGCTGAAAATAATTACTTCTATATCATGCATCGTTTCCAACCAGAGAAGCGAATCTCATTTATTAGAGATATGCAATCACGTGGATTAATTGCTTCAATCAGCGTTGGTGTTAAAGAAGACGAATACGAATTCGTACAACAATTAGCTGCTGAGAAACTTTCACCTGAATACATTACAATCGATATCGCACATGGTCACTCTAATGCTGTGATCAACATGATTCAACATATTAAAAAACATTTACCAGAAAGCTTCGTTATCGCTGGAAACGTTGGAACTCCAGAAGCGGTAAGAGAATTAGAAAACGCTGGTGCTGATGCAACAAAAGTTGGTATTGGACCTGGTAAAGTTTGTATTACTAAAATTAAAACAGGCTTTGGAACTGGTGGTTGGCAGTTAGCTGCACTTCGCTGGTGTGCAAAAGCTGCAAGTAAGCCAATTATCGCTGACGGTGGTATTCGTACGCATGGTGATGTAGCTAAATCAATTCGATTTGGAGCAACTATGGTTATGGTCGGTTCTCTATTCGCTGGTCATGAAGAGTCTCCAGGGGAAACAATCGAAAAAGATGGCAAACTTTATAAAGAGTACTTCGGTTCAGCCTCTGAATTCCAAAAAGGCGAGAAGAAAAACGTTGAAGGTAAGAAAATGTTCGTTGAGCATAAAGGTTCTTTAGAAGACACTTTAATCGAAATGGAACAAGATCTTCAATCTTCTATCTCTTACGCTGGTGGAACAAAGTTAGACTCAATTCGTACTGTAGATTATGTAGTCGTGAAAAACTCTATTTTCAACGGTGATAAAGTATATTAATTTTTAAATCTAATTAGAAGGACAAGCATTTTATGCTTGTCCTTCTTTTTCATGTATAAAAATATAAAATATTTTTATTTTACTGAATTTTCTAGTATCATGTTTTTAGATACTTATAATAAGGGGGATATAACAAATGAAAAACGTAATTGAGCAACGCCTTATTCGCGCAGAAGTCTCTACTGAATTGACATGGGATCTTTCAGATTTATACGAATCTGACAAAGAGTGGGGAAATGCATTACGTGTATTAACAGACGACATAAAAAAACTTGATGCATTTAAAGGACAATTACACACTGGCCCCGCTACCTTATTAAATTGCCTACTTTTAGAAGAAGAGCTTTTAATGAAATTAACAAAACTCGGCACATATGCAAATTTAAAAGAATCCGCTGATCGTACAGATCCAGTTATTCAAGCGAACTCTTCCAAAATTTCCGCTTTAGGGACGAAAGTACATACCGCACTATCCTTTATTCATAATGAAATCCTCTCCTTTGAAGAAGGAACAATTGAAAAATATTTAAATGAGGAAACAAAACTTGAGCCTTTCCGTAAATCGTTACTAGAAATACTACAAAAAAGGCAGCACACGCTCTCTCCTGAAACAGAAGAAGCTCTTGCTGCACTCGGCGAAGTTCATAGTTCTCCCTACAAAATTTACGGCATGACTAAATTAGCCGATATGGATTTCCCTTCTATACAAGATGAACAAGGAAATGATTTACCTGTATCGTTTGCATTATTTGAAAGTAAATATGAATTTTCTCCAAGCGCATATATACGCAGAAAAGCATATTCATCATTTGTTTCCACATTGAAACGATATAAAAATACAGTTGCAACAACGTATGCTACTGAAGTAAAAAAACAAGTGACACTTTCTCGTTTACGTAAGTACGAGTCTGTTACCCATATGCTTTTAGAACCTCAAAAAGTTCCACTTGAAATGTATAACAATCAAATAGATATTATTTATAACGAATTAGCGCCTCATATGCGCCGTTTTGCAGATTTAAAAAAGAAAGTATTAGGTCTCGATCAAATGCTCTTCTGCGATTTACACGCACCGTTAGATCCTGAATTTAATCCAACCATCACATACGATGAAGCTGGTAAATTAATTCAAGAATCTTTAAAAGTATTAGGACCTGAATATAATACGATTATCGAAACAGGCTTTAAGGAAAGATGGGTAGACCTTGCAGATAATATCGGAAAATCAACAGGTGCTTTCTGCTCTAGCCCGTATGGTTCCCATCCTTACATTTTAATTACATGGCAAAATACGATGCGTGGATGCTTCACATTAGCTCATGAATTTGGACATGCTGGTCATTTTTATTTAGCCAATAAAAATCAGCGCATTATGAATGTACGTCCATCTATGTACTTTGTTGAAGCACCATCAACGATGAATGAATTACTATTAGCCCAGCATTTACTAGCAACTACTGACGATAAGAGAATGCGCAGATGGGTTATTCTGCAACTACTCGGCACATATTACCACAACTTCGTTACCCATCTACTTGAGGGAGAATATCAAAGACGAGTATATACCCTAGCGGAAGAAGGGCAAGCACTCACAGCTACAACTTTAACTGAAATAAAAACAAAGGTCCTTTCGACATTCTGGGGAGATTCCGTAGAAATTGATGAAGGCGCTGGCTTAACATGGATGCGTCAACCTCACTATTATATGGGCCTATATTCTTACACATATTCTGCGGGCTTAACTGCATCTACTACTGTAGCTCAAATGATTAAAGAAGAGGGACAACCTGCTGTTGATCGCTGGCTTGATGTACTTCGCGCAGGAGGTACAATGAAACCACTTGAATTAATGAAACACGCTGGAGTAGACATGTCACAACCAGATGCAATCCGTAAAGCTGTTTCTTACGTCGGTTCCTTAATTGATGAATTAGAGCGTTCTTATCAAGAATAAAAATAAGCCCTCGCTTTATGAGGGCTTATTCTATATTACTTTCCAAATCTTTTGCGGTATCCGCACTTTCTACATAGTTCTTCTACTGCAACTCTTTTTGAAAATCCATCTACAATATTTTTCGCTCTATCGCCTTCAATAATATTAGAGAATGAATCATTATTAATATTTCCAAGGTTAATAATTCCCTCACCATCTAAACAACAAGGAATAACCGTTCCATTCGCTAAAATACCTGCTTGATTTCGAAGACCATGACAGAATCCTTTTCCATCATCCTCTTCTTCATGCAATGCCGGCCACTGGAATTCATAATCTTGATTAATAAATACACGTTCCGCAATTTTTATACCTTTTCCTGGTGTAAGCTTCTCTTCAATTTTATAAGAAAGATCAAATTCATTTTCTATAATAGATAATAAATCTCTATTCCGCTGAATTTCAAGATTCGTTTTATTGTCCTGAGTTAAATTCCATAATCTTAGCGAAACAATTAAATCCGATTGACTTGTCGCTTCTCTAATGAAGGAAAGTATACTCCTTACATAGCCCTCTTTATCTTGCGAGCCTGGATGTCCATCAAAACTGTGCAGTGAAAAATTCATTTGTCTTAACGCAGGCTTATTTAACAGTCTATGCCTTCTCTTATTAATTAACGTTCCATTCGTTGTAATATTAACTTTAAACCCTTTTTCATGGCTTAAATCTAATAGTTGATCTATTTTTGGATGGAGCAACGGCTCACCCTTCACGTGCAAATAAATGTAGTCTGTGTGAGGTTTAATTTGGTCTAATCTTTTAGCAAAATCCTCTACAGAAATGAATTGCTTCTGCCTTTCCGTCGGCGGACAAAAGCTGCACGCAAGATTACATACACTTGTAATCTCCAAGTAAAACTTCTTAAACTTCTTCACCTTTAATTCCTCACTTCTCTGACTACCTATACTTTTTTCCTCTTCATATTACAGCATATTTTTTTAGAAATAGAAACATACTTATTTTAGGAAACCTACATACCATCTATTAATGTTTAAAAGACCATCGGTGATTTTTGTCCAATGGCCTTTTTTACTCTTTATATACAAATGAAAAATTTATTTATGATACGGTTCACCGCGATTAATACGAAACGCTCTATACACTTGCTCAAGCAATACTAGACGCATTAATTGATGTGGTAATGTCATCTTTGAGAAAGACAGAGATTCGTTTGAACGCTTCATTACTTCTGAGCTAAGTCCAAGTGATCCACCAATTACAAACGTTACTTTACTCTTTCCATATGTAGCAAGACGATCTAGACTTGCTGCAAATTCTTCTGATGATTTTTGTTTTCCTTCTATTGCTAACGCAATGACGTGCGTATCATCAGAAATTTTATCCAGTATACGTATACCTTCTTTTTCTTTTACAATTAACATTTCTGCTTCACTTAAATTTTCTGGTGCCTTTTCATCTGGCAATTCAATTACTTCTACTTTTGCGTAAGAAGATAATCGTTTTAAGTATTCTGCTATACCTTGTTTTAAGTATTTTTCTTTTAATTTTCCGATTGAAATAATCGAGATATTCACATCTATTCCCCACCTTACAAACATGTTATCCACAGCACTTATCCACATATCCACAAATGTTACCCACATATTGTGTGAGAATCTGTGTTCGATACAACATATGTCGCCTCATTTTGACAAAATTCACATGTTTTTTTCTCTTCTTCAGAGTTATCCACATTGTTAATAACCGGTGCAACTTCACACTCATCCACAATGATATCTAATGCTAATTCAACATGTTCTAAACAACAAGGTAAATTCATATTCTTCACCTCACTTTTCTACAATAGAAAACAGGAGGTAGGCCCTCCTGTTTTTAATACTTTTGAATGCCTAATTTCACCGTTGTTGTCGCTCGTTTTGTACCACGATAAAACGTAAGAGTCATTTTATCATTAATTTTTTTATTATATAAGGCCGTGCGGAACTCAATAATATCGTGCACCGCTTTTCCATCTACCGCGACAATAACATCATGTTCTCTTAGACCAGCTTCCGTACCTGGCGAAGGACTTTTCACATCTAAAACACAGACTCCTTCTGTTACGTTACCTGGTAAGTTTAATGTTTTTGACCAATAGTAACTTGGAATCTCATTTAATGATCTTAGTTCAATCCCAACGTAAGGCCTTCTTACTTTACCGTACTTTTCAAGCTCATTCATAATAGGAACAGCTCTTGTAACTGGAATAGCTAGTCCAATTCCCTCTACTTCTTTTGCTGCAATTTTCATTGAGTTAATACCTATTAATTGTCCAGATACATTTACAAGCGCTCCACCACTATTACCTGGATTAATTGCCGCATCTGTTTGCAATACTTCTACTTGCCAGTCGTAATGTCCATCTTGATCTAAATCCACAGGAACAATGCGCTCATTAGCCGAAATAATACCTTGTGTGACAGTTCCAGAAAATTGTAGCCCCAGTGGATTTCCAATTGCAATAACTGGTTCTCCTCTACGAACGGTATTAGAATCACCAATTTCAATCACTTTCTTCACATGCTTCGCATCTATTTCTAGTACTGCTAAGTCCGTGACTACATCGGTTCCCAATACTTTACCTGGAACTTTCTTACCGTCACTTAAGCTAACTTCAATACGATTCGCCCCAGCGACAACGTGGTTATTTGTTACAATATACGCATGCCCATCTGTTCTCTTATAAATCACACCAGAGCCTGTACCAGCTTCCGAATCAGCCTCTGAAAAATCATCTCGTTGAATATTAATAACACCCACAACAGCCTCCGAAGCACGATCAACAGCGTCCACAAAGCTTACTTGTTTAACAGACTCATTTCCGCTTTGAGCTTCAGCCATATTTTTTTCACTCGCTTCAACTTGCGGAAGCTTACCTTCATGATTTGAAAATAAAGGCGCTCCAAATGCAAATAATGAAGCCCCTACAATTGTTCCCGCTATACTAGAAATAACAATACCTTTATGTTTCTTTTTCCCTGCACGTTTAATACGATATTTTTCTTCATCAATAAAGGACATATTTGTTCACCTATCTTCCTGAAAACAACTATATTCACCTTTATTGTTTACTAAAATGAAGAATTATACGTATTGAATTTTCGTAGGAATT
>Ga0209130_1000704_pt1 | contig 29948 bp, 39 predicted proteins | sample AraplaMF_Cvi_mLB_FD_184264 | JGI IMG/M metagenome (GOLD analysis project Ga0209130, IMG submission 184264) | Arabidopsis root microbial communities from the University of North Carolina, USA - plate scrape MF_Cvi_mLB (SPAdes) (version 2) | ecosystem: Host-associated > Plants > Roots > Endosphere...
AATTCTTCTGAATATGTAATAAATGTTGAACCTTTTTTAGTCATGAAAAATCCCCTCCAAGTAATAGTGTAACATCCATGTATGTACATGGTCTTTTTACACTGTCTACTTAAAGGGGATAATATCAAACTTGGGCTGTTTTTTAATATAAACTGATACTTTTCTTGCTGGTGCAAAAACTCTAAAAGCCTTGTAAGTACTCTCTTAAACTTGGACATACTGATACTATTAATTTAGCAAAGGTTTGCACCAGAACCTTATTTTTTAATCAACATTATTTAACTGACTCTACTTGTTTTTCTAATTCTATTCCAAGGAATTTAGCAAGCTCAAACATACCAAATTGATTAGCTACAGACTCTGCGTCAGAATTATAGTTTGTGTTTGTATTAATATCATACGTATAAATTGTTCCATCCGAACTGCGAATAAATTCAATACCAGCAACGGTAATTTCATTTTCTTTCAAAAATTCTTTGTAGTGTTCAATGATTGGCTCTTGGAAGTCCAATATAATTTCAAATTTTGTTGACGACTCTTTCTTACTCTCTTCTCCTACTGGGCAAAAAGCATCATGAATAGAGCACGCATCTGCTGGACAAAGCTCAAATCCTTCTGATGTATCTACTTTAACTGCATATACAAACTGACCACCTACAAACTCACAACGTGTAATATATGGTTCTGGCGCTTCAATATACTGCTGTATTAACGTAATTCCATCAATAGGTTCTTCAAACGTCGGCCCATCCAAATATTGTTCTAAAGCATCAATGGAATGAAAAAGTTGAACACCAAGGCCTTTACCTGCACGGTTATGCTTTGTAATGAACGGTACTTCCCCTAACTCCTTTGCTGCTTTTACTATATTATCACGGCCAACAGCACCAATCGTTTTCGGCACTTGTATCCCAAAATTTCTTAATGCTGCATATTGATTCAATTTACTTACTTCAAGACGTAATGCACGAGACCCATTAAATACTGTTCGCCCGTATCCCTCTAACCAAGCAAGGACTCCTTCAGTTAACTCAGGTGCATATCGATGCCCTCTCGTATGTGAAGAAGCACTCATACGGCTATAAAAAACACCTTGGGGAGGTTCTTTTTCTAACGAAAGTGTTCCTTCATCTAAAAACCATTCCTCATACGGTAACTCCAGTTCTTCCAACCTTTTCACCAAATGATCCGTCCATTCCTTATTCTCATGTAATATGTAAATTTTACTCATTTGTAATCAATTCCTTTCTTTTCAACTCAACTAATGGCATCACTTTTTCAGAAAATCGTTTCATCTCTTCAAGCTGTGGAGAAAATTGTAAAAGTAATAACGTAACACCTACTTTTTCAAAAGCAAGTATCCTTTCTGCAATTTGTTCTGGTGTTCCGATTAGATTAGGACGTAAACCACGATTAGATACAGAATAATCATTTAGCTTCACTTGCTGTTCCAGATGTGATTTACTAATAAAGTCTTGATAACCCGCATAACCTAAAGCATCATCTTTCACGTCCGTTATGCGTCTCCATTCTTCTAATGCCTCTTCTTCTGTATCACGACAAACGACGTAAGCCGCGAGTCCGAATGACTGCAATGGCTCCTCTGTTACTTTCTTTCTACGATTCTTCATATCTTCTATTTTCACAGACACCTCTTCCACTGTTCCTCCATGCATCACATATGCATCCGCGTGGTTTACAATTACCTCTTTTCCTCGCTCACTCTCACCACCTGCATAGATCTTAATTCCTTGTTTCTGCACAGGTTTTGGACTTAAATGTGTATTATGAAACTCATAAAAGTTCCCTTTATAAGAAAACGCTTCTTCTTTCCAAAGCTCTTTCAAAACTGTTACAAATTCCTCTGTGCGATCATACCTTTCGTCATGTGCAGTAAATACCCCGCCATACTGTCTCGCTTCTTCTTCCCACCATGCTGAAACTACATTCAATGTAAAACGACCATTACTTAATTGATCGATATTCGCTGCCATTTTCGCTGTAACTGCTGGATTATGGAAGCCAGGTCTTACAGCTGTCATAATCTCTAATCGATCCGTTACTGCAGCAAGTGCTGCCGCAGTTGTCCATGCTTCTAAACTTGGTGCTGAAACACCTTTTATATCATTTAAGTTTAATTCTGCAATAAGAGTTGTTGAAAAACCTAATTGTTCTGCCGCTTGCGCTGTTTGTTTTGCATACTCAAACGTAGGCGGCATAGATTCATCATCTACATTCCGAAGCCATCCCCCAAAAATCGGTAACCAAAAACCATACTCCACTACATATTCCCCCTTTACCTTTTAGCCATAAAAAAAGCTACTCTTATCGAAATAAGAGTAGCCTTCTTGACTAAGTGAACCGCTCTTATCTTTCAGGTGTTTCTTCACCTGCAGGATTTGGCACCTTTCGTCTAAAACGAGGTTGCCGAAGTTTCATAGGGCCCGTCCCTCCACTTCTCAACATAAGAATTGTTTGATTTTTATTTATTATAATCATCAGAATAATAAAAATCAATCATTTAATACTTATTTTTCCGATACACATTAAATGATATATATAAAATCACATTGTCATAGAAATCTATAGGGATATTACGTTGTTTTACTTACGAATATATAAAGGGCTATAGTGTCTTATGTCGAAAACATCATTTATAACCAAGTTGCTTTGCTTCTATTGTAAAGGAGATAGAGAATACGCCAAAATAAATATCAACCTAAAGAGGTGTGAATAGCATGAAAAATAAAAGATGTGATAATTGTGGTTCTACTAATTTTAAAGAGGGGCGAGTTGGAAGTACTTATCATGCGTATGTTTATGAAGATGCACCTAGTAGGTTCTTTTCAGGAGGGAAAAATTCCAAACTATTAACTACATTTTGTTTAGAGTGTGGTGAGGTGAAATCATTTAGAGTTGAAAAACCTGATAAATTCAAAAAATAAAATATATCAAATAATAAATAAAAGTACAAAAAAACATTCCTCATAACCTATAGATGGGATACCGCCAGCATTTTGGAAAATAACCACGCTAAGAGTATGCAAGATTTTATACAGTTTTTCGACTCATTCAGTAACAAACAAGAACCTTAAAACCACGCCAGGATAGGAATTTACAAAAAGATGAATAGAGTTATAGAAAAAGAAAAAGGCGAATTCCTTTTGAAAGTAGGGATTCGCCTTTTTCTTGCTACCGATAATAGGACGTTATGTTAACTTTATATGAATACTTATTCATGTTGCTTTTCTCTTTTTAGTTACTATCTCTTTTCTTCTTTCTCTATTTCTGACACTGATTTTTCTGGTTTTTTTATATAATTGCCATATAATTCTCCAGAGCATCCAAATTTATCTTCAAAATCTTTCGTTGTACTGATACCAGCATCAAACCACAATTCTTCATTACCGTTTATATACCCTTCTATATGAGGAACTCCCATAGGACTTACCTTATGTTCTGTAAATGTAATAGATTTTACGTCTTTCACATTATAATGAATATATTTTTCTACTCGTGCTTCTTGTTCTTTCCAATATTGCTCCTCTTTTTCTTTTTGTTTCACATATTCCATCATGATATACCCTCCTGCAATAATACAAATAATGGTTAATATAATTACCAATTTCTTTTTCATTTGGAATCTCCTTGCATCTAAACATAATCAAAATATATCACGAACTGAGTTGGAATATATGAGTGAATTTCAAAGAAACCCGATTGCCACAGAAGAAGATTACTATGAATTATCAGACAAAGTATATAAAGATAAATACTTAGATAAAGGAACTGAAATAAAAGGTAGTGGAGATAAAAAATGGGTTGTTATCGAATCTATCGATACAAACAAAACCGAAGCGAAAAACGGACTCCAAGCTATCGCTGTTGTACCTGCAGACAAATATGAAAAGGGAAAAACACAGTATGACGATATCATCTATTCTTTCCGAGGAACAGAATTCGGAAAGTTTGATGGCGATTTATCGACAGATATATTCCAAATTACAGCGGGACAGAAACACAACCGGGGTGCTGTCGGCGGAGAATTTCAAAATCTCCCAACATCTTTTGATAGTTCACTAGAATTTGTAGACAAAGTGAATCAAACCTATAAACCAATTTCTGTCCATACAACTAGACATAGTAAAGGTGCTGCGGAAGCTGCCTTTGTCGCTGCCGAAAGAAACTTTTATTCCACAACCTATGCGGCACCTAATATATATCGATTATTAAGTGATAAAGCGAAAAAGCGTGTAGATGAAGGCGTGATGGAACATAAAGTAGTCGATTATACACATGAAAAAGATGCTGTAGGGAATTTCGAACAATTTGGCGCAAATCCAATCGGTAAACAATACGTCGTAAAAAGTAATGGAACTTCTCATGGTTTAATGGGTCTTTTATTTATGTCAGAACATCCTATGGATACATTTCAAGGTATGTTTCACTCCGATGGAAGCCCATTGTTAGTATCAGAACCTCGTGGTGTTATTCAACAAGCCAAAGATACAGAAATTCAACTGAAAGTCGAAGATATCCAAGCCATTTCAACAGACTTAAAACGTGAAATAGACCATATTAACCAAAAAATCATAGAAGCCAGTGCAAAGATCATACAGGTATTACAACAATCGCCAGCTAGTGTAGATGGTCATTTAATCCCTACCATTACGTACGCTGTCAATCAATTTCAAAGAAGCTATATAGAATCTCTACGTTCCACATCAGACTTTATTTATCAAAAAGCAAACGAATTTGAACGAGTAGATAATAAAGGTTAAATAGGAGAACATAACATGAAAAATTATGCTGTCATTCAACATTCACTAGATGTACAAAGAGCAACCAATCAATTGGTTACATGTTTATCAGATTTAGAAAATCACAAAATCAAACTATACTCTATCCAAACATTATTAGCTCATAATTGAAAAGGTAACACTGCAAAAGAAATTGAAAAAAGATTAAATGAGACTGAAGATAAACTAATGTATATACTTAATCAGTTTCAAAATATAGAAAATGATTTAGAAAGATACAAGAAAACAGTAGACAGTTTTGCTAATCAATTTATGATGATGGGACCAAAATATTAATCTAAAAAATTAAAAATGAATACAGATAGCTATACGTTACCACAAATAAACACCCAAGAATCTATGAATTCCTGGGCGTTTATTTGTACTTCGGATAACGAATTTTATGTAAATAAGCTGTTAAAAGTTTATTTTATTAATTGACTAAGTAATATTTTGAAAGAAGCTTCTGTGTATTGTGCTAATGCGCTGAATAGGTACATTATTGTATGTTAAAAATTCAGCTTAAGTTGGGATTATATATGACTGAAGATAAAAGACTGAAAAAGCCGGTGGTAAGTTTTATATTACGAACCAACATTATTTTTTGGCCACTTTTTCTTCTCGTTGGAATTACAAAGTTATTAGATTTTCCAACTTGGATTTTTGATGTAATGCTTTGTATATCAGCTTGGTTTTCCACCTTTGCTTTTGTGTTTCTATAAATTTTTTATAATTATTGATTTCTCATTTTTCATTGCATGATAAATTTTTCTATACTCATTAACAACTAACATTAAAACTATTAATCCAATAGATTCTTGAAAAAAAGTGTTTCGACTTCTCTTAACGGTTACCGTTACATTACTAGTATGGCAGCGTGAATCATTGTTTAACATAATGTTGAGAGCAGTTGGAATAATCCTATTTCCGGAAAATGGAACTTGAAACACTCCAGTAGATTTATGAGCCATATAATCACATCCTTTCAAAATAAAATATACTTACAATATATTAAATGCAAAAAACGTTCATTTTGATAGGGACAGATTATGTGATTAATATATCCATAATTACCCTCGGTATTACTAAGCCAATGATTCAAAAGATTAACAAGTACCGTAAAAAATATGGAAGGGAACCAATCGAATGTATATTAAAAGTAAAAAGAATAAGGTGTCTAAAAGAACCCCTATTTTGAGCCAATAATGAGATATTATGTTAATCTTAATAGAATCGCTTTATAATATGTATAGCTGCACAAAATTGAGAAACTTAAGGAGGCATATACATTTTATGAGGAAATTATCCATATTACTTACTTTAATTCTAGTATTAGTCAGTATTACAGCTGCTTGCACACAAGATAAAAAAGATAGTGTCGTTGAAAATGGTCCAATAGAAGAACCAACCGCAAAAAATGAAAATGAAGAATTAATAAATTTTGAAGAAAAAGAAGATATGAGCCGCTTGGAACAAGGTATTTTATTAGTTGGTGAGAGTGTTAAAGGAGGCTATTACTTGACCACCGTTCAAAGTGCACATTTAAATGCTAGCAACGATTCCGTCGTTGTTAATGTCTCTGTAAAAAATGTACGAGGTCAAATGATTGGACTATCAGAATTAAAATATAACTTAAAAGATGAGAAAGACGGAAAGGTCTATGAAGGAAAGGTCCTTGACCAAAACCCTTCTGATATACAAGTTAAACCAAATGAAACGGTAGAATTGAAAATAGCTTTTAAAGTACCAGGTATCGCAGATGAATATATGTTTTATATTGAAAGCTCTTTAGAATCTCTAGAAACAAACTGGAAAATTGATAAGCTGCAATCACAAAAAAACTAAGTCTAAAATACAATATAAAAGTCCCTCTACCTTAAGGCAGAGGGACTTTCTAATTACTATTTCAAACTACCCGCAATCTCCGTAAAGATAACTCCAAGCGCATGCGCACCTGCATCTGGATATCCTAAACTTCTTTCGCCAACTGTACCGGCGCGGCCCATGCGAGCTACGATTTCTTTCGTATACTCTGCTCCTTTGACCGCTGCTTCTGCTCCTTTTTCAAAGGCAGTTTTCACGTCTACTCCGTTTGAAGCACTGTCTAACCAAGAGTCTACACATGGAGCAAGTGCGTCAACAAGTGTTTTGTCACCAACTACTGCTCCTCTACCGAATGATCTTTCACCGATAGATTGTATGCCTTGCAGTGCTGCTTGTAGCATTTCAGCGAACTCTTTCACTGTTAACTCACGTTTTTCGCCTGCTGCTTTACTAGCTGCGCGGAATGCACCGCCCCAAATTGGACCAGATGCGCCGCCGCAATGTTCCATAATAATCATAGAACAACCGTCAAGGAATGATCCGATCGTTACATTTTCTTCTTCAACAATAGAATGCCATTCACGTTTTAATTGCTTAAATCCTTTCGCAACACTCATTCCGAAGTCGCCGTCACCTGCATGCGTATCTAACTCACAGAATGGCACTTCATTTTTAATAATAATGTCGCTCATTTTATCAACGAGATAAATCATATTGTTTAATGTAATGACATTATCTTTAATCACAGCGTGCTCTTCCGCTGTTTCTATTTCGAAGGAAACTTCCTTCTCTTCTACATCTTCAAGTACATTCACGTACTCTACACTCTCAACTGGTCCATCTACTTTAAATGCAGGTGTATTACATTCTTTCGATAGTAATGTTTTTAGCTCATTATCTAACTTCATTACTGTTAAAGACATACCAGCCATATCAATACTCGTCATATAGTTACCGACGAATACTCTATTAATTTTAATGTTTCTAGCAGCTAATTCTCTCGTAACTGCATTGTTAAATAAGTAAAGTTCTTGCAGTGGTGTACCGCCAAAACCATTTACTAGAAGCGCGATTTCCTCGCCATCTTTTACTCCTAAATCTTTCATTAAATCATTTGTCATACGGTTAGCTAATTCATCAGCTGACATCGTTTTTTCACGCTTAATTCCTGGTTCGCCGTGAATACCTACGCCGTATTCCATTTCGTCTTCCGCAAGTGTAAAAGTAGGTGATCCACTTGCTGGAACTGTACAAGAAGTTAACGCTAAACCGATTGTGCGCACGTTAGCTGCTGCTTTTTCTGCTACAGCTTTCACCGCTCCTAAATCCATACCTTCTTCCGCTGCTGCACCGGCAATTTTATGAACTAAAATGACCCCTGCAACGCCGCGGCGTCCTACTGTATAAAGACTATCTTCTACCGCAATATCATCGTCTACTTTTACGTAGTCGACTTCAATTCCATCTTCAGTCGCTAAATGCGCACCGTTTTTGAAATTCATAATATCGCCGCTGTAATTTTTAATAATTAATAACGTACCTTTTTTACTAGCTGTTTCTTTAATTGCTTGATATACCTGAATTTGCGAAGGAGAAGCAAACACATCTCCGCATACTGCCGCATCTAACATTCCTTTTCCGACTAGACCTGCATGTGCTGGCTCATGACCACTACCGCCGCCACTAATTAACGTTACTTTGTTTTCGTTCATTTCTTTCTTTTTAATTACTTTATATTTTTTCAAAAGCTCAAGCTCTGGATGAGCCATCACCATTCCGTTGCACATTTCCATTACTAATGTTTCTGGTTTGTTTATAATCTTTTTCATTGTGATTCTCCCTCAATTCCTTTAATATATTGTGATATATTTGAAATCTTCTTCTTACTACTCATGTTAAAATGAAAGCGTTTTATAGTAAACGGACAAAATGGACAATCTGTCTAAAGACACCGCTCTCATTTTTGAATAGGATTTTTATATTACTAACATTCTAGGGATGATTCAGATGACCTCTTCTATAATTTCTAAAAAGATAATCGCGAATTCATTGAAGTATTTAATGGAAACAGAGTCGTTCCATAAAATATCAGTGAGCGATATTATGTTACACTGTCAAATGCGTAGGCAAACTTTTTATTATCATTTTAAAGATAAATTTGAACTATTAAGCTGGATTTATAGAGAAGAAACGAAAGAGAATATTATCGACTTTCTCGACTATGAAACGTGGGAAAACATTTTCGATTTATTATTTGATTATTTTTATGAAAATCAAAAATTTTACCGAAATGCTTTTAAAGTCATTGAACAAAACTCGTTTAATCACTATTTATTTGAGCATACGAAAAACTTATATATGAAAATTATTGATGAACTATCTATGAGCTGTGGATTCAGCCTTTCTGACGAGACAAAAAATACGATTGCCTCCTTTTATATTCACGGCTTCGTTGGAACGATAAAAGATTGGATTGAAAGCAAATGCGAAGTAGATCCGTCCATTATGTCTTCTCTTATGAAAAATATGATAAACAATCAATTACTACTATTACTTGAGCAATCAGCAAAGTAATTAAAGGGTGGCAAAAGCAATGAAAAAGATTATGAATGATGTACAAAATATCGTTCAAGATATGCTGCAGGGCTTTTATTTTGAACATAACGACAAAGTAAATTACGACGAAACGAATAACATCATTTATGTAAAAGATATCGAAAAACTGAAACAAAACGTTGTCATTATAAGCGGCGGTGGAAGCGGACATGAACCTGCCGATATTGGTTATGTAGGAAAAGGAATGCTTACAGCGGCAGTAAACGGAAGTATCTTCACCCCACCTACAGTGGAACAAATTTTAGCGGCAACTCGCCTCATGCCAAAGGATAAAAGTATTTTATTCATCATCAAAAACTTTAAAGATGACGTAGCAAACTTTTTAGCGGCAAAACAAATCGCTAAAGAAGAAGGAAGAAAAATTGACCACATCATCGTAAATGACGACGTTTCAATTGAAGATGATGCTTCCTTTAATAAAAGAAGACGCGGCGTCGCTGGCACCGTTTTCGTTCAAAAAATACTTGGTGCGGCCGCTCCCCACGGGCATTCTTTAGAAGAAATAACAGCACTTGGCCGTTCTGTCACCAAAAACTTACACACATTAGGAGTCGCTCTTTCACCTGCAAACGATCCAGTACAAGGAAAAGCTTCATTCACATTAAATGACGATGAAGTCTTTTACGGAGTCGGCATCCACGGCGAAAAAGGATACCGTAAAGAAGCACTATCTTCTTCTGAAATATTAGCGATCGAACTAATGAATAAACTAAAAAGCATTTACCGCTGGAGAAAAGGCGACAACTTCGCCATCCTCATTAATGGACTCGGTGCCACACCATTAATGGAACAATACATTTTTGCAAATGACATTCGTCGTTTATGTGAGCTGGAAGGATTACAAGTTAAATTCGTAAAGGTCGGTACGCTGTTAACTTCTTTAGATATGAAAGGTGTTTCGCTCAGTTTGCTTAAGGTAGAGGATTTGGATTGGGTGAAGTGGTTGAAGGAAAGTACGGAAACTGTTAGTTGGTAATACAAATAAAAATAGGATGGCTTCAATTGGCCCTCCTATTTTGTACGTATAATTATTGAAAGGCCACTTCCCCTACTTTTCATATGCCACCACGTTTAAACATGAAAAACTCTTTATCATTCCCCACCTTGAAATATCCGCTGCGCTTACCCGTATACGTAATTTTTGAATTTACAAAGCGTAATTCATCTATTAAAAAACATTGAATTACTGAAAAATTTTGCCCTCAATATTACAGCAAATTCACATCAAAAATGTAAATCCTCATTTCCCTCGTATTTTCCTTTATTAAGTCTTTTTCTTATGAATAATTCTGCAACAATTAAATTGGGTACCCACGCTAACCAAGCAATAACCGCGTAACTAAGTTCAAACCGCTCTATTCCAAATAGAACTATAAACAACGGTAGCCAAATTCTTAATGTAACTGCTGCAAAGGTTAAAGAATAATTTCTAATCATCCAATTCCGATGGTCTTTAATTTTTTTATTCTTAACTCTATGTAATGCTTGATATGCTGATGTTAGCCAAAATACGGATAACAAACCGAAACCTAGCTTCGCTACCAATCCTCCCGTAGCATAAAAGGATAGGTATAGTCCAGAAACGCCTCCTAATAATATACCAACCATATAGATTCTCCCAACTATTCGATGACGGTTGATATTCCTTTCTCTAAATTTAGTGGATAATGTAAACGGACCAATTACTAATGCTACTATACTAGTTGTAATATGTATAAATAACATCATATACCAGAACTCACTTAATTTAGATCCATACATAAGCTTCACTTTTACAAGTCCTGTTTGAAATCCATTCATAATAAAATATTGGACAACAATATAACTAGCTACTAAAAAGGCAAAACAAGTAAATACAAACCAAATTTTCCTGTTCAAATTTCACTGCCTCCCTATTACATTCACGGAAATTAGATTATATATTACTGTTCATTCTCGGAAACAATAGAAAAGCCTTCTAGCGAAATGAAATGAACCCCGAAAAAGGGACATTTAATAGATTAAGATTTCCAAAAATAATGAATATACATGTTATATTGTTAGAGGTACTGAAAAAGATAAACGGTACGGAAATGGGGGGTTCTAATGGATATGTTGCAACAAGTAATAGATAAATTTAAGTTGAATGTGTTAGCAGTCGAGAACGTTCCTGAGTCTTTTAGTTCGACTGTATATAAAATCAAGCTAATTAATCATCGTACGGTATATATAAAAATTCCTTATTCCAAAGTAAAACTTGAACGTGAGTATACTGTACTTAAACGATTACACAATGAGCTACCTGTACCAGAAATGTTAGACTATTGGGAAGGTAATGAAGATGTCACTGGTGCTTTATTATTATCCGAAATCAACGGTGTTCCGATTACAGAGAAGGTGGATACGGCTTTAGCTTATGATATCGGAGTACACCACGCAATGCTGCATGCAATCATTCCAAATGAGCAGGATTTCAAAAGTTCCGTTTCCAATGTATATGAGAAATGGTCTGAGTTTATTGAGCGACAATTCTATTCCTTTGCAGAAGATGTAAAAGAAGTGATTGATCCTTGTTTATACGAACAATCCTTGAAGCATTTTGACCGTCAAGTGAAATTACTTCCATCTCCAGATGGACCTAGTTTTATACATATGGATTTTCGACCAGGTAATATTTTAGTTCATGAAAATCAAGTAGTCGGCATCATTGATTTTGAAAGTGCCCGAATTGGTGCAACCGAAATAGACTTTACAAAAATTAATAGTGATATTCTCATGAAATATCCTGGAACATGGGATGCGTATCAAAAAGGCTATGAGTCCATTCGTCCACTTATTGATTTACAAGAAGTTTTACCATTTTATCGCTTTACCGATGCGTTTAATGCAATTGGTTGGTGTAAAAGAAGAGGTATTGAAGAGCATCAAGCTTTTTTACAGGAGAGTTTAGCATATTTAAACGTTTTGTTTATGAGGGAATGATAGTTGGAAGAGAATTATCAAACGTCAATAACTGATGTTCCATTTATAAAGATTTTTTCATATTTCATTATTCAACAATCGGGCGCAAGTGAGGAAGATACGCAGGTATAAAATGATCAAACTTTTTTATATAAAGACATCTATATAAATTTTACAAACTAAAAATTTATATAATAAAAACCCTCAATTATATCGTTCTATACTTGAGGGTTTACTCATTCTCATCTCTCATATTCTTAAATCAATAGTTAGCTCATCTGTAATATGCTCAAAATGGAAAATTCTTTTTATATAATCGATATCTGACCATTTCTCTTCTCCACCAATAACAAATAATTCTTGCGCATCATACATAAATGAAAAGCTTGGATAGAAACTGTCAGCTTTTATTTCAATCTCACCAGTACCATTACCGATAATCTTACAGTCTGCTGCATAGCTTAATAACGTATAGAGGGAATCTTGTGCTGATTGGAAGAAATACTTCATAAGTGTAGTTATATCATCACTATTGGTAAGTAACACTTTAAAAAAGTTCGTATCCCTTTTCTTATTAGTAAAAACCAGCTCAAATTGGAATTTCTTCTCTTCTAAAAACCTTTCCATAAAGTCACCGCGCAAATAAGTTTCAAATAACATATACATAGGAAATTTATTATTTGTGCCTATAAACCCTTTAATGATTTCTTCAAATCCTGTATGCTGATTCCAATTCGTCCCCACTCCTATCATAATAGGGTGATTTAAATAGATAGGATACGGTGAGAACCCTTCATCTTTTAACGTATAAACTCGTTTTCCATCTGTATGAAGAGCAGGTTGAGACTCTTTTAGTAAGTATTGAGATAATTGAACACTTAACACATTTACACCTACCTATCATATAATACATAAACTGTATCTATTAAGTTAGAAAAAGAGAATACACCATTCACATTTTACCGTGTTTGGGTGTGGAGAACTAGAATCATTTTATAAACGAAATCACACAAGAGCATAATCACCTCACTGAAGGATGACAGGTCTTCCAAATAAAGCTGGATAATAAATTAACATCGCACCTACAAATGAACACACTAAACAAAAAATAGCCTCGTATTTTATAACTAGAGAAGAATTGGTATCAAGATTTTTCCCCTCTCTTTTTAATATCAGTTTAAATAAAGCTCTATATAATAAATACCCAACAATCGCCCCGAGGGTATTCGTAAATAAATCATCAATATCTGTAATTCTATTATTTAGTAATTGATTTAACTCAATTGCCAATGAAAAAAAGAATCCCGCACATACGGTGTTTTTCATTTTTCTAAAATGTGGCCAAATAGTCGGTAATAAAAAACCTAACGGCATAAACAGTAAAATGTTCAAAAGATACGTAGTACTACCTGCCGTATCAAATAGAGTCAAATTAATTTGATTTACACGAATCCACGTTTCATATCTACTTATATCCCATACAGTCGCGATCTGCGTCACCCTATACACTAACGAAAGGTAGAATAGAAAAACATACACCCATAGAAAATGCCGAATAGATATATTGTTTTTCGCTTTAAAATAAACTCCAATTTGAAACATAATACAAAAAATAATAGTAAAAAAATAAGTGTACAAATAACTAATCAAAACTCCTGTATGCATGTGGAATCCCCTAACTTTACATTTTCATTTATGACTTTTTCGTTTTTAATCTCCTTCTTGATGTAACTCATTTATAGGATAGGAAAAAGTTTTAAAATAAAGAGTGGGGTAAACATAAAATTTTTCTTAAATCTTCACATTGTACCTAGGTAAAAAAGCCTAACAACCACATAATACAATTCCACACAAAACAAAATTCTGATAATATAAAATAGATAATCATTTATATATGATTTGTTTTATATACAAATGATTATCTATTTTAAAGGGGATAAAGAAAATTGGAGCTGATTTTTATTCATGAATAGACAAAATTCTTCTAATAACAAAGATGATTCCTCAAATAAAATTGCTGCTTTTATTGCAGCGCTAGGAGCTCTATTAGTGAGTGTAGAAGTATTATCTAAATTTTTTATAATTTTTTGGTTAATGATAATAGCAGTAACAAATTTAATAGTTATATTTTATCTTCAAATTAGTGTTTTTAGTTTAGTAACAACAATCCTTTTTGTAATCTTTTACTTTATATACAAAAAGTTATTTACACATTCTAAATTCGTAGAAACCTTTTCAAAATATAATATGATTATTACAATAGTTTCTTTATTTATTTTAAATGTTTTATACATATATCAAAAAATGTTTAACGGTGCATTAATTACCCCTGTGGTAATAATTATTACATGGTTAATTTACAAATTTATGTTTAAAAAACATAAAAAATAAGAAGAGCTAGTTTTATAGAACATACTCAAAATGGAGTACTTGCTTTCATTATTTTATTTTGGGGGAATTTTATTGTAAGTGTTAATAATCCGCCTCAAGTATATCATTCCATGCTTGAAGCGGAGGTTAATTTCTAATTTAAAATGTACTAATCTATTTCTCCGTATCCCTCATACTGTAATACCCCAAATTAATAATAATCAAGAAATACCCACCCATAATTCCAGCGGCAAATGTCCACATGAACTCATGGTGTTCAATTTCATACATAATAATCGCGCCAAGTATTGCGGCTGCAAACCGGTTCATCATTCCGAGCATCGGTGCTTTTTCTTTTTTTACAATGCTATTTCCGAACTTTTCAATACGCCTTCCTAAAATCCAGGCGCAGTACATACTCACCAAAAGGCCAATGCTTATCCCTACAAACTGGGCTGAAAAAGGGGTCACAAGCCATCCTAATAACATTACGCCTAGCAAACAATATATTTGTATGTTAAATGATCTTAATGCCATACGAATCATGTTCTGCGCCTTACCTTTCTCTTTAATTCCATCTTTCGGACTTCAAGCTTTCCGATATATCTTTTTTAAAATGAGGGAATTTGATTTTGCTTACCATTAAATAGGCGAGTACGCATGTGCCAAACGCCACGGACACTGAATTATTCAGGAGGCATAAAATAAGAAGACACATTGCCGCGAATGGAATGGGCATGCCGATAAATGTCGGCAGTTTGCTTTGCTGCGTGTTAAATCTTGCAAGCCGAAGCATTCCGCACACACTGTAAGCAAGCGCACATAACAATCCGATAGACTGCAAATCTTTTAAAGCGACACTATATGCAAGAATAGACGGTGCCACGCCAAAGGTAACTAAATCCGCAAATGAGTCTAACTCTCCGCCAATTTCCGAAACAGCATCCAGTTTCCGAGCAACCATGCCATCAAACAGATCAAATACCATACCTGTAATAATGAACATGACTGCACCATACATATCTTGAACAAAAACAGAATAAATGGCCAATATCCCACAAATAAAATTCGCTATCGTCATCATATTTGGTATGTAACTCATCACATGCTTCTCCTCCTTTCTACTCATTGCTTCATCTAAGTTCTTACTCATTACAATCAAGATCCTTCTGTTTTTCTTCCAATATCACTTTATTTATTTTCGTTAACGTATCCGTAATTTGTTCTAAAGCACCGATATCGATTTTTGAAAAATATTTCTCAATTAACACATCATCTAACTCAGACAACCGCTCTATATACTTACTACCGTTTGGACCAAGTGTAAGGAAATACTCCCTTTTATTGTTAGGATTAACTTGTTTTGAAATCATCTTCTGCTTTTCTAATTTCGATAAAACTTGGCTGACAGCACTTTTTGATATATTAAAAGTAGTCGCAATGTGATTCGCTGTCGTGTTTTCATTTAAATTAATATGAAATAGCATACTCTCTTGCTGTTCTGTAAGACCGTACTCATCTTTTAACTCCTGAAATAGTAAAATGTAAAATTCATTATAAGCTCGGTTCATTTCATTAATTACTTCTTTATACGTTCTAGTCATAGCATTCTTCCTCCATGCTGTTATTTTGTTTCGCTTAATAGTTAAGTTCACTTAACTTAACTATATTATACCGTTATGTTTGTGTAAAGGGAAATCTAGCTCTATCTTCTCTTAATAATACGGGATAAAGTATGCTCTTTGCCTTTTCCACTGCTTTTCATTGATCAAATTCCGATCTCCCCGGCCTGATACATCTATCATTCTGAATAAACAAACATAATCATCACAAAAATCCCATATAGACCCATTACTGGTTAAAATGTTATAATAAAATCACCCTACATAGTTACTCATATTCCGATTGAGGAACTAGCGTCTTATTAAGCAATGCGCATAACTCAAATAAAAAAGACACTTTCAAGTGTCTTTTTTATTTATTTTCATAGGAATTATCTCTTTTATAAACAAAATCTATTCAACAACAAAGGAGACTATCAAATGGAGAATACTGTATCAAGAGAACTACGTAACATACGTATATGCCTTATCATCTTAATCATTGTCATTGCATTTTGGGATCGTGAGAAACCTGTGCAGATCACTGATCACGGTAGCGATCCTATCTTAAACACCAGTAATATGACCCAAGTTGGCGATAATACATTTGCCTATAAAGACGAATCTAATCAAATTAAAATATTTAAATTTAACCCAGATACAAATGAAATAAAGCTAATAAAAGAGTTTTATGCTAACGAATATTAATTACATACAGGGGACAGAAGGCACCTACCTCAAGGTGTCTTTTTTTATTTTCAAAAGGACCTGCTCACATTCATGCGTCAAACATAAAGTAAATGGAATCCGTTAAAAAACACGAGTGACCCTTTGTTTTCCCCTCTTATTAAAGGAGGAACTATTATGGGATTTGGTGGTAGTTGCGGCGGAAGCTGCGGTTTTTCTGGAGGATTTGCATTATTAGTTGTATTGTTTATTTTATTAATCATCGTTGGAGCTTCTTGCTTCTGCTAAACAAACTATCGGAAAAGACACTCTTATATGGGGGTCTTTTCTTTATAAACTAAAAAAGTATGAGAAATGCAGTCTTTAGCCATAATTACGACTAAAGGCTTTTTTGTATATAACTAAAAAGGAGCTGAATGTATGGAACATAATAAGAATGGAATGCTTGCTTTAATTGTTTTGTTTGTGGGACTAGCTTTTTTTGTTTTCGGCATGGTTTATCATTTATGGGGCTCCGTTTAAAACTAAGATGAATGGCGTCGTTAGAAATGTTCTCAAACAACCCTCAATCATATTATTGAGGGTTGTTTGAATAAACCTACCATATTTAACTTTTTAACACATAATTTTCAAGAGCTAAAACATAAATTCACTAGTTCGTATATACTTCACACTACACTACTCCCTTATTTTTCATCTATTACTATTCAAAAATAACTATCATAACAATATATATTCTGAAAATTCATTATGTTATTATTTTTCTATTAAGGGAGGATTAAACATGTTACTAAATGAAATAAAAGTTCCACCTGAGGAACTTGAAAGGATTTCAAAAAATTCCCATAACGCCGGCATAGAAGCAAAAATGAAACACGAAAATCTCAAAAAAGATATTGATATGCTATATAACTGTTGGTATGGTTTATCATCGCAAAACTTTTTTATATCTTTCAATCTTTCAAAAGATTATAATGTTTTTTTCGATCATATACAAATTGAAGAAATTTTATTTACTGGATATGAAAATGAAGAAGAACTTTCCTTACGAAAAGAACTCATATGAATTTTTAAAGAGGATGCAAAGATGCATCCTCTTTAATTTATCTTCCGTCCGAAAAATGTAAAAACAAAAACATCTTTTTTCCATTTCCCTTTCCCATACATATATAATACAAACCCACTAATACAAGTTAGTATAATAAGTACAACGAAATATATCCAATTTTTGTTATTACCATTCTTTAAGCTATCTATAATTTGCTCCTTCGTATTTCCAATATAAACAAATTCTCCGTATCTACTAGGTAATTCTTTTATTACTTTTCCATCTACTGATCCAAGTACAACTACATTTTCTTTATTTTCTTCTGCTCTAAATGAATAAAAGCGTTTTTTCCATCTGCTAATTTTGTAGTATTCGCCTGAATATCATTTATTCTTGTTGAAATTACATTCTGATCACTTAATTCCATAAAGGGAGTTTCCAGAGACACCTTTTCATTATTTATTAATTTTAATTCTTTATTTCCGATATGTATTGGTTCATTATAAAAAGCTGTTACTTGGCCGTTACTCCATAAAGAACGATTTGGTGCAGAAGTCTGTGTATAGTATGTCGTTTTTTTCTTTTGAATTCGATTCACTACCGCATACCCATCAGCAAGTAGCGTTTCATCTCCTGTTACACGTTCAGCATATATCTCTCCCCTTACAAAATATATACCATTTGCAACCTCTTTTTCACTTGAAATCATCTGTATATCACCGAGTTCATTCCAAACTAAAAAACTATTTAAACTCCTATATCCATAAAAAACACATGCCATTAATAAAATGGTAAACATTGCCCCTATTTTAAATGTTGCCTTTTTATTCATTGCTTGTTATTCCCCCATATATTACGAATGCTTTCAGCTTAATTATAATTAGCATTATTATTGATGTACATATATTAATCTTTTTTCCCTAAGCTAACTTTGTTACCTCCAATTTAAGTAAACGTCAAATAATGCTGAACCCACACGCACACTTGGATTTTGCTCTTCCATTTCAGATGATAATTTTTTTAACCAGTAATATAGCCGATGAACTGTTAAGTTTTGTTTTCAGCACCAGAAATCATTTGATAACCCACTGTTTTTATAGTCCTGAATATACGTTTCCCACTCTTTATTTAATAGGTTTCTTTTCATAAGAAAACCTTTACATGTAGCATGTAAAGAGAAATAATAGACAACTAAAATATATACAAAAATCTTATAATTAATATATACGAATTATTTTATAAAAATCTTTATTATTACATGCTATACTAAAACAGGAGTCGACAATCGTTATTTTCTTCTTATTTTTAAAGCAATATGGATATATCTTCTTAACTTCATTTGGATTGTACAAGCAAAAGAAGACATCTTAATTGATGTCTTCTTTTCTTATACTTTTATGAATTTTTTTGAGTAGATGCTCTCCAAGCACGAAAAGATGTTGGGCGTCCAGAATGAGCTCTTTGCTTTGCAGCAGCAACAGCTGGTTTTTCTTCAATAGTCATTGGTTTTTCTTCCACAATCGCTGATTTTTCTTCAAGAGTATTCACAGCTATTTGTATTTTTTCCAACTGCTCTTTTAAAGCTTGCTGTTCAATCTTTAAATCCGTAAGTAATCGTAAAATCATTTCAGAATTGGCCATAAAGATCCTCCTTCCCCCAATACACAGAATAAAATACAATATGTCATCAGCAGAATAGCGGTGACAAAAATAAGGTCGTCAACTTTTTTAAAATCTAAGCACCTTTATTTTTCAAAGGGACCTGCTCAAGTTTATCCGGAAAAACATAAAGTGAATTAAATCCATTATTAAATGGTCTTTATGGAAGGAGGAGTTAATATGGGCTATGGCGGTAGTTGTGGTGGAGGCTGCGGTTTCGGCGGCGGATTCGCTTTACTTGTTGTACTCTTTATTTTATTAATCATCGTTGGGGCTAGCTGTTGGGGCGGCGGATTCGGCTGCTAAGGGGAGGCACTCTTGAGAGTGTCTTTTTTTCGTTTCTCAATATGTATCTTGTATATTAATATTGAAATTCGATATTTCTTTATTACTTTACTAAGTGGCGAGTAGTTCACGTATGCTTGTTCGATGCCTTGCTAACGATTTAGCTAACTTGTTGGTCTCAGAAATATTGTAGGATCGAGATGAATTTGTTGCCCTACTATTTTTATCCCTCCTCCAATATGTTTTTTATCATTTTATATGTCTAATTTGAAAAAAGTATACTATACCAATTCCAGTGAATACTGTAGCTTTATATTACAGTTGAAAAAGCACTCGATTGGATTGATGGTAAATTTTGTTTAGATAATGAATCTGCTGGAAAGCTTTAGCGTCATTGTGGAACAGGTTGCGGAGATAACATGAGTTTAGGTGGAGGAACACCTATTAACTCAATCGATAGTTGCTGCCCAGCAGAAGCGTCCCCCATACCAATTTTTAAATATCCTCCCCTTCCTTTATTCCATTCTCATTTGCGCTTTGCTCGTAACACGTTTTCTTAAACCTTTTCAGTACATGTAACATTAAAATTGACATAGCACTTCATGCACCATATACTGTTAACAACAGTATACTGTCATTAACAGTATAAATTCCAATTCATTCTAGGAGGTATATTCATGAAACATACAGGAAGACATACAGGTGCATTTCTTTTGTTATTTTTAGCAGAAGGTGATAACTATGGCGGGCAATTATTACAAAAGTGCGAGGAAGAACTTCCAGTCAATCCAATCGATAGCGCCATTTTATATCGTACGCTAAAGAAATTAGAAAACGAAGGTGCGATTGAATCTTATGTAAGTACAGATCATCAAGACAAACCGAGAAAGATGTACAAAATTACACCTGCTGGAAAGGAACAATTGGCAGATTTCCAAATGGATATTGAAGAAAAAATGAAGAACTTATCCTTTTTCATAGACAAATATAAGGACTTAAAGGATTCCGACCATGATTAATGGCGTGATCCTTTACACTTTAGCCATAATTCTTACGGGGATTTCTTTTATGAAGGACCGTAATAAAACGAAAGAAGCTCTAATGAAGTCATGGAAAATGTTTCGCAACCTTCTACCTGCGATGCTTTCCATCATGCTCTTCGTTGGCTTATCGCTTTCTATATTAACGCCGTCTTTCATCTCTTCTATTATTGGAGAACAGTCCGGATTGTTAGGTATTATTTATTCAGCAATACTCGGCTCCGTTGCACTTATTCCAAGCTTCGTCGTATTTCCACTTGGTAATACGTTAGTCCAACACGGCGCAGGCCTTCCTCAAGTTGCGGCACTTATGTCTACACTCATGTCAGTAGGAATTACAACATTACCGATGGAACAAAAGATATTCGGGCGAAGCTTTGCTTACGCACGTAATGCATCTGCATTACTCATGTCACTCCTATTCTCCTACATCATTTGGGTGGTGATGGTATGAAAGAACTAAAAAAATATCGCTTCTTTTTCATTTTATTACTGGGGCTCTTTATATTAACTTTTATAAATCAATCTTTAGGATGGAGCGCATTACAATTAACAGGGAATAGCATTTTAGATATGCTATTTCTACTCCCCCCTGTCCTAATATTTGTAGGGTTACTCGATCAGTGGGTGAAGAAAGAGACGCTAATGAAATACATGGGAGAAAATTCCGGCATATATGGAATCTTATTCTCTCTATTATTAGGCGGAATTGCAGCTGGTCCTCTCTACGTGGCTTTTCCAATCGCAGCACTACTCTTAAAAAAAGGCGCAAGTATTAGGTACATCGTATTTTTCTTAGGCGTTTGGACAACTGCGAAATTACCAATTATCGTATATGAATTTTCTTCATTCGGAGCTACCTTTACACTTATTCATATTTGCTTCGGACTATTGTTCTTCTACGTAATGGGCATTATTTTCGAGAAGTTTTACGATCAAAAGCAATTGCTGCAGTACGATATAACGAAAGAAATATAAAAAGACATCTTTACCTCGTAAAGATGTCTTTTTATATGAACTTTAATTTTCGTTCTGTAAAACCCCCGCTGCTTCTACTCCCTTTTTCTCTTCTTTTAAAAATAGCGATGCGATAAAAGCAACAACAATAAAGATTAACCCAAGTGTAAATGCACCTTGGAATCCGGATGTTAAACCGTTTAACTTTTCTATTGGATCCATTGGATTTGCTGAACTTTCCATATACTTAGTTGTTCCTGAAGACATTTTCGAAATAAAGATAGCTGTACCAATTGCGCCAGCTACTTGCTGCAGTGTATTAAACAGCGCTGTTCCGTGTGGATATAGATCTGGTGTTAATTGATTTAACCCATATGTTTGTGCTGTCATTACAAACATGAGTCCGACCATTAATACGCTATGCATAATAATAATTTGTAGCATTGATGTTTCAGGAGTAATGCCTTTAAATAAGAACATTGCAATCCCTACTAACACAATGCCAGGAACGATAACAACTTTCGGGCTAAATTTATCAAATAGTTTACCTGCGATTGGTCCCATTATAGCACTAATAATACTTCCTGGAAGCATTATTAGTCCTGATTTAAAGGCTGTAACGAGTAGAACTGTTTGCAGGAACATCGGTAATAAAGTCATCGTTGAAAATAACGACATCATAACAATGACGATTAATCCAACTGATAATGTAAACATCGGAACTTTAAATGCACGTAGTTCTAAAATTGGATTCTCGATTTTTAATTGTCGCACAGTAAAAATACATAGTGATATAAGCCCAACAATTAAAGCACCATACACCTTCGGATCGGGCCACCCTAAATCACCTGATGCACTAAAGCTATACACAATCCCACCGAAACCTAATGTCGATAAAAGAATAGATGGATAATCTACTTTTGGCCTTGTTAACTCTGAAACATTTTGAATGTACTTCATTCCAATCATAATTGAAATAATCACGATAGGAACAACAATGTAGAATAACCAGCGCCAATTTAGTGAATCAACGATTACTCCAGATAATGTAGGGCCAATTGCTGGAGCTGACATCATCACAAGTGCGATTAATCCCATTGTGGCACCACGTTTTTCAGGCGGACAAATAATTAAAATCGTATTCATTAATAACGGTGAAATTAACCCCGTCGCTACTGCTTGGACGATACGGCCGACTAATAAAACGGAAAATGTCGGTGCGAATCCAGCGATTAATGTACCGACTAAAAAGGTTACCATCGCGATTAAAAACATTTGTCTCGTTGTGAGCCATTGCTGAAGTAACGCTGTAATTGGTACTAAAACACCAACTACTAACATGTATGCTGTAGAAAGCCATTGAATAGTCGAAGCTGTTACGTCAAACTCTTTCATTAGTACCGTTAACGCATTCCCAAGTAATGTTTCGTTTAATAACGCAACCATTGTCCCTAAAAGTAATGCAATTAAAATGGGGGTATGTTTCATATTGGAAGTATCAACTTTGCCACTTGCAGGGCTCTTAGTTGTAATATTCATGTATTGATTCTCCTCCTGTTTTTTTACTAAAAAAGCTTTATATACACCGGAACACATGTAATATAATATACATATGTAGATTCAAAAGGGAGAATCAATTTTCAGCCACTGTATATTTAATCTACAAAAAAGGAGAATTGTAGATGAACGATAATGAAAAGCCACTTGATTTACGTATTAGACGTACACATAAATTACTATGGGATTCCTTATTTGAATTAATGACACAATCAAAACAAAAATATAGCTCCATCACGATTAACCAAATTTGTGATCGTGCGATGGTACACCGAACAACCTTTTATAAACATTTTGAAGATAAAGATGCTTTATTAGCATTTGGATTTAAACGCTATGGCGAAATGGTTGCTGAAATACCGCTGTTAGATCGATTAAGTAAACCATTTCAAGTGATGGAACAATTCCTGCATCATGAAGAAATCTGTAAAATATTTGAGGCGCAAATGTCTGATGCGCAATTTATTAACCGTGTACATTATTTAAGTCATGACACAAGGAAGCAGGAAACGGAAGCATTAAATCAACTGTGCAAAAATCATACGATGCCAAATGGTTTAATTACCGAATTCTATTCAGGAGTAATCACAACATTAAGTGCTTGGTGGTTTCAAAATGAAAGAAAAGTTTCTGCAGCTGAAATGGATAGGCACTTCCATCAACTTATTAATCGGGATATTTTTCAGTTTGAAAAGGAATAACTTCAACATAAAAAAAACGCCCATATGAAATGGGCGTTTTGCATACTATTTATTCTCTTTTAACTTCTCTAACTCCCGCTGTACTTCTTCTTGCAAATTTTGATCTAACACTTCTTGCTGATTAGGAGAATTCAAATTATAAAAATAGTTGCTAGCAGCTGTTTCTGCTTCTAGTTTTTGCACATAAGATTCAATACGTGCAAAGCCTTTCGCTGTACTTTCTGTATGGAAAGAATCAATTGCCGTGTTGCTCTCTTTTATCGCTTGCGCCGCATTTAACCGCGAAACAAGAACTAGTTCTTTATATTGCAACTCTCCATATTTCTTTTGCAATTTGTCAATTTGTTCATAAAGCGTCGCTGTTTGCTCTTTTGTTATTTCGTACTGCTTGCGATATAGCTCCGCTTTTTTCTCATTCACGATTTTTTCTTGCAGGGCTAACTGTGCCATTTGATCTTCTTCGCGTGATACTGCAAGCTCAGCTTGGCGAATTCTCTTCGCAATAAGGGCATCCGTTTCTGAAATTAATGCTTCATATTTCTTTTCTAAATAATATTGATGAGCGAGTGCTTTTTGAGCTTTCGTAATTTGCTGTTCTGTTTCGCGAAGATATTGCTTTAACATGCTAGCAGGATTTTCTACCTTATCTAACGTTTGATGCACATCCGCTACCACAATATTTTTAATACGTTTTAAAATACCCATTATTACTTCTCCTCCTTACGAATATTGCGTTCCCATTGATCTAAAATATCCACTTGTTGTTGTACTTGAAAATCGCTGTATAAATCTATATCAGTTGCCATTCTTTTTTCTTTAAACTTTTTATATGCCCAAACAATCGCTGCAACAAATGCAAGCATCGGAAGGACCGGTAATAAACCAATAACTAGAAGCAATATGCCTGTCCATTTTTTAACCATATTCCCTTCAGACTTACGAAGCATGAACCATCCGAAAAGAACAAATCCAAACGCTAACAGGAATGGTACAAAGAATAAACCTTCAAACTCTTTTTCATGATGTTTTTCATGATGCTGATCGCGTTCAAAGTTATTAAACTTTTCTTTTTGCGCGATGAAAGCTTCTCTTTCTTTATCGTGAGAAACAGTATACGCCGCTTGCTTATGCTTCTCATGATCCCACCTTTCGAACTTCATACTATGTAATCCAAACAATAGTAATGCCAGAAGTAACGGAAGGATCAAAATCCATTTTAACCAACGCAATTTTTTACGTTTATTCTTTTTCATCCGCTCACCACCATCTATCATTCGTTTTGAAATAAGTAAAAAATGTATTACCTCCCTTTACCTTTGATACATATGAGTGTAAAACTTATACGTGAGAAAAGGATGAAAGAAACATGATGAATATATGAGAAATATCTAAAAATTTTCTCATAATTATTCCAAAACGAAAGAACCCAACTTCTCCATATAAAATAGAGAAATTGAGTTCTTGGTTCATTATTTCTATTCACTTTAGAAACTCACATACCAATCTTCTTCAGATCCGAACTTTCAATAATTGGATGGAGAAAAAAGCGTCGATAAATTTTTGTTCCAAATATTCAGAATTGATATTAAAATAAACGATAGGGATAGGGGTATGGAATCATAAATTATACATAACGAGGGAATAGAAATGAAAATTCAATTAAAAGCTGATTTAATGCTACTACTAGTTACATTTTTTTGGGGTGCATCCATCCTACTTACAAAGCTTGGACTTGATGGCATAGAAGAATATAATTTAATCGCATTACGATTTATTATTGCCTTTCTTTTATCAGGTTTAATATTTTACAAACATTTATTCAAAGTCGATTTAAAAACTGTAAAATATGCCTTTATACTAGCTTCTGTTTTATTTATCGTTTACATTTTTGCGACATTCGGCACAAAGTATACTAGTGTCTCTAATGCTGGTTTCTTACTATGTCTCACAGTCATTTTCATTCCAATATTATCAGCTATATTTTTAAAACACATTCCTGAAAAGAAAGTTATATTAGGAATTGTGTTAACGATAATAGGAATCGGCTTATTAACATTAACTAGTGAATTCAAGATCGGTAATGGCGATATATTCTGCATATTATCTGCTTTATTTTATGCCATTCATGTCATCATTACTGGAAGTGTAACGAAACATGTGAACTCGATTGCGCTCGGGGTCATACAACTCGGTTTCGTCGGCCTATTTAGCCTTATTTTTTCATTCATTATAGAAACGCCAAAGCTTCCTGGCACGATCGACTCATGGCTAATCATCTTAGCCTTAAGCATATTTTGCACCGCAGTCGCATTCATCGTGCAAGTTATCGCCCAGCAATACACGACGCCCACACATACAGGACTTATCTTTTCATTAGAACCTGTCTTTTCCGCAGGATTTGCCTTTGTTTTCACAGGCGAAACGCTCACAGGGAAAGGGTATTTAGGGGCGACACTTATATTGTTGAGTGTGTTGATTGCTGAGTTGGATTTTAAGAGTTTGTTGAGGCCTAATTATAAGAAGAATATAGAGTAAACATTTCACTATGATCAATAAACATACCCCAGAAAAATATGAGTTTATATTATTTTCTTTTAAATGAGACTTTTTTAGATGCTATCTTCGAATAAGGTAGCATCTAAAAAATGTTAAAAGAAATTTGCCCCTAGTATCTTCTTATATTTTATGTAGCCTTCATATTTGACCTTGTCTACGTTCTTTGAAGTGAAGATGTTCAAAATTACTTACTGAATATAGTCATACAGATTTTTCGCTAACAATAAACAAGTTACTGTAATGAAAAGAGCACGAACATACCCGCTTCCTTTTTTTATAGCAAATTTGGAGCCAACAATCCCTCCAGCAATTTGAGCAATCCCCATTATAAAACCATACGCATAGTTTACTTGTCCTACATACATAAACATCAACAATGCACCAACATTACTTCCTAAATTAAGAAACTTCGCATTACCTGCTGCTTTTAAAAAATCATACCCAATAAATAAAAGAGAAAACATTAAAAACGAGCCTGTGCCAGGACCTAGAAACCCATCATAAAAACCAATAATAAAAATAAAAAAAGTAAAAATAATGAAGTGTCGACCGGACAATTTCTTATGAGTGGAAACACTACCCCAATCCTTTTTGAAGATCGTATAAATAGCAACCACACCGAGCATTATTAGCATCAATGGCTTCAGTACTTCTGGGTTCATTAAATGAACGGTCCATGCACCTATTATGGAACCTATGAAAGTGAGTGGAAATAATTTAAAAGCTGATTTCAAATCAAGGTTACCAGAACGATAAAACACAATATTACTAGTTGCACTTCCCATTGTCGATGCTAGTTTATTCGTGGCTACTGCACTTGCTGGATTCAGTCCTGTAAATAATAAAGCTGGTAAAGCAATCAGTCCACCACCACCTACAACTGAATCAATAAATGAAGCTAAAAATCCAAAAACAAGCAAAATAATTAATACTGATGGGTCTAAGTAAAAATCCATTTTATCAACCTCCCCTTAGTCACTACCTGAATAGTAACTAATGATTTGCTATATGTAAAGAGTTATTGTAACGTTAAAATATAAAAGCAAACATCGGAGGACGAAAAAAGTGGACTACATAGTGCAACAGCTTAAAAAAATTGGTTTTAATGAATATGAAGCTAAATCTTATGTATCTCTTGTTAAACAAGGACCTGTTACGGCTTACCAAGTGAGTAAAGATTCAGGTATCCCAAGAGCGCGGATTTATGAGGTTTTAGGTAACCTTGTAGAAAAAGGAATTGTCATGAAGGAAGAAATAAATGACACTACTCGCTATTCACCTCTACCGGTTGAAGTCTTTTTACAAAAGGCGCAATCAGAATGGCAGTCTACTTATGAAGGAATCAGTGACTCATTAAAAGGACTAGAAACTTTCGAGGAAAAAACGGATAATCGAGTGATTACTTTAAAAGACAATAAAACAATAATTAGCTATTGTCAGGCATTAATCAAAAAAGCAGAAAAACGTATTGTCATTTCGATGTGGGATGATATGTATGAAGTATTAAAGGAAGAACTATCCGAGGTAGCCGATAAAGTCACGATACAAGGTATTACCCTACATGTTGAAAATCCCATTAAAAATCTAGAAACTCACCGTATAACACCTTATACAGAAACCCGGTCTACAGAACATTGGTTTATTTTATCAATAGATTCTAAAGAAATGATTTACGGCCCATCACTTGAGGAGCGTAATGTTGCTTTTTATACAGATGACCCTGTTCATATATACCTATTAGAGGATTATGTATGGCATGATGTTTTAGTGAATCGACTTGTACGACGTAGCCAAGATGATTTAGAGCAATGGATTACTACAGAGCGAAAATCCTTCTTTATGGAAAAATAAGAAGCATATTGAAAGGATCAAAAAATAAAGCATAAGTTAATTAAATAGAAAACTTATGCTTTATTTTATTTGCAAAGTGATACTCCAGTCTTTTCACTATTTTCCCTCCACAAACCGTCCAAACTCTTTCAAAAATCTCAGTTTAAAACTACCAACAGGTCCATTTCGATGCTTTGCCACATGAATTTCCGTCATCTCTTTCTGCTTCGTTTCCTTATCGTAATAATCTTCACGATACATAAGCATAATGACATCCGCATCTTGCTCAATTTGTCCCGTCTCTCTTAAATCAGATAAAAGCGGGCGCTTATCTTGACGTGACTCTACTGAACGAGACAATTGCGACAACGCTACTACACAAACATTCAAATCACGCGCTAATAACTTAAGCTTACGAGAAATCTCACTAATCTCTTGAAACCGATTGCCCTTATGCTTCGGATCGCCCGTAATGAGCTGCAAATAATCTACAATGACTAAAAGCTTTTTATCGCCGTGCTTCCTCTTTAACTTACGAGTTTGCATCCAAATATCTTGCACTGTAACGCCTGCATTATCGTAAACCTCAAGTGGTAACTCCCCGATCTCCGCAAACGCCTTACTCACCTTTTCCCAGTCTTCCATCGCAAAACGGTGCTTCGGATTTTTCAATCTGCCTCCTGACACTTCACCTACGCAAGACGCCAGCCTTTTTAACAATTGCTTACTACTCATCTCTAATGAAAACAATCCAACTGCCACTCCAGACTTCGCCGCATGTAGTCCAACATTTAACGCAAACGCAGTTTTCCCCATAGAAGGACGTGCACCAAGAACGACAAAATCACCTTCCTGCAATCCGCACGTCATTTTATTTAACGATATATAACCAGTCTCAATACCAGTATTCTCTTTCGTATCTTGATGAAGCTCTTCATACAAACCAACTAACGCATCCTTCAAATCAAACTCACATACGCAGTCCTTTTCCTCTAACTCACAAAGCGCCGTAATCGTCTCACCAATAATTTTCTCATTCTTCTCCTCAATAAGACGCTCTCCCATCTTGTGCCCAAGAACACCAGCCTGATACATTTTCCATGCACCTCGAACAAGCCCCTCATAATAAGAGAAGTTGCTAGTCGCAGGCACACCATCCATTAACCCTATAAAATACTCCATTCCCCCGATCCCCTTCAAAAAATTCGGATCCACCCTAGAAATGAATGTCACAAGATCAATCGGTTGCCCCTCCTCTTCCATTTTTCGCATTAACTGAAATATAGACTTATGCACTGGCATAGAAAAATACTGCTCCGTCAAACGGCACTCCTTAATAAGCTCTCCATCAAGTAATAGAGAACCTAACACCGTCTTTTCCGCCTCCACATTTTGAATACTCATGGACGCCACCCGCGCTCCGCTAAAAAGCGCTGCAACTCTTCCTCAGACGGCACATTCTTCTCCCACTCCTCACA